>Ga0299907_10002560_pt1 | contig 11281 bp, 10 predicted proteins | sample RVTome_16_FD_198680 | JGI IMG/M metagenome (GOLD analysis project Ga0299907, IMG submission 198680) | Soil microbial communities from uranium-contaminated site in the Upper Colorado River Basin, Wyoming, United States - RVT152D67 (version 2) ...
TGGGGGTGTCCACGTACCCCGGACACACGGCGTTCACCGTCACCCCCGCCCGGGCCGCCTCCGCCGCCGCGGCCCGCGTGAGCCCGAGGAGCGCGTGCTTGGACGCCGCGTACCCCGCGATGTACCGCGCGCCGCGGAGCGCGGCGACCGAGGCCACGTTGACGACGCGGCCCCAGCCCGCCTCGAGCATGGCGGGCAGCACGGCCTTCGTGCACAGGAACGGTCCCGTCGCGTTCACGGCCATGAGACGGTTCCACTCGGCGAGCTCGAGCTTCCGGATGGGCGCGGCGCTCGCGACCCCGGCGTTGTTCACGAGGATGTCGACCGACCCGAGCCGCTCGCGCGCCGACTCGAACAGCGCCTCGATGCTCGCCGGGTCGGTCACATCGCAGGGCACCGCCCACGCCGCGGCCCCGCCGCTCCGGAGCGCCGTGGCGACGCCCTCGATCTCCGCCGTGCTCCGCGCCGCCACGACGACCCGATGGCCGCCCTCGACGAGACGGCGGGCCACCACGGCGCCGATCCCGCGGCCGCCGCCGGTGACCACCGCGCCGCGCGTGGGGGCGCTCACGTCCCCCCGTCGCGGGGAGCCGCGCCGGCGCCGGGCGCCGGTCTCCGCGTCCCGGCTCCGCCCGGCGAGCGGATCGGGTCGAGCTCGTCCCACTCCACCGCCGCGGCCACCGCCTCGGCCAGGATGTCGCCCAGCGTCTCGATCGTCTCCTCCCCCTCCTCGGCCGTCGCGTCCGCCGGCCAGCCAAAATAGGCCCGTTCCCCCCCCGCCTGCCGGAACGACGTCGCGCCGTCGCGGATCGCCTCGGACAGCGAGGCCGGATTCGCGGGCAGCCCTTCCAGGATGTCCATCCTGACGCGCTCCGGCGTGCACGCGAGCACGACCGAGCCCTCGTAGCGCCCCGCGTGACACGCCCCGCCGCCGAACTCCTCGCCGAGGCGGGAACCCCACGGCCGTCTCGTCAGGTCGGGAAAGGCGACCGCCAGCAGACCGCGGTCGCGCACCGCGCCGGTCGCGGCGTGGAGCGCCCCGAGGTGCGCCGGATCGAGGTGCGAGTTGGCGATCGCCAGCGCGCCCACGCCCCAGCGGTGGAGGCTCGTCGCGATGCTCACGACGAGCGCCGCGAGCACCTCCGGCTCGATGTCGATGGTCCCCGGGAAGGCCGAGGCGAACCCGGCCGGAGTATACGCGAGCGGGGGGAGCAGCCAGGCCTCGATGCCGAGCGCGGCCAGACGGCGGCCCCCGGCCTCGGCCATCGCGGCCGCGATCGTCACGTCCGTGTCGAGCGGCAGGTGCGGTCCGTGCGCCTCCGTCGCACCGACGGGAAGGATGGCGACCGCGCGGCCCCGATCGAGGGCGCGGACCTCCTCCCAGGTGAGGTGCGTCAGGTGGCGAAGCGGCATGCAGTCCGGTAACCCGTCCGCTCGCCGTGGCGCAACCCCCGCGCGTCTCGGGCCGGATTGACCGCGGCGCGCCCGATCCGGTACCGTCGGGCATGAGCGACCCCGAGCCGTTCGTTCCACCCGAGAGCTTCAACATCGCCGACTACTTCCTCGGGGATCGGATCCGCGAGGGGCGGGGCGATCGGCGGGCGCTGCTCGTCGACGGAGGGGAGCTCACCTACGCCCAGGTGGAGGACATGGCGGGCCGCTTCGCCACCATGCTCCGGCGGGCCGACGTGCGTCCCGAGGAGCGCGTCCTGATCGCCCTCCCCGACGGTCCCGCGTACGTGGCCGCGATCTTCGCGACCCTGAAGCTGGGCGCCGTCGTCGTCATGCTGAACCCGCACCTCAAGCCCGACGAGATCGAGTACTTTTTCGCGTATACGCGGGGCGGCGTGCTGTTCGTGGACACCGACCGGAGGCCCTTCTTCCGCGCGGTCGCGGAGCGGGTGAAGGCGACCGGGGGGCCGGGCGCGGAGACGCGCACCCCGCGCGAGACGCTGGTCGTCGACACGCCCGGCTTCCGCGAGCGCCTCGAGGCGGTGCCGCCCACGTCGGAGACGTACCCCACCCACCGCGACGACGCCGCCGCCTGGATCTTCAGCGGGGGCACCACCGGCCGTCCGAAGGCCGCGATCCAGACGCACGCCTCGTTCGCGAACTCGACGGAATGCTACGCGAAGCGGGTGATCGGGTACCGCGAGGACGACGTCACGCTCGCCGTTCCCAAGCTCTTCTTCGGCTACGCGACGGGCTCGAACCTCTTCTTCCCGTTCGCGGCCGGGGCGACCGCGGCCCTCTTTCCCGAGCACGCGACGCCCGCGACCCTGTTCGGGAAGATCGAGCGCTTCCGGCCCACGATCCTCGTGAACGTCCCCACGATGATCAACCAGATGCTGGCCGAGCCGGGAGGCGCGAAGCGCGATCTCTCGAGCCTCCGGCTCGCGACGTCGGCCGGCGAGGCGCTCCCGGCCGAGCTCCACCGGCGCTGGAACGAGGCGTACGGGGTCGATCTGCTCGACGGGCTGGGCACGGCCGAGATGTGGCACATCTTCCTCTCCAACCGCCCCGGCGACGTGCGGCCCGGGACGGTGGGAAAGGTGGTTCCGGGCTTCGACGTGCGGGTGCGGGACGACGGGGGCGGCGACCTTCCGGACGGCGAGGTCGGCTGGCTGTGGGTCCGCGGCGACTCGCGCGCCATCGGCTACTGGCAGGACGCCGCGAGGAGCCGGAGCGCCTTCCGGGGCGAGTGGTACGTGTCCGGGGACATGGTGTCGCGCGATGCGGAGGGGGTGTTCACCTACTGCGGCCGCGGCGACGACATGCTCAAGGTGAAAGGGAAGTGGCTGGCGCCGAGGGAGGTCGAGAACTGCCTCCTCCAGCATGACGCGGTGCGCGAGGCGGCCGTCGTCGGGTTGGCCAACGCCGAAGGCCTCGTGCGACCGGTCGCGTGGGTGATCCCGGTGGAGGCCCCCGGAGACGCGGCGGCCCGGGAGGCGCTCGAGCGCGACCTCAGGTCGTTCGTGGGCGAGCGGCTGTCCTCGTACAAGGCGCCCGAACGGGTCCGCTTCCTCGAGGCGCTTCCGCGGACGCACCTCGGCAAGGTCGACCGGGGCGCACTGCGCGATCTGGGGGCGTCGTGATGACCCCCGTGATGTCGATCACGAACCTCGAAGGAGAGACATGAACGTGCGACGAACGAACGGTGTGGCGCTCGTGGCGGCGATGACGGCGCTGGCGGCCTGCGCCGCGGCCGAGACCGAGGAATCCGCGGCCGACGATGCGGCGACCGAAGGGGCGGAGGCCGCCCCCCGGGCCGTCCGCGTGACGATCCGCGAGCCCGCGCACGGCGAGACCTACGAGGGCTCCGTGCGGATCGTCCTCGTCACCGAGGGCATCGAGATCGCGCCCGTCGCGGAGGCGCGTCCGGGGACCGCCCATCATCACCTGTTCGTGGACGTGGACCTGACGCCGCTCGGCGACATGATCCCGGCGGGCGACTCCTCCATCATCCATTTGGGCGGGGGTCAGACGGAGCACGTGCTGGAGGGGCTGGCGGCGGGATCGCACCGGGTGATCGCGCTGCTCGCGGATCCGGCGCACATCCCCCTCGACCCGCCCGCCGGGGACACGGTGGAGTTCGTGATCCGCTGAAGAGGCCCGGCCCGCGGCGCCCGACGGCCGGGCGGTCGGGTGCGAGAGGCGCCCGCGCGCCCTCAGTCGAGGAGCGCCATCACGAGCCCGCTCCGGATCTTGGGCTCGAACCACGTGGACTTGGGCGGCATGAGGCGGTTCTCGCGGCACACCGCCACGAACTGCTCCATGGTGACCGGCGGCAGCGTCACGGCCAGGTCGTAGCGTCCCTGCTCCACCTGGCGCTGGAGCCAGGCGGCGTCCTTGTTCGCGCCCACGAACGACAGCCGCTCGTCGCCCGCATCCTCGATGCCGAGCCAGCGCGCGAACACGTGGCGCTGCGCGATGTCGTGGTCGATCGAGGCGGCCGCGTCCGCGCCGTCGACCACCACGGCGCGGACCCGCAGCCGGCGCCAGCCCAGCACCGACGCGTAGAGCCCGAGCTCGTGCGTCGCGCGCGGCTGGAAGGGCCCCGGCGTGTCGGGCTCGTCGAGCTCGAAGGCGCCGCCGAGCCCGTCGAGCGCCGGGAGGGGCGCGTCCGTGCGCACGAGCCGATTGTAGGGGCCGATCCCCAGCCGGTCGGTGGGGAAGAAGACCGCGAGGAAGTGCTCGCAGCCGAGCATGGCCGCCGCCGCGCTCCGGTGGTTCCCGTCGGCCACGTAGGCCTCGGGCTCGTCGAACATCCGGCGCTGGAGGCGCACGACCGCGCCCGGGTCGGTGACGATCCACACCCGATGCCCGCTCCCGCCTTCGTCCGTGGTCTCGAGATCCGGGGCGCGGTCATCCGCGTACCGCTCGAGCGCGACGGCGAGACCGCCGTCCGCGTCGGGCACCGCCAGGTTGACCGTGCCGATGATGGCCCGGGTGGCCTCGATCAGACGGGCGCGGCCGCGCGCCTTGGCCTCGCGGATGCCCTCGTTCCGGATGATCGGCGCGTCCGGCGCGCCCGCGGTGCGGATCTCCGCCGTGCGCGCGAGCCCGCCGAGCCCGATCTGGCGTGCCTGCGGGCGTCGCGGATCGCGGATCTCGTACACGAACAGCGCCCCCGCGACCTCGCGGACGAGCGGCGACGCGACGAGGCCGCGCAGGTTCGCGTGCGCGCGCTCGAGCGACGCGTCGGAGTCGGCCTCCACCGACCCCGGCGGAACGGCCGGATCGCAGTGGGCCATGGTGATCCGGAGCACGGCCTCCGGACGACGCGCGAGGATCTCGCGGATCTCGTCGTCGCTCTGGAACTCGTCGTAGTTCGGCGCGCTCACGCGCGCCGCCGCGTGGGAATCGACGGGGACGAGCGCGCGCGCGATGGGACGGATCGTGATCATCGTGCCGCCGTGAGGGTCGGGCCGCTGCCGGACACGCGGCGCTACGCTGGGCCGCCGCCACGCGGGGCGCAACGGGCGGGCTCGCGCGACGCGGGCCCGGTCGCACGCATCTTGCTGCCCCCTGGCACTCCGCCCGGAGATGGTCTCGCACCCTCCCCAGGACGAATTGCAGACCGGGAGCCGTGGATGCGATCGAGGTCTTCCTTCCGACTACAGGCCGTTCCTTCCCGCGCCCGTCGACGGACGTGGGTGGCGGCGATCGCGGGGTGCGGCGCCGCCGTGCTCTCGCTGATCGGTCCGGGGCGGCTCGCGGCCCAAGCGGAGCTCCGGATCGAACAGGAGGACAAGCTCCTCGTTCCCATCGAGCAGGCCGAAGAGGTGTGGCGTTTCCTCCACGGTTGGCTGGTCGAGGACGCGGAGGGCCTGGCCTCGCTGGATCCGGAGCTCCGCTCGACGTTCAACGAGGAGCTCTTCTCGGATACCTACTTCGACTCGCCCGGGCTCACGCTGCTCGCGCGCGAGCACGGCGTCCGCTTCCGGCACCGACTGAACCTCACGGATCCGACCGATCCCAAGCACGGCCGCTCGCTCATCCAGATCAAGCTCAGCGGGATCTCCGATGATGCGCTCGAACGGGGCGAGTTCAAGTTCGACCCCGCCACGCCGATCGACCTGTCCCTGCCCCTCCTCGGTATCGCGAAACCCTCCGAGCGCGAGGCGCTCCGAACCCGCCTGGTGGGGCTCAGCGTCGACCCGCGCTCGATGCGTCCGATCTTCACGATCCGCGACCTGCGCCACCGGATCTACCTTTCGCGGAACTCGACGCCCTTCCTGTCCGTGTCGCACGACCACGTCACCGTGAAGAAGCTCTGGGCGACCGTCGAGTTCGTGGAGATCGAGCCGGAGCTCAACGAGGTCACATATACGGATGCGGATCCGACGACCCGCGCCTATATGGCCGCGATCGGGAAACGGATCAGCGACGCGATCCTCGAGCGCTTCCCGGACGTGCGGCGCGATCTGACGCCGAAGTACGGGAAGGCGGCGGCCGAGCTCGAGGCCTCCATCCCCGGATTTCGGACGCTCGTCCGGTACGATCTGCACGACGGGGACGGGGTGGCCGGCCTACTCGTGATCGGGCTCGGGGTGATGGGTAGTATCGGTGTGATGACGGTTCGCGGGGTCCGCCGGTTGCGCGGCCGATCTGTCGGAGCACCCCGGGCGCGGCCCGGCCCGGCGTAGGTCGTGGGGCCCGGTGCGATCGCCCGGGCCCCTGCGACCGGGCCGGTCTAGCGGACCGCCACCTCCAGCAGCTCCGCGCGCTGCGTGGCCTCGACCAGCCGCACGAATTCCGACCGGTACCCGTGCGGATCCTCGCCCACCCCGCTTCGGGCCAGCCGCAGCACTTCCCCCAGCGTGAACCCCGCGCACTGCTCGGAGTCGCGGAGCAGCATGCCGAACGCCGCCACCGCCGCCGCGAACCGCAGGTCGTCCGAGGGGCGGGTGGTCCCCTCGCGGAGGGGCCGCTCGATGAGGCGGCTCTCGTCCTCGTCGGGCGCCTTGTAGCGGAGCTTGACGAACAGGAGCTCCTCGGAGGCCTCGCCGAAGCTCGGCGCGACCTCGCGATCGCCATCGAGCCCGCTCGGGCGCTCGTAGCGGAGGCTGTCCACCGACCCGGTGGCGACCGGCGGCACGCCCACGGGCACGACCTCGTACAGGGCCGTCACCGAATGGCCGGCGCCCAGCTCTCCCGCGTCCTTCGTGTCGTCGTTGAAGTCCTCGGCGGCCAGCAGCCGGTTCTCGTACCCGATGAGCCGGTACGCCTGGACGCGGGCCGGGTTGAACTCGATCTGGATCTTCACGTCCTTCGCGATGGTGAGGAGCGTGCCGCCCATCTCGGTCACGAGCACCTTGCGGGCCTCGAGCAGGTTGTCGATGTAGGCGTAGTTGCCGTTCCCGTGGTCGGCGAGCGCTTCCATCTTCGAGTCCTTCAGGTTCCCCGTCCCGAACCCGAGCACGGAGAGGAACGTCCCCCCGGCACGCTTCTCCTCGATGAGCCGGGTCATCTCCGCGTCGCTCGAGGCGCCCACGTTGAAGTCGCCGTCGGTGGCGAGGATCACCCGGTTGTTGCCGCCCCGGATGTGGTGACGGCCGGCGACCTCGTAGGCGAGCCGGATCCCGGCGCCGCCCGCGGTCGAGCCTCCGGCCTCGAGCGCCTCGATGGCGTCGAGGATGCGCTCGCGCTCGCGACCCGTGGTCGACTCGAGCACGAGACCGGCGGCCCCCGCGTACACGACGATCGCGACCCGGTCATCGGGCCTGAGCTCGTTCACGAGCAGCCGCATCGACTGCTTGAGGAGCGGGAGCTTGTCGGGGGACTGCATCGAGCCGGACACGTCCAGCAGGAACACGAGGTTCGAGGGCGGCAGGTCCTCGAGGTCGACCCGCTCGCCCTGGATCCCGATGCGGACGAGGTGGTGCGCCTCGTTCCACGGCGCGGGCGCCAGCTCGGTGGAGATGCCGAACGGGTGCTCCCCGCGCGCGTCCGGATAGTCGTACGGGAAGTAGTTGATCATCTCCTCGATGCGGACGGCGTCGATGGGGGGCCGCTCGCCGCGGGTAATGAAGCGCCTCACGTTCGAATAGGAGGCCCGGTCCACGTCGATCGAGAAGGTGGACAGCGGATCGCGGTCGGGCGACTTCCAGGGGTTCTCGTCGATGCGCGCGTAGCTCTCGGTGTTGAACTCGGGGTCGGCCTTCGAAGCTCCGGCCCAGCTCGCCGCGCCCGACACGCTCATGTGGCGCATGGCATCGACCGAAGCGGGGAGCGGGGCCGCCCGTGCGTCTCCGGCGACCACGATCTCCTCCAGCGACAACTGCGCCGGCTCGATCTCGAAGTCGACCGTCAGCGTCTCGCCGTCGCGCGGCTCGACCCGCCGGGTGGTCTCCGCGTAGCCGATGACCCGCACGGTCACCGTGAGCACGCGTCCGCCGGGTACGTCCTCGAGCGTATAGCGCCCGCGGGCATCGGTCAGCGTGCCGAACGTGGTGCCGGCGATGAACACCTGCGCCCCGCCGATCGCCCGGCCGCTCCCGGCCTCGCGCACGCGACCCTCGATGCGGGCCGTCGCGCCGGCCGGCTCGTCGGTCCTCCAGAACGTGGTCGCCGACGAGATCGGCGCCGCGATCAGCACCGCCCCCAGCGTTCCCAGCAAGATCCTCGACCTCATGGCCTCCTCCTCGTCGTCGTGGGACGTACCTTCCTGCAAGCGAGGACGACGCAGGCCCCGTCGAGGCACACACCCGGGGCGGGTCGTCTTCGTTCGTAACGATCCTCGTAACAGCCACCGATCGCCCTCCCCGAGGTGCGCCGCTTGCGGTAACGTGGGTGTAACCGGTCGTAACCGGATCGTAACGGAAGGCTGGGGAAGGAGGCGGGCGTGGGTGTGCGAATGGAGTCGCGACTGGCGGGCCTGGCCCTCCTCCTGTCGCTGGGGGCCGGGTGCACGGAGCTGCCCGCCGCGCCCCGCGACCATCCCGCAGGAACCGGGTCGGTCGGCCCCCTCATCCTGGAAGGGGCCGTCGCGTCGCTCGAGCAGCTCGCGTTCGAGACCCTGGAAGGGATCGGCGCGAACGACCGTGATCGCCTCGAGCGTCTCCGGCTGACCGAGTACCAGCACAACCAGCTCGTGTGGCCACAGCTCCCCGCGAGCCGCCCCGAGGCCAACTACCCGGTCGACTTCGCCTGGACGAACATCGAACTCCGCAACCGCCGCGCGCTTGGCCGGATCCTGTGGGACTTCGGCGGTCACGAGCTCGCGCTGCTCGGCGTCGAGTGCCGCGCGGCGCCCGAGCGTTTCGCGAGCTTCCGGGTCCTCAAGGACTGCTGGGTGTCGTTCACGCTCGATCGCCGGGAGGCCGCGCCGCAGCAGTTCTTCCGCTACGTGCTCGACTGGGACGGCCAGTACAAGGTGTTCCGCTTCTACGACCCGGACTGACCCGCCCGCGCCCCGTTGCGCCGCGGACCTCGGGATCGGAATCTCCATCCATGACGCGACGTCGCCTGACCCTGGCCGTGGCCTTCGTGGCGGCGGGCGCCTCCGGGTGCGTGGTGGCCGCCGCGGGCGCGGGCGCCGGCGGTGGCATCTATCTCACCAGCCGCGGCGTCGAGTCCGTGCTCGCGAGCCCCGTCCCTTCGGTAGCGGACGCGACCGAGGCCGCCTTCCGCGAGCTCGGGATCGAGCGCACGGGTCTGGAAGTGGACGACGAGGACGGCCGCCGGGTCCTGAGGGGCGAGCCCGAGGAGGGCGAGCCGGATGTCACGGTCACGCTCCAGCCGGAGGATTCCGGATCGACCCGCGTCGAAGTGACCGCCCGCACCAGCGTGGTCACGTGGGACAAGGACTACGCGCGCACCGTGATCGAGAAGATCGTCGAGCTCTCGTCGTAGCGGGTCGCCGATGTCACCCGGCGAGCCCCGCCGCGAGGGCGGGCGAGATCCCGCGTCGCCACCCGGCCGGCGTCTCGCGAGCGATCCTCCGGACGACACCGACCCTCCGCGACCACCGAAGGAGATTCGCGTCGTGGCAAAGAAGACGCGCTCGCAGGACATGCGCGCCCATCAGCTGACCGCCTACATCGTGTCGGATCACCCCCTCGAGCTCGCGACCGGCGACCAGCGGCGGGAGTGGATGGACGGGCTGCCCGACCGTTTCGCCTATCGCTGCCTGCCACTCCTCATCGCCAACCAGGCGGGCTGGGACCTGCTCTGTCCGACGGGCTTCTCGGTGCGCTGGAACGGGAAGGCGGCGCTAGACGCGATCACGTTCAAGTGGGACGATGGTCCGGTCGACTCGGTCGCCTCGCACTTCGGGAGCGGCGTGCTCACGTTCATCCCCGGCTATCTGTTCCGCACGACGAGGGACCACAACGTCTGGGTGAAGGGCTGTCCCAACGAGCCGAAGGACGCGATCGTCCCCCTCGAAGGGATCGTCGAGACGGACTGGGCGCCGTTCACCTTCACGATGAACTGGAAGATCACGCGTCCGAAGACGTGGATCCGCTTCGAGCGCGGCGAGCCGATCGCGCGCCTCGTCCCCTTCCCGCGACACTACCTCGAGAGCTATACGCCGCGCATGACCCCGATCCACACGGACAACCGGATCCGCAACCAGTACGTGGAGTGGCGCGAGTCCAGGCGTCAGTTCATCGAGGACCTGAACGCCCGCGACGAGTCTGCGGTCGAGGAGGGCTGGCAGCGCACGTACGTGCGGGGCCAGAACATGAAGGGGGTGCGGATGCAGGACCACCAGACCCGGCTCCAGCTTCGTGACTTCGTGCCGGCCCGCGACTGAGGCCCGGCGGGCGCCCCTCAGAAGGGATTCGTGGCGAACACGGAGAACTCGGGGATGAACCCGCGACGGTCCATCTCGAGCGCGCCGATGATCGCGTCGGCGATCTCGCGGGGCCGGAGCTTCTTCGGCGACGCCTCCTGATCCCGCCCCGCCTTCGAGGCGAAATCGGTCACGACCTCGCTCGGGTTCACCAGCATGACCCGCACGTCGTGTCGCCGGAGCTCGTCCCGCCAGCATTCGGTCATGCCGCGCAGCGCGAACTTGGACGAGCTGTACGCGGTGCTCCCGCGTCCGCCGCGCAGACCCGAAGTCGAGGAGATGTTGATGAGCTCGCCCGAGCCCTGGGAGATGAACTGTCGGGCCGCCTCGCGGGCCATGAGGAAGGCGCCGAAGACGTTGGTGCGATAGACCGCCTCGAGCTCGTCGAGCTCGAGGTCGACGAGGGGCTTGAAGATCCCGAAGCCCGCGTTGTTCACGAGGATGTCGAGTCGGCCATGCGTCTCGACGACCGACGAGACCGCCCGGACCGCGTCCGCCTCCACTCCCACGTCGCCCGCGATGTGGTCCACACCGAGCTCTTCGGCCGCCTCGCGGAGCCACGCCTCGCGTCGCCCCGTGATCGTCACGCGGGCTCCCTTCTCGACCAGCGCGGCGGCGATCGCCCGACCGATCCCTTCGCTGCCACCGGTGATGAGCGCGACGGCTCCGTTCAGGTCCATGGGGCGGTTCCTTCGACGGGGGGATGGGGTCTCGGGATGGGGTCCGCGACGCCCTCGACCACGCATGCGGCTCAGGCTAACGCGACGCGCGACGGGCTGTCAAAGGCGCGCCGTGGGGAAGAATTCCATGCGCCCGGGCGGGCATCGGGAACGTTTCCCGGAGCGCGCGGCCGCTCTCCGTCATGGAGGACGTGTGACCGATCGGATTGTAGACCCGTAAATGATTGTAACAACTGGATTTACGTGGTCCATACGGGGCCCCGCGTGCGCGGGCCGCGGCGGGTACGCCTGTTGCCTTTCC
>Ga0299907_10002562_pt1 | contig 11279 bp, 11 predicted proteins | sample RVTome_16_FD_198680 | JGI IMG/M metagenome (GOLD analysis project Ga0299907, IMG submission 198680) | Soil microbial communities from uranium-contaminated site in the Upper Colorado River Basin, Wyoming, United States - RVT152D67 (version 2) ...
GGCCCCCGGTGACAGCGTCATGGTCGGCGACCGTCTCGACTACGACATGCGCCCTGCGGCACGGGTAGGGATGCACACGGTGTGGATGCTTCGTGGCGAGGCGCCCGACGAGCCGACCCCGGAGCAGCTGGCGGAGACCGACGCGGCGGTCAGGAGCCTCGCCGAGCTCCCGGCGGAGCTTGAACGGATGTCTGCGGCGTGAGCACGGCCTCGAGCGGCGGACCCACCCACATCCTCGTCGTGGGTGCCGGGTTCGCCGGGCTGTACGCGGCGATGGGTCTGAAGGGCGTGGTGGCCGCCGGTCACCGTGTGACGGTCGTCAACCAGGAGAGCTTCTTCCAGTATCAGCCGTTCCTACCGGAGGTGGCCTCGGGGACGATCGACCCTCGGACCGCGGTGGTGCCGCTCCGGCGAGTGCTGAAGCATTGCCGGATCGTGATCGGGGAAGTCGCCCGCGTCGATCACGATACGCGCGAGGCGTACGTGCGCACGGCGGATGGAGACGAGCGGACGATCGGCTACGACATCGTCGTGCTGGCACCCGGTTCTCGCTCGCGCGTCCTTCCGGTGCCGGGGCTCGCCGAACACGGGATCGGCTTCAAGACCGTCCAGGAGGCGATCTATCTCCGGAACCACGTCTTGGCGCAGCTCGACGTCGCGGCGTCCGAAGAGGACCGCGCGCGACGTCGAGCTGCGCTCACGTTCGTGTTCATCGGCGGCGGATACGCCGGCGTCGAGGCCCTCGGCGAGCTCGAGGACCTCGCGCGCGATGCGATCGGGAGCTATCCGGATGTCGGTACCTCCGAGATGCGCTGGGTCCTGGTCGACGCCGCGGACCGGATCCTCCCCGAGCTTCCCGAAGGGCTCGCGTCCTACGCCCAGGAGCTCCTCCAGAAGCGCCGGATCGAGATCAAGCTCCGCACCCGGCTGGACTCGGCCGAGGGCGGCGTGATCCGCCTGTCGGACGGGGAGGCCTTCCCCGCCGAGACGCTGGTGTGGACCGCCGGCGTGAAACCGTCACCGCTCGCTCGCGAGTCGACGCTGCCGGTCGACGAGCAGGGCCGTTTGCTCGTCGATCGGTTCCTCCGGGTCGAAGGCGTCGAAGGCGCATGGGGCGCCGGTGACGCGGCCGCCGTTCCCGACGAGACGACCGGGGCGCTCTCCCCGCCCACCGCGCAACACGGCCTCCGTCAAGGGAAACGGATCGCAGCCAACGTCGAGGCGGCCCTCGCAGGCCGGCCACTCCGGCCGTTCGTCTACGCGAACATCGGCGGCGTCTGCTCGCTCGGCCGCTACAAGGGCGTTGCAACCGTCAGAGGCCTCAGGTTCAAGGGGTTCCTCGGATGGTTCCTGCATCGCTCGTATCACCTGCTGGCGATGCCCACGTGGACGCGGCGGGTGGAGATCGCGATGGACTGGACGGTGGCGCTGCTCTTCCCGCGAGACATCGCGCAGCTCGGGTCGCTCGGCAGGCCACGGGAGCCGTTCGAGCGGGCTTCCGGCGATCAGCCTTCCTGAGTGTCCCGACGGCCCGGCTTCGCGCTCAGGCGCCGCGCTTGCGCTGGAGCTGGCTGGCCGCCTGGAGAGCCGCGTGTGAGCCCGCGATATCCGGCAGCTCGTGGCCGCCTGCGAGCTCCTCGGCCGCCCACCGGGTCATGTCCCGGATCGACACGATCCCCACGACGATCTCGCCGTCGACGATCGGCAGGTGGCGGATGTTGCGCGAGACCATCTGCTCGGCCGCGTCGGAGAGCTCGGTCCTGGGTCCGACCGTGACCAGGTCTCCTCGGGTCATGCCCTGCTCAACGGTGGTGGTGTTCGGATCGCCGCCCTCCGCCACGAGGTTCACGATGTCGCGCTCGGTGACGATGCCTTCGAGCTTCTTGCCGTCCAGCACCACGACCGAGGAGATGCCGTGTGTGCGCATCGACTTCGCGACGTCAGCGAAGGAATCGCTCGTGCTCGCCGTCTTCACATCCGAGTGCATGATCTCGCCGACGAGCATCCATTTCCTCCTCGAGCCGCTGGGCTACGTAGGTTACTACGGAGACATGAGAGGCCATCGCGCAGTCACCGTCATCGTCTTGTTCGTCATCGTCGCGTTGCCGTCGTGCTCTCCTCCCCAAGGCGAGGTCGCGCTCCGAGTCGATGGTGCTGGACCTCTTCAGGTCCTGTACTACCCGTGTTCGACACACTGGGAAGCCACCGAGATGCGCCTCTTTCGCTTCCGGGGGCAATTCCTCGGCGACGAAGATGACCTCCTCATTGCCTCGGTTGACGACCTTGAGTCAGCTCTCGTTCGAGAAGACGTGGTCGTGTGGCGGGGTCGTCTTCCGATGCCCGAAGGACTCGGTTCCAGCGGGCGCTACGCCATCGAGGTGGACGGTCCGAACTTCGCCGGAGCAACGATCACCTTCCGCGCACCTCAGCTCGCGCCGGATCGATGGTTCACGAGCGCTGGACCCAGGAGCATGCCCGGTTATCTAGACCTCGGAGCCGATCGATGCGGAAACGAGGAGGGTACCGCCCTGGCGATCGCCGGCCTCGCTGTCGCGAGCGTCGTCGTTTGGGCCGCGATTGGATTCTCGACGGCTCGGGCGAATAGGAGGAGATCATCGACGGAAGTCGCACATATCCCTGCTCGGCCGGATCTGCCCCGATAGGGGCGGGTGACGTCATGCGGAGATGCTCGGCATGATGCACTCATGGCGAGGTCCACGTACATCGCGAACGTCACGCTGTTCGATGGACGATCCGTGAGGAAACGTCAAGGCGTGCTCTTCGGGTCCGGGGGCATCGAGTGGGTCGGCGCCCACGCCCGAGCGCCGAAGTCCTCGGGCGCAGCACGAGAGGTAGACGGCGCAGGCAAGACCCTGATGCCGGGCTTGATCGACGTCCACGTGCATCTCCAGTTCGATGGCGATGCGGACTTCGAGAAGGAAGCGCGAGACCTCACGACGCCCGGGTTCGCGGCGCTGAAGGCGATGGTCAACGCGAAGAGGAATCTCGACGCGGGCGTGACCACCATCCGTGATCTCGGCGGGATGGGCGGAGCGAGCATCGACGTGGCGAGGGCCGTGGCCGCCGGCCTCATCCCGGGACCACGGATCCTCGCGGCCGGTCGCGCTCTCACGGTCACCGGCGGCCACGGCCACAACATCGCGTTGTCCCGTGAGGTCGACGGCGCCGACGCGGTCCGCGCCGCCGTGCGCGAGGAGATCCGCGACGGCGCGACCGCGATCAAGCTGATCGCGACCGGCGGGGTCCTCACACCCGGCATCCCAGCGACGTTCAGCGCCTTCACCGCGGAGGAGCTCGAGGCAGGCGTCCGCGAAGCGCATCAACGCGACCTCTCCGTCGCCGCCCACGCGATCGGGGCGAACGGCATCCGCGCAGCCGTGCTCGCCGGTGTCGATTCGATCGAGCACTGCAACCAGCTCACGCCCGCCACCGCCCGGGAGATGGTTGCACGCGGGACGTTCCGCTCGCCGACGATCTGCGCGGTCCGCGGGATCCTCGATCACGCGGACCACGTGCCGACGTACGCCGTCGAGAAGGCCCGCCAGATCGAGGCCGATTCGAAGAAGTCGCACCGGACCGCCGTACGAGCCGGCGTCCGTCCCGTGTGCGGGACGGACGCGGGGACCCCGTTCAACCCGCACGGCAGCGCGCCGCAAGAGATCGTCTTCATGGTGGAGTGGGGGCTGGCACCGCTCGACGCACTCCGAGCGGCGACCGCGAACGGCGCCGAGCTGCTGCGGCTCCCGGATGTCGGCACGATCGAGCCCGGCAAGCGAGCGGACCTGCTCCTCCTCGATGGGAACCCCTCTGAGGACCGCCGCGCGCTGCTCGGCTCGAAACGCGTGTGGCAGGACGGCCTGCCCGTCTAGCGATCTCGGAGGATCCGCTCCAGGACCTCGACGCCCTCGCCCAGGGCAGCGAGCTCGGCGCGGGAGAGACCGGCGAGGCTGGTCCTCAGGGACTCGACTCGCCTCACCCGACCTCGCCGGAGCGTGCGACCGCCGGTCGCCGTGGCGCGGACACGCACGGCCCTCGCGTCATCCGGATCGGTCTCGCGAACCGCGAGGCCGTCCCGGACGAGTGCATCCACGAGCCTCGTCATCGTAGGCGGCTCGACCTGCTCGATCCGAGCGAGCTCGCCGATCCGCTTCGGGCCGGCGAACACGAGCACCGAGAGCGCGGAGAGGCGTGGGGCAGAGATGCCCAGCGCCTCGTCCTCCACACGCAGGCGACGCAAGAGGTGGATCGCGGCCGAGTGAAGTCGGTCCGCCACCCGCCCCACCTCTCGCGTCGGGGAAGTCCGCCTTGACGTGGTCATCTTGACGAGGACATCGATATTTAGTTAGGCTACACAAATAGTAGCGAGGAGCGGAGCGATGGCAAGCACCTCGGACGAGCTCTTCGAGGCGATCGAAGCCGGAGACGTGGGACGGGTCGACGCGATGCTCGACGCCGACCCGCCGATCGCGATCGCACGCGACGCGAGCGGCGTGTCCGCGCTGATGCGAGCGCTCTACCGATTCGACGAAGGGCTGACCGAAGCGATCGAGCGACGGGTCACGTCGCTCGACATCTTCGAGGCCGCGGCGTTCGGCGACGTCGATCGACTCACCGAGCTCCTCGGCGACGAACCGTCACTGGTGAGCTCCTACTCTGGTGACGGGTTCACGGCGCTGCACTTCGCCGCCTTCTTCGGCAGGTACGAGGCCGCCGCGCTGCTCATCGAGCGAGGCGCGGAGGTCGACGCCTTCGGTCGCGGATGGATGACCGGGACCGCGATGCATTCCGCGGTGAGCCGCGTGCACGGTGACGTCGTTCGGGTCCTCCTCGACGCGGGAGCGAACCCGAACGTACGTCAGTCCGCGGGATGGACCCCGCTCCACGCCGCCGCGATGAACGGCGACGTGATCAGCGTCGAGCTTCTTCTCGCTGCGGGAGCAGACCCAACCGCGACCAACGAGGAGGGACGGAGCGTCATCGACCTGGCGAACGAGAGCGGCGACGACGCCACCGCAGATCGGATCCGGTCCGCGCTTCAGGCGGCTCCGTAGCCAGCGAACACGTACTCCTGATCCATCGAGTCGCACGGGTTCCCCCGGCCGAAGATCACTCGGCCGGCGGTCACGTCGGCCATGCACCAGAACACGGTCTTGGACGTCGGATGGCCCCATTCGGGATGACGGCAGACCTCGTTCGGCTGGTTCTCGTGATCGGAAAGGATGGTCCGCAGCACCTCGGGTGTCACGGATCCGTCGGGGTGGTCGGCGAGCAGGTCACGAACCCGGCAGAACCGAACGTCGGAGCGGACCGCGTAGTCGGGATCGCCCTCGTACGGACGCATCCGCTCGCTGACGTAGTGGTTCGTGTGGGTCAGGCGATCGTGCTCGTCGAGATGCGAGATCTCGACGTCCGTGGCGCTGCCCTCGACGTTCGCGACGTCGCCGTGACGGTCGGCGAGCACGTTGTTGTACGAAGACGCTCGGTCCGACCGTATGGCCATCGCGATCATCTCGTGGAGGTTCCGGGCCCGGAGCATCTCGAAGACCTGATGCGATCGCGAGATCCCGACACGCTCGTCGTTGGGGCTGAGCTCGTTGCCGGTGAGGGAGAGTCCGGCCTGGTTCCAACCCACGCTGATCCAAGGCACACCACCGATCTGCAGGATCATCGGTTCGTCGTCGACGTGCTTCTCGATCGCGACGATGTCGGCTTCCGTCTCGGGGCGGAGATCGTTGTTGTGACCGACCCACAGATGGCCGTCCGCCGTCGCTCCCGGGCCGGCGACGAGGTCGCTGCAACGGCCCTCGGTCTGCTTCGGATACGGGAAGTACCAGAGCTCCTCGACCGTCGTCGCGAAGAACTCCATCGGGTCCACACCTGCACCTTCCGCGCAGCCGTCGAGCTCCTGGAGGAGCCAGGGCAGCGACGGCGCGGTGACGGCCCGGTACGCCTGCGCCAGCGTCAGCTGCTCGTCCCGAGTGCGTCCTTCCGGGAGATGCTCGTCGAAGGTCTCGATGCCTCGCCGGATCTGCTCGGCGCCGAGCTCACCCATCTGGATCCCCACCTCGTGGTGCGTTCCGGAGACCCGATAGAGCTCGAGCGGATGGGGAGTCATCTGACGATGGTATCCCTCTCCTTCCGCGCTTCCCAGGTCTTGTCACTCTCGGGGGGTACGGTGGCGCCATGACCCTCGAGCCACGACTTCAGGAGAGGTGAGTCCGGATGATCGATGACGTCCTGATCGCCGTCCTGGCGGCGTGCGTGGGTGTCGCGGTGGGCGTGCTGTTCGTGCTCCGCCTCCGGCAGCCGCAGGTCGAGGACCCTGAGGCCCTCGATGCCCTCAACGCCCTCGGCGCGGTGAACGCCCAGCTCCACGCCGAGCTGACCGCCAGGTTGGAGATCCAGGCCGCGGAGCTCCGACGGATCGCGGACGCCTCCGGCCAGCGGGACGTGTCGGCCGAGCACCTCCGCACCGGCCTGGAGGCGACGCGTCAGGTGCTGGAGCAGCTTCAGGTGCGCGATGAAGAGCGCCGATCGTCGGACACGGAGAATCGGGAGGTGGTTCGCCGGCTCGCCACGGTGCTCGCGGGGGGGAACACCAAGGGTCGCGCAGGCGAGCACGTCCTGCGCGAGCACCTCGGCCAGCTCCCGCCGTCCATGCTCGCGTCGGACTTCCGTGTCAACGGCAAGGTCGTGGAGTTCGGCCTTCGGCTCCCGGACGGTCGTCGCCTGCCGATCGACTCCAAGTGGTCGGCCGTGGCCGAGCTCGAGGCGATGGAGGCCGAGGAGGACCCCACCCGGCGCGATGCCTGCGCGCGGAAGGTCGAGAAGGCTGTCGCGACTCGGGCGAAAGAGGTCGGGCAGTACATCGACACGTCGGTGACCGCACCGGTCGCGGTTGCGGCGGTCCCGGATGCCGCCTACCAGGTGTTGTCCCGTGCCCACACCGAGGCCTTCATGCGCGGCGTGGTCATCGTGCCGTATTCGAGCGCGCTTCCGATCATCATGTTCCTGTACGCGTTGGTCGAGCGATTCGGCGATGCCGCCGACGTGCAGGCAGCGCTCGCGGAGGTCGGGACGCTCCTCGATGCGATGGATGCGATCGTGGAGAACAAGTTCTCGAAGGCCGGAACGATGATCGCGAACGGTGCCGACGAGTTCCGGTCCAACCTCGGCAAGGCGCGCGGTTCCATCGCGCGAGCGCGCCACGCCGAGCAGCTGCAGCTGACGGACGTGGAGGATGAGGAGGTCCTCTCGATCGTTCGCTAGCCGGCAGCGGGATAGGCTGACCGTCGATGGAGTTCGATGAAGCCCTCGCGCGCTTCGGCTTCCACCCGCGGGAGGAGCGTGGCTTCGGAAGAGGCGCGAAGCTCTTCGTGGCCAACCCCAACCGCTACCTCACATACACCGTGCACGTCTATCTGGATGGCAGCGCGATCTTCAGCTGGGAGTTCGCCCTCGGTGAGTACCTGCTGACGAAGGGCATCCAGGTGGGATCGGACGAGACGCTCAACCAGTTCGCCTATCCTCGCGAGGAGCTCCGCGGGCCGCGGGACGGCGCGTGGCTCACATCCGCCGTCGAGCGCACCGAGGCGCTGCTGGCCGACCTTCGCTTCGACCGGCCCGAAGACTGAACCCGAGATGCGAAGGGGGCGGCGCGCTCCGCGCGCCGCCCCCTTGCGTCGAGCAGGCTCTTGGTTCAGACGAGTCGGACGTTCTGGGCTTGGGGGCCCTTCTGTCCGTCGACGATATCGAACTCGACCGCCTGTCCCTCCTCGAGGTTCTTGTAACCCTCCCCGGTGATACCGGAGAAGTGCACGAACACGTCGGGGCCTTCGGACTGGGTGATGAAGCCGAACCCCTTCTCGGGGCTGAACCACTTCACGGTGCCTGTTGCCACTGGCGTTCCCTCCTTCCGCGGCCGGTGCGGACGTATCGGCGAAGCGTGTCCGTCGGCCTACCCGGCCTCGGCCGGGGAGGGAACTGCCAGAACAACGGTGCCACAAGAACCGGTGCTGCATGAACCCTCGAATCTGAGGGTACCCGATACGGCCGACACGTGCCAGCGCTGAGCACGGCCGCCTCTCGGCCGGACGGCACTGGTCCTCATCCGTCTCGAGTTCCGCCGAGGAGGCTGAGGTACTCGGCGCGGCGCGAGAACGTCTCCTTCATCTGCTCGGCGATCCGTTCGACGACCTCGTCGCGGTATGCCTCATCGAGCTGGGTCGCGGCCGCGTAGTACAGGGCTGCGAACGACGCCATGCCGGTCGCGACCCGAAGGAGCTCCACGGTGATCGCGACCACGGTGTCTCCGAAGAACGGGATCCGCAGGAGCTCGGTCCCGTGCTTCCCCAGCCAGGCCTCGCGGACGCCGGCGCTCACGAGGAGCGATCCGAACACCACGAAGAAGAGCCAGACGGCGAGCGCCACGAACACGACCTGCAGGAACTGGCTGAGGAACATCACCAGCCCGACGTTCACGCGCTGCGTCCGGCTGAGATGCTCGCCTTGGAGCTCGGCCTCCAGGCCACGGACGCTCCCGGGGAGTCGCAGCAGGAGGAACCCTGCGGCGAGGAGCATGAAGAGCCCGGCCGCCGCGACGAACTTCGGCAGCCTCGGCACCGTCCAGATCTGCCACGTCTCGGTGGTGAAGAAGATGACCAACAGGAAGAAGAGGAGCAACGAGAGGGCGCGGACGAGCACCGTGAGCGACGCGGCGAACAGGCTGACGAACCTGCGCACCGCCCACTCGAGGATCGAGACGGCGCCGAACCCCAGCACCAGGTACACGAGGCCGAGGAGAGCGGTGTTCCCGATCAGCGTCACGACGGCGCTCTTCCACTGCCCCCCGAAGAGCAGCGGAAGCACGGAGGGCACCGCCACGAACACGATCATCTCCGCCAAACCGACCCGCCGGGGCACGGAGAGGAACGGGTGTCCACGCGCCAGGTTGAGCATCCCCATGATGCCGAGCGAGATCGCGATCCCCCCGGCCAGGAACCCGACGTTTGTCCAGAAGCCGAAGTCGAAGTTCAGCGCGTTCAAGATCTCGAGCACGAAGACGACCGTGAGGAGGGGGAGTGCTTTCGCGAAGGCCTGTCGGGCCGAATACCCTCGGATGAAGGTGGGGATCCCTGCTCGACGGAACGATCGTTCCAGCTCCGTCACCCGGCGATCGTCTCCCATCGGCGGTATCGAACCACAGGGTGCGTCCGGTTCGAACGAGGTGAGCTATGCCGACGACATCTCCGGGTGTTGCGGATCTGAGCGAACGGACGCGGGAACGGGGATCGTGACCGTGAACGTCGTCCCCTGATCCTGGACGCTGTCGACCTCCACCTCGCCGCCGAAACGGCGCGTGAGCTCACGCACGAGGTGCAGGCCCAGGCCCACCCCTCCGTGGGCTCGGGTCGATGACTGGTCGATCTGTGTGAAGCGGTCGAAGATGCGAGGGATGTCACCGGGCGAGATCCCGGTGCCTTCGTCGCGCACCCGGATCGTCAGCGAGCCTTCAGCGATCCGCGCATCGACGACGACGGGCGCGCCCGGCGTCGAGTACTTGAGAGCGTTGTCCACGAGGTTGGCCACGATCTCATGGAGCGCCACCGGGTCGAGCGCGAGCGTCGGCAGGTCGCGTTCGACCCGGACGTGGATCCGATCGACCGATCCCGGGAATCCGTTCCGGACCTCGTCGAGCACGTAGGCCACCGACGTCGGTTCGGCGATGGTCTCGGGATCGCCGTGCTCGAGCTGCGCCTCTCGTAGGAGGTTCCCGACGAGACGCTGCAGATGAGCCGTCTGTCGTGCGATCGCCTCGACCGCATCTCTCGTCCCTGGATCCGCAGAGGGTGCCTGCTGCTTGAGGAGCTCGGCGAACCCGCGGATCGTCGTGAGCGGAGTACGGAGCTCGTGCGATGCGGCGGCCGCGAAGTCGCTCTTCAACCGATCCAGCTCCCGAAGCTCTGCGACCGTCTCCTGTTCACGTGCCAGCAAGACGCCCAGCTGATCGGCTTGATCGATGAGCTGCGCGTTCTGCCGCCGGAGCGTCCTCGTCGTGCCCACCATCACCGGCACGAGCAAGACGTACAGAGCCAGGAGTCCGATCCCCAGGGAGATCTTGAGCGTGTCGTTCAACCGGTCGATCTCTCCCTGGATCGCGGAGTAGTCCTGGTAGACCTCGATGACCGCATCCACTTCGTCGGCCTCGGTGCCGCCCGACAGGATGATGGGGACATAGGTCTCGAAGAGCTGGTCGGCGAGCGTCCGTTCACTCGCATTCTCCGCCTCGCTCAGGTCGGAGATCTCGCTCGCCACCTCACCCTCGAACGCCTCGAGGAGATCCTCCTCCAGCTCCGGTTCCAGGCCCACCTGCTCCTGATCGTTGGAGAAGACCACCATCCCGTCGTGGTTCCAGATCTTCACCCGTTCCACGCCGGCGTCTTCCATCGCGAACTCGTGGATGGCCCGGTCGAGCTCTCGATATCGGACCCCGAGGACCGGGCCGGCGAGATCGGCTGGGACGAGCAGCGGAGCGATCACGCTCCCGGCGATGAGCTCGGCCCGGACCTGAGCTGCCTCCTCGGAGCTGGCCCGGAGCTCGCCGGCGCGCAGAGCGGCGATCCCGACTCCGATCAGGCCGAAGACGACGAAACTCGTGATGGCGAACTGCCAGACGATGGACGTGCCGCGGAGGCGCTCTGCGGGCATACGGACCGTATCGGCGGGTCGGAGAACCGGGTAAAGGGCCCTCCTCCGGGAAGAGGCGCTACCCTCATCTCGTGGCTTTCTCCAGCGCGCTGGTCCTCTTCGCACACCCCGACGACGCCGAGTTCTTCTGCGGCGGGACGGTCGCTCGATGGGTTCGTGAGGGGTGCGAGGTGCACTACGTGTGCATCACCGACGGGTCCGCCGGCTCGAACGACCCGGGGACGACCCGGGAAGCGATGCGGCCCATCCGGGAACGGGAGATGCGGGCCGCGGCGGAGATCCTCGGTGTGGCGTCGGTCACCTTCCTCGGTGAGCTGGACGGCTTCCTCGAGGTGACGCCCGAGACGAGGCGGAAGGTGACGCGTGAGGTCCGGAGGCTCCGACCCGACGTGATCGTGGCTCCCGACCCCTCACGCCTGTGGTACGGCAACGGCTACGTCAACCACTCGGATCACAAGGCGGCGGGCACCCTCGCGCTCTCGGCGGTGATGCCGGACGCGCCGACCCGGGTCATGTTCCAAGAGCTCGAGTCGGAAGGGCTGGAGCCGTTC
>Ga0299907_10002563_pt1 | contig 11278 bp, 6 predicted proteins | sample RVTome_16_FD_198680 | JGI IMG/M metagenome (GOLD analysis project Ga0299907, IMG submission 198680) | Soil microbial communities from uranium-contaminated site in the Upper Colorado River Basin, Wyoming, United States - RVT152D67 (version 2) ...
GCTTGCGGGGGAGAATGAAGGAGGGGGAAAGATCGAGCTGTCGCGCAATTGTGCTCCGGTCGTGCGCATTGTTGCTCACTCTCGCCATGCTCGCCAGTCCGCTGGCGGCGCAGACGCCCAATGGAGTGAGCAGCGAAATCGGCGCGCTCAAAAAGCTTGCCTTTGAAGAGTTGTTCAATCTCGAAATCACGACCGTCTCTAAACGGCCGGGGCGGCTAGTGGACGCCGCTTCGGCCATCCAGGTCATTACCTCTGAAGAAATTCGGCGTTCCGGTGCATCGAGCCTGCCCGAAGCTCTGCGTTTGGCATCGAATCTTCAAGTTGCCCAGATTGATTCAAACCGTTGGGCGATCAGCGCGCGCGGCTTCAACTCAGCGACGGCCAACAAACTGCTCGTGCTGATCGACGGACGCAGCGTCTATACGCCGCTCTTTTCCGGCGTTTTTTGGGACGTGCAGCACGTCATGCTCGAAGACATCGATCGGATCGAAGTGATCAGCGGGCCGGGAGCGACGCTGTGGGGGGCGAACGCAGTCAACGGCGTCATCAACGTAATCACCAAGAGCGCTCGCGATACTCAAGGCGTTCTCCTGAGCGGCGGCGGCGGTTCCTTCCTCAGAGGGTTCGGCAATGCACGGTACGGCGGCAATATCGGCCGGGATTTTTACTTTCGCGTTTATGGGATGGGATTCGATCGCGATGACACGAAGCTGCGCGGCGGACGCGACGCCGACAGCAGCGGGTTTATAGGACAAGGCGGGTTTCGCGCGGATTGGCTGCCGGTGAGCGGCGCAACCGGAACGATTCAAGGCAATTTCTATGGCGGCCAGATTGGTCAGACGGCGCCCGGCGATGTTGCCGTAGACGGTCAGAATTTGATCGGGCGGTGGACCCATCCTCTGACTATTCGTTCTGACGTCTCCGTCCAGCTCTATTGGGACAGGACGCACCGGCAGATACCCGGGTCCATTTCCGAGATCCTGAACACCTACGATATCGAATTTCAGCACCGCCTTCCGCTTGGCGAGCGCAACAGACTTATTTGGGGTGCAGGGTACCGGCTCATGCAGGATGACGTCAAAAATCCCGCGGCGCTTGCTTTTCTGCCAGGACGGCGCGATCTGCATCTTTTCAGCGGCTTCTTGCAAGATGAAATTACTCTCTTACGGGACCAATTGGTTCTTACGGTCGGTTCGAAGTTCGAGCACAATGATTATTCCGGTTTCGAGTTTCAGCCAAGCGCACGCATCGCATGGATGCCGGTCGCGAACCACACGCTGTGGGCGGCCGTTTCACGCGCGGTTCGCTCGCCGAGCCGGATCGACACCGAATTGTTTGCCCCAAGCACGCCGCCGTTCTTTCTGCGCGGCGGCGGCGGCAGGTTCGACTCGGAAACGGTTCTCGCTTACGAGCTTGGCTATCGCACCGAGATTGCGAACCGGCTGGGTCTCTCGGTTTCCACTTTCTATAACGACTACGATGATATTCGCAGCGTCGAGCCGATCCCCGGCGCGCCCGGGCAAAATATCATCTTGAACGAACTGGCGGCGAAAACTTATGGCGTCGAGCTGTCGCTCGCATGGCAGGCCACGGATTGGTGGCGGCTGCGCGGCGGCTACACTTACTTCCGCAAGGAAATCAATCTCGGTCGCAGCCTCGACATCAACCAAGGCCGGGGCGAAGGCAACGACCCGCATCATCAATTTCTCGTTCAATCGATGATCAATTTGCCGGCGAACGTCGAGTTCGATTCGGTGCTGCGCTACGTCGACAACTTGAACCAGCGCGGACCGACCGTGCCGAGCTATGTCTCCTTGGATTTGCGGCTGGGCTGGCGCCCGACGCCGAACTGGGAATTCGCGATCGTCGGCCAAAACCTTTTGGACAAGCGGCACGCGGAATTCGGCGCGCCTGCCACTCGCCAGGAAATCCCGCGCAGTGTTTACGGCAAGCTCACGTGGAAGTTTTGGACGGGTGGTAACAATGGCGTGAAGCCCTAGCAGCGACAATTTATGCCGAGCCGGTTAACCCACTACGAAGGGACGAAACGGTCCCCCACCTCTGTCCTCCCCTGGATGCGGAGGAGGAGGAAGGAACTATTGCTGATAATTCCCGCCAAGCTCCTCGGCGGTGTTTTTCTCTGCGCCTTTGCGCCTTTGCGGTCGATTATCTCGAGTTTGGGTTCCCGGTTTCCGTGCCAATCAGCGCTTTGCGTAATCTTTGTATCGACGATGCTCTTTTTACCCGCGCCGATCCACGCGCAAGTTTCAAGAGAATACCAGCTAAAAGCGGTCTTTTTATTGCGCTTGGCGCAGTTCACGCAGTGGCCGAGCGATGCCTTTGCAGGTTCGGATAGCCCGTTGGTCATCTGCGTCCTCGGCGAAAATCCTTTCGGCGACGCTCTGGACGCCGCGGTGCGCGGCGAGACGGCCCACGGCCACAGGCTGGCGGTACAACGTATGCGCGGGCTTGACCAAATTAGAGCTTGCCATATGCTTTTCATTTTTGCGGCCGGTCCGCGCCAGGCGAAGGAAATTACTGCGGCGCTTGCCGGCAGGAGCGTTCTTACCGTCGCCGACGGCGAGGCTTTGCCCAGCGCTTACGAAGCCATGGTTCGATTTGTCACCGAGCAAAATAAGATCAAGCTCCTGGTTAATCCCAAAGCTGCCGCAGCTGCCCGGCTGGTGTTCGATCCGCGCCTGCTGCGCGCGGCGGAGATTGTTGGACACGAATAAATGGCAGAGCCGCAACACTCAATCAAAAAGCGCGTTCAGGCGGTCATCCTGTCCGGCAGTGTCATTGTTCTGCTTGTAACCGCGGTCGCTTTCGTAAGCTTGGAAGCGATCAACTTCAGAGCCCAGCTTGTGCGTAGTTTGTCCACCCTCGCAACCGTGATCGCCGATAACAGCGCCGCCCCCTTGGCCTTCGATAACGCCGAAGTCGCCGAGGACATTCTGGACGCGCTCATAGCAGAGCCGGATATTGAGGCCGCGGCGGTGTACGACGGCGCCGGAAACCTGTTCGCAAGATATCCCGCCAGCCTTCGCGACGATCAGTTGCCCGCGCGACCGGCAGGGGAAGGTCACGAGTTCAAGGACGGCGCGCTGGTGATATTCAAGCCGGTGTTGCAAGAGCAAAAAGCGATCGGCACCCTGTACTTGCAGTCCTCGTTGCGCGGGTTGTACACCCAGTTTTGGCTTTATACGATTATCGTGATCGCAGTTCTTTTGGGGACCCTCGCGCTGGCCTTTGTCTCCGCGGTGCTGCTGCAAAGGCGTATTTCCGAGCCTATCCTGGCGCTGACTCAAGCCGCGGAACTCGTCACTCAACGCGGTGACTATTCGGTGCGCGCGGCGAAGCTGACCGAAGATGAATTGGGATCGCTCACCGATGCGTTCAACCGCATGTTGGCTGAAACCCAGGAAAACCAGCAGCGTCTCGCCCAACAGGCGCGACTTTTGGATCTGAGCACCGACGCGATCATCGTGCGCAGCCTGGACGGGCTCATTCAATTTTGGAATACCGGCGCCGAGGAAATCTACGGCTGGCCGCGCGAAGAGGCGCTGGGACGAAGCAAAGTCGAGTTGCTTCAAACTGAATTTCCGGAGCCGCCGCAAGAGATTATGCGCAAGCTGGAGCGCGATGGGCGCTGGTCCGGCGAGCTAGTGCAGACGCGCCGCGACGGTGCTCGTATTCACGTCAGCACCCGTTGGGTATTGGACCGCGAGGCCGACGGCAAACCTTTCAGAGTACTGATCACCGACAACGACATCACGTTGCGCAAACAAGCCGAGGAGCTGATGCGATCGGAAGCCATCCGCCTTGATGCGCTCGTGGAGCAGCGCACGGCGAGGCTGCAAGACACCATCGGGGAGCTGGAGGCGTTCTCTTATAGTGTTTCGCACGACATGCGCGCGCCGTTGCGAGCCATGCAAGGTTACGCCAAGGCTTTGTTGACCGATTACGGCGCTCGGCTCGATGCAGAGGCGAACCACTACCTGGACAGAATATTTCGGGCGGCGAACCGTTTGGATTTGCTGGTTCAAGACGTGCTCGCTTACAGCAGAGTGGCCAAAGGCGAAATTGAGTTGCGCCCGGTGAATCTGGAAAGGCTGATCGACGACATCATTTCGGCGCATCCTGAATTTCAGGCGCCCCGGAGCCGAGTCGTTGTCGAGCCGGCGCTTCATCGTGTGATGGGACACGAGGCCTATTTGACCCAGTGCGTCACCAACCTGCTGGGGAACGCGGTTAAATTCGTGCGCGAGGGTACAACTCCCGAGATCCATGTATGGAGCGAGAGATTGAACGGTAGAGTGCGCTTGTGGTTCGAAGACAATGGCATCGGCATCGACCGGTTGCATCACGAGCGTATTTTTCAGATATTCGGACAGGTATATCCCGAAAAAAAATATGGCGGCACGGGTATCGGCCTGGCGATTGTGCGCAAAGCTGTGCAGCGCATGAACGGCGAAGTCGGCGTGGAATCCGACATCCACAAGGGCAGCCGATTCTGGTTGATTCTCAACGAGGTAAAATATGACGACAACTAATCGCGCGCTACTGCTGGTCGAAGATAACGAAGACGATGTGTTTCTCATGAAGCGCGCGCTCCAGGGGGCGCACGTGGTCAACCCTCTTCAGGTCGTCGAGGACGGCCAGGAGGCGCTCGATTATCTGGGCGGCAACGGGAAATTCGCCGACCGCGACCAATATCCGCTGCCGGCGGTGGTTTTCCTCGATCTCAAGCTGCCGTTCATATCAGGTCACGACGTGCTGGCGTGGATCAGGCAGCAAAAAGAGTTCGAGACGCTCGTGGTCATCGTGCTCACGTCATCCAACGAGGCGAGTGATCTAAGCCGCTGCTACGCGCTCGGCGCCAACTCCTATCTGGTCAAGCCGCCGACACCCGAACAACTCGAGGATCTGGCGAAGGCGTTTAAATGGTACTGGCTTGAGTACAATCAATTCGATAAGAGTTGATGCAAACTGCGGCTGCCGTGACGGTGATGGTTGAGCGCAAATTGTCTACGAAACATAGGATCTATTCGTGTTATTCGACGCATCGCGTTCAAGCCGGGTTGCTGAGTGGGTCTAGCTGGAGCCACAGAGCTAACCCTAATCCGACAAAACTTGCGTACCGCGAAGAATGGGCGGTTTACACGCCGTTTAATCGCTCATCATTCAGCGGCTGGACTGTGGCTATGGGCCGGCTGATTTCGTCGACGCTACCTTCCGCCGCTCGCTTATTAACCGGGTGATCTTGCTGATCGGAGCCACAAAGATGACGTGTTTGATGAAACGCGCGCTCAAGGGCGCGCGCGTGGTCAATCCTGTGGCTCGTCGTCGAAAATGGCCGGGAAGCCATGGATTATCTCTCCGGCGCGGGTAAATTCGCCGACCGCGACACGGCGCGCCGAGCGTCTTTGCTATTTACTGACGTCAAATGTCCCAGTTCAGAAAACCCTTGATCTGTGACCGCGACTTGCTATTAAATGGGGGGGTTGCGAAGGCACGAAACCGCCCCTGTCCCAAGTCTAAAGGTTGAGTTTAGTCGAGTGCAATCGGAGTGTTTAACAGCTATGCCTCTGGCACTTAAAAATAGCGGCAACTCCGCAGTTGCTGCAGGCTAAACGTGGCGTCATGCGCTTTCTTATCCTCGACGATAATGCCGACGACCGGATGATGGCAGTTCGACTGCTGGGCCGGGAATTTCCAGACGCCGCGGCGGACGAGGTCTTTGACCAAGAGGGCTTCGACCACGCTTTGCAGAACGGAGGCTACGCCGCTGTCATCACGGATTGCTTCGTGCGCTGGACGGACGGAATCCGGGTGCTTAAGACAGTGAAGGCCCGTTGGAAAGACTGCCCAGTCGTCTTTTATACGAGCAGCGGCAACGAGGAGATTGCGGTGGAGGCGATGAAGGCCGGCGCGGACGATTACGTTGTGAAAGGTACCCAACACATGGGCCCGTTGCCCCATGCGGTACGTCAGTCCATCGAACGGGCAGCGATCAAACGGCGGCTGTCCCAAGCCTTGCGCCAGCAGGAAGCGCTATATGAATTCCTGAAACGGCAACACCGCGCCGCCTCGCTCGAGGAAATTTACCAGGCAGGGCTCCATGCGATTCTGTCGGTGTTGTGCTGCGAGCGCGCTTCGATCCTGCTGCTCGACGAGACCGCAATCATGCGCTTCGTCGCTTGGCGCGGACTGTCCGACGAATATCGCAGCGCGGTGGACGGCCATTCCGCGTGGAGCCCCGACGATCCCAATCCTCAGGTCGTGTGCGTTCACGACATCGCCACCGCCGAGCTCGACGAATCCCTGAAGGCTGTTGTGATACGCGAAGGGATTGGCGCGCTCGCGTTCATTCCGTTGGTTATCGACGGCAAGCTGGCCGGCAAGTTCATGAGCTACTACAACCAGCGCCACGTCTTTACCGACGAAGAAATTGGGATCACCCTGACAATTGCCCGTCAAATCGCGCTCGGCATCGAGCAGCAGCGGGCGGATGAGGCGTTGCGCAGAAGCGAGGAGCGCTATCGTGCCGTGGTCGAAAGCCAAGCCGAGATGGTCTGCCGCTTTCGACCCGACGGCACGATCCTATTCGTGAACAGCGCCTACGCCCGCGCCCGCAGCACGACGCCCGACCTGCTCGTCGGCGGGGATTTCTGGGAATTTATCGACGAGCAGGATCGCCCCGCGGTGCACGCGATGCTCGACCGACTGACACGCGAATCGCCGCAAGTGCGGATTGAAAACCGTTTCGAGACCACTGGAGGTGTTCGCTGGACTCTCTGGACCAATCGCGCTTTGAGCTTCGATGCCGCCGGCCGGTGGACCGAGGCCCAGTCCGCCGGCATCGACATCACCGAGCGCAAGCGGGCGGAAGAAGCCCTGCATGAACGCGAAGAGCGCTACGAGCTCGTCGTCGCCGGAGCAGAAGCCGCAATCTGGGATTGGGATGTCCCGGCCAAGCGCGCGGTCTTTTCGCCGCGTTGGAAGGAATTGCGCGGACTATCAGACGGCGAGGTGAGCGACCGCGAGGAAGAGTGGAGCAACGGGATCCATCCCGATGACCGGGAGCGTGTGATGGCAGCGGTTCAGGCGCATTTCGACGGCCGGACACCGGTCTTCGCCGAGGAGTACAGGGTGCGCCATACAGATGGTCGCTGGATTTGGATACTCGACCGGGGCATCTCACGGCGCGACGCTGACGGCCGGGTGATCCGCATGGCGGGTTCGGAGACTGACATCAGCGATCGAAAGCGGGCGGAAGAGGCGTTGCGTCAGAGCGAAGAGCGATTTCGCAACATTTTTGAAGCAATCGGGCTGTCGATTTGGGTGGAGGACTTCAGCGAGGTCAAGGCCGAGGTCGATGCGCTGGCCGCCGGCGGAGTCAGCGATTTCCGCCGCTACTTTGCCGAACATCCCGAATTCGTGGCGCACGCCATCGGGTTGGTAAAGATTCGCGATGTCAATCCGGCCACAGTCCGAATGTTTGGCGCGGAGAACCGCGCGGAACTGCTGCAATCGCTGCACAAGGTTTTCGTCCCCGAGACCAACACGGTCTTCGTCGAGGAACTGGTCGCGATCGCAGAACAGAAGCGGTTCCTCGAATCGGAAACCATTCTGCAAACGCTACGGGGCGAGCGTTTGAACATTTCGTTTACGATCACCTTTCCGCCGAGCGATGAACCCTTCGACCGGGTTTTGGTCACGGTTTCCGACATCACCGAACGGAAGGGCGCGGAAGACGTGCTGCGCCAGAGCGAAGAGCGTTTTCGGCTGATGGCGAACAACTGTCAGATCGTCATCTGGCTGACCGACGCGGCTGGAAAGTTACGTTTTGTCAACCGCGCCTTTCTCGATCTCTTTGGCATAAGCCGGGATCAAGCCGATGAATTCGATTGGATCGGAGCCCTCCATCCGGAGGACCGGGATTCTTACGTGACGGCATTCAAGACCGCTTTGCGCAACCGCGATCCGTTCCAGCAACGGGTTCGGGTCCGGCGCTTCGACGGACGATGGCGCTGGTTCGAATCGCGGGTCAATCCTGTGTCAGACTCCAATGGCATGCTCGGCTACATCGGCAGCTCGCACGACATTACGGATATTTACGAATCGCAGCAGGCGTTGAAGGAATTGGATCAACGCAAGGACGAGTTTTTGGCCAATATGAGCCATGAGATCCGCAGCCCACTCACCGGGATCATGGGTTATTCCGATATCCTGCTCACCCGGTTGAAGGATCCCGAGGACATCGAATGCCTGCGAACGATAAAAGAAAGCGGCGATTATTTGATCGAGATCGTTAATGACATTCTCGATCTTTCCAAGATCGAAGCAGGCAAGCTGGCCCTGAATATCGAAGGCGTGTCGGTCCATTCGGTTCTCGCGGAAGTCCAAGGCTTGATGGACGCGCGCGCCAGGCAAAAGAGATTGCCGCTGGTATTGAGGTACGAAGGCGTGCTGCCGGAAAGCGTTCAGAGCGATCGCACCCGCTTGCGGCAAATCCTGATCAATCTTGTAAGCAATGCCATCAAATTTACCGAACGCGGTCGCGTGGAGATCGTGGCAAGATTTCTTGCCGGCGAGAGCTTGCTCCAGGTCGAGGTGATCGACACCGGCGTCGGCATCGCGCCAGAGTATCGAGATCACTTGTTTCAACCCTTCACTCAAGCAGACAGCACGAGCACGCGCGCGTACGGCGGGACCGGCCTGGGCTTGACGATCACAAAGCGTCTGGTCGAGATGCTCGGCGGGAGCATTTCCTTCGAAAGCGAGCTCGATCACGGGAGCACCTTCCGGGTGATGATCCCAACGGGGCCTGCGCGGCAGGCGCCGATGCCTGTCGATGCGGTGTCGGCGGTGGAGCCGGCGCTCAGTGAATTGCCGCTCCGTGATCGTCATATTCTCGTCGTCGATGACCGGAAGGAGTTCTGCTATTTGGTGAGCCGGTATATACAGGACGCGGGGGGACGTACAACCGCAGTGTGCGACGGAAAAGCCGCAATCGATGAAGTCGAGGCGGCGGCAAAGAACGATCCATTTCACGCCGTTATTATGGATATTCAGATGCCGGGAATCGACGGCTACGAAACAACACGGCGGCTGAGAGCCAAGGGTTTTCAGACGCCAATCATTGCTCTAACCGCGGGCGCCATGGTGGGCGACCGCGAGAAATGTTTGCAGGCGGGCTGTGATGATTATCTCACCAAACCGATCGATCGAACGGCGCTGGTCCAGTCGGTGGCTCATCACGCGCAGAAAGCTCTCGACCGCTTGAGCGGCAAGCTCAAAGTGCTCGTGGTCGACGACAGTCATGGCGCGTGCGAGCTTTTGCGCCGGTATTTGGAAAAGCGCGGACATGAAGTCTGTTCGGCCCATGATGGAGTATCGGCTTTGCGGCTCGCGCAACAGTTTCGCCCCGATGTCCTGGTGTTGGATATAAGGCTGCCGGATATCAACGGCTACGAGCTGATGCAACGTTTCAGGGAAATGGATACCATCCGCCGCGCAAGATTTATTGCGGTAAGCGGTTATGGCGATGGCGCCCCCGCAGACCTGTCCGCAAGCTTTGACCATTTTCTGGAAAAGCCGTTGAACTTGGAGCAGCTTAATGCCTTGTTGCATCCGTCGCCGCATACTGTTCGCAAAAGCTCCGATCGACCTGGAGAAATGCCGTGAGCCATGAGCGATTCGGGATGATTTTCTACCGGCGCGCGCGCCGGGTCCGCTGCGGAATCAAGAATACCAGCGCGCCGGGCTGGACTTTGACATCGAGTGCGTTCAATCGGACCGGCGGTTCATCCTCTTCGTCGGGCCAGGGTGTGTCGTCGATGTGAACGGGAGAGCTTTCCCACTCGATCTGTAAATGCTGTCCACGTCGAAACTTTAGGTTCGGCCGCGTTTTTTTGCGTTCCACGATGTTGGAGAGATAGCTGTTGAGCTTGCGTCGATCACGCCGTGTGACCATGACCACGTCAAGAAATCCGTCGCCGGGGTCCGCCTGCGGAACCAGGTCGAGATTGGGCCCAATGTACCGGGTATTGAGCGCTTCGAGCAGGATATAATCGTCGGACAGATCTTTGCTGTCGAGCCGCACGCTGATTTTCTTCGGCTCCACGCTCCGTGCTTTCTTTTTAAGAATGCGCAGGACGGCATCAATGACGTGAGCCGGCTCGCCGCTATCGGCAAGGTCATCATTGTCCTTGCCATCGAGCTGTAACATCGCTTCGGCGAATAATCCGAGACCGAAACCCTCTACGAAATACTCCGATCCCCAGGGGCCGCTCGCCATGCCAATGTCGAAGTTTACACACCGTCCCTTTTCCCAACCGGCAATGATCTCCTGCAAATCCCGGCCGGCGAGCCCGAGCGTCTTGGCGATATTGTTGGCGGTGCCGGTCGGCAGAACCGCGATCGGCGTGCGGCTGCCTACGAGCTGCTTGGCGACCTTGCCGACGGTACCATCGCCGCCCGCTACGGCAACGATGTCGCAAGGCTTCTTGAGCGCCTTCTTCCATTTCTTTTCTTTCGAGGACTGGTAATTGACTTTGTGCCCGGCGGCGCGAAGTAGTTGAACAATCTGCTTGCCCGTTGGCGCGGAAGGATCGCCTGCTGACGGGTTATGGATGAGGGTTACCTTAATGTGGCGCCCCTCGCTCTTTAAAGTGGCTCTGAAAATGCTGAAGAGTTCATAAGCCTATCCGTCATCTCCGTTTTTCACCTCGGCCTCCGAGATCAACCACTGCTGGTCGCTCTTGCGCTGCCGAAGTACAAACGTTCCCGTCGCCGTCTTGGTAAACCCGAGAATTTTTATTCCTGTGAGCTGGTATCGTCCTTTGACGATGGCCGTGTCAGAGTCTACCTCGGACACTTCGTCGACTGTGCTGCTCAAGGTCGTTTCGCTCAATAACCCGTTTCGCTTCTCGTCGATGGTTTTGGCAATTTCCGGCCGGCTTTGAATTTTTGATCCTCCCGGGATGGTGAGTGCGCCGTCGGGAGCGAACAGGTTGGCGATTTCTCGACTGCTTCCCTGATTCCATGCCTGAGCCAATTGGTTTGCGGTCTGGTCGGGCTTCTCGCTAGTCGCGGCTTGATGAGATCTAGGCTCACGAGTTGCCGGAGGTTGAGGTTCACGGTTGATCGAGTTCCGGGGCTCGACCTGTTGTGTTTTTTCGTACTCTGTCGGTGATTTCGGGGATGAATTTTCTTCCTGGTAGTACGTGACAACCAACACCAACGCGCCTGCAACTGCCACAACCATCAACGT
>Ga0299907_10002564_pt1 | contig 11277 bp, 9 predicted proteins | sample RVTome_16_FD_198680 | JGI IMG/M metagenome (GOLD analysis project Ga0299907, IMG submission 198680) | Soil microbial communities from uranium-contaminated site in the Upper Colorado River Basin, Wyoming, United States - RVT152D67 (version 2) ...
GGCTGATGGTGATGGCACATCCGGGCCTGATCCTGCACAACCCGCTGAGCGGCGAGCGGTACTTCTTCCGCGAGACCGCGACGGACACGGACGGCGAGCGGCTCGTGTTCGAGCTCGAGCTGCCACCTGGCGGGCGCGTCCCCGGAGGGCATGTGCACCCCTCGCAGGAGGAGCGGTTCGACGTGCTGAACGGGACGATGCGCTTTCGTACGGGAATGCGGCGCGTGACGGCGGCGTCCGGGGACTCCGTCGTCGTGCCGGCAGGAACGTCGCACCGGTTCGCCAACGTCGGCGACGACACGGCGCGGATCCGGGTCGAGGTTCATCCGGCGCTCGAGATGGAGCGCCTGTTCGAGACCGTCGCCTCGCTCGCGCGCGAGGGACGCACGTTCGCGAACGGCATGCCGAAGCCGCTGGAGCTCGCCCTGTTCATGCGGAGATTCGACGACGAGGTCCGGGCGCCGATCGCACCCGGTGTCGTTCGGATCGCGACGTCGCCCCTCGCGTGGCTCGGCAGGCGGCGACTAGTTGCGAGGTAGGCGGCGCGGGCCGAACGTCCCGTGCCGCTGGCGTGCTCGTCTTCGAGCTTAGGCCGACGACGGCGTTCGGCTACGGTCGCGGCGAGGTGTTCACCGCGGTCGGCATCGCCGACGAGCGCACGTGCCGAACACCACGGGATCTCCTCCCCATTTCGAGATGACGAACGATCAGGCGAGTCGGCGTTCGCTCGCCCACCGGCTGAGCTCGTACCGGCTCGTCAGCTGCAGCTTGCGCAGCACCGAGCTGACGTGCGTCTCGACGGTCTTCACGCCGATGAGCAGCTGGGCCGCGATCTCCTTGTAAGCGTAGCCACGCGCGATGTACCGGAGGACCTCGCGCTCCCGGGCCGTGAGCTGGTCCAGCTCGGGGTCGATCGACGGGGCCTTCCCGGCGAACGCGTCCAGCACGAACCCCGCCAGCCTCGGGGAGAAGACGGCGTCGCCCTCGTGGACCCGGCGGATCGCGTCGGTGAGATCCGGCGGCGAGATCGACTTCGTGACGTACCCGCGGGCGCCCGCTCGGATCACTCCGATCACGTCCTCGGCGGCGTCCGATGCGCTGAGGGCGAGGAAGCGCACGCCCGGACAGCGCTCGACGATCGCGGCGCCGCTCCCATCTGGGAGATGAACGTCGAGGAGCACGACGTCCGGCTGCGATTTCGCGACGCCGTCGACTGCCGCTTCGACCGTTCCGGCCTGTCCGACGAGCTCGAACTCCTCGCCGAGCTCGGTTCGAACGCCGCTGGCGAAGAGCTCGTGATCCTCGACGAGGAACACGCGGATCGGCGTCATCGGTCCTCGTCCCCGATGCGTGGTGTTTTACGCATACTCTGAAGATGGATCAGACGCGCGGTCTCGGGATCCGGAGGCGAACCTCCGTGCCGCGGCCCGGCACGCTCTCGATCACGGCGACGCCGCCGTTCCGTTCCATGCGACCCTCGATCGACTCGGCGATCCCATGACGATCGGCCGGCACCGTCGATCGCGCGAAACCAACCCCCTGGTCGCGCACGAACGCCGTCACCTGATCGTCCTCGACTTCGACGTAGACCCAGACGCCACGAGCGCCCGAGTGCCGTGCTGCGTTCACCATCGCCTCCCGGCACGCATGCACGAGCGCACGAACGCCGTCGTCAGCGGGACAATCCCCCACCATCACCAGCTCGATGCGGGTTCGGTGCGTCCGCTCGATCTCGTCCGCGACATCGTCGAACGCCGCGGACAGCGACCCCGAACCACCAGCCCGGGACTTCCCGTAGAGCCATGTGCGGAGCTCGCGCTCCTGCCCACGGGCTAGCGCGACCATCTCGCCCGGATCGTCGGTTCGCTGGATCAGCGACAAAGTCTGGAGCACAGAGTCGTGCAGGTGCGCTGCCATCTCGGCGCGTTCCTCTTGGCGGATCCGCTCGCGCCGCTCCAAGCCGACCTGGCGAACGAGCCGCCACACCCACGGGCCCGCGACGACGGCGACACCCGCGAGGACGGCGGCCACCGCGAGCGGCGCATACGCGAACAGCGACAGGTTCTTCGAGAGCAGCGCCCACGATCCGAGCAGGACCAACGCCGCTCCAACGAGCGCGCGCACGCGGGAACCATCGATCGAGTCGATGTACGGGAGCCCGCGTAGCCATCGCGCGCGGTGCGAGCCGTCCCCGCGCGTCCACAGCACGGCCGAGCCCGTGATCGCGAGTGCGGCCGGCCACACGACCCGGTCGCCGAGCCACAGGCCCGCGCTTCGGGCGATGACGAGAAAGCCCGCGACGACGAGCGCGACCGCGAGTGCCTGCCGCGCGGACGTCCGCAGTGTGGCCACGGGTTCGGCCGTCGGATCGGGCCACCCCATGAGCAGAAACGTCGCCAGGTAGAGCACGATGCCGGCGCCGCCGGCGAGGGCCAGAACGACGAACGCTAGCCGGACGACGACGGGATCGATGCCGAGACGCTCGCCGATCCCACCCGCCACACCCGCCAGCACCCGATCGTTCGAGCTTCGCCGGAGCCTCGGGCGCGTTCGGACGGCCTTTGCCATCGGCCGCGATGCTCGCACGACGCCCGCCCCGGCGCCATCCGGGAGATCCCGGACCCGGCGCGCCTAAATCTCGGGGTTCTTTCGGGGCGATCCCGGATGGTGCGTGGGCCGTGGCCGGGGCATCATCCGCCGCGGATGGACGAGACGCCGCAGGGCGAACGCGACGTCGAGCGGGAGGCCCGCGCGAGCGTGTCGGTCGACGATCCCGACCTTCGACCCGAACGGCCGCCGCCCGTGCGTCGACGGCTGCGGCGACGAGCCAATGGCAAATGGGTCGCTGGCGTCGCCGGCGGACTCGCCGACTACTGGGGCGTGCCGGCGTTCATCGTCCGGATCGTGCTCGTGATCGCGGTGTTCGTCAGCGCCAGCGTCTCGTGGCAGATCCTCACGGGCGGCTATTCGCTCGACACTCGGGACGGTGTGTTCGTCTTGATCGTTGCCGGCTCGTTCGTCGCGTCGGTCACCTACTTCGTCCTATGGATCGCCGTACCTCGCAACGACATGTCGCGTTCGACCATGGTTCGGGTCGGCGAGCGCATCAGCCCACGCCGGCTGACCGAGCGGTACCCGAACATCCGGTTGATCCCCTCGTTTCTCGCGCTCGCCATCGGCGGCGCGATCCTCGCGGATCGCCTAGGGATCTGGGAGCCGGATCTGGCGCTCGCCGCGACACTCATCTCGCTCGGCGTCTGGCTGTACCGGCGGGATCGCGACGCTCGGTCAGGCGCGCGCGTCGTCGAAATGATCGACGAGACCGGCGCATCTCCTGCCGACACGATCCCGCCACTTTCGGGGTATCCGCATCCACCGGTCGTCCGCGCGCCTCGCGAGCGGTCACCGCTCGGATTGATCACGTTCGGCGTCGCGCTGCTCGTCGTGTCCATCGCGGCGATCGCGTCGCGCCTCGCCGGCGACTCCGACGTCAGCGGGTCCGTCCTTGAGGCCGAACGAGCCACCGGTCTCGGCCGGGTCGTGCTCATCCCCGCGCTCGGGCTCCTCGCCTTGGCCCTCGGACTGCTTGTCGGGTCGGTGTTCGGTCGGGCCCGATGGCTGATTTTGCCGGCGTTCGCGCTGGTTCCGGTGCTTCTGCTGACCAGCGTAGTCCGGCTTCCCCTCGAGGGCCCGATCGGCGACACGTTCCTCCGGGTCGGCGAGCCGACGGACGCGTCGAACAACGAGGCCGTCGTGCGGCGTCGCGCGTTCGGCAGCATCTACGTCGACCTCAATCGGCTCCGCGGGTCGTCCGACGTGACGCGTGAACTTCAGCTGTCCACCTTCGCCGGCGCTGTGACGGTCGTCGCTCCGTTCGACGCGCACGTTGAGGTCCGCGCGTTCACCGGGCTGGGCACGATCAGCCTCGAACGGCGGCACGGGAACGGCGTCGAGGTGTCCGAGACGGCAACGCTCGAGCCACGTCACGGCGACGGCGCCACGGTGATCGTCTCGGCCGAGGTCGGGCTGGGGAACGTCCACGTCCTGCGTTCCGCGCCGACGAAGCGTCAGCTCCGCAACCTGGAGCGGCAGGAGAGCCGAGAGGAGCGGAACCAACCGAGCGACGGAGGCGGGCCGTGAAACGACACGCGTTCGACCCGGTGTCGTTCGTGTTCGCGTTGCTGTTCGCGTTCCTCGCGGTGTTCGTCCTCACCGGCAGCACGCTCGGCGACTTCTGGCCGATTTGGGCGCTGACGCTTCCGGCGATGACGGTCGGCCTCCTCGTCGTGCTCTATGCCTTTCGACGACTCGTTCTCGCGCGGACGACGGAAGATCCAACGGGCGCTCCGCCCGACGACCGCGACCAAGGGGACGCGTAGCGCGATCGCTCGCATTCTCCCCGGCGTTGTCAGCGACGACCCGAGACTCATTGGCTCTTCCCCCCATGTCGAGCCTCAATGGCCGGCATGGACGTCGCGACGGCTAGAGGGGGTCCACATGAGTCGACCGATCGTTCGTCCGCTCGCGCTCGCGATCGTCTGCGTCACTGCGCTGTTCGCATCGATCGTTCCAGCGAGCGCCATCACCGGCGGGACCGAGGACACGGCCAACACCCACTCGAACGTGGGGATGGTCGTCTTCTATCAGCCCGACGGACGCTTCCGATGCTCGGGCACGCTCGTTGCTCCACGGGTCGCGCTGACGGCCGCGCATTGCACGTCGAGGACATCGGAAGGTCATCGTCACCTTCGATCCGGTGATCTCGCGAACGGCCGAGGAAGCCGAACGAGACGTACCACGCGCGGCCGACGACTCCGGTCCAGACGATGCGGAGTCGGCCATCGGCTATACGAGCAGGGACATCCGCACCCCGAGGTACGACGGTGAGCAGTCCTGTGGTTCCTCGGAACGCCGCTGACCCATCCCGAGTACAGCGAGTTCACCGATCTCGACAACTGGAACGATACGGGCGTCGTTATCCTCGACACATCGCCCGGACTTCCGACGACGCCGATCGCCCGGAAAACTACCTCAACCAGTTCAAGCAGCCGCTGTTCAACTCGACGGAGTTCCTTGTGATCGGTTACGGCACTGAAGTCCGCGGGAACCCGCCGACCGCCGAGCGTCAGCCCATCGTGCGCCGATTCACCACCGAGATCGGACAGTGGCTCGGGAACCAGGTGTTCCAGACGAACGCGAACGAGAACGATCCGCGGGCCGGTGGCGGTACCTGCTTCGGCGACTCCGGCGGTCCCTCGATCATGGACGGCTTCATCGTCGGCGATCCCAGCTACGGACTGACGACCAACTGCCGGTACATTCGCGGGTACCAGCTGGTCGACATCCCTGTCGTGCGGAACTCGGTGCTCGACTGCGTCGCCGACCCTATCTGCCCGAGCAAGGTTTCGTAGCGCCAAGCCATGGAGCGCGGCTGCCCTGCCGGCGAAGGTGGATGAATAGACAGACCTTCGCAAGTTCGAGAGGGAGCCCCACTACGGGACGCTCGCTCTACCGTTCGAGCGAACGCGACGCCTCGTCAGTCGTTGCCCTTGCCATGGCCTTCGTCGCCGCCGCCGCCGTTGGAGTCCGGCGGGGGGCCACCACCCTCGCCTTCGTCGCCGCCGTCGCCGTTGCCCTCTCCGTCTCCCTCGATGGGCTCCTCGGGGGCGGGCAGAGCCGATTCGAGCGCCGAGACGAATTCGGCGAACGCTCCATCGATCTGATCAGCCGCCTCGACCGTGACCTTCCCTTCGTCGCGTGCCTTGGCGAACGTCTCAGCGAACTCCTCGATCTTCTTGTCGATCTCCTCGGTGTCGTTCTCCTCGTACGCGATCATGATGTCCTCGGCCCGCTCGCGGAGGTCGTTCGCCGTGCCTTCGTCGATGCCCCCAGCGACCTGAGCGTCGTCGATCGCGCCCGTCAATGCTCCGAACGCGTCTTCGACCGTCAATGGGCCCTCGGACGTCGGCGTGACGGACGGTGAGGGCAACCGCGAGTCGCGAGATCCCTGCCTCGCAGCTTCGCGCAGGGTCGTCCCGTCGGAGAACGCGAACGCCGCCCACGTGATTAGCAGCACGAGCGCGGCGAGTCCGGCGACCAACCACCACACCCGCCGATCTCGAGGGGGCCGGCGCGAAACCGGGGATGGGCCGATTCGTTTGATGGGGGCGGTCGGTTCGAGACTCCCCGCCGGCAAGGGCATCGTCGCATTCGAGTTGCCCACGGCCGCCAGCGCGTGCTCGAGCTCCGTGGCCGACTGGAACCGGGCCGCCGGATCCTTCTCGAGACAGCGCAGCACGATCGCCTCGAGATCCGCCGGAACCTCTCGCACGGACGACGGTGGTGGAACCTGTTCGTGCACGTGGAGATAGAGCGTCGCGACCGGCGTATCGGCGTTGAACGGCGGCTGTCCCGTGAGCATCTGGTACATCACGCATCCGAGCGCGTAGATGTCCGAGCGCTCGTCGCCCGACTCCCCGCGCGCCTGCTCGGGCGAGATATAGGGCGCGCTCCCCAGCACGAGACCGCTCCGCGTCCCCGATTCGACGCCGGCGGCTCGAGCGATGCCGAAGTCCACGACCTTGACGCGATCCTCGGGCGTGAGCATCACGTTCCCCGGCTTCACGTCTCGGTGGACCACGCCGCGTTCGTGCGCCGCCGCGAGCGCGCGTGTGATCTCCCTCGCGATGTCCACGGCGCGCTGCGGGGGCAGCGGGCCCACGCGCTCGAGGAGTTCGGCGAGCGTCTCACCCTCGACGAGCTCGGTGACGATGTAGTGCGTGCCGTCGTCGGAGCCGGTGTCGTAGACGGCAACGATGCTGGGGTGGTTCAACCGCGCGGCCGCGTGCGCCTCGCGGCGGAACCGTTCGACGAACGCCTGATCGCGGTCGTACGGCGGCGAGAGGACCTTGATGGCGACGTGCCGGCCGAGCTGACGGTCGGTCCCCCGAAGGACGCGCGCCATCCCGCCGTGCCCCAGCTCCGGGCCCAGCTCGTAGCGGTCGCCCAGGATCGTGGCCGCGTCAGGCATGCACCGAAGGTACCCCAGCCGGGCGGCCCGAGACCGTCGGTGAAGGTACCGTCCTCCGGATGGCCCGCCGTTCGTCAGGACTCGCCACCATCATCGCCGGGGTCGGAGCGGCGCTCCTCGTCCTCGGAGCCTTCGGCGTGTGGATCGACGCCGCGATCGGGGACGCCGACGCGTTCACGGCGCAGGCCGGCGATCTCATCGAACGACCCGAGATCCGAACGGCCCTCGCAGAGGCCGCCGTCGACCCGTTGTTCGAGGGGGCACCGGCGGCGCTATCGCTCCAGCGCGAGATCGCGGTGGGTCTGATCGCCGGCGTGCTCGCCGACGATCGCTTCGTCGTGGCCTTCCGGCAGATCCTTCGCTTGGCGCACACGCGACTGATCGAGAGCGAGCGCGGACCGGTCCGGATCGGGCTCGAGAGCGTGGTCGACGTGGCCCGTGACGACCTCGCGCAGATCTCGCCCCTCCTGGCAGCGCGTATCGATGTGATCGAGACGCCTGAGATCGTCGTGGTGGCCCGCCGGGAAGCGCAGGCGCTGCGCGTGATGCTAGACCTCGCGCGCGCGTACAGCGTCGCATTCCTGATCGCCGGCGCGGTCACGGTTCTGATCGGCGTGCTTCGGAACGGCGGACGTGGGCTGGTCGCTGCGGGCGTCGCCGCGGCGGTGGCGGCGGCGGTCCTGTTCGTCGTTCTGCTCGCCACGCGTGCGGGCGTCGTTGGGGGCGTTCAGGCCGGGCGGGCTCGCGAGGCGGTCGGCGCCGGCTGGGACGTCGTCGTTTCCGGACTGTTGTGGACGCTCGCCATCGCCGCCGGAGCCGGCGTCGTGGCGACCGCTCTCGGCCTCTTGTTCACCGCAGCGAGGCGAGGGCGCCGGGCGACAGCCTGACGAGCGCGTCGAGGACCGCATCGACGTCGGCGGTCGTCGAGAGATAGTTCACGATGCCGGCACGGAGGTACGTCCGACCGCGAAGCCGCGTGGTCGAAACCCATCCAGTCCCGTCCATCTCGAGCGCTCGCTGGAGCGCATCCTGATACGCGTCGACCGCGTCGCCGTCTTCGAGCTCACGCGGGACGTGCCGGAAGCAGACGACGGAGAGCTCGGGCTCCGCCGGCTCGACCTCGAACCGCTCGAGGTCCCGGCACCGCTGCACCATGTGCGCCGCGAGATCGTTGGTGTGCTCGACGAGCCGGCCGAATCCCTTCGTGCCGAGATGCTTCCATGACAGCCACAGCTTCAGCGCGCGAAAGCGGCGTGTGCCCTCGAGCGAGTACTGGTACCAGTTGAGCGGCGCGTCCTTCGGCGATCGGTAGTACTCGGGAGAGCTCCGGAAGGTCCGGAGGAGATCGTCCCGATGCTTCACCACCAGGCCGCCGATGTCATAGCCCTGGAAGAACCACTTGTGCGGGTCGATCGTCACGCTGTCGGCACGCTCGAGGTCCGGCACGCGATGCGCGTCCCGAGCCGAAAGGCGCGCGGCACCCCCGTACGCCGCGTCGACGTGCAGCCACAGGTCGTTGTGTACGGCGACGTCGGCCAGCTCGCGAACCAGATCGACCGAGCCGGCGTTCGTCGACCCGGAGACGGCGGAGATCGCGAGCGGCAGGTGCCCCGCTCTGCGGTCCTCCGCGATGGCTTCGTCGACCGGAGCCCCGTGCAGCCGGAACGCGCCGTCGGACTCGATCACGCGGAGCGTTTCGCTCGGGAACCCGAGCACATCGAGCGCGCGCCTGATCGAGAAGTGCGTCTGATCGCTCGCGTACACGCGAACGCCCTCGAGCGCACCGCCGCGAGGCGGCTCGTTCTGACCGAGCAGACGAGCGAGGTGCACGTCGCGCGCCACGGTCATCGCCATCACGTTGGCCATCACGCCGCCGGAGGTCAGGACTCCCCAGCTCCCGTCGCCGTAGCCGACGAGCTCTCGGAGCCAGGACGTGACCTCTTCCTCGACGAGCGCACCGATCGGGCCGGCCGCCCACACGTCGACCCCTTGGTGGAGCCACTGGCCGAGCACCTCGCCCCCGATCGAGACGGGCAGCGGCGGTGCCGTGAAATAGCTGAACGCGCCGGGGTGCTGCGAGTTGAAGACGTATGGCGCGATCCGCTCTCGGAACTCGCGGAGGAGATCCTCCGCCGTCGACGGATCGGACGGCGCGGGTGCGGGCTCGCTCGTCTCGCCGAAGTACCGCCGACGCATCTCCGGGTACGAGTCACCGGCGACCGGGCGCTTGCTCGCCTCGTCGTAGAGGTAGTCGAGGCTGGCGTCCCAGATGGCCTTGCCGAACGACTCCAGCGCCTCGCGAGCAGTCGCCGGATCGCGGAAGCCGATCAGGTCGGGCTCTGGATGCCAGGAGAACGGGTCGGACACTCGGCGAGGATATCCGTCGCGTCCGGGCCCCTACGGTGGAGACGTGCGGCGTCCCGACCACCCAGCAGTTCGATCGACCGAGCGATGGACCCGCGGATCCGCGTCGTTTCGCTCATGACAGATGTTCTGAGCCAGCCCTCACACCAGCCGAGCGCGACCAGCACGATCCGGCATACCATCGGCTGGTACGCCTACGGAGGAGGGATTCGATGCGCTCGGTCACCAGGCGCGCATTCTTGCAAGGTGCTGCGACGACGGCCGGTGCCGCCATCCTGGGTGGTCCGTTCCAGGGGTTCGTGGCGAGGCCGGCAGGGGCTGTGTCGGCGGCGCCGGCGTTCCGGAGCCTTCGGCCCATCCCGGACCTCCGAGACGGCCAGGTTCGTCTCCATCTGCCCGAGGGGTTCCAGTATCGATCCTTCCACGACACGGAGTTCACGGTCCTCCTCGACGACGGCACGACTTTGCCGGGACGCCACGACGGCATGGCGGCCTTCCCCGCGTCGAACGGGAACGTCTGGCTCGTCCGTAACCACGAAGTTAACAATCCCGGCGCCCCGTTCGGCCCGGGCACGCCGTACGACGCAATGGGCCAGGGTGGAACGACGAGCGTCGAGGTGTCTCCGGACGGCGTCGTGGCCCAGGCCTTCACGAGCCTGAACGGCACGCAGATGAACTGCTCGGGCGGGCCGATGCCGTGGGGGAGCTGGATCACGTGCGAGGAGACGATCAACGGGCCCGACGTCGGGGCCGACTTCACGGGGGTGTCCAACGTCACGCTCCAGCAGCGCCATGGCTTCATCTTCGAAGTGCCGGCCGGAGGCCAGTCGAATCGACAGCCCATCACGAATGCCGGAAGGTTCGCTCACGAGGCCGTCGCGTTCGACCCGGTCGACGGGGTCCTCTACCTGACCGAGGACAACTTCGGGTTCCCTTCCGGCTTCTACCGGTACATCCCAAGCACGAACCCGATGGAGACGGGCGAGCTCGACAACGACGGGGAGCTGCAGATGCTGGCGGTCGTTGGAGAGCCGAACGCCGACCTCGCAGCGGCCCAGCCCATGCGGGCGACGTATGAGGTCGAATGGGTCCCCATCGCGGATCCCGCGCCCACGTTTCCCTTCACGCCGGGAGAACCTGCGCCCACCACCAACGACCAGGCGATCGTCTACGTCGGAGATCAAGGGCGGGCTCTGGGCGGCGCCTTCTTCTCTCGGCTCGAGGGCGCGGCGTACGACGATGGGGTCGTGTATTTCTGCTCCACGCAGGGTGGCGGCGCCCCCGAGGCGTCATTCGGCCCGATCGGCAACGGCTACGGGAACGGCACCGGGCAGATTTGGGCCTACCGGACCCAGGACCAGGTGCTCCAGCTGCTGTTCCAGACCACCGACCCAGACGTCCTCGATCTTCCCGACAACGTCACGACGAGCCCGCGAGGCACGCTCGTCCTGTGCGAAGACAACGTCAACGACAACTTCCTCCGGGGCCTCACGCGCGGCGGACAGCTGTTCGACATCGCGCTGAACCGCCTGCGAAGCCAGATATCGAGTCCGCCGGGCGCGCCGCGATTCAACGACGAGTTCGCCGGCTCGACGTTCAGCCCGAGCGGCCAGACGCTATTCGTGAACATCCAGGCGTCGAGGGGCATGACGTTCGCGATCTTCGGGCCCTGGGAGCGGATCGGTGTCTAACCGCGCTAGCGGATGAGCCGCGAGAGCCTTCGATCGGCGAGGACCTTGCCGCCGGTCTGGCAGTGGGGGCAGTAGGTCACCTCGTGCGACTCGTAGGACACGCGGCGCAGGTCGTCACCGCACACGGGGCAGGACTCTCCGTACTTGCCGTGCACCGTGAAGTGGTCGCCGATCTTCGTCGGCAGGCCGCCC
>Ga0299907_10002565_pt1 | contig 11277 bp, 9 predicted proteins | sample RVTome_16_FD_198680 | JGI IMG/M metagenome (GOLD analysis project Ga0299907, IMG submission 198680) | Soil microbial communities from uranium-contaminated site in the Upper Colorado River Basin, Wyoming, United States - RVT152D67 (version 2) ...
AAGATTGAAGCTATTGAAGATTAAAGCGGCACCCGAGGCATGCCCGGTGGCTTTCTGGGACCTCTACGGCAAGCGCGGCCATCCGGTGCGCGCCACGGTGTCGGACATGGGCCCGCTGCTGCTCGGCCGCATGCTTGGCCTGAACGACACGCAGGAAGGCGTGCTGAACCTCGTGTTCAGGATCGCCGACGACAACGGCCTGTTGCTGCTCGACCTGAAGGACCTGCGCGCGATGCTGCAGCATGTCGGCGACAACGCCGCCAAGGTCAAGACCGCGTACGGCAATGTCTCCACCGCTTCGGTCGGCGCCATTCAGCGCGGGCTGCTCGCGCTGGAGAGCCAGGGCGCGGCGCAGTTTTTCGGCGAGCCGATGCTCGACGTCCACGACCTGATCCAGGCGCGCGACGGCCACGGGGTGGTGAACGTGCTCGCGGCCGACACGCTGATGAATTCACCGAGGCTGTATTCGAGCTTCCTCCTGTGGCTGCTCGCCGAGCTCTTCGAGCAGCTGCCCGAGGTGGGCGATCCCGACAAGCCCAAGCTGGTGTTCTTCTTCGACGAGGCGCACCTTCTTTTCGCCGAGGCGCCCAAGGCGCTGCTGGAGAAGGTCGAGCAGGTGGTGCGCCTGATCCGCTCCAAGGGCGTCGGGGTGTATTTCGTGACGCAAAACCCGCTCGACGTGCCCGAGTCGGTGCTCGGGCAGCTCGGCAACCGCGTGCAGCACGCGCTGCGCGCCTACACGCCGCGCGACCAGAAGGCGGTAAAGACCGCCGCCGAGACGCTGCGGCCGAACCCGAAGCTCAAGGTTGAGAAAGTCATCACCGAGCTCGGCGTGGGCGAGGCGCTCGTGTCCTTCCTGGACGGGAAAGGCCGCCCGACAGTCGTGGAGCGCGCCTTCATCGTGCCGCCGGGCAGCCAGCTTGGCCCGCTCACCGAGGAGGAGCGCAGGCAGCTCATCGAGTCCTCCGACGTGCACGGGCATTATGAAAAGGCGGTCGACCGGGAATCGGCCTACGAGAAGCTCAAGAGCCGCGTCGAGGAGACGACTGCCGAGAAAAAGCCCGCCGCTCGACAGCCCCAAACCCTTCTCGACGCGATGACCAAGAGCGCCGCGCGCAGCATCGGCTCCGAGCTCGGACGGCGGGTGTTGCGCGGCGTACTGGGCTCGATCCTCGGCGGCAAGCGCCGTTGACTCCCGCCGCGTATCGCGGCTGGGGCATAGCCTTCGCGGTGCTCGGGGTACTCGCCTTCTCGCTGCGACCGATCCTGATCAAGCTGTCCTACGCCGCCCACCCGGTGAGTCCGACCACCCTGCTCTTCCTGCGCATGACGCTATCGCTGCCGTTTTTTCTCGCCATCGGCTGGTGGCTGCGGATGCAGCAGCCGCGGCTCACGCGGCGCGACTGGGCGAGCGTGGCGCTGCTCGGCTTCCTGGGCTATTACGCCGCGAGCTTCCTCGACTTCATCGGGCTGCAGTACGTCGGCGCCGGTGTCGGCCGGCTGATCCTTTTTCTTTTCCCGACGCTGGTGCTGCTTCTTTCCTTCCTGTTTCTGCATAAGACCCCTTCGCTCCGCGAGCTGGTCGCTCTCGTGCTCAGTTATGCGGGCATCGCGTTGGTCGTGTCCAACCAGGTGGCGCCAAGCGCAGAAGGCCGCCTGTTCCTCTTCGGAGCGTTGCTCATTTTTGCCGGCGCGCTGCTTTACGCGGTCTATCTCGTCGCCGGGAGCCAGGTCGTGAAACGCGTGGGCTCGATGCGCTTCACCGCGTATAGCATGGCGATCTCGTCGATTCCAGCGGTGCTGCAGTTCGCGTTGCTCGAGCCCGCCTCGGCGCTCGACCTGCCGGCCGCGGTGTGGGGCTACGCCGCCGTCCTCGCGACCCTGAGCACCGTGGTGCCGGTGTTCCTGCAGGCCGAGGCGCTGAAGCGCATCGGGGCAAACCACTTCGCGCTGATCGGCGCGGTCGGCCCGGTGAGCGTGGCCGTGACCAGCGCGCTCGGCCTCGACGAGCCGTTTACATGGATACAGGCGCTCGGCGGCATGCTCGTGATCTCGGGCGTGCTGCTGGTGTCCCTGAGAAGGAGCTGAGACATGGATCTGGGCATTCGCGGCAGGACCGCGCTGGTGTGCGCGGCTTCAAAGGGGCTGGGCAAGGGTTGCGCCATGGCGCTCGCGCGCGAGGGCGTGAATCTGGTGATCACCGCGCGCGGCAGACAAGCCCTGGAGGCCACCGCCGCGGAGATCGTCTCCCTCTACAGGACAAAGGTTGAAATCGTGGCGGGCGACATCACCACCGAGGAGGGACGCCAGGCCGCGCTCGAGGCCTGCCCGGCGCCGGACATCCTGGTCAACAACGCGGGCGGCCCGCCGCCCGGGGACTTCCGCGCCTGGGACCGGCAGGCGTGGGTCAAGGCGCTGGACGCCAACATGATCGCGCCCATCCTGCTCATCCGCGCGGTGCTCGATGCCATGATCGCCGGGAAGTTCGGCCGCATCGTCAACATCACCTCGGGCGCGGTAAAGCTCCCGATTCCCGAGCTCGGCCTGTCCAACGGCGCGCGCACCGGGCTCACCGGCTTCATCGCCGGCCTGTCGCGCACCACCGTGCAGCACAACGTCACCATCAACAACCTGCTGCCGGGCCCCTTCGATACCGAGCGGCTGCGTTCCAACATCGAGTTCAACGCGAAGAAGCTGGGCAAAAGCGTCGAAGAGGTGGCACGCGCGCGCGCCGAGGCCTGCCCGGCGAAGCGCTTCGGCACGCCGCAGGAGTTCGGCGACGCCTGCGCCTACCTGTGCAGCGCGCAGGCTGGCTACATTACGGGGCAGAATCTGCTCATGGACGGCGGCATCTATCCGGGAACGTTCTAATGGAAGTCAGACGCATGGCCGGGGCCCTCGGCGCCGAAATCCACGGCGTCGATCTTTCCCGGGAAGTCCCGGCAGCCGCGATCCGCAGCGCCTTTCTCGAGCACCAGGTCATCTTCTTCCGCGACCAGACGCTGACGCCGGCGCAGTTCATGGCGTTCGCGCGCTGCATGGGCCAGCCGGTCGAGTATCCGTTCGTGAAGGGCATCGAGGGCTTCCCCGAGGTGATCGAGGTGAAGAAGCTCGAGCACGAGCGGCACAACTTCGGCGGCATCTGGCACTCCGACACCGCCTACCTGGCCATGCCGCCGATGGGCTCCATGCTGCTCGCCCGCGAAGTGCCGCCTTTCGGCGGCGACACCCTGTTCGCCAGCCAGTACCTCGCCTACGAATCGCTCTCCGCGGGAATGCGGCGGCTGCTCGAGGGCCTGGTCGCGGTCAATTCCTCGGCCAAGGCCGACGTCTCGCGTACGCGCGAGGACCGCATAAAGGAGCAATCCGGGCAGTCGCGCGAATTCGTGGCCGAGCATCCGGTCGTGCGCGTCCATCCCGAGACGGGACGCAAAGCGCTCTACGTCAACGTGGCGCATACCGCGCGCTTCACTGGCATGACCGATGAGGAAAGTGAGCCCTTGCTGAGATTCCTCTTCCGGCACCAAGTAAGGCCCGAATTCACCTGCCGCTTCCCATGGCGGGCGGGGTCGCTGGCCTTCTGGGACAACCGCTGCACGCAGCACAATCCGGTGAACGACTATCACGGCCACCGGCGTCTCATGCACCGCATCACGCTCGCCGGCGAAAGACCGCGCTAAGGAAGCCTGCCGGCTTCGAATTTCACTATGTTGACAAAGGGATCGGGAAGTCCGTAGATTCTTTGCACGGAGGAGGACAACGTGAGACGCAGAACAGCCTTGAGGCTGGCCGCAGCCGCGGCCGTCAGCAGCGCATTTTCGATCGGCACCGCGCTCGGCGCCGACCCCATCAGGATCGGCGCGGTCGCGCCGAAGACAGGCCCGCTCGCCGCCGGCGCGGCCATTACGCACTGGCCCAATGTCCAGCTCTGGGCGCATCAGGTGAACGAGCGCGGCGGTCTCAGGATGAAGGACGGATCGAGGCGCAAGGTCGAGATCATCGAGTACGACGACCGCACCAATCCGGGGGAAACCATCAAGGCGGTGGAGCGGCTCGCGACGCAGGACAAGGTGGACTTCATCCTCGCGCCTTACAGCACCGGGCTCAACGTCGCGGCGGCCCCGGTCTACGCCAAGCACGGCTACCCCCAGATTACCGCCACTTCGATCACCGACAAGATTCCGGAGCTCACCAAGCGCTACTCCAGCATTTTCTTTGCGCTCGGGTCGACGACGGCGCTCGCCGGGTCGGTGGCCGACATCCTGTCCAAGCTGCGCGCCGAGAAGAAAATCGGCAACCGGGTCGCGATGGTAAATGTGGCCGACGCGTTCGGCATCGAGCTCGCCGAGGTGGCCCGGCCGGTCCTGAAGAAGGCGGGCTTCGAGATCGTCTACGACCGTTCGTACCCGCTCGGCACGCAGGACCTGTCGCCGATCGTGAAGGGTGCGAAAGCCGCGAACCCGGATGCGTTCGTGGCCTGGTCCTACCCCCCGGACACCTTCGCGCTCACGGAGCAGGCGAAGATCGAAAACCTCGACGTCAAGGCCTTCTACACCGCAGTGGCGACCGCGTTCCCGGCCTACGGCGGCAAGTTCGGCAAATCGGTTAACGGCCACCTCGGCGCGGGCGGCGTGAATCCGGACACGCCGGAGATGAAGGCCTACTTCGCCGCGCACCAGAAAGTGACCGGGAAGCCGGCCGACTTCTGGGCGAGCGCCGTCACGTATGCAACGCTGCAAGTTCTCGAGCAGTCGATCGAGGCGGTGGGCACCGACCGCAAGGCGGTGACCGAGCACATCAAGAAGGGAACGTTCCAGACCGTGATGGGGCCGTGGAGGTTCTCGAACCAGTCGATCGACAAGTTCTGGACCGTCGGGCAGTGGCAGGACGGCGTGTTCTACGGCGTGGCCTCGACCGGCCTGTCCGGCGCCAAGCCGGTGATTACCAAGACCGGTTGGTAGCCCGCCGCGACCGGTCCCGCAAACCGATACCCCGGTGTGAGCGGCAGGCACCGGGGTATTTTTTTCCCGCGCGTCGATGGACATCCTGATCACCGGCCTGCTGCTCGGCGCGACCTACTCGCTCATCGCGATGGGTCTCAACCTGCAGTACGGCGTGGCGCGCATCATGAACCTCGCCAACGGCGAGATGCTGGTCGCCGGCGCGTTCGCCGCGTTCTGGGTCTACACCGCGCAATCGGCGAACCCGTTCGCAGCGGCGCTCTTCGTCGTGCCGGGCGCGTTCGTGCTGAACTGGCTCATCTACCGCTATCTGCTGCGCCCGCTGGTGCGCCGGGCCAAGAACCGCGGGATGCTGGAGGTCGACACGATCCTCGCCACCTTCGGCATGAGCTTCGCGTTCGTGGGAATCATGCTGCTCGCCTTCGGCGGCGGCTACTTCACCTACTCCTACCTCGCTGAGCCCTTTCCCATATTCGGCAGCCCGTTCGGGTTGAACCGGGTCGTGGCGAGTTTGATCGCCGCGGTGATTTGCGGCCTGCTCTACGTCTGGATCCACGGCACGCGCACCGGCATGGCGATCCGTGCCGTCGCAGTCGACCCGGCGGCGGCCGGGCTCGTCGCAATCGACGTGCCGCGCATGTCGGCGCTTTCCTTCGCCCTCGGCGGCGCCGTCACCGCGGCGGGCGGAATCGTCCTCAGCACGTTTCTCACCATGGATGCCTCGGTGGGCGTGGTGTTCACCATGAAGGCGCTGATCATCGTGATCATGGGCGGCGTGGGCGACGTACGCGGCACGATCATCGCCTCGCTGATCCTCGGGCTCGCCGAGACCGCGGTCGCCACGCTTGTGGACCCGGGCATGACGCTCGCCGCGGCTTACCTCTTGTTTGTGCTGGTGCTCCTCTTCCGGCCCCAAGGGCTCTTCGGAAGGCGGGCTTCGTGACACGGCGCGAGGCCGGGTACTTCGTGCTGGTCGCCGCAGCGTTCGCGGTACTCGCGTGCCTTCCCTTCGCGGGCCAAAGCTACCTGCTCACCCTGGGTGTCGGCATCGCGATGTATACCGTCCTTGCCACGTCCTGGGCGCTGTTCTCGGGGCCGACGCACTACATCTCGCTCGCCACCGCAGCGTTCTACGGCATCGGCGCTTACGTCGTGGCCGGGGGGATCGGCACCTTGCCCTACCCGGCGCTCCTCGCCCTGGCCGGAGTCGCCGGCGCGGTGGCCGCGGCGCTCGTCGGGCTCGCCACCCTGCGCCTGTCCGGCGTTTATTTCGTCATCTTCACGCTCGGCCTTGCGGAGCTGATCCGACAGATCGTCACCTGGGTGCAGAACAACTTCACCGGCAGCCGTGGCATGTACGTGCTTACCGATATAACGGAGCAGGGGATCTACTGGCAGCTGCTCGCGCTCGCGGCCGCGGTCTACCTCATCGGCTGGCAAGTCGCGCGTTCGCGCCTGGGGTTTGCCCTGCGGATCATCGGCAACGACGAGGTGGTAGCCGCGCACGTCGGGATCCATTCGGCCGCCGCGAAGCTCGCCCTTTTCGTGGTCTGCGGCGTCTTCGCAGCCATGGTCGGGGCAATCATGGCGCCGCGTTTCACGTACATCGAGCCCAGCATCGTCTTCACGCCCGAGCTCTCGTTCCAGGTCGTCATCATGGCGCTCCTCGGGGGAGCCCACCGGCTCTGGGGGCCGCTGGTCGGCGTGATTCCTTTCACGATCCTATGGGAGCTGATCGCCGCGCGGTTTCCGGGTCAGACGATTCTGCTGCTCGGCATCGCGTTCCTGCTCATCGTGTACCTCATCCCGAACGGGGTGGTCGGCCGGATCGAGTCGGCCCTCAGGGCCACGGGCCGCAAAACGAGCCATGCCTGAGAAGACGGTGCTCGAGGTCCAGGGCGTCAGCAAGCGCTTTGGCGGTCTGGTGGCCGTCGACGGGCTCAGCTTCGCAGTGCGCGAGAACGAGGTGATGGGCCTCATCGGTCCGAACGGCTCCGGTAAGACCACCGTGATCAACCTCGTCTCGGGCGCGTTGCGTCCGAGCGAAGGCGAGATCTACCTCGACGAGGACATGATCTCCGAGCGCCCCGCGCGCGCAATCGCGCGCGCGGGCGTCGCGCGCACCTTCCAGCTGGTTCGCGTCCTCCCGTCCCTCACCGTGCTCGAGAACGTGCTCGCCGGCGCGGTGTTCGGGCACAAGCGCCTGTGGGGCCGCGCGGCCCGCAAGTTCGCGCTGCGCCAGCTCGAGAGAGTGGGCATGGCGCACGCGGCGCACGCGCCGACCGCGTCGCTTACCTATATCGACGAGAAGCGCATCGAGCTCGCGCGCGCCCTCGCCTCGGATCCGCGCATCCTGCTGCTCGACGAGTGGCTGGCGGGGCTCAACCCCACCGAGCTGCAGGTCGGGATCGCGCTTATCCGCAGCCTGCGGGAGGAAGGCCGCACGATCGTACTCGTCGAGCACGTCATGGACGCCATCCGCAGCCTGTGCGACCGCTGCGTGGTGATGAATGGCGGCGCGAAGATCGCCGAAGGCACGCCGCAGGAGACGCTGGCCGACCGGGAAGTGATCCGCGCCTACCTCGGGGAACAAAATGCTTGAGTGCCGCGGCCTCGCGGTGCGCTATGGGCAGCACGAAGCACTGCACGGCGTCGCGCTCGGCGTCGCGCCCGGCGAGATCGTGGTGATCCTCGGCGCGAATGGCGCGGGAAAGAGCACGCTGCTTCAGGCAATCGCAGCGCTCGTTCCCTCGTCCGGCGAAATCCTGCTCGACGGCCGGTCGATCGCGGGCTTGCCGCCGCACCTCATCGTCGAAGCGGGCCTCGCCCTGGTGCCCGAGGGTCGCCGAATCTTCGGCGATCTGACCGTGCGCGAGAACCTGCTGCTCGGCGCCTATGCGCGGCGCGCGAGGCACTCGGAGCGCGAGCACCTCGACCGCGTGCTGGCGCTGTTTCCGCGGCTCGCCGAGCGCACCCGGCAGGTGGCGCGCACGATGAGCGGCGGCGAGCAGCAGATGGTTGCAATCGGCCGCGCGATGATGTCGGCGCCCGCGATCCTCATGCTGGATGAGCCGTCCCTCGGGCTCTCGCCGATCCTGTGCACCGAGCTTTTCAGGGCGCTGGCGCAGATCCGCACGACCGGCGCCGGCATCCTGCTCGTGGAGCAGAATGCGCGGCAGGCGCTGGCCATCGCCGATCGCGGCTACCTCCTCGAGAACGGCCGCATCGTCGGCGCAGGACCGGCCGCGAGCCTCGCCGAGGACGCGGCGGTGCAGAAGGCCTACCTCGGTGGCGTGGCCGAGGTCGCTGCCTCGCCCCCGCCTCTGTCGGCCGTTCCTGTATCCACCCCTTCGGCGCCCACGGTCGGGGCCGAGCAGCTGATCCAAACCTCGATCGACGAGCTCACCCGCAGGGCGGCAGCGATCCAGTCCGCGCACCTGCTGGCGTCGCGCCCGCCGCGGACCGAAGCACCGCGAGCGCCGGCCGTGCGGCATGCGGGCGCCGATAGCGCGCTGCGAGATGCGATCGCCGAAATCGAAGCCGCAGCCGCCCGTGCGCGAGGCGAGCGGCAATAATGGGATAGGAGGCGAGATGGCACGAGTGTTCGATGGCATGTTCATAGGAGGCCGGTCGGTCGCCGCGCGCAAGACCTTCGCGGACTTGAATCCGGCCGACGGATCGGTCTGGGCGCAGGTGCCCGACGGCGGCCGCGAAGAGGCACGCGCGGCCATCGAGGCGGCACACGCCGCTTTCGCGTCCTGGTCGGCCCTGCCGTTCAATCGGCGCGCGCACTACATGGCCAAAGTCGCCGAGGTGTTCGAGAAACGCAAGTTGCAGATCGTCGAGGCGCTGCAGGGCGAAGGCGGCGGCTGGTTCGGCAAGGGCATGTTCGAGACCGGCTACGTGCCCGAGATCTTCCACGCCGCCGCGGCTGCGAGCTACGCGCCGATCGGCGAGGTGATTCCGTCCGAGCACGGCAAGCTCTCGCTCGCGGTGCGCCAGCCGCTCGGTGTCGTCTCGGTGATCAGTCCGTGGAATTTTCCGGTCCTCCTGACCGGGCGCGGCATCGCGTTCGCGCTCGCCGCGGGCAACACGGTCGTCCTCAAGCCCTCCGAGGAGACGCCTTATTGCGGCGGACTACTCTATGCCGAGGTGTTCGCCGAGGCGGGCGTCCCCGAGGGCGTGCTCAACGTGGTGACCTGCTCGCGGGCGAACGTCCAGGCGGTCGGCGAGGAGCTGATCGAGAACCCGCGGGTAAAGGGCGTTTCCTTCACCGGCTCCACCGCGGTCGGCCGCCAGGTGGCCGCCCGGGCCGGCGCGCACCTGAAAAAGTGCTGTGTCGAGCTGGGCGGAAAGGACGCGCTGATCGTCTGCGACGACGCCGATCTCGAGCGCGCGAGCGCCGCCGCCAGCTTCGGCAGCTTCATGCACCAGGGCCAGATCTGCATGTCGGTGGAGAAGGTGCTGGTGCACGAGAAGGTGTTCGACGAGTTCATGCGGCGCTTCGTCGAGCGCGCGGCGAAGCTCAAGGTCGGCGACCCGAAGGACAAGTCGAACGTCATCGGCCCGCTGATCAACGACCGGCAGGCGGCCAAGGTGAAGGAGCAGATCGAAGACGCGGTCGCGCGCGGTGCGCGCGTGGTGCTCGGCGGCAGGGTGAACGGCCGCTTCGTCGAGCCCACGATCCTCGTCGGCGTCACGCCCGACATGAAAGTCTACCGGGAAGAGACCTTCGGGCCGGTGGCGCCGGTGATCCCGTTCGCGAGCGACGACCAGGCGGTCGCGCTCGCCAACGACACGGAGTATGGTCTGTCCTCCGGCGTGATCACGCGCGACGAGCAGCGCGCCCTCGCCATCGCGAGGCGTCTCGACACCGGCATGTGCCACATCAACTGCTCGCCGGTGAACGACGAGCCGCACGCGCCGTTCGGCGGGTCGAAGGCGTCCGGCCAGGGGCGGCATGGCGGGCGCTGGGCAACCGAGACCTTCACCGAGACGCGCTGGATCACTCTGGAGCGCGGCGGGCGCGCTTTCCCGCCGATGTTTTGATCACCTGAGAATCGAGGGGGAGAAATGACTGCAACTGCATGGATCGTGACCGGCCTGGTTGTCCTGGCGGTCGCCGTGGTCGTCTACGGCGCGCTCTACCAGCGTGCGACGCGCGAAACGAGTCTCGTGAGAACCGGGATCGGCGGCCGCAGGATTGTCGTGGACGGCGGCACGATCGTGATTCCGTATTTCCAGGAAGTTCAGCGCGTCAACATGCAGACGCTGCGCCTCGAGGTTCGCCGCAGCGCGGAGGCGGCGCTGATCACGAAGGACCGCATGCGCGTGGACGTCGGCGCCGAGTTCTACGTCTCCGTCATCCCGAGCGCCGACGGCATCGGACGCGCCGCCCAGACGCTCGGCAACCGCACCTTCAGCCCGGAGAAGCTGCGCGAGCTGATTGAAGGCAAGCTCATCGACGCGCTGCGCGCGGTGGCGGCGCGCCTGTCGATGGACGAGCTGCATGAGAACCGCGGCGCTTTCGTAGCAGAGGTGCGCGAGAGCCTCGCCGCCTCGCTCGAGCGCAACGGCCTCGCGCTGGAATCCGTGTCCCTGACCGCCCTCGACCAGACCCCGTTCCGGGCCCTCGACGAGAACAACGTGTTCAACGCGGTCGGCATGCGCAGACTGGCGGAGGTCATCGCGAAGTCGAAGAAGGAACGCGCGGAGATCGACGCCGACTCCGAGGTCTCGGTTCGCCAGGCCGCGATGCAGGCCACGAAGCGCAAGCTCGAGATCGAGCTCGAGGAGCAGCAAGCCGAGATCGCCCAGGTCGAGCGCATCGAAACCCTGAAGGCGGCGCAGATCGCCGAGGTTGTCAGGGTCAAGGCCGAGGGCGAGCTCGCGGCCGCACGCGCCCGCATCCAGATGGAGCAGGAGATCCGCGCGGCGGAGATGGCGAAGGAGAAGGCGCTGCGCGAGGCGGAAATCGCGCGCGAGCGCGATCGCGCGGCTGCGGACCTCGTAAAGGTCGAGGCCACGCGGGCGGCCGAAGCCGTCGCCACCGCCAAGCAGGTGGCGGAAGCGGAGCGTCGCAAGGAAATTGCGCTCCTCGCGGCGCGGCAGGACGGCGAGATCGCCGCACTGCGCGTTCGCCTTCAGGCCGCGGCGGAGAAAGACGCCGCCGCCGACCGCGCCACGGCGCGGATCGAAGAGGCGCGGGGGGATGCCGATGCGATGGAGGTGCGCTCGGCGGCGAGAAAAAAAGACCGGATCGCCGAGGCCGAAGGCCAGCGCGCGATCATCGACGCCGAGAACCGGATCGAGCGGC
>Ga0299907_10002566_pt1 | contig 11275 bp, 11 predicted proteins | sample RVTome_16_FD_198680 | JGI IMG/M metagenome (GOLD analysis project Ga0299907, IMG submission 198680) | Soil microbial communities from uranium-contaminated site in the Upper Colorado River Basin, Wyoming, United States - RVT152D67 (version 2) ...
AGCCGGGTGGCAACGACCGGCAGTCCGGCGGCGAGGTCCTCGTAGACCTTCATCGGGAACACGCTCCGCGTCAGCTGGTTCACGGCGTATGGGACCAGGGCCGCGTCGGCGCCGCGCAGCACGGCCGGCAGCTCCTCGTAGCGGCGCGCGCCGAGCAGGTGCAGGTTGGGCTCGGCCTCGAGCGGCGAGACGTCGACGTCCGGCTGGCCAGGACCCACGGGCCCTACCAGGGCGAAGCTCCAGCCGGGACGCAAGCGCGCAAGCTCCGCCAGCAGCGCGAAGTCGAGCTTCGTGGACACGACGGCGCCGGTGAACACGATCCGCGGCCTGGGCAGCGCATCAAGGGCGGGGTCGACCGGACCCGCCTCGAGGGCCGTCGCGAAGAGGCCGGTGTCGGCCACGTTCGGCGCGAAGACCACGTTGGAGTTGAGCGTCGACATCCGCTCGGCCAGCGCGGGTGCGCTCGCCAGCACCAGGTCGGCGCGGCCGGCGAAGCGGCGCTCGGCGGCCTCGAAGCTTGCCGCGTCGACTCCCTTCTGGGCGGCGATGTCGTCAACGCAGTGGTACACGACGAGCTCCGGATCGAGGGCCTCGATGAGCGCTTCGGCCTGCGGCACGTAGCCCCACAGGATCGGCCGCCCCATCCCGCGCGCCGCACGGCCGACCGAGCGCCGCAGCAGGACCTGGTTCAGCCTGGTGACGAGCGCGTTCGAGTGCAGGGGGAGCACCAGCGGCGACAGGACGCGCAGACCGTCCCGCTCGCGCGGCCCCGCGAGCCCGCGCCACAGCCGGCGCAGGATCCGCTTCACATCGCGTCCCGCGAGTTGAGGGCGGCGCAGCCCGAGGGACTCGACGAACAGGACGTCGTTGTCCCGCGCGAGTCGCGACATCAGGTGGTGCTGGTTCGTCCACAGGTCGGTCTGCCAGTCGGCAAACCCGACGCAGACGATGCTCCGGCCGGTCACTCGCCCGGAATCAGGCGGGACTTGACCTGCTCGAACTCCTCCATGGCGGTCTCATAGTCGTCGTGGCGCCCGATGTCCAGCCAGTAGGCGTCGGAGCGGACGGCCCGGACCGTCTCGCCTGCGTCGATCAGCTTGAGGACGAGATCGGGGAAGTCCAGCCGCTTGCCCTTCTCGATGTGCTCGAGCACGCGGGGGGAGAAGCAGTACACGCCCATGGAGGCCTCGTAGTGGATCTTGGGCTTCTCGTCGTAGCCGGTCAGCCTGGTGTCGTCGCCGGGGTCGTCGAAGCGCAGCACGCCGAGTGATATCTGCACGTCACGCTCCTTCGTGGCTATGGTCGCGGCGGCCCCGTCCGCCACATGGCGATCGAGCAGCGCGCCGTAGTCGATGTCGGTCAGGACGTCGCCGTTCATCACGAGGAAGTCAGCGTCGCCGAGCCCGTCGATCATCGAAAGCGCGCCCACGGTTCCCAGCGGCTCGTCCTCGCGGAAGTAGTCGATCGCGATTTCGTACTTCGTCCCGTCGGCGAAGAAGGCCTCGATCAACTCGGCGAGATATCCGGTTGAGATCGTCGCACGCTCGAAGCCGGCCGCCTTCAGCTGCCGCATCACGATGTCGAGGATCGGCCGGTCCCCCACCGGCATGAGGGGCTTGGGGAGCACCGTGGTGTAGGGGCGAAGCCGCGTGCCGAGGCCGCCGGCCAGCACGACCGCTCTGCGTTCAGCCATCTGGGGCGGATTCTCGCATCGCGGCCCGAACCCTTTTCTCCGCGGAGCCGGGATCCTCGGACGGATCGATCAGCTGGGCATCCCCCGCGATCTGCCGGGGCAGGAGTGGAGCGAGCCGGCGCGCGCGGCTTCCGCACACGAGGATGCCGTCGATCGGGCGCAGCTGCTCCTCGGCCGACATCGCGCGGATGAGCCTCAGCGGAGAGAACCGTCCGAGCGCCCGCACGTGCAGCCCGCGGTCCTCGCCCTGTGGGGCACTGTCGGTGACGAGCGCGACATCGGCCCCCGCCGACTGAGCGGCCCGCAGCCAGGTGACGGCGCTCGCGGTCGCGTCGGGGCCCGATGCCACTGCGACGAGCCGAACGGGGCCGATCCGGTGTCGCGTGTAGCCGAAGTGGATCCCGGGAGCCACGCCCGAGTCGCCACTGAGGTCGCCGGTGCGGCCTACGAGCCGGCGCAGCCAAACCCACGCGTCGGCTGCGCAGTCGAGCCCCACCTTCACGGCTCCGCGCCAGCCGTCGCGCCAGCCCCCGTCCACGAGCATCCGGTAGAGGAACTTCGCCGGCGGCCTGAGCAGGATGCCCTTCGCGTAGGCGCCCGCCGTCTGCTCGCCGGTCAGCTGCCCTGCCTCCAGCCGCGAGTAGTTCCAGGCGTCGCGGAACGCCTCGCGCCAGTCCCCGGCGAGGACGTGCTCCATGTCGCCATCGAACGCCCAGGTGCGCCCGTTCGCCCACAAGCCCTCGTGGACCGTGCGCGTCTCGTCGTGGCGGTAGTTGGCGCGCCGGAAGAGGCGGTAGCGGTAGGTCGGGTACTTGGCCGAGATGGCGATCGTCCCGCCCAGGAAGTCCTGCCGCATCGGCAGAGCGCCGATGTCGACGTCGTCGGGCGGTGCCCGGAGGAAGTCGAGGATCTCCGCCCGCAGCTCGGGTGTGATCCGCTCGTCTGCGTCGACCTCGAGGATCCATTCGCTCGTCGCGCTGTCGAGCGCGACGTTGCGTTGGGCAGCGAAGCCCGGCCACGGGTTCTCGATCACCTTGGCTCCCGCCTCGCGTGCGATCTCGCGGGTGCGGTCGCTCGATCCCGAGTCGACCACGACCACCTCGTCGCAGAAGCTCACACTGCGAAGCGCGTCGCCGATGCGGTCCTCCTCGTCCTTCACGATCAGGCAGGCGCCGATCGTCTGCCGGCCTTTCACCTTTCCGCGAAGCAGCCGGTGGCTGCGCACGAGGTCATCTAGAGGGCGAGTGAGAGCGGGCTCTCGAGCAGCGCGCGGACGCGAGCCAGGAACGCGGCTCCGTCGGCGCCGTAGAGGATGCGGTGGTCGCATACGAGGGTCAGGGCCATCATCTCGCGGGCCCGGATTCGCCCCCGATCGTCAGGGACCGCCCTTTTCTTGAGTGCGCCGACGGTGAGGATGGCCGCCTGCGGCGGGTTGATGACGGCCGAGAAGCGGTCGATCCCGTACATACCGAGGTTCGAGACGGTGAAGGTCCCGCCCGACACCTCGGGCGGCGTGATCTTCCCCTCGCGCACCTTCCCGGCCAGAGCGCGCGCGTCGCTGGCGATCCGGCCGAGCGACTTGCTGTCCGCGTCGAAGATCGTGGGCACCACCAGCGCGTCCTGGGCCGCCACGGCGACGCCCACGTTCACGCGCGAGTAGAGCTCGAACTTCCCGTCGCGATAGGCCGCGTTCACCCGCGGGTGCTCGCGCAGCGCGCTGGCGGCGGCCTTCACGACCATGTCGTTGTAGCTCGGCGCCGGGTCGGCCACCTGCTTGAGCCGCGCACGCAGCTCGACCGCCGCGGTCATGTCGACCTCGGCCTCCAGCAGGAAGTCGGGCGCGGTGGCCTTAGATTCGGCCATCCGGCGGGTGATCGTCCGCTGCAGCCGCGTCAGCTCGTGTATCTCGACCTGGCCCTTGGCGCCGGCCTCGCCGCGCTCGGGCTCCGCTGCGGGAGCGGGCTCCGCTCGGGTGGCACCCCCCTTTGACGCCGCCTCCACGTCGGCCTTCACGATCCGGCCCCCAGGCCCGGAGCCCTCGAGTTCGGCGAGCTCCACGCCCATTTCGCCCGCCATCCGGCGCGCGACGGGCGATGCCTTCACGCGCTCGCCGCCGCCGTTGGGGCTCGGCGCTGTCCGGCGCGGCTTCTGCGGCTCAGGCTCTTCCTCCCGCTCCTGCGGCTCCGGCTCCTCCTTGTCCTCCGGCTCCTCGGCCTTCTCCTCCTGCTTCCGCTCCGCGCCGCTGGAGTCACCTTCGCCAATGACCGCGATCACCTCGCCGATCGCGAGCGTGTCGCCCTCACTCGCCACGAGCTCCGTGACCGTCCCGTCGGAATCGGCCTCGTAGGTCATGTTCGCCTTGTCGGTCTCGATCTCGGCGATCGGCTGGCCGCGCTTCACCTCGTCACCCTCCGAGACGAGCCATTTCAGGATGGTGCCCTCCTCCATCGAGTCCGACAGCCGCGGCATCGTGATCTCGGGCATCTCAGACGTCCCGGAAGGTCGCAAGCGCAGCCTGGACCACGTGCTCCTCGTGGGGGAACGCGGCCTGCTCCAGCGGCTTCGAGTAGGGCATGGGCACGTCGGCGCCGGTTACGCGCAGCACGGGCGAGTCGAGGTAGTCGAAAGCCTGTTCCTGGATCAGCGCCGCCAGGTTCGCTCCGACTCCGCCGTGGGGCCAGCCCTCCTCGGCGATCACGGCCCGGTTCGTCTTCTTCACGGACTCGACGATCGTGTCCATGTCGAGTGGCCGCAGGGTGCGCGGGTCGATCAGCTCGGCCTCGATCTCGTGCTCGGACGACAGCGTCTCGGCGGCCTTCGCCGCGGTCACGGCCATGCGTGAGATGCCCACGATCGTCACATCGTCCCCCTCGCGCCGGATGGCGGCCTCGCCGAAGCGGGCCGGTCCTCCGTTCTCGGGCACCTCGCCCTTCTGCCCGTAGAGCGTCTCGTGCTCGATGAAGATCACCGGGTTGTCGTCGCGGATCGCCGCCTTCAGGAGGCCCTTCGCGTCGGCGGGCGTCGACGGCACCGCCACGAGCAGTCCCGGCACGTGCAGGTACCACGCCTCGAAGGAGTGGGAGTGCGTAGGCCCGAGCTGGTGCCCCGCGCCGCCGGGCATCCGGATGACGAGCGGGCATGACACCTGGCCGCCGAACATGTAGCGCACCGCGGCGGCGTGGTTGACGATCTGGTCCATCGCAAGCAGCGAGAAGTTCACGGTCATCAGCTCCACCACTGGCCGCAGGCCGACCATCGCTGAGCCGACGCCCATCCCGACGATCGTGTTCTCGGAGATCGGCGTGTCGCGCACGCGCCTCTCGCCGAACTCCTCGAGCAGCCCCTTCGTGACCTTGAAGGCTCCTTGGAAGACACCGATGTCCTCGCCCATCAGGAAGACCGACTCGTCGGCCTCCATCTCTTCGCGCAGCGCCTCGTTGAGCGCCTCGCGATAGCGCATCTCGGGCATCAGCCGGACTCCTCCTCCTGCTCCTTGTCGGCGGCGCCTCTGGAGGGCTGCTCGCCGGCGTACGCGGCCCCCGCCTCGGCCAGGTCGTGAGCGATCTGCGGCGCGTCGCGCTCCCTCTCGCCCGGGTGGGTGCCGGGCGAGCGCTCGTCCACCGTGTACCAGCCCTTGACCTGCTCCCCGTAGGAGTAGACGTGGTCGTAGAGCGAGGCGAGATCCGGGAACGGGCTCTTGTCGGCGAACTTGACTGCCTCGTCGACTGTCTCGACAGCTTCCTGGTCGAGCTTCTCGAGTCCTTCGTCGTCGAGCACGCCGGCGTCGACGAGCTGCTTGCCGAATGTGGCGATCGGGTCGCGCTTGCGCCACTCCTCGACCTCCTCCTTCGTGCGGTACTCCTCGGGGTCGGCCATCGAGTGGCCGCGGAAGCGGTAGGTGACGGCCTCCACCAGCTGAGGCTTGCGTTCCTCGCGCGCGCAGCGCACGGCGTCGGCCACCACACGGTGGGTGTCGAGCACATCCATCCCGTCACACTGCCTCCCCGGCACGCCGAAGCCCTCGGCCTTCTTGGACAGGTCGGTCACGGCCGAATGGCGCTCGAGGGCGGTGCCCATCCCGAACTGGTTGTTGATCACCATGAACACGACCGGCAGGCTCCAGAGGGCCGCCAGGTTCATCGTCTCGCCGAAGGTGCCCTGGTTCGTCGCGCCGTCGCCGAACATGCAGAGCATCACGTCGTCCTCGCCCCGATAGTCCGAGGCCAGTGCGACGCCGGCGGCGAGCGGAAGGTTGCCGCCCACGATCCCGTAGCCGCCCAGGAAGCGGCGCTCGTAGTCGAACAGGTGCATGGAGCCGCCGCGCCCGCCGGAGCAGCCGTCGCGCTTGCCGAACAGCTCGGCCATCACCGCGTTGGGCGAGGTCCCGCGCGCGATGGCCTGGCCGTGCTCGCGGTAGGTGGACATGAGGTAGTCGCTATCGCGCAGCGCGTCAGTGGCCCCGACGATCGCGGCTTCCTCGCCGATGCAGAGGTGAAGGAACCCGCCGATCTTCGCCTTGGCGTACATCTCGCCCGCCCGCTCCTCGAAGCGCCGGATCAGCATCATCTTCGCGACGATCTCGCGACAGCGGTCCTCCGCCGGGAGCCCGGCCTTCCGCTTGCCACTCGCGGCGCGCGTCGCCATCGAAAACGACGTTAGCCGCTAGCGTCGGAGCATGCATATCGGGCGGGTCGCACTGCGGGTTTCGGATCTCGATGCCAGCATCGACTGGTACGGGCGCGTCGTGGGTCTCTCACTCGTGGAGCGCCGGGACGGGCACGCCACACTTGGCGCCCCCGACGGCGGGCCAGTCCTGCTCGAGCTCCGTGCCGCGGAGCGGCCGGGGATGATCCCCCGCCGCGCCGCCGGCTTGTTCCACACCGCCTTCCTCTACCCCACGCGCGCCGCGCTCGGTGCTGCGCTGGCGCGCATCGTGGCCGGGAGGGCGACGCTGACCGGGGCCTCGGATCACGCGGTCTCGGAGGCCCTGTACCTCGACGACCCGGACGGGATCGGCGTGGAGCTCTACCGCGACCGCGAGCGCTCGGAATGGCCGCCGCCGGCGGCGGGCGACAAGGTGTTCATGACCACCGGGCCGCTCGACGCCGACGGTGTGCTCGCAGCCGCCCAGGGCGACCTGCCCGACGCTGCGGCCGGGGTGACCGTGGGACACGCCCACCTCAAAGTCGCGAACGTGGAGGACGCGGTGAGCTTCTGGACCGGCGAGGCCGGAATGGAGCTGATGACCCGCTTCGGCGCCGACGCCGCTTTCCTCGCCGACGAGGGCTACCACCACCACATCGGGGCGAACAGCTGGCATTCGCGCGGCATGCCGCTCGAGCCGCAGGACGGGCCGGGCCTCGACTACGTGGTGATCGCGGGCGGCGAGCAGCGCGAGCTGCGCACGCCGGACGGTGTGCTGGTCCGCCTGGAAGCCTGAACGTCAGTTTCGGAGGGCGGCGGCCGCCTCGCCGAGCTGGTCGTCGCCCCAGAAGAGCTCGCCGTCCAAGGCGATCGTGGGGATCCCCTGCACGCCGAGTTCGAAGGCCTCGTCGGTCGCCGCCGCGAGGGCATCCTTCACCGTGCGTGACTCGATGCCCTTGAGGACGGCGTTCGGGTGCAGCTCGCACGCCGCCCCGGCGAGCAGCACCGTGTCCTCGTCGAGTGTGCGGCCGCCCGCGAAGACCTGCCGGAAGAGGGCGAGTGAATAGGCCACGGCGCGCCCGGAGCCCTTGGCGAACGTCGCCGCGCGGGCGCCGAGCAGGCTGTAGGTCTCGATCGGCCAACCGTCGGGAATCCGCGGCTCCGGCAGCCCGCGCTCGGCGGCACGCCCGCGGATCGCGTCCCAATGCGCCTCCCACTCGCTGCCTCTGTCGAATGACCACGGCCGCCGGCCGGTCTTCTGGAGCAGGTGGCCGAACGAGATCGGCTTCCACTCCGGCACGACCGGCAGCTCGGCGTTCACACGCTCGGCCGCCAGGTACGAGTACGGCGAGTAGAAGTCGTAGTAGAAGACCGCGTCAGCCATGGATGAGCCAGCCATCGGCGGCTCGTGCGGCTTCCATCACTGCTTCGGAGAAGGTGGGGTGGCCGTGGACTATGCGCCCGACCTCGGGGTAGCCGCCCTCGAGCTCCCGGGCGTTGACGAGCTCCTGGATCAGGTCCGCCGCCTTCACGCTCACCACATGGCCGCCGAGGATCTCGCCGTACTTCTTGTCCCCGACGATCTTGACGATGCCGGTGCGGTCCCCGTAGACGATCGGCGCTCCGACGGCGCCCAGCGGGACCTTGCCGATGACCACGTCGTGCCCCTGCTCCCTGGCTTCCTTCTCGGTCAGGCCGAAGCTCGCGACCTGGGGGTGGCAGAAGGTCACCGCGGGAATGCGGCCGTAGGCGATCGGGTGCGTGTCGCGGCCGGCGGCGTCCTCGGCGGCGATCACGCCCTCATCGGAGGCCTTGTGCGCCAGGGCGGGGCCGGGCACGAGGTCGCCGATCGCATAGACACCCTCGGCGGAGGTGCGCAGACGGCCGTCCACCTCGACCAGCCCGCGCTCGTCGGTCTTCACCCCGGCCTCCTCAAGGCCGAGCGCCTCCACGTCGGGACCGCGTCCGGCGGCTATGCAGAGGTAGTCGAAGATGTGGGTCTCGCCGCCGACGGTCACCTCGACCGACTTCTTTCCGGGCTCGGCGCCCTCGACATTGGCATCCGTCACGATCTCGATGTTCTGCTTCTTGAGCTCCCGCGCTGCGTGGCGTGAGATCTCCTCGTCCTCGAGCGGCAGGATCTGCGGCAGGGCCTCCAGCAGCATCACCTCGGTGCCCATTCGGCCGAAGGCGCTCGCGATCTCGCTGCCCGAGGCGCCGGCGCCGATCACGGCGAGCCGCTTCGGCTGCTCTCCGAGGTGCCAGCACGCGGCCGTGTCGAGCACGCGGTCGCCGAACTCGAGCCCCAGCAGGGGCTTCGCCACCGAGCCCGTGGCGACGATGACCTTGCCCGCCTCGATCTCCTGGCCGTCGAAGCTGCCGCCGACGATCACGTTCGCGTCCGCGGTCAGCGCCCCGTGTCCCTCGATCAGGTCGATCTTGTTCTTCTTGAGAAGCCCGGCCACGCCGCCCGTCAGCGTCTCGATCACCTTGTCGCGATGCGCGGTCGCTCCCGCGAAGTCGATCTCGACGCCCTTCGCCTTCACGCCGAACTGCTCGCCATGGAGCGCTTCCGAATAGACCTCTGCGACCCGCAGCATCGCCTTGGCGGGGATGCACGCGTAGTTGAGGCAGCGCCCGCCGACCTTGTCCTTCTCCACGACGGCCGTCTTCATGCCGAGCTGGGCTGCACGGATGGCCGCGACGTACCCGCCCGGCCCCGACCCGATGACGACGCAGTCGTACTCAGCCATCCGGCTGGGCAGCCTACTGATCGCGCGTCGGCATCTGGATGCGGGCCATGGCCTTCACCATGAACCAGAAGAGCGTGCCCGCGAGGGCGATGATCGTCAGGAGCAGCAGGGCGCCCCAGACCGTCTCCGCGGTGATGACGACGAGCGACAGGATCACGATCAGCAGCGCCAGCAGCGCCTGCATGCCGAGGACCGCCCAGTAGCGGACGTTCCACATGCCCCAGGCCGCCATCAGCATCAGCCCGCTGAACAGCAGCACCCCCAGCGCGGCCGGGCGGTCGCCGTTCACCTCCATGCCGGCTATGTAGAAGCCGAGGTTCACGAGGCCGAGGAGCGCGGCGACGACCGCCCCGACGGTCACGGGCGTCGGCCGCTCGCCATCCTCGAGCGGGACGAGCGCAGCGCGGGCCTCGGCGTTCTTCGCCTCGGAGCGCGACGGCGGCCTCTCGGCGGGAGTGCGGGCCTGGCGGCGCTTGCGCTTCTGCCTATTCGAGGCCACTGCGCAGCTCCTCCGCGGCCGCCTTCGGGTCGGTGGCGTCACGAATCGCGCGCACGACCGCCACCCGCTCCGCGCCGGCCTCGGCGACCTCGCGCACGTTCGATCCGTCGATGCCGCCGATGGCGAACCATGGCCGGTCGGCGGTCGCGGCGGCCCGCCGGACCAGGTCGAGTCCGACCTCCTCGTAGTCGGGCTTCGTCGGCGTCGCGTAGACGGGCCCAACGCACACGTAGTCGGCGTCGGTCGCGAGCGCGGCCTCGAGCTGCTCGGGGGAATGGGTCGACAGGCCGATCACCACGTCGGGGCCGAGCCGCTCGCGCATGCTGGCGACGGGCTCGTCCTCCTGGCCGACGTGAACGCCGTCCGCATGGGCCGCGCGGGCGAGGTCGGCGCGGTCGTTCAAGACGAACGTGGCGCCGTACTCGTCGCAGAGGCGGCGGAAGAGATCTGCGGCGGCGATGATCTCGTCGTCAGACGCGTGCTTCTCGCGCAGCTGCACAACGTCGACCCCGCCCTCGAGCGCAGCTCGGAGCAGCTGCTCTCCGGGAGCCGCATCGGTCACCAGGTAGAGGCGTGCAGCCGCGAGCTCCGCCATGTCCGGCGGAGGCTACCTGGGGCGCAGGTGAGCGCTCGTGCCGCCTCCGCCGCGGAAGCGGTACTTGCGCTTGGAGGCCTTCGAGACCCGGAAGGACTTGCGGAAGTAGCCCTGGCGGCGCGTCTTGGTGCGGCCGAGCTTGCGCCACTTGCCTCCCCGCTTCACCTGCACGACGACCTTCTTCCCCGAGCCGGCGGCCCTGATGCCGCCCCACGCCTTGACCTTGCGCCCGCGCGCCCTGACGTAGAAGGGCCGGGCGTACGCCCTGTAGACCTGCTTCTTCTTCTTTCCGCTTGCGAAGCGGATGCCGGTCTGGAAGCCCGCGTAGCGCCCGAAGCCGCTGCCGGAGGCCGGCTCGTCCGTGAGGAGGTACTGCGCGTGCGCGCGCACCCGGCTCTTCTTGTAGCTGAGCCACTCGCTCCAGCCCAGGAACCGGGGGACCTTCTTGATCGAGGTCTGGAAGATGTCGGGTGGATTCGTCTGGAAGCCGAACTCGGTCACCCAGACCGGCATGCGCTTCTTCAGCCGGCGCTTCTTGCCGAGCTTGTTGAGGGCCTTCGTGAGCCGGCCCAGGTAGGAGATGGTCACGTCGTCGCGATTGCGCATCCGAACGCCCGGCCCGCCGGCGAGCGTGTAGGGATGGATCGCGAAGCCATTGCCCGGCAGCCGCTTGAACTTCTTGCAGCCGCGCTTGCGTGCGGCCTTGCCCCGGAACGGCCGGTAGCGCCTGTTCACGCATGCGAGCTCGCGCAGGAAGTGGAGCGGGCGCATGCGGTTCCGGTTCCCCCCATAGGGGAGCAGCTCGCCCAGCAGCAGAGTGTCGCCCCGGTGACCGGTCTTGCGCAGTGCCGCGGCCGCCTTCCTGACGAGCTTGCGGTAGTGGTGCGGAGCGAACGGCCTGCCCTTGCGCTTCTGCGGCCTGAGCCACGATCCGAGGTTGGGCTCGTTCCACACCGACCAGAGCCCGACCCGCGGGAGCGTCGTGCCGCTTCCCGCCGGCACGGCCTGCAGCGGCAGCGGCAGCGGCATGTCGGGGTCCGGCTCAGGGTCGGGCTGGGGCTCGGGAGCAGGTGCCGATCCGCCTGCGATCG
>Ga0299907_10002567_pt1 | contig 11271 bp, 13 predicted proteins | sample RVTome_16_FD_198680 | JGI IMG/M metagenome (GOLD analysis project Ga0299907, IMG submission 198680) | Soil microbial communities from uranium-contaminated site in the Upper Colorado River Basin, Wyoming, United States - RVT152D67 (version 2) ...
CCGCGCGAGGCATCCGTAGGACCAGGACGAGCCCCAGCGGGAAACTACGGGGAACGGCGAGCGCCGCAGACGGTCAAAGCAACAGCAGCAGGAGGATCACGAAGACGAGCGCCAGTGCCGCGGAACCACCGGCTCGACCCCTCGCCGTACTCGGTGTCGCGCCGGGTGATGTCGGCGAGATGGCTCTCGTTCTCCCGCCGAAGCTTGCGCGTGAGTCGCTCGACCTCCCTCCTCGCCTCGGCCAGCTCTCCCTCGAGAACGCTCGCACGCGAGCGGCGGGCCCTTTGCGGCCTGTCTTTCGCCTTCGACCCCTGCGCAAGCAGCTCGACGGAGACGTTTGGCCCGACGGTCAGCTCCCCACCGTCCAGCTCGGCGGGCGCACCGCCCCAGTCGAACGCCGCGACCCACTCCTCCCCGTCCTCGGCCGCCCAGGACGAACGAAGCGTCGTCCGCGCACGCCGAACCAGCGCCCGGCTATCTCGACGCGGTCGTCGGAGGGCCACTCGATGCGTTCGACCTCGAACGCCACCCAGTAGGCGCGGCGCTTCCGGGCTCGTTCACGATCGCCATGCCGCTTCCGCACCCGGCACGCCGAGACCACGCCGAATAGAACGCAGTGCGAACCTACGACCGTGGACGGCGAACGGCTGCACACCTTCCTCTTCGCTGATCTCGCTGGCTTCAGCGCGCTTACAGAGGCACATGGCGACGAGCGCGCGGCCGAGCTCGTCGGGGATTTCTGTGCGCAGGCACGCGAGCTCCTCGCCGAGCACCGAGCGGAGGAGGTGAAGGCGATCGGGGACGCGCTCATGCTGCGCGCCGACGACGCCGCTGATGCCGTGCGGCTCGCCCGGCGGCTCATCGACGACGTCGGCGGCCGGCATGGCTTTCCAGGCATCCGCGTCGGCGTGCACACAGGGCCCGCCGTCGAGCGCGACCGCGACTGGTTCGGCGCGACCGTCAACGTGGCCTCGCGGGTCGCAGACCTCGCCGAGGCCGATGAGGTGCTCCTCACGCGCGCGACGCTCGACGCGATGGAAGCCTCGCCCCTCGACCTGCCGGTGACCGCCCGTGGGAGGCGCAGGCTGCGCAACGTGCGCGAGCCCGTCGAGCTGTTTACGGCCGGGTCCGCTGCGCCCACAGCCACGGAGCGCGTGATCGATCCGGTTTGCCGCATGGCCCTCGACCCGGAGGCGGCAGCCACGCAACAAGAGTTTGCGGCCACGACCTACTGGTTCTGCTCACTCGCATGTGCCGACGCGTTCAGGTCAGACCCCCGCGTCTTCGTGGGTGGCCGCTCGCAGGCGGCGGATCTGCGGGTCTCTGACGCGTCGCGCGAGCGCGCAGTCGAGATCCTGGCCCGCGCACGCACGCGCGGGCGACTCAGCGATGCGGAATTCGACGAGCGCAGCGCGCATGCCCTGGCGGCCCGCACGCGGTCGGAACTGGCGGCCTTGTTGCGAGACCTGCCCGGCTATCGCCGCAGGCGCGCCGCAGCACGCTGGCGCCGAGCCGCGCGGGCGATATTCCCCTGGTTCCCGCGGCGGCGCAAGCCTTGACGATTCAGGACGCGCCGCCACCGGGCGTGACCGGCAGCCCGAGCGTGACCCAGTCGTGGATCCCGCCGCGGTAGTACAGGAGCGAGCCCGCGGGGAACCCCGCGTCGAGGAGTGTGCGGATCGCCTGCGGGGTGGCCGAGCACTGCGGCCCGTTGCAGAAGAGCACGGTCGGGACATCCCGGTCGACCTCGCCCAGACGTTTCGCCATCTCGCCGTGAGGGATGCTGCGCGCGCCCGGGATCGTCGCCTTCGCGAAGACCTTCGCGGGCCGCGTGTCGACCAGCGGGAGCCCGGCCTCGACGTGGTCGCAGACCTCCAACTCGCCGACGGTCGCGACCCCCGGGGCGAGCTGGATCGGGTTGAGCGTGCCCCACGTTGCGTCGACGACGAAGCGGCCCGGGTCGCCGGATACCGGCCTCGGCGTCATGAACGCGTCGCCGCGGCGCGGGGTTCGCTCGATGCGAGGCCGCTCGGCCATCGCTCAGGCGTGCCCGAAGCGGACGTCCGGCAGCACGCGGTCGAGCGTCTTCGGCAGCCACCAGGCTGTATCGCCCAGCAGCCGCAGCAGAACCGGAACGAGCAGCAGCCGCACAAGTGCCGCGTCGAGGAGGACCGCGACCCCGAGGATGACCCCCATCTCCTTGGGAGGCAGCGGCCCGCTCAGCGCAAACGTGAAGAACACAGCCACCATCACGGCGGCGGCGGCGAAGACCACGCGCCCCGAGTGGGCGATGCCGCCGACCATCGCGCCCTTGGCGCCCTCGCCGCGGTCCCAGTGCTCCTTCGCGGAGCTGAGCAGGAAGACCGTGTAGTCCATCGAGATCGCGAAGATCATCGCGAAGAAGAAGACGGGGCCCCAGGCGTTCAGGAAGCCCTGTGACTCGAAGCCGAGCAGGCCGGCGAGGTTGCCGTCCTGGAAGATCAGCTTCGCCACGCCGAAGGCCGCGCCGGTTGCGAGCAGGTTCGTGACGACGCCGGCGGCGGCGATCACGGGAGCCTGCAGTGCGACGAGAAGTAGCAGGAAGCCAAGCGCGAGGACGACACCGATCACGAGCGCGGTCTTGTCCGCGAGCGCGGTCTCGAGGTCGTGGTTCTCGGCCACGGCACCTCCGACGCGTGCAGCGCCGGGCAGCTCGCTCCGCAGACGATCGACGGTCCTACCCACCGCTTCGTCTGAGGGCCCGGCCGCGGGAATCGCCTGGATCAGCGCGAGCCCTGCCCCACCCCGCTGCGGGGGAAGCACCTGGGCGATACCCGGATCGCGGCCCACGGCCGTCGCCGCGAGGTCGGCGTCGCGCGCGGGCGCGACCACCTGCAGGGCACCAGGTGCGCCCTCGCCGAAGGCAGCCTGCACCTGCTCGTAGCCCTGGCGGGACGAGTCGCCCTCGGGCACGACCTTGATCGACGGCATCCCGGTGTCGAGGCTGAAGGCCGGGATCGCCAGCGCGCCGAGTGCGAGGGCGGCCACGAGACCGTAGGCGAGCGGCCGTCGCCAGAGCCGTTCTGCCCACGCCGCGAACCGCGGGGAGCGGTGCTCGCCCGAGTGGACCCACGGCAGCGAGAGCCTGTCGACCCGCGGGCCCAGCTTCGCGAGGGCCGCCGGCAGCAGCGTCAGGCTCGCAGCCATCACGAAGATGACCGAGAGCATGATCCCGAGACTCATCGACCGGAATGCAGGACTGGGCACGAGCATCACGGCGCTCAGGGAGATGAGCACGGTGATCCCACTGAAGAGGACCGCCTTACCCGCCGTGTCCATCGTCTCGGCGACGGCCTCTTCGGCCGACAGCCGCGAGCCGAAGTAGGCGCCGCGGAAGCGCATCACGATGAAGAGCGCGTAGTCGATGCCGAGCGCGAGCGCGAACATCAGCGCGAAGTTCATCGCCCAGATCGAGATGTCGAGCACCTGCGTGCCGAGGAAGAGGGAACCAGCGGCAGCCACCAGGCCGAGGATCGTCAGCATCAGGGGAAGCCCAGCGGCCACGAGCGAGCCGAAGGCCAGCACCAGGATGGTGAGCGTCACGGGCCAGGAGATGAGCTCCGACTTCACCATCGCCGTCTTGTTGGCGTCGTTGAAGTCCGACCACATCCCCGACGCGCCGGTGAGGCTCACCTCGATCCCGCCGGCGCCGATCCCCTCGAGGTCCCCGTTCAGATCGGTGGCTGCGCGAACCATCTCGTTCGGATCGTCTGCGGCCCCGGCCTGGATGACGGCGGTGTGGCCGTCACGCGAGATCGACTGGCCCGGCTGCGGCGGAACGACGCGCGCGACCCGCTCGTCGGCCGCGAGGAGGTCCTGTGCGCGGGCAAGCGTCGCCTGGAATTCCGGATCCCGAACCGTCTTGTCGGGCGAGTGGACAACCACCTGGAGCGCTGAGCTCGACAGGCCGTCGAAGTTGCGGTCGACGAGCTCACGGACCTCGACCGACTCGGAGCCGCTCGCCTCCCAGCCCGCCCCGGAGAGGGCGTGCTCGACGCGCGGGGCGAAGAACCCGAGCGTGAGCGCTACCGCCGCCCAGACGAGGGCGACAGTGCGGAAGTGCGTGGCCGCGTAGCGGCCGAGGCGGCCTACCGGGCCGAGGGTCATCGCAGCGCTCCCTTCGGGTAGACGACCGAGCGGGCGCCGAAGACGCGTCCGATGACAAGTGACGCCGGGCAGGCGCCGAAGACGACGTAGAGCCACTGGTTGAGGCCTACGAAGGCGGTCAGCAGCAGGAACCACGGCGATACGAGCGCGGCGAGCGCCGCCGACAGCAGCGTCATGGTCCCGGCGAGCGCGAACAGGATCCGCTCGAGCGGCCAGCCGCCGGGAGTTGCACAGTCGGTCTGCGCATTCATGAGTCCATACCTCCTTGTAGAGCCGACTCGAACTCGTCGAGCTGCTGGCGCAGCCCGCCGCAGACGTGCTCGCAAAGATCGAACACGCCCTCGTCGGCGATGGCATAGCGGGAGAAGTTCCTGTCCTTTTCGCGGCTCACGACCCCTGCTGCGAGCAGCACGCCGAGGTGCTTCGACACGTTCTGCTGGGAGCTCCCCGTGGCCTCCTGGAGCTCCGTCACGGTCGCCGGCGCCATCCGAAGGCTGTCCAGGAGCCGGAGGCGCATCGGCTCGCTCAGGACCTGGAAGCGCTTGGCGATCAGCTCGGCGAGCGGCTCGGGAAGCGGATGCGGGACGGCTGCAGTCTTGAGCGCCATGGCACCAGGATAGCACAACTACACAGTTGTTTAGTTGTCAGTGTCCACTGCGGGATGCCTCGCTACGGAACGTCCGCCTGCGGCGGCAGCCGCGTTTCCCCCTCGTACTCGTGAATCACCGCGGCGGCGTGCATTGCGCTGTGGTCGATGACCGAGCCGATCGGATTGGCCGTCAGGAGCATCGGCAGCGAGATGAGCGAGTTTCCGGTCTCCGGGGCGCCGACGCCCACGTCGCGGTAGTGCTCGTAGCCGAGGTGGTAGGTCGCCGTGATCGTCATCACGAGCGCGAGTGAGGCGGCGAAGTAGCCGGCGCGCTTGCGCCACGTGGTGAGCGGGCCGCCGATCGCCTTGTAGACCAGGAGGCAGGGGAACACGGTCAGGAGGACCGCGTCGAGCGCTCCGTAGGTGAAACCACGCCAGACGAGCTCGAACACGAAGTAGAGGCCGTCGGGACGAGCGGTCTCGGTCTCGGTGAAGACGTTGCGCACGACCGGGACGCCCACGACGACGCCGGCGACGGCCCCCCAGACCCAGTTACGCCGGATGCTCTCCCCCAGGTCGATCCCGCTGCGCCGAATGTAGGTGGTGATGAAGCCGATGACGAAGGCGAAGTAGACCGCGAGGTACACGTCGTGGTGGAGATCGAGCACGGCCGAGAAGACGAACGGGACCAGGAACGCTGCCGCCGCGCCGCCGACGAACCACCACAGCTGAGCGATCCACGGCGAGGCGATGGCGGGTCCGCTCGCGTTCTGCGCTCCTGTCGGAGTCGCGGAGGCTTCCATGCCCTCAACCTACGCCCCGTTCGTGCGCGCGACATCGGGGCGGGGCCGCGTGATTGGTGCGTAGTTGTCCGCACCGGCCGCCCGCGATTTCGGGCGGGTCAGGCGGCGGGTACGGCCGGCACGACGAGCACCCGGCGGTCGGCGTGGTGGACCACGGCGTTGGCGATGCTGCCGAGGATCGTGAGTCCGGCGGCGCGGGCCAGTCCACAGCCCTCCTCGGCGAGCTTCGCGGAGACGTCTTCCCCGAGCCTGTCCATCTCATCGGGGTCATGCGGCCGCCGCGGTCGTCTGCTCGCCCGGGACAGCTCCGCGCGGCACGATCAGCAGCGGGCACCCGGCGCTCTCGGCTAGGCGGCTCGACACGCTGCCGAACAGGACGCGCCCGATCGGCCCCTGCCCACGCGATCCGACCACCAGAAGGTCGATCCCTTGCCGAGACTGGTCGGCGAGAACATGCGCCGGGTCGCCCTTGACCACGAGCGCAGCTGCCCTGACGGAGTCATCGAGCGTCTGGACCTCTTCGTTCAGCCGCCCGCCCAGGCTCTCCCTGACGCGCGCCTGGTACTGCGCGGGCGACAGGTCGATCCGGCTCGACGACCAGTCCACCAAGGGCACGACAGAGCAGACGCGCATCGTCGCACCGTGTTCGAGCGCGAGCCGCTCTGCCAGCCGCAGCGCCGCCCGGGACTCCGGGCCTCCGTCGAATCCGGTGCCGATGATGCGCAGGCGCTCGTCTGCAACGTCCGCATAGCCGGCGGGCACGAGCGCAACCGGGAGGGACACGTCGTGCAGGACCCGCGGCGCACCCTTCCCGGCGGGCAACACAATGAGGTCTGCCCCCTCGCTTCTCGCCGCGCGCACGAGCGCAGCGCCGGAGGCGGCGTCGGTGACCGCGATGCGTGTTCCCGGCAGAGCGAGCTGCTCAACGAGCCGCAGGGCATCTTGGTGGCCGCGGCCGCGAGCGTGTGCGCCGGCGAGGATGGTTCCGAACATCGCTCGAATCTACGCCTCCCACGCGGTGGCGGAAACGGCAGGCGCTACCCATCGAGCGCCGGGAAACTACGGACGCGCTAGCGGGGAGACGGCCGATGAACTTCTGCTCCAGGCCCCGTAGCGTCGGTGCGTGCTCGACTATGCGCTGGCCTTCGGCCTGATCTTCGCCGTCAACCTGCTGCCCGCCTTCGGGCCGCCGACCTGGGCCCTGCTCGTAGTGTTCCGGCTGAGCTACGGGCTCGACGCCCTTCCCCTCGTTCTGGGAGGTGCGTTGTCGGCGGCGTCGGGGCGCTACGTCCTCGCGACCGCATCCCGGACGCTGCGCGCCCGGCTGTCTGAGCGGCGGCGCGAAAGCCTCGAGGCCGCGCAGGAGCTGATCGCCGGAAGCCGCCGCAAGGCCGCGGCGGGCCTGGGGCTCTTCGCGCTCTCCCCAGTACCGTCGGCGCAGCTGTTCGTCGGCGCCGGACTCATGACGGTCCCCCTGCTGCCCCTGACGGCCGCGTTCTTCGGCGGGCGGCTCGTGTCCTACTCGCTCTACGTCGGCGCCGCGTCGCTCGCCGCCGACAGCCTCGGCGACGTGGTGATCGACAGTGCTCGCTCCCCAGTCGGACTGGCCGCCCAGGTGACGATGCTCGCCTTGCTCGTAGCGCTCGTGCGCATCGACTGGCCGGCCCTGGTCGCCCGCCGCAGGCAGCGAAAGCCGGGGACATCGCCCCCGGCCGCAGGCGCAGGTTCCCATGCGCGCTGACTCGCACGAGCTGCCCCGCACCGCCGCCGTTCACGCCACCAAGCGGGTTCCGACCGCGGGCGCCGCAGACCGCGCGGGGGCCGTGCGGCTCGCCCTGCTTGGCCGTGACTTCGAGTCCGCCGACGACATCGCGGTCGTGAGCGGGGATGAGCTGGTCGGGATCGTGCCGCTCGAGCGCCTGCTCGGCGCCGAGGACCACGTCCTGCTCGCCGACCTGATGGATGCCGATCCGCCATCGGTGTCGCCGAGCCAGTCCCAGGAGGCGGCTGCCTGGAAGATGATCCGCCACGGCGAAAGCAGCCTGGCCGTGGTCGACGAAGGCCGTTTCGTCGGCTTGATCCCACCGCACGCGATGCTCGCCGTGCTGCTCGAGGAGCACGACGAGGATCTCGCCCGGCTCGGCGGGTACGTCGCCGGGAACCGGCGGGCACGGCTGGCAGCCGAGGAGAACATCAAGCGCCGGCTCCTGCACCGTCTCCCGTGGCTGCTCGTCGGCCTCGGCGGGGCGATGCTCTCCGCGATCCTGGTCGGGGCGTTCGAGGAGGAGCTCAGCAAGAAGGTGCTGATCGCGTTCTTCGTCCCCGGCGTCGTCTACATGGCCGACGCCGTCGGCACCCAGACCGAAGCGGTGCTGATCCGGGCGATGGCAGCAGGCGTGTCGGTCCGCGACGTCGCGCGCCGCGAGCTCATCGCCGGAGTAGCGATGGGTGCGGTGATCGCCGCGGCCTTCCTGCCATTCGCGCTGCTCGTGTGGGGCGACACAGCCGTCGGCGCGGCCGTCTCGCTGGCGCTGCTCGCGAGCTGCTCGATCGCGACACTCGTCGCGATGGCGCTCCCGTGGCTCTTCCAGCGGCTCGGGTACGACCCCGCGTTCGGGTCGGGACCGCTCTCGACGGTGGCGCAGGACCTGCTCTCGATCGCGGTCTACTTCGCGATCGCAGTGCCGCTCGCGACGTGAGCCTCGGCTGCGGCGAAGCGCAGGTAGCGCGCGGCGAGACCGGTGCGTGCCGTAGAAGTCCACACAGCAGGCGCGGGATACCCCCGATGGCATGCCCTCTGCCGAGGCGGAGGATATCTCCATGGCCGAACGACCCGTGCTATTCGCCTTTGACGGCTCTCCGGGGTCAATCGCGGCCATCGAGACCGCCGGCACGTTGCTCGGCCCCCGCGCCGCGACCGTGCTGAGCGTGTGGAGCCCGGTCATGACCGTGGCTCCGGTCGCAGGCGGAATTCCCGCATACCTTTCCGACCTCGACCCGAAGCTGGAGGAGCAGGCGCACGAGCAGGCGGAGCGGGGCGCTCAACTCGCGCGCGACGCCGGCTTCGACGCGGACTCGTGCACAGCGAGCAAGCACGTCACTTGGCTGGGCGTCGTCGAGATGGCAGAGACAGTCGACGCCGAGGTGATCGTCGTCGGCGCGCGGGGGCTCTCTGGCTTGAAGTCCGCCCTGCTCGGCAGCACCTCGAACGGCGTCCTCCACCACACGAAGCGCCCCGTTCTGATCGTCCCCCGGTCCGATCTGGAGAGCGACGCAGAGCGCGAGTCGGCCGACGCCGGCTGAGCGGCTGGATGCCGGCCGTCATCGAGACAGACCGCCTCACGAAGCGCTACGGCGCCTCGCGCGGGATCGAGAACGTGTCGCTGCAGGTCGAGCGTGGCGAGGTGTTCGGCTTCCTCGGCCCGAACGGTGCGGGCAAGACGACCACGATCAGGACGCTGCTGGACTTCCTCCGTCCGACGAGCGGGTCGGCGCGGTTGTTCGGGCTCGACAGCCAGCGCGACAGCGTCGCGATCCGGGCACGCGTGGGGAACCTGCCGGGCGACTTCGCCTACGACCCGCGTCTCAGCGGCCGCGAGCTGCTCGAGTTCTTCGCACGACTCCGCGGGCTTCCAGGCACCGGCCGGGCACAGCTGCTCGCCGAGCGCCTTGAGGCGGACCTCGAGCGGCAGCTCGGGGCGCTGTCGCACGGCAACCGTCAGAAGATCGGCCTGATCCAGGCGCTGTTCCACACGCCGGAGCTGCTGACCTTCGACGAGCCGACGAGCGGTCTCGACCCGCTGATGCAGGAGGAGTTCCTTGCAATCGTCGCCGAGGAGCGAGAGCAGGGCCGCACGGTCTTCCTGTCCTCGCACGAGCTCGACGAAGTCGAGCGCGTCTGCGACCGCGTGGGCATCATCCGCGACGGCAAGCTGATCGCCGTCGAGCACGTCGCCGAGCTCACCGGCCGCGCCTTCCGCCATGTCGCCGTCGAGTTTTCGGAGCCAGTCGATCCGCTCGAGTTCGCACGGCTCGCCGGTGTGACGCACGTCCACGCAGACGGCCGCAAGCTCACGTTCAGGGCGACGGGCGCAGTCGACGCCGTGGTCAAGGCCGCGGCGCGCCACACGGTCATCGAGCTCGAGCTGACGCGGCCGAGCCTCGAGGAGGTCTTCCTCAGCTACTACGGCAAGGACGCCCCATGACCACGGCGACCGCCGGAAGCGTGCGCGACGGGGTGCGAACGCCGGCCCGGTCTCGAGCCGTACTGGCAGCACTGATGCGCCGCGGGCTACGCGACCATCGGCGCGCGCCCCTGATCTGGGGCGGCTCGCTCGGCGCGTTCTCGGGCTTGATCGCGCTGTTGTACCCGTCGATCGAGGACCCGCTGCGAGAGGCCGTTGAGGGTTACCCCGAGGGCCTGAAGGAAGCCTTCGGCATCGGCGAGCTGGATACCGCCGCCGCTTACGTGCACGCCGAGATGTTCAGCCTGATCGTGCCCCTGGCAGTCGCCTTCTTCGCGATCCGCTGCAGCGCGAAGGCAACGGTCGGCGCAGAGGAGAAGAACTACCTCGACCTCGTGTTGGCGACGCCGCTGCGCCGCGAGCTGCTCGTCGCAGGGACGCTCGCTGTGACCGCTGTCTCGGCCGCGCTCATACTTCTCGTGGTCGGCGCGCTTACCTGGATTGGGGGCGTGGCTGCGGGCACCGACCTGTCGCTGGGGTCCGTGGCTGCCGGCATCGCAAGCGTCTGGCCGCTCGCGCTGTTCGCCGCCGCACTGTCACTCGTCGGCGCCGGCTTGCTGCACCGCGACGCGACCGTCACCGGGAGCGCGAGCGGCGTCCTCGTCGGGATGTACGTGATCGACGTCGTCGGGAAGCTCGCCGACCCTGTCGAGCCGCTGCGGGCGGTCTCGGCCTTCAAGTACTACGGTGCGGCCATGCAGGACGGCCTCGACGCAACGGGGTTCGCCGTGCTCACGGGTGCGGCGCTTCTGCTGGCAGTGGTCGGAGCGGCCCTGTTCGCCCGCCGCGATGTCCTCCACTAGCCAACTCGCGGTCGTTACCGCGATGAGGCAGCCCTCCTTCTACGGAGAGGCCGGCCCGGTGGAGCACCGCGAGACGCACATCTCGCACGTCTTCCTCGTGGGCGATCGCGCGTACAAGCTGAAGAAGGAGCTCGAGCTTCCCTTCCTCGACTATGGGACGCTCGAGCGACGGCGATTCTTCTGTCAGGAGGAGATCCGGCTGAACAGCCGGCTAGCGCCAAGCGTCTACCGCATGGTGCGTGCCGTCGTTCCCTCCGCGTCCGGGTTTGCGCTCGGGGACGAACCCGACCCGAGGGCCATCGAGTACGTCGTCGAGATGCGCCGCTACTCCGAAGAGGACACGCTCGACGCGCTCGTTCGCAGCGGCCGCGCGGACCCTGCGTTGATGGTCCGGCTCGCGGACGTGATCGCCGACCTGCACGCCGGCGCGGCGCCGGTCCTCGTCCCCGGCTTGCCGACGCGCATCGCCAGCGACCTGGACCAACTCGAGGCTACAGCCGGCTCGGAAGCGGAGCTCTTCTCCGTCGTGGCTTGCGCCACGTGCGCCTTCGCCGCCCGGGCCGCGCCCGAACTCGAAGCACGCGCCCGCCGAGGACTGGTCCGCGAGGGACATGGCGACCTCCGGCTCGAGCATGTGCTGGTCGGCGAGCGGATCGAGCTCGTCGACTGCGTCGAGTTCGACCCGG
>Ga0299907_10002568_pt1 | contig 11267 bp, 9 predicted proteins | sample RVTome_16_FD_198680 | JGI IMG/M metagenome (GOLD analysis project Ga0299907, IMG submission 198680) | Soil microbial communities from uranium-contaminated site in the Upper Colorado River Basin, Wyoming, United States - RVT152D67 (version 2) ...
TGCGGTGATCTCCGAGCTGTCGATTGGACCCCACCTGAGCTGGCTTCTCACGGGCGTGCCGGATGCGTTTCTGAACGTCGTCTTTCGAACCGACATGCCGTCCAGCGAGGCCGACGAGATCGTTGACGAGGCACTCCACCACTTCCGAACCAGGCACATCGCGCGACTGTCGTGGTGGGTTGAGACGCCAGCCACGGATGTGGGCCGGAACCTGAAGAGTCGCGGCCTGACGTTCAACGAGGGTGGGACAGCGATGGCGGCCGATTTGCGATCGGTTCCAGACGGGGCACCCACGCTGGCGGGGCTGGAGATCGTGCGCGTCGTGGACCGGACCGCGCTTCGGCCATGGATCGAGGTGATGCGCGTCGGCTTCGGGCTCCCGGCGGACGCGGAGAAGAGCTTGTTCGAGTTGTTCCTTGGTGTCGCGCTGGACCCGCCGATGCACACATATCTCGCGATACACGAAGGGCGCCCGGTCGCTACGTCGCAGCTGTTCGTTGGTGCCGGAGTCGGTGGGATCTACAACGTGACCTGCCTGCCCGAGGCCCGCGGGCGGGGCATCGGGACCGCCATCACGCGAGCCCCATTGGCCGACGCGCAGCGGCAGGGCTATGACCTGATCATCCTGCAGGCGTCACGCCTGGGCTACCCGATTTATCGGCGTCTCGGCTTTATGGACTATGGCCGGCTCAATACCTACCAGTTCAGCTCGGATGACACGGAGAGCTCGTCTTGAGGCGGCAATCAATTCGGTCACGGCCAAGGATTTCTCAACCGGCCAGTTCGATTGGGCGAGCCACTTGAACTGTCGGGCGGGAAGCCCTTGCACCGGCTTACAGCAAACGTTTACTGTAGGGCGGTAACGGACGGACGCACCCCACGATCCGCCGCGCGCGTCCGCGGGCCGCTTGGAGGAGGGAATGCCTTGGCCGCCGAACCAGCAGACGTCCTGATCGTCGGCGCCGGAGCGTCCGGAGCGGTCGTGGCCAAGCGCCTCGCGGAGGCCGGCTTCAAGGTCGTCTGCCTCGAGCAGGGGGAGTGGCACGCCAAAGAGGACTACCCAGGCATCCGGCTCGACTGGGAACTCCAGCAGCGAAAGCAGTGGGCGACGAGCCCCAACATCCGCGGTCTGGCGCAGGACTATCCGATCGTCGAGGAGGACACGCCGGTCTCGCCGCTGATGTTCAACGGCGTCGGCGGTTCGACGCTCATCTTCGCCGGAGCCTGGCCACGAGCGCTGCCGTCCGACTTCCGCGTCCGCTCTCTCGATGGCATCGCCGACGACTGGCCGATCGACTATTTCGAACTGCTGCCCTACTTCCACCGCACCGACCGCGACTTCGGAGTCTCCGGGCTGGCCGGCGATCCGGCATATCCGCCTGAGAGGGTGGATCCGCCGATGCCACCGCTGCCGATCGGCGCGGCCGGCCTGAAGGTCGCCCGCGCACACGCGCGCCTGGGCTGGCACTGGTGGCCGGAGTTCAACTCGATCAACTCGACGCCGTACGACGGCCGCCGGCCATGCGTCCAGAGGTCGACCTGCCAGTCGGGCTGCAACGAGGGCGCCAAGGCCTCGACCGACATGACGCACTGGCCCAAGGCGATCGGCATGGGCGCGCGCCTCGTCACCGGTGCCCGCGTTCGGCGTATCGAGACCCACGATCGCGGCCTGGCCACGGGGGCAACGTGGATCGACCGCGAGGGCCGCGAACACTTTGAGCCTGCCAAGGTCGTTGTGATGGCCGGCAACGCCATCGGCACGCCGCGACTGCTTCTGCTATCGGCGTCCTCGGCACATCCCGACGGGCTGGCCAACTCGTCCGGCCTTGTCGGCAAGCGGCTGATGATGCACCCCTTCGCCAATGTCGCGGGGCTCTTCGACGAGCCGCTGATGAGCTGGCAGGGCCAGTTCGGAGACCTGATCGAGTCGCTCGAGTTCTACGAGACTGACGAGAAGCGCGGCTTCGTGCGCGGCGCGCGGTGGGGCATGGCACCCACCGGTGGGCCGATCAACACGGCACTCCCCAGCCGGGCCGGCACACAGGCCTGGGGACCCGACCACCACCTGCACGTCAAGTCGCACTTCGGCCACGGTGCCAACTGGGGCCTGTTCGCTGAGGACCTGCCCGATGAAGCCAACCACATCACGCTGTCCGACACGGTCAAGGACTCGTCCGGCATCCCCGCGCCGGAGGTCCACTACTCGATGGGCGACAACGCGCGCAAGATGCTTGACTTCCACATCGAGCGTGCGACTGAATCGCTGTTGGAGGCCGGCGCGCACACGATCGAGGTCGACCGCCTGATGCGCTACTCGGGCTGGCACCTCCTGGGCACGGCGCGCATGGGCGACGACCCGCGGACGTCAGTGCTGGATCGCTGGAACCGCACGCACGACGTGCCGAACCTCTACGTCGTCGACGGCTCATGCTTCGTGACCTCGTCCGGGGTCAACCCGACCTCGACCATCGTGGCGATCGCGTTGCGGGCGGCCGACCACATGGTCGAGACTCGCTTCGAACAGCAGGTGCCGGCATGACCATGAGTGAGAAGACCGGGGCGCCGACCGACCTGACAAGCGGCATGCCGGCCACCGATTCGCCGGCGCTGGCGCCATCCCTGGGTGCCGAAGCGCGGCACCGGTTCGCCCAGATCGCCGACCGGCTGATCCCCGCGGCACATGGCATGCCCTCGGCAGCGGAGGTGGTCGGCGACGATCGGCTGAATTTCGTGCTGCGGGCACGGCCGGACCTGGCCGACCCACTCAACGCCGCGTTGCGCGCCGAGCTCGGCGACGACGTCGAGAAGCGGCTGGAGATCCTGGGACGTGATGAGCAGGCGAACCTGGCCGCCTTGCAGCTCATTCTCGTCGCCGGCTACTACACCGACAAGCGCGTGCGCGACCTGATCGGCTATGCCGGCCAGGAAGCGATCGAGGTTCGGTCGTGGGAGCTGCCGCCGTATCTCGAGGAAGGCCTGATCGACAAGGTGCTCGAGCGCGGCCCCGTGTGGCGCGATCCGGCGACGGGCAAGCGCGCCGTCGACACCGGCGCACCCAGGACTTACGCCGAGCGCTGGTCGGAGGTGGCCGGGACACCACAAGGAGGACGAGATGGTCGCGACGGCACCTGACGCGACACGCGAAGTGACTGGGGACGATTGGCTCGACACCTTCCTGAGCGGGTGGCAACCGGGCAGCGGCGAGCAACGCGAGGTGCGCGAGCCGGCCACGGGACGGCCGCTGATGACCATCAGCCAGTCGACGCGTGACGACGTCGCGCGCGCGGCCGCCGCGGCAGCGGAAGCGCAGCCGAAATGGGCGGAAATGAACTACCAGGAACGCTCATCGATCCTGCGCCGCGCGGCGGAGATCTACGAACAGCACCGCCCCGAGTTCGGCACCTGGACGCAGCGCGAGACCGGCGCCCATCGCAACAAGATGCACCACGAACAGAACTTCACCCATGGCGAGGTGCTCGCCGCCGCGGCGATGCCGTGGCAGCCGTACGGCTCGCTCGTGCCGACCGTCCAGCAGGGCCGGCTGTCGATGATCCGCCGCGTGCCGGTGGGCGTCGTTGGCGCGATCACGCCGTGGAACTCGCCCAGCGTGCTCGGTATGCGCGTCGTCGCGCCGGCACTCGCGCTGGGCAACGCCGTCGTGCTCAAGCCCGATCCACAGACGCCGGTGTGCGGCGGCGCGATGTTCGCGGCGGTCTTCAAGGAGGCCGGCCTGCCCGAGGGGCTTTTACAGATCGTGATCGGCGATGCCGAGGCCGGCGAGGCCCTGATCACCGACCCAAACGTCAACATGGTCTCCTTCACCGGTTCGACCGAAGTCGGGCGCCGCGTCGGCGCACTCGCCGGCGAGGGGCTGAAGAAGGTCAGCCTGGAGCTCGGCGGCAACAACCCGCTGGTCGTGCTCGATGATGCCGACCTCGCCGCGGCTGCGTCGGCCGGCGCTTATGCCAGCTTCCAGTTCCAGGGCCAGGTGTGCTTCGCCACCGGCCGCCACATCGTCCATCGTTCGGTGGCCGACGAATATGTCGACCTGCTCGCGAAGAAGGCGCGCGGATTGCGCACCGGTGACCCGTATCGCGAAGACGTCGATCTGGGCCCCATCGTCAACGAGCGGCAGGTCAGGCGCGTCGAAGACATCGTGCGCCGCTCGGTCGACAGCGGTGGTGCTCGGCTCGTCGAGGGCGGGACGTACGAGGGCCTCTTCTATCGCCCGACCGTCCTCGCCGACGTGAAGCTCAACTCGCCGGCGTGGACCGACGAGATCTTCGGCCCCGTGGCGCCGGTCGTCACCTTCAACTCGGACGACGAGGCCGTCGAGCTCGCCAACTCGAGCCAGTACGGCCTGGCCGCCGGCGTGTACTCGCGCTCCATCTCGCGCGGGCTGGCGATCGCCAATCGGATCAAGGCGGGCATGCTCCACGTCAACGACCAGACGATCAACGACGAGGCGACGATCCCGTTCGGCGGCATGGGCCTGTCGGGCAACGGCACGCGGTTCGGCGGTGAGGCCAACCTCGAGGCGTTCACCCAGTGGCAGTGGGTGACCATCCGCGACGAGCCGAAGTCGTTCCCTGCCCCCTACTGATCGAGGCACCGTGGCATCCATAACCGAGGTTGCCCGCCTGGCGGGGGTATCGATCGCGACGGCCTCGCGCGTCGTCGGCGCAGTCGACTACCCGGTCAGCCAGCAGGCGCGCGAGCGCGTGCTCGATGCGGCCCGCGCGCTCGATTACGTACCCAACGCGCTGGCGCGCGGGCTGCAGAAGAGCCGCATCCCGGTGGTCGGCGTGATCGTCCACGACATCACCGACCCGTACTTCTCGGAGGTCGTGCGTGGCGTCGAGGACGCCGCCACTCCCGGCGGCTACCTGGTTGTGATCTGCAGCTCGGAGATGGATCCCACGCGCGAGAACTCGTACGTCCGGCTGCTGCGCTCGATGCGCGCCGCGGCGGTCATCTTCGCCGGCAGCGGGGTCGACGACGCGACGCTCAACGTCGAGCTCGACAGGCACCTCGCAGGCATTCGCGAGCACGGATCGGCCGTGGTGCACTTGTCGCCGCACGCCTTCGGCGATCCGGAGGTGGGTGTCGACAACGTGTCCGGCATCGCCGAGATGGTGGCGGCCCTGGTCGGCCTCGGCCATCGCCAGATCGCATTCCTGGCTGGACCGGCGTCGCTGTACGTGGCGCGCGAGCGCCTCACCGGCTACCAGCGCGGACTCACAGGGGCCGGGATCCCCTTCGACGAGCGACTCGTCGTGGAAGACACCGGATTCGACATCGAGGCCGGCGTGCAGGCCGTCGAAACGCTACTGGCCAGGGACGTGCCTTTTACCGCAATCTCGTGCGCCAACGACCTGCTGGCGCTCGGGGCGTTGCGCCGGTTGGGCGACGTCGGCCGGCGTGTGCCCGACGATGTGTCGGTCACCGGCTTCGACGACATAACCATGGCCGGTATGACCGCGCCGCACCTCTCGACTGTCCGCCTGCCATTGCGCGAGATGGGCCGGCGCGGATTCGAGTGCGCGGTTCGCCTTATGGCGGGTGAATCGGTCGGGCCCCAGATCCTGCCGACACAGGTCGTACTTCGCGATTCGACTGCCATGAGAGGAAGCGCATGAACTTGAATTTGCGCGGCATCGTGCCCGCCTGCATCGTGACCTTCGACGCAGCCGGTCGCTTCGATGAGAAGGCCTACCGGCGCTACCTGGAGTGGCTGCTGCCGCAGGGGCCGGTCGCGCTGGCGATCAACGCCGACACCGGCGAGGGGCCGCACCTGTGGCCCGACGAGCGCGAACAGGTGCTCCGCGTGGCCGTTGAGGTCGCTGGCGACGTCCCGGTCGTGGCCGGGCTCTCGGCGATGTTCACCGCGCAGGCGATCGAGGAGGGCAAGCGCGCCCGCGATGTGGGCGCGCGCGGGCTGCTCATGTTCCCGATTCCTGCCTACCAGGGCACGCCGCTCGACCCGGCCATCCCGGTCGCCTACCACGAGGCCGTCGCCCAAGGCGTAGGCCTGCCGATGGTAGCGTTCCAGCTCCAGCCAGCGCTGGGCGGTGTCATCTTCTCCGAAGAGACGCTGCGTCGGATCGCCGCCATCGACAACGTGGTGGCGCTGAAGGAGGCTTCATTCGACGCGCGGCTCTACCTTCAGACGCGGCGCATGATCGAGCGCCTCGAGCGGCCTATCGACCTGCTCACCGGCGACGACAACTTCATCTACGAGTCGTTCGTGATGGGCGCCGAGGGAGCGCTGATCGGCTTCGGCACGCTCGCCACGGACCTCCAGGTGCAGATGTACCGGCTGACCTGCGAGAGTCGCTGGACCGAGGCGCGAGCGATCTGGGAGCGCATCCTGCCGCTGGAAGAGGCCGTATACGGTCAGCCGGTGCGCGACTACCGAGCGCGGACCAAGGTTGCCCTCAAGCATCTCGGCGTGATCGAGTCGACGGTCATGCGGCCGCCGCTCATGGAAGTGAGCGACGAGGCCGCGGCAGCCGTCCGCGCCGCGCTCTCCACCGCCGGCCTCGCTTGATGGCGGGTGCCCTTTCGGGGCAGGTGGTGCTCGTCACTGGCAGCAGCCGCGGCATCGGCGCGGCGGTGGCGGTGAAAGCGGCGGGGCAAGGCGCGAGTGTGGCCATCCACCACCGTCAGTCGGAGGAGGGAGCCAGGAAGACGACCGACCTGGCGCGGGCCGCCGGCGCCGAGGCCGAGGTCTTCGCTGCCGACCTGACCGACGGCCGGCAGGCGGAAGGACTGATCGGCCAGGTCATCGAGCGTTTCGGCCGGCTCGATGGGCTCGTCAATAACGCCGGCCTGACGCAGGTCGGGCCCTTCCTCGAGATCACGCCTGAGCAGTGGGATGGGGTTATCCGCACGGACCTCACGGCAGCGTTCCACACCTGTCGCGCGGCGATCCCCCACATGCTTTCGCAGGAACACGGGTCGATCGTCAACATCTGCTCGCGGCTGGGCCAGATGGGCATCGCCGAGACGGCTGCCTATTCGGCGGCCAAAGCCGGCCTGATAGGCCTGACGCGATCGCTGGCGCGCGAGTTTGGGCCGCGCGGCGTCCGCATCAACGCCGTCGCGCCCGGCGTGACGATCACCGAGATGACGACCGACCTCATGGACAGCGAGGAGGGCAAGCGAAGGCTGCGCGACATGCCTCTGGGGCGCTTCGGCTGGCCAGAAGAGGTCGCCGAGGCGGTGATCTTCCTGCTGTCTGATCGGGCGAGCCTGTTCCTCGGCCAGACCCTCAACCCCAACGCCGGCGGCTACATGCCATGACCTCGGAGCATCACGCGGACGTTGGGGGCCCCCACCCATCCCGTGCTCTATTCCTGCTCCGGACTAGCCAGTCACCCATGCGTGACTGCTCAATCGGATGTACGCATACGCCCCTTCCTGTGGCATCCGCGGCCGAGGCCTTCGGAGAATGACCAAGCTCATCAGCGTCCGTGAGGCGGTTGGACTGGTGAAGGACGGGTCAACACTGCTGATCGGGGGGTCAGGCGCGGGGCATGCACTCCCACAGCGCTTCATCGACGAGCTGGCGGAGGTCTATCAGGCGGAGGGTCGGCCGCGCGAACTGACCACCGTGCGCATCGTCGGCATCGGCGACTTCGCCGATCGTGGGTTCTCGCAGCTTGCGTTGCCGGGGCTGCAGAAGCGGACGATCGGCAGCAACATCGGCAATGAGCCGCGGCTGGGCGCACTGGTCGAGGCCAACAAGATCGAGGCGTACTCGTTCCCGCAGGGCGTGCTCTCCCAGCTGATGCGCGAGATAGCCGCCGGACGCCCGGGGCTCGTCACGCACGTCGGGCTGGGCACGTACGTCGACCCGCGCCAGACCGGCGGCAAGCAGAACTCGCGCACGACCGAGGATCTCGTCGAGGTCGTCACGCTGCGCGGGCGCGAGTGGCTGCTCTTCCACGCCTTTCCGATCGACGTCGCGGTCATCCGGGGCACAACGGCCGACGAGGACGGCAACGTGACCATGGAGGGCGAGGCCATCCAGGGCGAAATGCTCGACATGGCCATGGCGGCGCGCAACAGTGGCGGCCTAGTCATCGCCCAGGTCAAGCAGCTCGCACGCCGTGGTTCCATGCCGATGCGCGACGTGAAGGTCCCGGCGGCGCTGGTCGACCACGTCTATGTCGACGCCGACCAATGGCAGACATACATCACCCAGGATTCGCCGTATTACGCGGGCAAGCTGCGCAAGCCGGTGACCGATGAGCCGCCACTGCCGCTCGACGTGCGCAAGATCATCGCCCGTCGCTCGCTGCTGGAGTTCCCGCCGGGGGCCATCTGCAACCTGGGCTTCGGGATCAGCCAGCTCATCGGCCGCGTGGCATGGGAGGAGGGCATCACCGACAGGCTCGTGCTGACCGTCGAGCAGGGCATCTTCGGCGGCGTGCCAGTGGCCGGCAACGAGGGCGGCGCCGGCTTCAACTACCAGGCGATGATCGACCAGCCCGACATGTTCGGCTTCTACGACGGCGGCGGGCTCGACATTGCCTCGCTCTCGTTTGCCGAGGTCGATGCGCACGGCAACGTCAACGTCCACGCCTTCGAAGGCCGCGTTCGCGGGCCGGGCGGCTTCCCCAACATCAGCGCCCGTACGCCGAGGATCAACTTCGTGGGCACGCTCACTGCGCAGGGTTTGAAGCTGGACATCTCCAAGAGCGGAGTGCGCGTCGTCGAGGAGGGCTCACTGCCCAAGTTCGTCGAGTCGGTGCGCGAGGTGTCGTTCAACGGCCATCTGGCTCGCGAGCGCGGCCAGCAGGTGCGCTACATCACCGATCGCGCCGTGTTCGCCCTCATCGATGAGGGGCTGGAGCTGATCGAGGTCGCGCCCGGGATCGATGTCGAGCGTGACGTCCTGGGGCAAATGGCCTTCCGGCCGCGGGTGGCCGAGGATTGCCGGACAACCGACCTTCGTGTTTACACCAACGGACCGATGGGCATCGCCGCGGACTTCGAGCGATGAGGCTGGTCCAGCTCGAGCTGGGGATGATCGCCCATCTCACGCTCAACAACCCGCCGATGAACCTGGTGACAGGAGAGCTGCTGGCCGAGCTCGATGCCGCGCTGGCTCAGCTCGAAGAGGCGGCGCCGGGGGATGTTCGTGCGGTCGTCGTCACAGGCAGCGGTGACCGCGCGTTCTCGGCCGGATCGGACGTCAAGCGCTTCGAGTCCTACCGTGGCCCGGCCGGGCGCGCCCACTTCGAGCGCGAGGAGGCCGTCTTCAAGCGGCTCGCCGACCTGCCGATGCCGACGATCGCGGCGATCGAGGGCAACGCGCTCGGTGGTGGCCTTGAGCTTGCACTGGCGTGCGACATAAGGGTCGCGTCGGAACGGGCGAGCCTCGGCCTCCCCGAAGTCCGCCTGGCGGTGACGCCCGGCGCCGGCGGGACGCAGCGGCTGCCGCGCGTCGTGGGCGTCGGCCGGGCCAAGGAGCTGACGCTCACCGGGCGAATCATCGACGCGCTGGAGGCGCAGCGGATCGGGCTCGTGAGCCGCGTCGTTCCTGTCGGCCGGGCAGTCGCCGCAGCAGACGAGATTGCCGCTGAGATTGCTCAGCGCGGACCCCTTGCGGTGCGTGAGGTCAAGCGGCTCATCGACCTTGCGCCTGACGTCGACCTCCAGTCCGGCATCGCGGCCGAAATCGATTCATCGCAAAGGGTCTTCAGCACCGAGGACATGCTCGAGGGGGCGCGCGCGTTCCTCGAGAAGCGACCACCCAGCTATCGAGGGAAGTAGTCATGTCTGACATCGGCCGATTCGGCGTTTTCCTACCGTCGTACATCTGGGAGGGCGACGGACCCGAGCGGGCGCGTGGTATCCGCGAGTTCGCCCGCACCGTCGAGGACCTCGGCTTCGACTCGCTCTTCGTCACCGACCACCTCATCGCCGCCAGGCGGTTCTACTCGGTGTCGTTCCTGGAGCCGCTCACGGCCCTCGCCGTTGCGGCGGGCGTGACCTCACGCGTGCGCCTGGGGACGTCGATCCTGATCATGCCGCTGCGCCACCCGGTGATGCTGGCCAAGGAACTCGCCACGCTCCAGTTCATGTCCGAGAACCGCGTGATCCTGGGTGCCGGCGTGGGCTGGAACGAGTTCGAGTACGCGGCGCTGGGTGTCAAGAAATCCGAGCGCGGCAAGCGCACCGACGAGATGCTCGACATCATGATCCCGCTGCTGGAGGGCGAGACCGTCACCTACCACGGGCAGTTCTACTCGGTCGACGACCTGTTCATCGAGCCGCGCTCGTCGCAGCGGCCCGAGATCTGGATCGGCGGCGGTTCGCAGCTGGCCGACCCCAAGTCGCCCGACCTGCCCCGGTTCGTAGAAGCGGTCAAGGCCCGAGTTCTGCGCACCGACGGTTGGATTCCCCGGCCGACCTGCCCCGTGCCCGAGATCGCCAGCGACTGGCGCCAGTTGCAGGCCTACTACCGCGAGCACGGACGGGACCCACGCGAATGCGTCGTGGCGCATGAGAACTTCATGCACATCGTATTGACCAACGACCCCGAGAAGGCGCGTCGCGAGCAGCATGAGGCGTTCCTGCGCGTGATGAGCTCCGAACGGGGCCCGGACTACCTCGAGACGGTTTATCTGTTCGGCACGCCCACAGAAATCGTCGCGTCCCTGCAGGCACGCGTCGATGCCGGGGTCGAGTACTTCATGCTCCACACGATGACGCCCGATCAGGCACAGCTCCGGGACTGGATCGACGAGATCATCGTCAACGTCAAGTTCCCGTCCACGGCCGGCGCGGTGCGCCGGATGGCCCCCGCTCTGGCGTGACGCGTCGGGTCGCGCTGATGGGAAAGCCGCTCCGGCGGCGCCACTCGGTGGTGATGCACAACGCGGCATTTGACGCGGCCGGAATCGACGCGCGCTACGATTTGATGGAGATCGAACCGGAGGCAGTGCCCGGAGTGGTGGCCGACGCGCACGGCCCCGAGTGGCTCGGCCTGGGCGTCACGGCGCCGTACAAGCAGATAGTCGCGGAACTGGTCGACGAGGTGGAAAAGGACGCGCGTGAGATCGGTGCGGTCAACAACGTGGTGCGCACCGACGATGGCCGGCTGGTCGGTTTCAACACCGACGCGGCCGGTTTCCACGCCGGCGCCGAGCTGGCACTCGGCCGGCCGCTGGCCGGCCTGAACGTCGTCATCGCCGGCGCTGGGGGAGTGGCCCAGGCGATCGCCTTCGCCTGCCGTCAGGCAGGCGTGGCCAGCA
>Ga0299907_10002569_pt1 | contig 11267 bp, 10 predicted proteins | sample RVTome_16_FD_198680 | JGI IMG/M metagenome (GOLD analysis project Ga0299907, IMG submission 198680) | Soil microbial communities from uranium-contaminated site in the Upper Colorado River Basin, Wyoming, United States - RVT152D67 (version 2) ...
AATCCGGCGGGCACCGCCACCGCGAGGAGGATCACGCCGGTCCGAGCGAGCCGGTTCACGAGCGCTCAGGATACAGACTGGATCCCATGGCCTCCTGGTACCATGAGGCGATGGCCGAGATCCGAACGGATGAGGTGCTCCAGGTCACGGAGGGCGCCGCCGCCCGGGTTCGGGCGCTGGCCGACCGAGAGGGGCGAGCCGAGCCGATCCTCCGCCTCCGCGTCGTGGCCGGCGGCTGCGACGGCTTCTCCTACCGGCTCTCCCTCGAGGACGCCACGGCGCAAGACGACCTGGTGTTCGAGCGGGACGGGGTTCTTGTCCTGGTCGACCCGCGGAGCGAGCCGCTGGTCCGGGGCTCCACGCTCGAGTTCTCCGACGCGCTCCTGGGCGGGGGGCTGAAGGTCCGCAACCCCAACAGCTCGCACGAGTGCGCGTGCGGGGAGTCCTTCTCGGTCTAGCTCCCCACGTCGATCTCGACCCCGGCGTCCCCGTCGTTCTCGTCCACGTCGATCTCGCCGCTGGCCCGGCAGCCGGCCAGGGTTCCCACCACAAGCAGGGCCGCCATGACGAGCGCGTTCCGTCGTTGTCGAAGCATGTCGTCCTCCTTCGCTCGGACCGTTACCCGCGCGAAGGCGGACGTACTCCTCGATCGGCTGCGCTAGTAGCCCGGGCCGGAGTTCTCGTCCTCGGAGTCCTCGCCGCCGGATCCGCCGCCACCCGAGCCGCCGGACGCGGCTGACAGGTCGCCGCCGACCGAGAGGGCGCCGAGCATGCCGCCCCCGCTGTGGAACCGGCAGTAGAAGACCAGCGCCCCGGACTCGGGGAACGTCACGTCGGCCTCACCGGACTCACCGGCGGCGAGCTCGACGTCCAGGTCCTGGTCGTCGATGGTGAAGGTGTGGGGGGCCATCCCCACGTTCGACAGAGCCACCGACAGGGACTGGCCGGCCTCTCCCTCGAGCACGGTGGGGGCGAAGGCGAAGTCGGAGAGTTCCACCGTGACCTGGGAGTCCCCGGTCACGTCCTCCGAGCCGCGGTTCGTGGCCTCCTGCCCGGCGATCGTGAGCGCCTCCTCCTGGAGGTCCTCCCCCTCGTCCTCGGCACTCCCCTGATCCTCGGCGCCGGCCTCCACGGGCGCCTGCTCTTCCGCGCAGGCCGCCGCCAAGAGGGTGAGCGACAGGGTCAGGATCACGGGCGTCAGCGCCGCGCGAGGCTTCGCCATCGAGCCATCTCCTCTCTCATCAAGCCGTCCTCATCCTATTCGGCGGCGGCTGAGCCACGGTTCGGGCCATCTATACTCGCCCAGTGGACGCTGAGAAGACCCAGTGGCGCGACCTGCACCACGAGGTGGTGGCCACCGGGCTGTGCACCGGGTGCACCGCGTGCATCGTGGCATGTCCGTTCAACGTCCTCGGGTACGAGGACTACATCCCCGTCCACCTCGAGGAGGGACCGCCCGATCACTGCGCCCACGGCGACAAGGGATGCGACCTCTGCACCAGGGCGTGTCCCCGGTTCCGCGACTGGGAGCCGGAGATCGAGCGGCTGTTCTTCGGCCGGACCCGCCTCCCCGAGGAGGTCGTGGGGATCGTCCGCGACATCCGGCTGGCTCGCTCGACCGGCCCGGAGCTCATCTACGGGCAGGACGGCGGCGTGGTCTCCTCGCTCCTGATCTGGGGTCTGGCCACCGGGGAGATCGACGGCGCGCTGACCTCGAAGCTGTCGGACGAGCGGCCCTGGGACGCGGAGCCCGCGGTGGTCACGACCCCCGAGGACGTGCTGGCCACCGCCGGCTCGCGGTACACATACTCGGCGAACCCCCTGGCCCTGCTCCAAGCCAACGAGCTCGGGCTGAAGCAGGTGGCGCTGGTGGGCATGTCGTGCCAGGCCTCGGTGACCGGAGCCCTGGAGGCTCACCGCGTCAACAAGTGGCGCCGGAAGATCGCCTGGACGCTCGGCCTGCTGTGCTCGAAGTCGTTCACCTACGAGGGCGTCATGGTCGAGATCGCCCAGAAGGAGCTGGGGCTCTCGCTCGATGACATCGTCCGGGTGAACGTCAAGGGCAAGCTGCTCTTCTACACCCGCGATGGTGAGGAGCACACCTACTCGTTGAAGAAGGCCCAGGCCTACACCAGGCCGGGGTGCCTGAAGTGCCCGGACTTCGCCGCGGAGCATGCCGACATCTCCTTCGGCGGCCTGGGGCAGAGCGACGGCTGGACCCTCAGCATCGTGCGGACGGAGCTGGGCGAGGACATCTGGCGCCGGGCTCTCGAGGACGGCGTGATCGAGGACCGGCCGGCCAGCGAGGATCCGGCAGCCGTGGCCCTCATGGAGAAGCTGGCGTCGCGGCAGCGGGAGCGGTGGCCCGTGGAGGAGCTGCCCGAGGCCGATCGGCGGCCGGGGCTCCTGCCGGCCTCCGGCAACGGCGCCGGGCACTGAGGCCGTGGAGCTCCGGGTCCTGGGAGGAACCGGCGTCCGGGTCAGCAGGTGGTGCCTGGGCGCCATGATGTTCGGCCCCATGGGCAACCCGGACGAGGACGAATGCGTCCGCATCATCCACCGCGCCCTCGAGGGTGGGATCAACTTCATCGACACCGCCGACGTGTATTCCCGAGGCCGGTCCGAGGAGATCGTGGGCCGAGCTCTGCAGGGCCGGCGGGACGACGTGGTCCTGGCCACGAAGGTCCACGGGCGCATGGGCGACGACCCGAACATGCGGGGGAACTCCCGACGGTGGATCGTTCGCGAGCTCGAGGCCAGCCTCCGACGCCTGGGCACCGATCACGTCGACCTCTACCAGCTGCACCGTCCCGACCCGGACACCGACCTCGAGGAGACCCTGGAGGCCCTGTCCGACCTGGTCCGCCAGGGCAAGGCTCGCGCCGTGGGGACCTCGGCGTTCCCGGCGTGGCAGCTGGTCGAGGCCCACGGGATCGCGGAGCGGCGGGCGTTGGTTCGGCCCCGGAGCGAGCAGTGCTCGTATTCGATCCTGGTCCGGGTGGCCGAGCGAGACGTGTTCCCGGTGGCCCGCCGGTACGGGATGGGCGTGATCGTGTACAGCCCCCTGGCCGGCGGCTGGCTCACGGGGAAGTACCGCCGGGGCGAGGACCCACCCGACGGTTCTCGGATGGAGCGCTCCCGGTCGATGGGCGGGCGGTTCGGTCCGCGATTCGATGACTCCCGGCCCGAGGTGCAGCGCAAGTACGAGGTCATGGACGCCCTGGCCCGCGTGGCCGAGAAGGCGGGGGTCCCGCCGGCGCACCTGGCCCTGGCCTTCACCGTGACCCACCCGGCGGTCACCTCGGCCATCATCGGGCCGCGGACGATGGACCAGCTCGAGGACCTCCTGGCCGGCGCCGACGTCCGCCTGGCGCCCGACGTCCTCGACGCGATCGACGAGGTGGTCGCTCCCGGGACGCTCCTCGACGAGGCCGACCGCGGCTGGGACCCACCGTGGATGGTCCCGAACGCTCGCCGCCGCCCGTAGGCCGTGACCGAGGCGTGGTGGCGCTCGGGCGTCCTCTACCAGATCTACCCGCGCTCCTTCGCGGACTCAGACGGTGACGGGCACGGCGACCTCGAAGGCATCCGGAGCCACCTCGACCACCTCGAGTGGCTGGGGATCGACGGGATCTGGCTGAACCCCGTCACGCCCTCGCCGAACGCCGACTGGGGCTACGACGTCAGCGACTACACCTCGATCCATCCCGACCTCGGTGACCTCGACACGTTCGACCGGCTCGTGGCCGAGGCCGCCGGTCGGGGGATCCGCGTGATCATCGACCTCGTCCCCAACCACACCAGCGACGAGCATCCCTGGTTCGTCGACGCGCGCTCGTCGCGGAGCGCCCGCCATCGGGATTGGTACGTGTGGGCCGACCCGAAGCCCGACGGCTCGCCGCCGAACAACTGGCGATCGGTGTTCGGCGGGCCGGCGTGGACGCTGGACGAGCGGACCGGCCAGTACTACCTCCACAACTTCCTGACCCAACAACCCGACCTGAACTGGTGGAACGAGGAGGTTCGGGACGTCTTCGACGACATCCTGCGATTCTGGCTCGACCGGGGCGTGGCGGGCTTCCGGATCGACGTGGCCCACGGCATCGTCAAGGACCGCGAGCTCCGCGACAACCCACCGCTGACCGAGGAGGACCCCCCGCAGCTGCGTCCGCAGGGGCTCCGGCCCGTCTACAACATGAACCGGCCCGAGGTGCACGAGGTGTTCCGGCGGTGGCGAGCTCTGGTCGACGGCTACGAGCCGGAGCGGATCCTCCTCGGGGAGACGTGGGTCCTCGACCTGGAGCATTTGGCCCGCTTCTACGGGACCGGGACCGACCAGCTCCACCTGGCCATGAACTTCCCGTTCGTGTTCGCGGGGTTCGGGCCTGCCACGCGGGCGGTGGTGGAGGCAGCCGAGGCGGGGCTTCCGCCGGGAGCGTGGTCCGCGTGGCATGGCTCCAGCCACGACGCCGGGAGGTTCCCCACCCACTGGTGCGGGGGGGAGGAGCGAAGGATCCGGGCGGCCCTGGTCACGCTCCTGACGCTCCGTGGGACACCGCTCCTCTACTTCGGCGACGAGATCGGGATGACCGAGGTCGCGGTGCCGCGGGACCGCCTTCGGGACACTGTGGGCATCCGGGGTTGGCCCGAGGATCCCGGACGGGACCGGGCCCGAACGCCGATGCCCTGGACGGCCCAGGGCGGGTTCACCCGACCGGGTGTGGAGCCGTGGCTCCCGCCCGGGGACCCCGCCGCGGCGAACGTGGCCGACCAGCGGGAGGATCCGGGCTCCGTCCTCCGCCTGGCCAGAGACCTGATCGCCCTTCGACGGAGCCGCTCCGACCTGGCCCTGGGCTCGTTCGAGCCGGTCGAGGCCCCCGAGGGCGTCTGGGCGTGGCAGCGCGGCAAGGCGACCGAGGTCGCCGTCAATACCTCGGATCGCCCGGCGAAGGTGGACGTCGGCGAAGTGCTGGTGGGGAGCGTCCGGGAGCGCGAAGGCGAGCGTGGTCCGCTGGTCCTGAAGCCGTGGGAGGCCGTCGTGGCCGGCCGGGAGGCGGCTCGACCTCGGACCCATCAGTGAGGTTGAATATCGGCAACGCGTCCGGAGGAGATCCATGGCCGAGATCGTGCTGGAGGATGTCTCGAAGGTCTACGGGGACGGTACCACCGCCATCTCCGACCTCGACCTCGACGTCAAGGACGGCGAGTTCATGGTCCTGGTGGGGCCCTCGGGCTGCGGTAAGACCACCGCGCTCAGGATGGTGGCCGGCCTGGAGGCAATCAGCGAGGGCACGGTCCGGATCGGCGACCGGGTCGTGAACGACGTCCCGCCGAAGGAGCGCGACATCGCCATGGTCTTCCAGAACTACGCGCTCTATCCGCACATGACCGTGTACGACAACATGGGCTTCGGGCTGAAGCTTCGGAAGCTCCCCAAGGAGGAGATCGACCGGCGGGTCCGCGAGGCGGCCGCCATCCTCGGGCTCGAGGAGTACCTCGCCAGGAAGCCGAAAGCCCTGTCCGGGGGCCAGCGCCAGCGCGTGGCCATGGGACGGGCCATCGTCCGTGAGCCGAAGGCCTTCCTGATGGACGAGCCGCTGTCGAACCTCGACGCGAAGCTCCGGGTCAAGATGCGCTCCGAGATCTCCCGGATCCAGGACGAGATCGGGGTCACCACGCTCTACGTGACCCACGACCAGGTCGAGGCCATGACGATGGGCGATCGCGTCGCGGTGATCCGCAAGGGCGTCCTCCAGCAGGCGGACACGCCGCAGTTCCTGTACGACCATCCGCGGAACCTGTTCGTGGCCGGGTTCATCGGCTCGCCGGCCATGAACATGGTGGACGCCGACCTGACCCGATCGAACGGCGCGGGCGCCGTCGAGTTCGGCGGGCTGCGCCTGGACATCCCCGACCAGGTCTTCGCCGACCGCTCGGACCTCGAAGGGTACGTGGGGAAACGGGTCATCCTCGGCGTCCGGCCCGAGGACATGGAGGACACCACCCTGGCCACGGACGCGCCACCTGGGCATCGGATCCGAGCCACCGTGAGCCTCCGCGAGGACCTCGGCGCCGAGGTGCTGATCCACATCGCCGTGTCCGCGCCGCCCGTCCTCACCGACGATACCCGGGAGCTCGCGGATGACATCGGCCAGGAGTTCCTCCAAACGACGGAGGCTAACGCCCAGACCGGCAGGTCGGTCTTCCTGGCCCGGCTCAACCCGAGCACCAAGGCGCGCGAGGGCGACCCGATCGAGCTGGCCGTCGACGTGAACCGCCTGCACTTCTTCGACCCCCAGACCGGTCTGGGCATCTACGGCGGTTGATCCCGCCCGATTTGACATCGAGCTGGCGCTCGGCCTAGGTTAGAATCGGTTCCGAAAGCGTTTTCGGACGCCCCAGGGAGGGGACACGGCCGCCACGACGAGCATCCGGGACATCGCCGCGGAGCTCGGCGTCTCCGTGGCCACGGTCTCACGGGTCCTGAACGACTACCCTGACGTCTCGCCTCGGACCCGGGCTCGGGTCCTGGAAGCCATCGAGACGGCCGGCTTCGTCCCCGACCGGATCGCTCGCAGCCTCGTGACGGGCCGCGGCCAGGTGATCGCGGTGATCCTCGAAACCGGCGAAGGCCACCCGGACCTCCTCCATCCCTTCTTCCAGGAGGTCCTGGTGGGTCTGCGGCGCGCCGTCGGCGCCTCGCCCTACGACCTGCTCCTGTTGAGCGGTCCCGAGAACGAGGACGACGCCAGCTACCGAAGGCGGATCCGCCACAACCGGGTCGACGGCGTCGTGCTGATGGGCGCACGGGAGCCTCGGATCGCGGAGGTCCTGGCCGCCGGCATCCCGTGCATGGGGGTGGATCTGGACGTGGCCGGGCCCAGGGCCGGGTCCGTGGCCTCGGACAACGTGGGGGGGATCGCACTGGCCGTGCGGCATCTTCATGGTTTCGGGCACCGACGGATCGGACTGATCAGCGGCCCGCCCGACACGAGGCCGGGAGCCGAACGCCTCCTGGGCTTCCGCCTGGCCGCCGCCGAGCTCCGGCTTGCCGTCCCAGAGGCCTACGTCCGAGAGGGTGACTACTACCCCGCGTCCGGCGATGCCGCGATGCGGGCCCTCCTGGACCTCCCGGAGCCGCCGACCGCGGTCGTGGCCGCCTCCGACCTGATGGCCGCCGGTGCCCTCCAGGCCGTCTCGGAGCGAGGATGCCGCGTCCCCGAGGACGTTTCGATCGTTGGGTTCGACGACATCCAGATCGCCGGGCTGCTGCGCCCCCCGCTGACCACGATCCGTCAGGACAAGCAGCGACTCGGGTTGGCAGCGGCTGAGGCGCTGGTCCGACTGATCGATGACCCGGGCCTCGCACCGCCGGCGATCACGCTCCCCGTAGAGCTGATCGTCCGGGCATCGACGGGGAGGGTGAGGCCCTTGGGGTGACCGAGGGGGCGGGTTGCCGTCCTGGGGACCGAGGGAGACAATGCGGACAGGCTCGAAAGGAGGGGAGCAGATGCGACACCTGAGATCGATCGTCGTACCTGCAGTATTCGTGGTCCTGGCGGCCGCGTGTGTGGCCGAAGAGGGCGGAGACGGGGACGGGGAACAGGCGGAGAACACGGGCTCGGTCAACGTCCTGAATGCGGTGGAGCCGGAGGAGAACGCGGTGCTGCAGGCGATTGCGGACGACCTGATCAACCCGAACGTCGACTACACGGTCGAGTTCGAGCAGTCAGGGAACTTCGAGGAGCAGGTCCAGATCCGCGCTGAGGGTGGGACCCTGGACGTGATCCTCCTGCCGCAGCCGGGCGCGGTGCAGCAGCACGCCTCCTCGGGCAACGCGGTCTCCCTCGAGGACATGGGGTTCGACGTCGGCGAGCTCGAGGACACGTTCGGGGAGTACTTCCTGTCGCTGGGCGAGTTCGAGGGCGAGCACTACGGCCTGCCCACGAACATCAACCTGAAGAGCATGGTCTGGTACCCGAAGGACGACTTCGACGCCGCCGGGTACGAGGTGCCCGCGACGTGGGACCAGATGATCGCGCTTTCAGATCAGATCGTTGACGACGGCGGGACCCCGTGGTGCGTCGGGTACCAGAGCGAGGGCTCGACGGGCTGGCCGGCCACGGACTGGATGGAGGACATCATGCTTCGGACCGCTGGCCTCGAGACGTATCAACAGTGGTACGAGCACGGGATCCCGTTCGACGACCCGGCCGTCCAGACCGCCGGCGAGATGTTCGGCGACGTGATGTTCGCGGACGGGTACGTCCTCGGCGGCGCCGAGAACACGCCGTCAGTGGCCTTCGGCGACGCCCCGGCCCCCATGTTCGACGACCCGCCGGGGTGCTGGCTCCACCGCCAAGCCAGCTTCATCACCGCGTTCTTCCCCGAGGACGCGGAGGCCGGCGTGGACTACGACTGGTTCCCGCTTCCTCCGATCGACCAGGAGGGAACGCTGTTCGCCGGGGAGCTCGCCGTGACGTTCCGGGACGCCCCGGAGGTCCGGGACTTCCTGGACCAGTTCATGGGCGAGGAGGTCCAGTGCGCGATGGGATCGGAGCCCGGGAGCTCCCGGATCTCCCCCAACGTGAACGTGGGCGCGGACTGCTACCCGAATCCGATCCTGGCGGGTGCCTCCGAGGTGCTGACCGAGGCCCTCGCAGGAGGCACGGGTGGATTCGACGCCTCGGACCTGATGCCGAGCGAGGTCGGAGCCGGGAGCTTCTGGACCGGCATGGTGGAGTACATGCAGGGCGGACCGGACTCGCTACAGGGCATCCTCGAGGACATCGAGGCCAGCTGGCCCACCGAATAGCGAGGACTGGAACGGAGGGGAGCGGCCGACTCGCGGCCGCTCCCCTCCGCCGGACCGTAAGGGGGCGCTGACGGCGTGACCGCGGGCGAGACGTCGGCCGCCGAGGCCGAGACCCAGCCGAGAGGGCCACGGGCACTCTGGGTCGCGATCCTCCGTGTGGTCGGGGCCGTGGCCATCCCGGTGGCGGCCTTCTACCTGCTCTGGTCGACGTTCGATTTCCTGCGCGACGAGGACGCGAACCGGATCCTCGTTGTGGGCGTGGCCATCGTGGTCGGGGTGGCCGGTGTCTTCTTCCTGTACTGGGCCATGAACCGCGCCGTCGAGCTGCTCCCTGACCGGTACCGGGAGAGCGTCCGTCCCTACGTCTTCGTCGGGCCTGCGCTGGTCATCCTCAGCGTCTTCCTCGTCTACCCGGTCATCAACACGATCCTGATCAGCTTCATGGACGCTCAGGGCGAGGCGTTCGTCGGGTTCGACAACTTCAAGTTCGTGTTCACGGACGACAGCATGCTACGGGCGATCCGCAACACCGCCGGTTGGGTGATCCTGGTCCCGCTGGCCGCGGTGAGCATCGGCCTGGCGTTCGCGACCCTGGCCGACCGGCTCCGTCGAGGGGAGGCTGTGGCCAAGTCGCTGATCTTCCTTCCGATGGCCATCTCGTTCGCCGGCGCGTCGGTCACCTGGCGCCTGATCTACTCCTACCGCCCAGAAGGCTTCGGCTCGAACATCGGCCTCCTGAACGGGCTCGTGACCGGGGCCGGCGGGGAGCCGGTGCCCTGGATCACCCTCGAGCCGTGGAACAACCTCTTGCTCATGGTCATCATGGTGTGGATGCAGACCGGGTTCGCCATGGTCGTGCTGTCGGCGGCGATCAAGGCGATCCCCGACGAGATCATCGAGGCGGCCCGTATCGACGGGGCCTCTGAGTTCCAGGTGTTCCGCAGGATCATCGTTCCCAGCATCCTGCCCACCATCGCGGTGGTCACCACGTACATGGTGATCAACGCCATGAAGGTGTTCGACATCATCTTCGTGATGACCGGAGGGAACTTCGGGACGGAGGTGATCGCCGAACGGATGATCCGATGGTTCTTCATCAGCGGCCACGACGGGCGTGGAGCTGCCATCGCCGTGGTGCTGTTCGCGGCGATCATCCCCATCATGATCTGGAACGTCCGGCGGTTCCGGGAGCAGGAGGCCACCCGGTGAGCAGTGCCCCTCCGGTTCCGGCCCCCGCGATCCCCGAAGCGGCCCCCGGGGTCAAACCGGAGGGCCGGGGCGGCGGCTGGATCGTCCGGATCACGGTCCTCGTCATCGTGGTCCTGTGGCTGATCCCGGCCCTTGGCGTGCTGACCACCTCGTTGCGACCGGAGGCCCTGGCCGACTCCACGGGGTGGTGGACGGCTTTGGCGAACCCGTTCGATTCGAGCCAGTGGACGCTTGAGAACTACAGCCTGGCACTCGAGACCGAGGGGTTCGGGAACGCCTTCCTGAACAGCCTGGCCGTGGCCATACCCTCGACCGTCATCCCCATCGCCATCGCCGCGTTCGCGGCCTATGCGTTCTCCTGGATGGAGTTCCGTGGGCGAGAAACCCTGTTCGTGGTCGTGGTGGGGCTTCTGGTCGTTCCCCTCCAGATGGCACTCATCCCGATCCTCCGGCTGTACGTGGACGGTGCGCAAGTGGGCCGGTTCCTCCTCTTCCCCGACCTCGACCTCAACGGGACGTTCCTCGGGATCTGGCTCGCCCACGCCGGCTTCGGCTTGCCGCTCGCGATCTACCTGCTGAGAAACTACATCGGGTCCCTTCCCTCGTCCCTGATCGAGTCGGCCAGGATCGACGGGGCCGATCACTTCACGATCTTCTGGCGACTGATCGTGCCGCTGTCGGTGCCGGCCCTGGCGGCGTTCGCAATCTTCCAGTTTCTGTGGGTGTGGAACGACCTGCTGGTCGCCTACGTGTTCCTGGGCGGAACCCGGGCGAACCAGGTCGTGACGATCGCCCTGGCCAACCTGGTGGGGTCCCGAGGGGAAAACTGGCACCTCCTCACCGCGGCAGCGTTCATCTCGATGGCCCTGCCTCTGTTGGTGTTCTTCAGCCTCCAGCGGTACTTCGTGCGGGGGCTCACCGCCGGCGCCGTCAAGGGCTGAGGTGGCTCTCGGCCGATGGCCCCGCCGGGCCTCCCCGCCCACGGGGATGGTGCCGTTACCGCCCCGGAAGAAGTGGCGGGCCATCACCCTGGCCACGCTGGTGTTCCTCCCGGGCTACTGGTTCCTCATCAACGGGCTGGTGGCCTCGGCCGCCGGAACCGGACCCGGAGGCGGCCCCCTCGTCGCGTTCGGTCTGGCCAGCGTGCCGTTCGTGTTCCTGGCCCTGGCCTTCCTCTCCGGGCACCCCAGGGCCCCGGGTGCCACCGTGCTGGCGATGACGCTGGCGCTGTTGGCCGGCATCC
>Ga0299907_10002570_pt1 | contig 11264 bp, 14 predicted proteins | sample RVTome_16_FD_198680 | JGI IMG/M metagenome (GOLD analysis project Ga0299907, IMG submission 198680) | Soil microbial communities from uranium-contaminated site in the Upper Colorado River Basin, Wyoming, United States - RVT152D67 (version 2) ...
ATCAGGCGGCTTGCGGGACGCGTCTAGTTCCTCGGCACGCGTGCTGACCGAACCAATCACTCGTGCTGGCCGTACCGATCGCGCGCGGGGAGCGCTGTACGTTCGCACCGTGAGTACTGCCGAGCTCCATCTGTCGCCGGCGATCCTCGCCCCGAGCGACGGGCGGGGTGGCCGCAGCGCTCTCGCCGTTGCCGCCGGGATGCTGGCCGCGGCGCTGCCGCTGGTCGGCCTCGTCTCGCTTCTGCTGCGCGAGCAGCTCGACCCGGATTGGTCCAACCACGGCGTCCACTTCACCGTGTTCCTGGCGGTCGGCGTCGGGGTCTTCGTACTCGGCTACCTTGCGGGCGACGCGGCGAACCGCCGCGGCGACGCCCGCGTCCTGCTGATCTCGCTCGCCTTCTTGGCCACGGGCGGGTTCCTCAGCCTGCACGCGCTCGGGACCGCGGGCGTCCTCTTCGCGCACGAGTATGCGGGGTTCAAGGTCGCGAATCCCGTCGGCCTGGTCATAGCCGCGCTGTTCGCCTTCTCATCCGGGTTCGTCGATCTGCACCCCTCGTTCGGGCCGCTCGTCGTGCGACACCGCGCGGCGCTGCGCCGGGCGGTGCTGGCCTCCATGGCTGTGTGGTTTGTCTGGACGGTCACCGAACTGCCGCCGCTGCACGAGCCCAGCAGCGAAGGCGGCTCGCACAGCGTGCTCGCGGCGATGGCCGGCATAGGCTCGGTCGTCTACGCGGTCGCGGCGGCCCGCTACTGGTACGTCTATCGCGGGCGAATCGGCCTGCTCCAGGCCAGCGTGATCGCCTGCTTCGTCCTGCTCGCCGAGGCGATGATCGGCGTGGCGCTGACCGGCGAGCGCGCCTGGCACGCTAGCTGGTGGGAGTGGCATGGCCTGATCGTCACGGCCTACGCCGTGGTCAGCTACGCAGCCCACCGCCAGTGGCGCGACGAGCGCTTCCGCTCGCTCTACCTGCCTACCACGCGCGAGCGCGTCCAATCCGTGAGCGTCCTCTTCAGCGACCTCGCCGGCTTCACGGCCTTCGCCGAGCATGCGAAGCCCACGGACGTCGCGAGGATGCTCAACACGTACTACGCCGCCGCGGCACCGCTGATCACGCGTCGGTTTGGCGGCGAGGTGGAGAAGTTCATCGGCGACGGGATGATGGCTACCTTCAACAGCCGCGGCGACCAGCCCGACCACGCGGTGCAGGCCGCCGGCGCGGCGCTGGCGCTGCAGCACGAGCTCACGGCTGTCGCCGAGGCCAACCCGGGATGGCCTCGGCTGCGCGTGGGCGTCAACAGCGGGCTCGCGTCGGTACGCGAGATGGGCGGCGACGGGTTCGTCGCCTACGTGGTCGTCGGCGACACCGTCAACACGGCGTCGCGGCTCGAGAGCGAGGCACCAGAGGGCGGCGTGCTGATCGGCGCGGAAACGTGCAGGGCGCTGCCCGACGGCAGCATCGTCGAGGCGGTCCCGGGGCTGCGGCTCAAGGGCAGGCAGGAGGCGGTCGACGCTTACCTCCTCCGCGCGCTGCCCAGCTCGGGATGAGCGCGCAGCGAGGTCCAACCGCACATCATTCCGATGCTCGCTCCCATCTAGCTAAAGGCGGATGCCGGCACGGAAAGCGAAGGCGGCGAACGTCTGCCGGAGAGCGTAGATCCGCCGCAATGGCTCGATCCCCGCGTCGCACTGCGCCGGTTTCCAGGGGCGGTCCCGGAAGTTCTGCCCAGGTCGAGGTAGCCGCCTCGTCCACTCGCGCCCAAGCGCGAGAGTAACCTCCTCCGATCCGGAGATGCCGTGTTGAGGCGGTCCTCTCCCGAACCGCGGGGACCACGCTTCAGCAGGCTCGCAGGTCCCGTGACTCGTCCTGAACGCCGTACGGGATCTGGCGCTTTCGCCATTATTCGCGCTGTCCTGGCGGGGGGTACGTGGCCGGCGGCGCCAGCTTTTTGACCCCGTCCTTGGACATCCGGCCCGACGAGCCCGAACTGGCCGTCTTGTTCACGGTCGAGCGGTGGGTCCCTCTTTTCGTTAGTGCTCTTAGGGGACGACGCGTCGGTTCCAGCTCGGCGGCCTCGCTCCGGGAGCCGTATCGAGCGTTCATTCACGTGAGCGCCGGGAAGCCGAGACGGAATGTCTGGACGACTGTCGACGGGCTGCCCATGCATGCACTCGTCACCGAGGGCACTGCACACAGGTTCCCGGCCGTATTCGCGCACGGTCTCGGCGTCCCCTCCCGCTATTTCGAGCCGACGCTCGCGCGTCTGGCGGCCCATCGGCGTTGTTGTGCCCCCGATCTGCCAGGCTTCGGCGGGACCGGAGAGCCGCGCGGGCGGCCGACCTCACCGCGCCGAGGCACTCGGCAGCGTGGCTCGCCGCCCCCGGGCCAGGGGTGGCGGTTCCGTCTGCTGCGTGGTGGCGACTCTAGGGATCGGCGGCGGGCTCGGGCCGGCGAGGTTTCCGTGAGCTATTGCGGGGTAGGCGCGGGCCGATGGCGGTCCTTGTCAGAGCGGGCATCCCGGCTCCACCCGACTCACCGGGCAACGTCCCCGACCCGCCGCCTCCGCCGCCCGGCCCGGAGGAGCCTCTCGAGCCCGGCTTCCCGCAGACCCCGGAGGAGCCGGAGCCGGACGAGGATGCGGACTGATGCGCGTCGCGGTCGTCGGCGCCAGCGGCAACGTCGGCACGAGCCTCCTCGAGGTGCTCGCCGACGAGCCCCGAGTCGAGGACATCGTCGGCATCGCGCGGCGGCGGCCGAGAGCGGTCTTCTCCAAGACCACCTGGGTGGCAGCCGACATCGAGCGCGACGACCTCGTGCCGCACTTCCGAGGTGCTGACGCGGTCGTGCATCTCGCCTGGCGCATCCAACCCTCTCGCGACCTGCGTTCCCTCTGGCGCACGAACGTCGAGGGCTCGACGCGGGTGTTTCGGGCCGCAGCGGAGGCGGGCGTCCCGGCGCTCGTCTACGCGTCGTCGGTGGGCGTCTACTCGCGCGGTCCCAAGGACGAGACGGTCGACGAGGGATGGCCCCGGGAGGGCATCCGGACGAGCTTCTACGCGCGCCACAAGGCGGAGGTCGAGAGACGGCTCGACCGCTTCGAGAAGGAGAGGCCGGGTGTCCGGGTGGTTCGCCTGCGCCCGGGTCTCATCTTCAAGCGCGAGGCCGCCTCCGGCGTGCGCCGGCTCTTTCTCGGCCCCTTCCTTCCAAGTTCCTTTCTACGCCCCGGGTTCATCCCGGTCGTGCCTTCCGTGCCGGGGCTCCGCTTCCAGGCGGTGCACTCCCTCGACGTCGGCGATGCGTACCGGCTCGCGGTCCTACGCGACGTGCGCGGCGCCTTCAACATCGCGGCCGAGCCGGTTCTGGATGCGCGGGAGCTGGCGCGCATCCTGGGAGCACGGACCGTTCCCATGCCCGCTGCCGCCCTCCGCGCTGCCGCCGCAGTGACCTGGCGCCTTCACCTGCAGCCCTCGCCGCCGGGGTGGATCGACCTCGCGCTCGGCGTCCCGCTCCTCGCGGCGACGCGTGCGCGCGAAGATCTCGACTGGACCCCGCGCGTCTCCGCGGCGGACGCGTTCGCCGAGGTGGTGGAGGGCCTGCGCAAGCGCGCGGGCATCGAGACCCCACCGCTCGACCCCGCCGCAGGCGGGCCGGCGCGCTCCGAGGAGATCCTGAGCGGCGTCGGCGAGCGCGAGGGCTGAAGTCCGCCGTCAGAAGACGCCGCGGTAGAGGGAGCAGCCGCGGCAGACCTCCGGCGGATCGCCACCGAGAAGCCCTTCGCGGAAGCGCACGTACTCGTCGCCACCCAGACGGCGGCGAAGCGCTCGGCAGGCACGCTTCCGAGGACGACGCGGTCCGAGCCCATAACCATGCAGCAGGGCTGCACCTGCCCGTCGTGCGTCACGTACTTTCGCCCCGGGCCGCTGTCGGATCGGCCGGGACACGGGCGCGCGGCCCGAGGGAGGTCTAGACCTTGACCACCCCCTCGATGCGGGGCTACGAGCGCCACGGCGGGTTGAAGGAGACGGCCTGCATCGGTCTCGCGGAGCCTAGCCGTCCTGCCGGACGGACTGTTGTCGGCCTTGACAAAACACTCCGAGCCTGGACGCGCCGAAGGCCGCGACCAGCGGCCCCCGGAGCACCGATGCGGCTATCAACCCGCCCGAGCCACGCTAGCAGTCGCAGACGGCGGACCCTCACCACGGGTAGCCCCATCCGATAATCAAGGAGCGGGGGGTAACGCCCGACAGTACGGACATGGCCTTCGTCCTCCGCTGTGCCGGCATTAGCCTCGTCGCCCTCGCCGTCTTCCTCCAGGCGTTCGCGATCACGGCCATGCTCACCGCCGACTCGGAGTCGGGCTGGCCGATCTTCGGCTACAGCACTCCGGCCGCATTCACGGGATCGCTCCTGGTCTCGCGCGAGCCGACGATGCTCGGAGAGATCGGAGCGAAAGCTGTCGCTCTCCATCGTCGGCGTGGTCGTTGTCCTACCGACCTTGGCGTGGCTGGCGCTCCTGATTGCCAGCCCAGTCCTCGGATAGCCACTCCTGCGCCTTCCTCTTTCCTTGAAGCCGCCCGGTGACGGCGCGATACTCGCAGCGGTCGTCTGGCTCGCCGCCATGGTCGCGTCCCTGATCCTCGGCCTCTCCTGAGACGGCGAGGAAAGCGGAAGCGCGCTCAGGCTCCTTTACCCCGCTCGACTCCTTACGGGTGGCGGACTACCCCTCGGGGGCGAGGCCGAGCTGCCCCAGAAACTCCATCTGGTCGAAGTAGAAGCGGTGACTCATCACTCGTCCACCGGCGACGGTCGCGACGTCGCACGCGCGTACGCGGATCGGCTTCCCCGTCGGCGGCATCGTCGTGCCGTCCGGAAGCGGCAGAGGGCCGGAATGGGTACCCACGACGTACCCCTCGTCGATGGCGGTGTCCCCCGCCTCGTACTTCTGGGCCTCCTCCCAAGAGGCGTCCGGAAACGCTGTAGCGAACTGCCCGAACCACGCGAGGATTCCATCCTGGCCATTGACCGTCCCCTGGTCAGGGGTCTCCGCGACCGCCTCCGGGGCGTAGAGCGCCTTCAACGCCTCCTGATCCTCCTTGAACGCGGCTTCCGTAACTCGATCCATGACCTCGCGCGCCTCGCCCATCTCCGCCTCCTTTAGCTGGGTTTGCGGCGATCCTATGCTCACGCGGCTGGCCGTTCAACGGCTGAGCTAATGCCCTCGCCAGGCGCGTCCACTATGACGCGCTGCCAGTTGCCTACCGGGCGAGCGCATCCTGGGTCTTCAGCCCATCGGCGTTCTCATCGCTGGCGGGGCTGACCGACACCGCTGGCGGCCTCGTTCTTCCCAGCTTGCACGCCGCAGAGCCGAGCTTGTTTGCCCGGCCGGTGTTCGTCAGCCCGGACTTCCGTGCGGCAGCGGCGAACGCAAGAAGCGCCTTCTTCGGCGACCTAGCCTCGCGTACACCGTCGGCCGGGTCCGCGGCCTCGGCGTTCAGCGGCAGCTCGAGATGAACTCCGAAACGGGGCAGATCGGCTACGGGCATTCCTTCGCCTCGATGGTCGTCCAACCGTGCTCGAGGCAGCCTCGTCCTACGCAATTCTGCATCCTGAGCCATGCTGGGTTGGCTCAGATGCCGCCGCCGTTCCCGGCAGCATCCGACCCCCGAGCAGGCGTTCGACGCGCTCTCCCAGGGCTTCTACATGTACTCCCCGATCTCCAAGTGCTCGGGGACGGCCGTGTCCACTGGATTCTCGGACGACTGGGACGAAACCGTTGTGCTCGTCTGCCGCGCCCACTACGGCAGGTTGCGGAAGATGGACGCTCGCACCCTTCGCAAGCTGGAGCGCCAACTGCGGAAGGCGTTCGGGAAGCAGCATGGGCCGCCGGCCGACGAGGAAGAGGAAGAGGCCGGGCTTGTGCTCATCGGACGGGATTGCTCGTAAGGCCTGAGCGCCCGGTCCCCCGTCTCATTGCCGGTGCAGCTCGGACAAAGGAGGCTACCCGCTTCCGGTCTGCGGCGGCCTCCAGTTTGCGGCTCCCGCGGGCGAGAAGGCGGTCTAGGACGCTGCGGTAGCGAAACACTCCCGCCGCGGCTGGCGCCTCGACAAGGCGGATCGCTCCCACATGCACCCGCTATCGCAAGGTGGACGCCCGTACGACCTCAGCAACCTGATCACGCTCTGCACGTCCTGCCATCACAAGCTCGAAGGGCCCACGGCATGAACGCCCGCATCCGCGAGGCTGCCAGTCGAGCTCAGAAACCCGTCCCCTTCTAACCGGACTCCCGATGAAAGTGTCATCTTCGCCCGAAGGCTTCACTGTATGGATCGCGCCATCGGCTGCGCCTACGAAGGCGATGAGCGATCCATCGGGAGCCCATGTCGGGCTGTCTCCGGATGCAATCATCGATGCGTTCTCGCCCGACGCGCGCATCCTCCAGATCTCACCGCCGCGGACGAAGGTCAGTCTTCTGCCTCCCGGCGCCCAGTCGGGCTGACTGTCACGCACAACGTTGTCCGTGAGTCGTCGAAGCGCCCGACCACTGGGCCGCATAGTGAAGAGTGCCCGCCCCTTGCTGAAGACGAGACGGTTGCGGCTCGACCAGTCAAGCTGGTCCTCTGACCTCCGTGTACGGGTCACCCTGGTGCGACCTGTCCCGTCCCGACGGATGACGTAGATGTCGGAGACCCAGTCGCCCGCCGACGCCAGCCACCGATACTCGACGAAGGCGATCCGGCGTCCATCCGGTGACCACACCGGCGAGGAGAGAATCTCGGCGCGGTAGATCACCTTCCTGTGGCTCCCATTGGGACGCACGACTACCAGCTTGTTCGTGCAGTTCGGACACTCGTTGACATAGACCAGGCGACGCCCGCTTGGCGCCCAGTCTCCCCCTCTGTGATGACATTCATAGCTACAACGAGCCAGTACCCGGAGATCACCCCCCGCTTTGGCAGCTGTCGCGATGAAGTCAGTCGACACTCCCGACCGCGAAGTGTTCCAGGTGAGAACAAACCGGCCGTTTTCTCCGGGGAAGGATGCCTGAGCACGGTCGGGCGAAGCCGCGGCCGCGAACAACGTCATTATGAGGGCGATGATGACGCGCACTACGGCAGGGTGACCTCCAACCCGCGGGGCCGCCGCCGTCGCCAAAGTCACGGCTGTCGGCTTCCGAAGACGATATTCCAGGTACCGCCTCTTCACTGAGGTCACCACCTCGCTAGCAGACCACCACCTGGCTAGCGGCGAACGTCACCGAGTCAATCACTCGTGGGCCAAAAGTCAAGTGAAGTTTTTCTTGACGGTCACGTGACCCCTGGACGGCGCGCGCTACCGAGACGAGAAGCACGGCTCCACTTCGTACTATGTAATCGGTGGGCCAAAGCGATACCTCTGCCAGTGGGACACCGGAGAGCTTGAATGGTCATGGGTTCTAAACGAACACGCCAGGTTTCGCGCAGAAAAAAATCCTGGCGCAAGCTTCTCGGTTTTTCTAGAAGCACATCGGAACACCCGCGCCCAGTCATCCGCGAGCGAGAGAGATGATTTCAAGATGAGCGACGGCTGGGGCGGAGCTCGTCCCGGGGCTGGCCGGCCGCGCCGAACACTGGCGGACATCATCGCGAAAGGCGAGTTCGACTGGCGAAACCAGCGGCACCGGCGCCTATTGAACGATGAAGACGTGGAAGACCCCGAACTTCGCGAGAGTCAGGACGCTTACCGGCGGTACTACGGGTGGGCGGACCGGGGGCGCCTAAGCTGGATCGCTCAGGCCTTCGCGCGTGAGGTAACCCAGCGGGGAGAGAAGGATCTGACCGCGCGGGAGTCAGGCCGGGCCACCCAAAAACCGGCCGCACGGCGCGCACGCGACTGAGCGCCTGCGCCAGTTCGCGAAGGCGCAGCAGAGGAGACAGGCTGGCTCCGTTTCCGCGATCGCACGGCGGGCATCCACAGAGAGGCTGTGCGAGTCGTGGCTGATGATCCGTCGCTCCTTAACGACCTGGCCGGCTTCCTGAAGCGGCTGGGCTGTGAGGTGGAAAAGGCCGTAGACGGCCTGGAAGTCTCGATCCCGTTCGTGCCGGAGGCCATGGGCGAGCGCGTGCTGAACTTGTTTCTCTCGAACTGGCGGGGAGGCAAGGCCCGCATCGCCTAAGCCGGCGTCTCGACCCGGCATTGCTGGGAGGGAGTAGGGTGCGCGCCTATGGGATCACGGGCTGCCCGCCTCGCCCACAACGAAGCGATCTTTCGCGAAGTGAACGAGCGGATCACGGAGCTGGAGGAGGTGGACCCGCTCATCCTCATGTGCGAGTGCGGCGAGCTCGACTGTAAGGACGCGCTTGAGATCACGCCGCCCAAGTACGAAGCGATACGGGCCACAGGCGAGCGGTTCTTCCTCGTTTCGGGGCATGAGGACGCGGCTGTCGATCGGGTGGTCGAAGAGACCGCCCGGTTTCTTGTTGTGAGAAGTTCGGCGAAGGGGGCGACGTCGCCCGCGACCTCGATCCTCGCTCCTAGGTTTTGCGAGGGGCGCAGGCGGAGCCACTCCGGCCGTAGGGCGCCCCTAGCCCCTCTAGCGCCGCCCGGCGTCTTTACGGCGCGCAGGCCGCGGCGTATTCTCCGAGTCTCGCGGCGTGCGGGAAGCGATCGCGAACCGATCCAGTGAGCGATCCATGCGGATCGGCAGACGCGGGGCGGGCACTCTTTCCCGTCTTTCGCCCGGCGGCGGCGCACCCGCCCCTCGTCGTTGTTCGACCCCCTTGCCGCCGGCCGGTCCACCGTCTCCTCACTACAGGAGGCGACGGGTGGGGCTCTTGACTCTTTCTCGTTCGTGTGATGAACCCGGCCTCTCCGGGCTGGGAACGTTCTCCATGAGCTTGCGCAGGCGCGCGAGGCCGGCGAACATCCTGCTCTTGATGGTACCGAGGGGCTGTCCGAGCCAGTTCGCCACCTCGGACTGGGTCAAGCCTCCGTAGTAGGCGAGCTCGATGGGCTTGCGGTGCTCATCAGGGAGCTGCCTTAGGGCGGCCTGGACGTGCTCCCGCTGGAGGCGGAGCTCCGTCGCCTCTTCCGTAGAGTCCGTCGCCGGGTGCGGCGCGTTCGCGAGCGGCGCGGCGCGGTGCCGCTGCTCTCGGCGGACGAGGTCGACGGCGCGCCGATGCACGATCGTCATGATCAAAGTGCTCGCCTGCGCGCGCCCGGGGACGAGAGCGCCCGTCAAGCGCCAGACGCCGAGGAACGCTTCCTGCACCACGTCCTCAGCGAGCAGTGGATCCTTTACGACCCGCAGCGCGAGACCGTAGGCCGCGCGGCCGTGCCGGTCGTACAGCTTGCCGAGCGCGAGATCGTCGGAGCGCGCGATGAGCGCCTCATCCGAAAGATGAGCGAGATCGCTAGACAGGAGTAAGTGAATTCGAGAGAAGGACGGGCGGGACCTCGTGCATGGAGGCGTCGACGGTCGCCTCGGCCCGCGAGCTTGCTTGACCCCTCACCATGCCGGGGGTTCCTACCTCCGCACGTCAGCCCGACACGCGGCCCGATGGGTAATCCGCGAGGTATTTCCACGCGGCGTCCGCCAAGTGTGAACCGATCCACGCGACCGCCCGAAGTAGCGCAATCGAACGAAAGAGAGGGGTCATGAACGAACAACGTGGACGGGTTGCGAGGCGCTCTGTCTTCCTCGCACTCATTGCCATGGCCGCGCTCGTTGCGGTGGGAGCAGCCCTTGCCAACGGGACGCAAGCCCGCTCGGCACGGGATGGAAGCTCGGAGCAGCAGTACCGTGCGCTCCTTCTGCCCGTCCCGCACAACGAGCAGGCGGACAAAGGCTCGACCGTGCTCGGCATCACGCGGCTCGAGCGGGAGGAGGATCGGCGGATGGAGGTCGACCTGCTCGCGACGGGCCTGAGCCCGAAGCTCCCACATGCGATCCACATCCACGGTCGCAAAGCGGCGGAGAACGAGTGTCCTCGCGCCGAGGCGCGAAACGACGGCTCGTCGATGCCAGGCTCGAAGATCGACGGCCTGATCGACGTGATCGAGGGGCTTCCCGACTACGGCCCTATCATCGTCTCCTTCACGACGAGCGGGGATACGAGTGCCGCAAGCGGCCTCGCGCTCGACCGCTTCCCGGTCGCAAGCGCCGCGACCGCCATCGACTACGAGCGGACGATCCGCGTTCCGCGTGCTGTCGCGAGGAACCCCGAGCGGTTCCACATCGTGATCCACGGGCTCGACCTGAACAACAACGGGCGCTACGACGGGCGGATTGGGCCGCTCGCTGGCGCGCCGAACGAGGCGACGCTTCCGGTCGCCTGCGGCGAAATCCGCGACTAGCAGACGAAAATCGCGTAGGGGCGGAGCGAGACTCCGCCCCTACCTACTCCCTGGATCACCGATCCTGCGGGCCCGCAGGAAAGCGTCCGCTTGAGCGTCCCAGAAGTGGACGGGGGCCAGGCGCGGCTTCCCGCGAAGTAGGGGACGCGGGGAACCTTTGCCCCGGGACATAGGCAGCCTGGCCCCCGCGCTGTTGGTTATCACAAGGCGGGTCTGAAGTCGAACTCCGACCGCCTCGACCCTGAGCAGCGCCGCAGTCTCCGGCTCATCCTTCTCGACCTCGGCGATGAAGGCTTCCGCTCGCTCGCGCTCGAGGAAGAACTCGAACGCGACTTCGGTTTGCTCGCTGACGACACCGAAGAAGAGCATCGCCCGACTACCGTGGCTCGGCCTCGTCGCTCTCAGTCACGACGTCACGGAAGCGCCAGCGGTGCCAGAGAGCGGCGGGTCCCCAGCGCATCCGCCAGAGCCTAAGTCTGTTCCGCCGAGTCACTTCGGGAGGCAGCTTAGAGGGTGGGCGCCGCAGGACTGCGGCAACCCGGGCGCCCCCACGTGCCAGGCAGGACGTCCTACCTTTACTCGGGGCGGGACACGCTCTGAAGACTCGCGCCGCCCGGACAATCAAGGGGCCTAAAGGGAGGGGCGCCGATGCCTGCGACCAGACTCGGCGCCCCTCTTCCCGCGCCAGCCGGCTCCCCTCCCCTGAAGAGCAAGCCGGCTCGGCGTGCGTTTCCGATCGAACGTTTCGGAAACTCGTACCGCGCGGCCTCGGGCGCGCTCTGCGGCGTTGCGTACCGGGGCCGCCTTGTCGCGGACCCATGCCGTCCTGCAGTCGAAGTGCTCGACGATGAGCTCGCCCAGGGTTCCGTTCGGGCGGCGGGGCGGGGGGCCTATGGGCGAAACCTGAGCCTGACGGGGCGGCCACGACCCTC
>Ga0299907_10002571_pt1 | contig 11263 bp, 8 predicted proteins | sample RVTome_16_FD_198680 | JGI IMG/M metagenome (GOLD analysis project Ga0299907, IMG submission 198680) | Soil microbial communities from uranium-contaminated site in the Upper Colorado River Basin, Wyoming, United States - RVT152D67 (version 2) ...
GATCGAGGCCCGGAAGCGGATCGGCCGCCTCGACCTCGATCGGGAGCTGGCCCGCTACGGCGCCGAGACCAGAGGCGGAGTGGGCATCTCCCACTGAGTCGCACCGACCACCGGGTCGAGGCGGCGCCACACGTGGTCGGCGATGCGGGCCAGGGCGAGGAGCTGGGCCCGCTCCCGCTCCCGGAAGTCGTTGCCGGTCCGGCCGACGAGTAGGACGGCTCCGACCATCGGGAGGGGAGCGGCCGCCAGGTCGGCGGGGCCGCCGAGACCGGAGGCCACCGCCGGCGAGGAAGCGGCACCCTGGGCGAGGGCCACGAGGTAGTCGTCGACCGGTGGGTTGCCGTAAGCCGCGAGGACCACTTTTTCGTTCATGACGGCCACCCAGTCGGCCTGGAAGGCGGAACCCGCGTAGGTCGCAAGGGTGGTCTGGAGGGCGGTGACGTCGGCCGCCTCGCACACCAGTGCCACGGAGATCAGGGCGTCGAGGCGGGGGTCGGGGAAGTGGTTGACCACCGTGACGTGCTCGACCCGGCACCCGTCCACCTCTTCAACCTCGCGGACGAGCAGGGGGAGGAGTTGGGCGTCGGACAGCACCACGCCGAACTCGTCGATGGCGACGCCGTCGTTGCGTTCGAGCACGTCGATGCCGACGATGTCGCCCCGCACGGCGCCGATGCGGGAGGCGACGGCGCCGAGGGCTCCGGGCCGGTCGTGCAGCCATACGCGCAGGAGCACGCAGGCCGCTCCTGGGGAAGTACCTGCCGTACTCATCGGGGCGATGGTCCGCCCGCAACGTTCCTACTGCGTCACCGGATTGTGAACATCAGATCAATCTTGCCGAGGGACACCCCCGGACCCCCGGGGCCCAGGGGGGCGGTCCGGCCATCGAGGGGCCGGGTATCCCCGAAGTTGCGCAAGGGTCGTGGTACACCCACCAGGTGGCGGACGACGGGGGTGCAAGAGCTTCGGGCACAGGTGCCCGCACCATCCGTTCCCCGGACGACGCCGAGCAGGTCGCCGCGGAGTGGATGCGCCATCTCGGATTCGACGACGCCCGCTGCACCGGGGCGGGCACCGACGGCGGCGTCGACGTCCGCAGCCGGGAGGCGGTGGCCCAGGTCAAGGCCCAGCTGACGCCGGTCGGGCGCCCCGAACTCCAGGCCCTCTACGGCGTGGCCCGCAGCGAGGGCCGCCAGCCCTTGTTCTTCAGCCTCATGAGCTACACGGCGGCGGCCCTGACCTGGGCTGATGAGGTCGGCATGGCGCTCTTCCGGTTCGACCACGCCGGCATGGTCGAGCCCGTCAACGCCCCCGCCGAGGCGCTCCTGGTGGCGGCCGGGGGGCCCGGCGTCCTGCTGCCGGCGGCGTGGCCGGTGCGGCTGTCGGACCGCGCCGGGCGGGCCGCCATCGCCCGGGAGCGGCGGGGACTGCTCTTCGCCGAGCGGGTCGGCCTCGTGGGGCTCGGGTGGATCTGGGTGCAGCGCGTGCGGCTCGACTACACCGCCCCCACCCGCCGGGCCGTGGCCCACCGGTCGACGATGCTGGCCTTCGACCTGGTGAGCGGGGGGCCCTTCCCCTCGCCGGGCATCGACCCGGAAGCGCCCGGCGACGGCCGACCCGGGGGACGGGGGGTGTCCCCCCGACAAGTGCGGCGTGAGCCGCTACGGACGGAAACGGTTGGCGCGACCGGGCCATTACCGGTCACCATGGAGACGGCCGCTGTTCTCCGGCAGATCACCGAGACGTGGGAGAAGCTGGAGTCGGTCACCCGGCCTGCCGTCATCGAACGGTACCGGGCGGCGCTCGTGCAGCTCGGCGTACCGCCGGAGGCGCTCACCGTCTTGCCGACAGCCGGCGAGCGCGTGCTCGCCCCGGTCTTCGTGGGGCTGCTCGAGCACCGCCGGGACAGCCGGGTCGTGGTGTGCAGTGGGGTCACCGGCGCGTCGCTCGTGGATCTGGCCAGCCATCTGACCAGCCGCTTGCCGGTTTCGCTGGAAGAGATCGTGGCCCGGGTTAGGCGACTTTAAGGACGGGTTTTGGCCGCCGCGCCTTTACACTGGCGTTCGGAAGGAGAGGCAGGCATGGCGACACAACGCACGAGCTTCACCAAACTCCAACGGGACCGGGCCAAGAAGGCCAAGGCTGCCGCCAAGCGCGAGAAGCGGCTGGAGCGTGCCGCCGAGGCTCGCACTGCCTCCGAAAACGTCGACGACGCCGACACCGACACGTCCGGCGAAGGCGGCGAAGGCCCCATTTCGGCGGCCGAGCTGCTCCACGAGATCGAGGTCACGCACCAGCGGTTCGAGGCCAAGCTGATGACCTACGAGGAGTTCGAGGAGAAGAAGGCGGAGCTGCTCTCCCGCCTGCCGATCGACTGACCGAGGCCCGATTGGGCTTCAGCCGCCCGCGCCCACGCCGGCCTTGGGCTCCGCGACGTAGAAGAGGGCCCCGAGCGGGTCCCGGAGGACGGCCAGGCGGTGGCCGGCGGCGTCGTGGGGGGCGGCCGCACACCTCGCCGCCGAGCCCGTCCGCCAGCGAGGCGGTCACATCGCAGTCGACCACGGCGAAGTAGGGCATCCAGTACGACGGGCTCTGCCCGTCGGCCGCGCCCAGCTCGAGCATGCCGGCCACGGGGACCTCGTCGAGGACGCAGGTGATGTACCCGTCGGCGCCGGGGTGGGTGCCGGCTCCCAGAGCCCGAAGTGGGCGCCGGTGCCGTCGGCGGCCATGGCCATCCGGCCGAGATCGCCGACGTCGAAGGCGGGAGCGACGATCTCCCCTCCGGCCCCGCGGATCTTGCCGAGCGACGCGCCGATGTCGTCGGTGGCGAGGTAGACGAGCCAGCGGGAGGCGGCCCCGGCCTCCGCCGCCTCGGGCGGGAGCTGGAGGACCGCCGCGACCTCGCTCCCGTTGCAGTCGACGGTGTCGAACCCGGCGCCCGGCTTCGGTTCCGACCAGCCGAAGAGATCGGCGTAGAACTCGCCGGTACGGCCCGGGTCGGGCGTGACGAGCACCACCCAGCACGGCGTCCCGGGGCGATGGCGGGCCGTGTCCTCAGCCATGGCGGGAGCCTCCACCGTGGCGTCGGTGGCTGGCAATAGGTGCAGCGTGCGCCTAGTTAAGTTAGGGCAGCAACCGGAGCGTGACGAGCTCGAACGGACGCACCGTCAGCTCGACCTCACCGTCGGCGTCGACGGGCACATCGGCGCCGTCCCGCTCGAGCAGATCGGTGCGAACGGCCGCAGTGCAGCCGAATCCGGGCATCAGTCGCACCCGGCGGCGGCCCCCGAGCGCCTCGTAACCCCGCACGATCACACCACGCCCATCGTCGGCAGCCTTGACGGTCTCGACGACGAAGCCACCCGGGGGCCCGGGGGTGTCCCCCGAAAGAACAGTGCTGACCCCGATCAGGGAGTGCTCGGCCGGACGAGACGAAGTCGAAGTCGCCGCCGATCCGGTGGTCCGGACCTGCAGCGGGGCGCCCAGGGCGTACCCGGCGGCGATGACCGCCCTCAGGTCGCCACCATGAGGCAGCAGGGCGTAGGTGAACCGGTGCCGCCCCCGGTCGCAGAGGGGATCCGGAGCGGTCGGGGCCCGCAGCAGCGACAGCCGCAGGGTGTGGCCCCGCACGTCGTAGCCGTACTTGCAGTCGTTGAGGAGGGCGACTCCGAAGTCGGCCTCCGACAGGTCAGCCCACCGCTGGGCGCACACCTCGAAACGGGCCTGCTCGAAGGCGGTATTGGCGTGGGTCGGCCGGGCCAGGTGGCCGAACTGGATCTCGAACCGGGCGGAGGGGGCGTGCACCGCCACCGGGAACGCCACCTTGAGGAACTTGTGGTCCTCGTGCCAGTCGACCTCGGTCACGAAGTCGACCCGCCGAGACCCTCCGGCCAGGACCATGGTCTGGTCGATCACCGACCCACCGAAGGAGCGGCGGAACCGAACCGCTCCTCGCAGCCCGCCGCCGGAGATGATCTGGGTCTCGACCGGTCCGGTGAGGGCATCGCCGACGAGGTCGGTGACGTGGTCGAGGTAGTCGCGGTCGACGTCCCAGGCGTCGTAGTCCCGCGGCCGGTCCTCGTGGAGCTGGAACAGGTTCCCGACGGCGCCGCCGGCCAGGACCTCCCGGTCGTGGTCAAAGTCGAAGACCCGGGTGAGCCGGCCCTCGCTGTCCCACTCGAGCCGGAGATGTCCGTTTTCCATCCAGCCGTCTTCCACCGCGACCGACGAGTGGTTCTCACCATCGCGCTTTGTCGGAACAGGCCCGACAAAGCGCGTAGGTGACCTGTCACACGACGGCTCCTGGGCGTCCTTCACTTTCGTCTCGATGGCCGTCCAGCCGAGCGGGGGGACGTCGACGAGGCGGCGGCGGCCGGCGACCTCGAGCACCTCCTGGCGGTGAAACGGCGTCGGGTTGAAGATCACGGCCGGCTCGGCCAGCCCGGTGGTGTCGATCGAGGCGGCCAGAGCGTCGAGGGCGGCGCCGGCCACGGCCGATGCCCGCCGCTCGACCTCGGCCAGTTGGGCCTCGGCCTCTTCCGCCACCCAGCGGATCGACGAGCCGGGGAGGATGTCGTGGAACTGGTTGGTGAGCAGCAGCCGCCAGGCGGCGTCGAGTTCGCCCTTCACCTCGTCGTCGTGGGCGGTGCCGGCGGCGGCCGCCCACAGCTCGGCTGCCTGCAGGGCCGCCTCGCCCTTGCGGTTGCCGCGCTTGATGCCGGCCTGGCTCGTGAACGTTCCCCGGTGCTTCTCCAGATACAGGTCACCGGCCCACACCGGCAGCGGCTCCGGGTCGGCCTCGACGGCGGCGAAGAAGGCGGCCGGCGGTTCGAGGGCCACGGTCGGGGCGGCGTCGAGGTCGTTGACCCGCCGGGCCGCCTCGAGCATCTCCCGGGTGGGGCCGCCTCCACCGTCGCCGTAGCCGAAGGGGTAGATGGAGCGGGCGGCCCGAGCGCTGCGGAACAGCTGCCGCACCGACATGACGCCGTTGTAGGTGTCGGCCGGCGGGAAGTGGGCCCGCACCCGCGTGCCGTCGATCCCCTCCCACCAGAACGTGTGGTACGGGAAGCGGTTGGTCTCGTTCCACGACAGCTTCTGGGAGATGAACCAGTCGACCCCGGCGGCGGCCATGATCTGGGGGAGGGCGGCGGTGTAGCCGAAGGCGTCGGGCAGCCACAGCTCCCGGCAGTCCACACCGAACCGGTCGGCGAAGTACCGCTTGCCGAACACGATCTGGCGGACGAGCGCTTCGCCCGACGCCAGGTTGCAGTCGGCCTCGACCCACATGCCGCCGACCGGCACGAACTGCCCCGTCCGCACCCGCTCGGCGATGCGGGCGAACAGCTCCGGGTAGCGCTCCTCGATCCAGGCCAGGTGCTGGGCGGCGGAGCAGACGAAGCGGTACTCGGGGAAGTCCTCCATGAGCGTGACGGCGGTGGCGAAGGTGCGGGCGCACTTGCGGACGGTCTCCCGCAGCGGCCACAGCCAGGCCGTGTCGATGTGGGCGTGCCCCACGGCGGTCACCCGGGCCCGGGGTCCGTGCCCGTTGGTGGCGGCGTCGGCCCGCTCGATGAGGACGGGCGCCAGCGCCGTCCGGGCGGCGGCGGCCGAGCCGGCCACGTCGGCGGGGTCGACGGCGCGACAGGCAGCGGCCAGGCCGGCGTGGGCCTCCCGGGCCCGCTCCGATCCGGCGTCGAGGTGGGCGGCGAGGCCGATGGCCAGGCGGAGGTCGAGGGCCAGCGCCCGGATCTGCGGGCAGCGCACGGCCAGCTCGGCCCGGCTGAGGACGAAGCCCGGTTCCCCACCGAAGTCGGGCCGCAGCTCCGGCCAGTCGAAGCCGGCCATTCGGTCCTCCGGCGTGGTGGGGTTGGCGGCCGCCTCCACGTAGAGGTCGACCGTCTCGCCGCCGGCGGCGGAGCGGGTGAGCGAGGCCGCGGCGTGCTGGAACGACAGGCCGGCGAGCGGCGCCGGGTGCCCGTCCTCCACCGAGAAGATCAGGAACTCGCCGCCGGGGACGGAGGTGCCGACCCGGGTCGCCCCCAGCCGCAACACCACTTCCTGGCCGGCCCACTCCGCCGGGATCCGGCCATGAAGGCGGAACCACGTGGTGCCCCATCGGGGGCCCCACGAGTCGCCCACCGCGAACGGCTCGAACGGGCGGCCCAGCGCCTCCGCCGGGGTGATCGGCTCGCCCGGCAGGTGGTGGGCGGAGATGGCCAACGACTCCCCGGGCCCGAACACCGCCGGGTCGACGACGCCCTCCAGGATCTCCCGCGCGCGCTGACGCACCGCCTCGTCGGTGCCGGCGTCGTCGGTGGTCGCCCGGGTCCACTCCGTCACAAGACACTCCTCGTCAGCGCACGCGCGAAGTAAAGCTCAAATTCGCCGTGGCCTGTGGCCGCTCCCCCCGGAAACAGGAGGAGGCCCACCCCGCGTCCGGGGGCGGGCCTCCACGGCCCTCAATTTGGGCGCACGAGAGCCCGGCTCGAGTTCCGGCCCCGGGGGTCTGGGGGTGTCCCCCAGAATGGACGGCGCCGGCGGTGGGAGCCTCCTGCGACAGCGGCTTAGCTCCGGCGTCGCCGTGGGGGGCGCCGGACGCTGCAGCCGCTGTGTGGACGGTGCCACTGTTCCGTCCATAAGAACAGACGCCGCACTTCGCCTCCGATTACGCAAAAGGGACAGAAAACTTGTGGCTTGCCCTCAGCTTCCCCTCAGATAGCCTCGCCGGATCCCACCGCACCCCCCTGGAGGTCAAGCCATGGCCCTCGACGTCCCCGGATTCCGCCTCGGCATCTACATCTTCAAGGAGGCTGAGATCGTCGACTTCGCCGCCCCCTACGGGGTGTTCTCGGTGGCCCGCCGCTTCGACCCCGAACTCGACGCCTTCTTCGTCGCCGACGCCATGCGGCCCGTTCAGGCCCAGGCCGGGTTCACCGTGCTGCCCAACTACACGTTCAACGACCGCCCGGCCATGGACGCCTTCCTCATCCCCGGCGGGTTCGGCACCCGCACGGAACTCCACAACGAGCGGCTCCAGGAGTACGTGCGGTCGCTGCCCGAGGAGACGCTGCTGACCAGCGTCTGCACCGGCTCGTGGGTCTACGGGGTGATGGGCCTCCTCGACGGCCTGGCCGCCACCAACCGCAAGGAGCCCGACCGGGTGGAATCCAAGCCGCCGGGCAAGGTGCCGCTGGACCGGTTGGCCGACATCGCACCGGGGGTCAAGATCAGCCGGGCCCGGGTCGTCGACCAGGGCCGCATCGTCACCGCCGGCGGGATCACCTCGGGTATGGAGATGGGGTTCCACCTGCTGCGGCGGGCCGGGTACGACGAGGAGTTCATTTCCGAGGTGGCCCGCGTCATGGAGTACTCAAAGGCCTATGAGCTCTACCGGGAAGACCTCGAGTTCTAGATCCCTTCCGGGGGACACCCCCGAACCCCCGGGCTACCTCTGGGACCCACCCGCTGACATCCGCGCCCACTGCCGCCTCGGCCACTACCTCGGCTGGCTGGAGGAGAACCGGGGTCTGACCTTCGCCGGCTACCAGCAGGCGTGGGAGTGGTCGGTCACCGACCTCGACGGCTTCTGGAGCTCCATCTGGGAGTACTTCGACGTCGGCCCGCCGGTGGTGCCGTCGTCCACTCCGGCCCCCGCTCCCGCCCTGGCGGAGCGGGCCATGCCAGGCGCCCGGTGGTTCCCCACCGCCACGCTCAACTACGCCGCCCACATGCTGCGCGAGGCCGGAGGCGACGACGACATCGCCGTCCTCGCCCGCTCGCAGACCCGCGGCCCCGTCGACCTGACCGCCGGGGAACTGCGCCGCCAGGTGGCCCGTGCCCGGGCCGGTCTGGCCCGCCTCGGCGTCGGCCGGGGTGACCGGGTGGTGGCCTACCTGCCCAACATCCCCGAGACGCTGGTCGCCTTCCTGGCCACCGCCAGCCTCGGGGCGGTGTGGGCGTCGTGCGCCCCGGAGTTCGGCACCCGCAGCGTCCTCGACCGCTTTCACCAGATCGATCCCAAGGTGCTGCTGGCCGTCGACGGCTACCGCTACGGCACCAAGGCCATCGACCGCACCGCCGAGGTGGCCGCCATCCGCGACGGTCTCCCCGGCCTGGCCGCCACCGTGGCCGTCCCCTACCTCGACGCCGAAGACGGGACGGCGGCGCATGCCGGCGCGCTCTCCTGGACCGAGCTGCTGGCGGAGGACGGGCCCCAAGCCCGGGGGTCCGGGGGTGTCCCCCGAAATGATTTCGACGCCGTGCCGTTCGACCATCCGCTCTACATCCTGTACTCGTCGGGCACGACCGGCCTGCCGAAGCCGATCGTGCACGCCCACGGCGGCATCCTCATCGAGCACCTCAAGCAACTGGCCTTCTGCATGGACATCGGCCCCGGCGACCGGTTCTTCTGGTTCTCCACCACCGGCTGGATGATGTGGAACCTCCTCATCTCCGGGCTGGCCGTCGGGTCGGCCCTCGTGCTCTTCGACGGCGATCTCGCCTCACCCGACCTGCTCACGCTGTGGCGGCTGGCCGAGGAGACGGAGACCACCTACTTCGGGGCCAGCGCCCCGTTCCTCCTGGCGTGCCGGAAAGCCGGGCTCGAGCCGGCCGAAGTCTGTGACCTGTCCCGGATCAAGGGGATCGGCTCGACCGGCGCGCCCCTGCCACCCGAAGGGTTCCGCTGGGTCTACGAGGCGGTCACCACCGACGCCCAGCTCAACTCGATCAGCGGGGGAACCGACGTCTGCGCCGCCTTCGTGGGGGCCTGCCCGCTGCTGCCGGTGCGGGAGGGTCGCATCTCCGGCCGGCTGTTGGGGGCCAAGGTCGAGGCCTTCGACCCCGACGGGCGACCGGTGGTGGGGGAGCAGGGCGAGCTCGTGATCACCGAACCGATGCCGTCGATGCCGGTCGGGTTCTGGGGCGACCCCGACGGCTCCCGCTACCGGTCGGCCTACTTCGGCGACTTCCCCGGCGTGTGGCGCCACGGCGACTGGATCGTCTTCGACGACGACGGCAGCTGCGTCATCACCGGCCGGTCCGACTCGACGCTCAACCGGGGCGGAGTCCGCCTCGGCACCTCCGAGTTCTATTCCGTGGTAGAGGGCTTCCCGGAGGTCGCCGACAGCCTCGTGGTCCACCTCGAAGACCAGTCCGACGACGGCATCGGGATGGGCGAGCTGCTGCTGTTCGTCGTGCCGGCCGAAGGCTGCACCGTCGACGACGAACTCAAGGGCCGGATCGCCGGCGAGCTGCGCCGGTCGCTGTCACCCCGCCACGTCCCCGACGTCATTCACGGAGTTTCGGGAATACCTCGGACGCTCTCTGGGAAGAAGCTGGAAGTACCTGTGAAACGCATCCTCACCGGAACGCCGACCGACGTCGCGGCGAGCCGGGGAGCTCTGGCCAACCCCGACTCGCTCGAGGCGTTCGAGCGCTTGGCGGCCGATAGGGCATCGCCGTAGCTGCCTTTGAGACCTGACGTCGCGGCTGGCCGACACCGTTGGACGGAGGCCGGTAGCAGCGATGAATGGTGACCCAGAACTCGAGAACGCAGTGCGGAGCCTCTCCCGGCTCCTGCTGTCCGAGGAGACCCTCGAAGCGACGCACGGCCGGGTGGCGAGCCTCGCCTGCCGGACACTTCCCCCTTGCGACCTCGCCAGCGTGACGATGATCAACGACGGTCGGCCGACCACTCCGGTCCAGACGGACCCGCTGGCCCGCGATCTCGATTCCGCCCAGTACCGCTCCCGGCGGGGCCCCTGCCTCGAGGCCTACCAGGCGGGGAAGGTTGTGCGGGAGAAGGTCTCCGAGAACGCCGACCGTTGGCCGGAGTTCAGCACCATCGCCGCCAAGGCGGGGGTCCACTCCGTGCTGGCCGTGCCGCTGGTGGCCAGCGACCAGCCCATCGGGGCGCTGAACCTCTACTCCAAGTCGCCCGGTGGCTACGACGAAGCCGCCGAGGAGACGGCCGTCCTCTTCAGCGAGCAGGCCGCCGTGGCCTGCGCCAACGCCGAGGTCTACTGGCGCACCTACACCCTCACCGAGCACCTCCGGGAGGCGCTCGAGAGCCGCGACGTGATCGGCCAGGCCAAGGGAATCCTCATGGCCCGCCGCAACTGCACCCCTGAGGCCGCCTTCGAAGCGCTCCGCAAGGCCTCCCAGCACCGCAACATCAAGCTCCGCGACATCGCCGAACAGGTCGTCTACCTCGGCGACCTCGAGGACTGACACCCGTTCAGCTCCGCCACGCAGTGAGGCGGCGGACGCCTTCGCTGACCTGGTCGAGAGAGGTCGTGTAGGAGAAGCGCATGTGGGCGTCGGGTTCGTGGTCGCCGAAGTCGCAGCCTGGGACGGCGGCCACGCCGGCCTCGTCGAGGAGGCGGTGGGCGAGCCGCATGCTGTCGGCGTCGAGGGTGTCGGAGCGGGCGTAGATGTAGAAGGCGCCCTGCGGCGTCACCGGTACGCCGAACCCCGTCGCCCGCAGGCCGTCGAGGAGGACGTCGCGCCGGGCGGCGAACGCCTGTCGGCGTTCCTCCACCAGAGCCCACACCTCAGGGGTGAAGGCGGCCAGCCCGCCGTACTGGGCGGGAGCCGGCGGTGAGATGAAGGCGTTCTGGGCCAGCGCTTCGATCGCCGGGAGCGCCCAGTCGGGGCAGACCATCCAGCCCAGCCTCCAGCCGGTCATCCCGAAGGTCTTGGAGAAGCTGTTGACCACGAACGGCGTATCGGTGGCGGCCAGGACGGTGGCGGGGGCCCGGTCGTAGACCAGCTCACCGTAGATCTCGTCGACGAAGCACACCCCGCCCCGGGCCTCCGCCTCGGCGGCGATCGCCGCCAGCTCCGCCGGCGCCACCAGCGTGCCGGTGGGGTTGGACGGGGTGGCCACCACGACGCCCCGGGTGGCAGCGTTCCAGGCTTCGGCGACGAGCCCGGCCGTCAGCTGGTAGTCCGAGGCCGCCCCGACGGGAATCGGGGTCGGGATCCCTTCACAGAGCAGGATCAGGTTGCGGTTGCACGGGTACCCGGGGTCGCTGACCAGGACCCCGTCGTCCCGGTCGACGGTGGCCGCCAGCGCCAGCGTCAGGGCTCCGGAGGCTCCGGTGGTGACGACGATCCGGCGGGCGGGGACGTCGACGCCGAATCGGTCGGCATAATACCCGCTGATCGTTTCCCGCAGCTCGGGCAGGCCCAGCGACGACGTGTACCGCACCCGCCCGTCGGCGATCGCCTTGGTGGCCGCTTCCACCACCGGCATCGGCGT
>Ga0299907_10002572_pt1 | contig 11263 bp, 4 predicted proteins | sample RVTome_16_FD_198680 | JGI IMG/M metagenome (GOLD analysis project Ga0299907, IMG submission 198680) | Soil microbial communities from uranium-contaminated site in the Upper Colorado River Basin, Wyoming, United States - RVT152D67 (version 2) ...
CGAGAACACATCGGCAAGCCCAAGAGCCTTCCAGATCTGGACAAAACCCGGGTCGATGTCCAGGAACACTCGGTTTGACGCCAGTCCGAGGATCTCATCTCCATTGAGGACTCCGTTGACATCAAGAAGCAGCTCAGATTCCTCGAGACGTCGCTTCACCTCGGCGCGAGTAAGGCCCGCGTACGACCCATCGGGTAAGGCAACTGCCCAGGCTCCGTTCAATCCGGCCCAATCCATCACCGACTCCAGCCACTGGACCATCGCGGCGGTTTCCGCAGAGCCGGACTCAGGCGGTACCCGATCCAGCAACAGCACTTCGCGGCCAAGGCGCTTAAAGCCCAGCAAGTACTGGAGGAATACCCATGCGTGGCCCGGTCGTGCGGGCCTTTGTGCGACGGCAGCGGCGACCACGATCACAGCGGTCGTGCCCATTGGTTATACGCTGCCTTCAATGCCGCGACGTAATCAATCAAACCGTCACGACCTCGTCAGGACGTCGTACTCGCTGCGATCGTCCGAGTACTGTGCGTCCTCGTCATGAGGTGTCGGAGGCGGTCCTCTTCCCATTCCTCACCGAGGAATGCGAATAGCGGTCGTAGCGCCTCCGGCGAGTCGCGGTAGTCGTCGTAATTTACCCAGGCGTAGTTGCCACGGCCACGGTCGTATGTATTTCGCATCCTGTCCAGGAAGTGGGCCAAGTAACCGTGCGCGTCCGGCTGGGTCGCCCAGAAGCCGCTCCGAGCCGTCGCGCCGACGTCGCGCTCGTTGAATACGAAACATGCTCCGGGGAAGAGCTCCTCCATGAAATCGAGGTATGCTCCCAGATCGGGCGCGCGATCGGGACCGTATCGTATCTCCTTGAATCCGGTGCAGCGGTGTTCGGGGCCTGGTCGGATCACGTCGCGAATGACCATCGTCCGTAACGACTCGACGAGGTCACTCCGCCGTACGTCAGCGATGCCGTACCATGGGTCACTCGGCTCTTTGGAGATGGACCCATAGGATTCCGCGACGCGCATTGTATGGTCCACGAGGTGCTTGACGTAGCTCACGACTCCGCCGTTCTCTCCGCGAATGAGGTAGCCGGGAATCGCGTTCAGGATGCCTTGTAGCAGCGTGGAACCGGAGCGACCGTAGGTGATGACGAATAGGTGCCCAAAACGTGTCATTCGCGTAGGCTCTTCATCAAATATCAGCTGTCTCTCTGCGAACCGGCGGTCGCGCTCACCCGTACCACTGGTACTGGCGGTCTCGCCTTCACCTCGTCCTCAGTGCTCTGCTTCCTCGCGCTGCAAGCACCACGCCGCGGCCGCGCCGGATGTTTCAGACCAAACTGAGTGCGCAAGACCCCTAGATACCTCGAGGCTTTGGCGCGGGCGATCCTGTTTGTGGGCACACGGCTGAGAACGGTGTGCTGCATTCGCTCGATTTCGGCCACGATCTGGCTGCCAAAGGCGGCTCGCGTGACGCTCCGCTCGTGACGGCGGTGGTTGTTCAACGGCTCGGCAACGAAGGCAATATCGCCGCCGGCTAGAAGCATGTGAACATACACTGCCCAGTCTCCTGCCGCTCGGAAGCTCGTCACGAATCCAATCTGATCTGCGAGCACAGATCGCAGTCTGATCCTGTCGAAGAGTACGCCGCTGACGTTGGGAATCGTGTTTTTGATGACCAGCGTGTCCGCAAGCTCATCCGTCCCGTGCCGTACCCATGACTTGCGCCACTTCGTGCGATCGATGTCATTCACGTAATCGAGGTAATCGTTCGCCATCACCGTGCCATTGGCGTCGACCTGGCGAGACTGCGCATATCCGAGTACGACGGTGCCGGAGTCAAAGGCCGGGACGAGACGCTCCAGAAATGCCGGGTCGGCAAAATCGTCCGCCTCGGCAATCCACACCAGCTCCCCCTGTGCCATCCGCACACCTTTCAGCCACTGCCGGAACGCCGAGCCCGAATTGAGTTTGTTAGCAACGATCCGAAAGTCCCATCCGGGTCGATCACGCAAAGCCTCCAGTGTGGCGATGCTGTCATCGGTGGACCCGTCGTCGAGGACGATCACTTCACGAATGGGATAGGTCTGGTCGAAGATGCTCTGGAGTCGCCTTTCGAGATGGTCTGCATAGTTAAAATTGGGAACGATGACAGACACCTTGCGCTTCTCGTGGCCGAGATATCCCAGCAGGTCGTAGAGGTAATCCGTCCAGGCATACTGCGCTCCGACGAGCCGCCGACCGGTATGTCCAAGCCGACGGCGGTTCTCCTCATCGTTGAGAAGCTCCTTCACGGTGTTGGCCATAGCTACGGTGTTGGCGTAAGGCACGAGCACGCCGCAGCCGCGGTGCAGCAGGTCGCTGACACCCGTCGCACCCTCGAACGCAACGACGGGGGTGCCCTGGCTCAGTGCCTCCAGCACAACAGAAGGGAACGGATCTTCGCGCGAGGGTAGTAACAGTACGTCGGCAGCCGCGAAGTAGTCAGCTACGTTCTCCACACGCGGGAGTAAGCGCAGCGACTCGGCGAAACCCAATATCTCGGCATCCCGTGTGTACCAGGCCCTCAGGTCGGGATCCTCGCAACCCAGCCAAATGAACATGGCATCGGGTTCAGAAGCGACCACACGACCAGCAACCCGAATGAACAGGTCAAATCCCTTTCGAAGGTCAGCCCACCCCACTGCCAAGACAACCTGAGACCGTTCGGGAATACCGAGCCGCCTCTTCAAGGTGCGTCGGGCGCGCCGAGTAGGTGCCACGACGGTCGGATCGCGGTACAAGCCCTGGGGACGAATCCTGGCTCTATCGCCGAGACTCTCTCCGATACTTTCGAACCCGTGGCGTACAACGTCGGCCGGAAACACGACGGTATCCGAAAGCTGCGCAATATCTCGAGCAGCCTGTTCCAAGCCATACTCATGCAAGAGCCCCGGAAGCTCATGCACAAGTGTCGCGATCCGAAAGCCTGCAGCCTTCAGCATCGGCACGATCCGACCGCTGGCGGCGCTGTTCACGATCGCGGCCTCGACGCCCTGGGCGCGCAGCTGTGTGAGCCGCGCTTCCTGCTGTTCGACGGTTACCACATCTGAGGCGAAGTCGTGGAGGCGGCCGTAGCGCTCGAAAGCTGTCCGAAGCTCGCCCTCACCCAGCAGGACGATGTCGAGCGATATCCCGAAACGCTCCGAGAGGCCCTTCGCAATATGTAGCGCGTTCTGCTGCGCGCCATGGTTGTGCGCGTCATGCACCACAAGAAGCAGGCGCGCCGGCGAGGAACGTTGCGCGACGCTGAGCAGCGCGGCTCGCGTCGCTTCCAAATACGCGTATCCATAGCGACGGTCCGGCTCTAGATATGCGCCTTCGGCCCACTCGTTCCAGGCATTTACAAAGACGAAACGCTCGCCCTCGACAGGGTGGCTCGTTGCATACCGGCCGGCAACCGCGAGCCACTCGGCGTACTTCTCGGGCGTCGATCCATGAAACGTCGTTCCTGATCCCGGCTTGCGCGCCTCGTTGTCCCACGAAGGCGTGACGCCGCGAAATAATGGATACGGCGTCGCCGGAATGGCCTGGGCGGCGTCCGCCATGGCGGCGTACTCATGGACGCGTCCCGTATAGCGCTGATTGGCGATCTGTAGCCGGTCGTTGATCAACGGGAGATTCCAGCCGACTTTGTGAGGTGGAAACTCGACTGCTGCGTCGAAGCCGAACGGTCGCGGGTCCTCAGCATCGAACTGGGCACACGCGAGAAAGACGTCGCCGATGCCGAGATCGACGAATGCCCTACGCCAGCGCGCCACCGTCTCAGAAGCATTGGGAAGCAGCGACGGGCGATAGACGAGGAAGAGAGGCTTACCGGCTACACGTATGTAACGCGGGTCACGCAAGATCGACGCCACGGATCGGGCCAGCTGAAGGTCCTGGTCGGCAGAATACCGTTGCTCCAGGAGGACATCCTCGTCCAGGCCGTCCCACCGGCGTGTCCAGTTCTCGTTCGCCCACGAGATACAGAACGGCAGATCGAGACTATCGTCATGAAGATAGTTCTCCAGCGGGCGCTCGAGCAGTTGCTTGCCATTGAACCAGTAGTAGTGGAAGCAGAAGCCGTAGATCCCATAGTTTCGGGCCATTGCGACCTGGGCTCGCTGTATGTCGGGCAAACGCAGATCGTAAAAGCCCAGCTCCCCGGGCAACCTTGGTTGGTAGTGGTCCACGAATTGAGGTACCGCCTTTGAGACATTGCTCCACTCTGTGAATCCCCGCCCCCACCACTGATCGTTCTCGGGGATGGGGTGGAATTGCGGTAGGTAGAAGGCGATGGCCTTCACCGAGTGTTCCTGGGGCTCGTGCGGGCGATGTTCGGCGAACGCACCGTCTCTGACCGTCGGTAAGGAGAGAACTTGGTCGACGTACGCAGACGTGCTGGAACCCGTCGCCTGCGATGAGTTGCCGCCCAGTTGAGTCCACGGCAAAACGTTGCCGTCCTTGGGCCCATCGACCAGCCGGTAGATGACTACGTCGTCATCTTTACGTATCGCCTGGTAGTTTGATTCGAGGTGATTCCGAAACGCTTCGTAGTGCTCCAGCCACCAGAATGCGGTGGACGGCAGAAGAATGTGGGTCGCGCCGCCCTGGTCCCTCAGATCTTCTAGGTGTCGAATGGCGCTGATGCTGTCGGCCGGGTGAAAGCCAGCAAAACTGCCGTCTTTGGCCTCGGGAAAGTGGCGAGCACGCACGGTTGGGTGGCGCAGCAGCTCGTCGTCACCGCGACTAACAACCAGCAGCGTCGACGATGGCGGAACATCCTCCTCGACGGCTGCCCAAACGCGTTTGATCAGCTCTCTGTAGCGACTCGGATCGATAGGTCTGCCACGGCGCCTCACGAGGATCCGTCTTTCATCACGCGCCACTCCCGGTGGCGGTCAGTACTGAGCGGGACCGCGAGGCGAGCCCGTAGATGCGGACAGCATCAGCCTCATCGGCGAGGAGCACACCATTACGAGCGAGATGGTCGGCGAGCCCGGTGTAGTGCTCCAGCCACCAATGGCTGGTTGCCGGGATGGCCAGGTAGCTTGGGCCGTGTTCAGTCTCGCGAGATAGCCACTCGATTGCCTGGCCGTCGTCGGCCGGGTAGTAGCCCGCCCATGCACCCGAGGCGTCCCTTGGAAAATGTCGGGCGTCCACCCCATCGATAGCAACGAGGTCGGGGTCGCCGCGAGAGATGACCAGAATTGTCGCGCCCAGCGGCACGACTCGACGGATCGATTCTCGGACCGCCGAGACAAGCTGCCCATATCCTTGGCCGTGGGCAGGGCCTCGTGCATGCCATGCCGAGCCCCACTTGTCTTCGAAGAGCTTCTGGTTCTTCGCGAGCAACCGTGCATAGTCGCCGCTAGGAGCAAGTTTGCCGAGCGAGGCCTCACCGAAATGGTGCACGAAAACGTCTCGCGCGCAGAGGAGCCTATAGCCGCATTGATGGATGCGCCGTGAATAGTCGTCGTCCTCGAACGTCCCGATCTCGAAGCGCTCATCGAGAAGCCCGACTCGCTCGATCACATCCCTACTCGTGGCGAGGCAGTACATAGCGAGGACGGGAATTTCGAACGCTGCGCCACGGTCTTGCGTTCGACTTGCCGCCGCTTGGTCCAGTAGGCCCTCGTAGGTGCGGTATTGGGTCTCGATCTGGGCTTCGTTGCTGATGCGGTTCGTTACCGGACCCACCGCTCCGACCGTCGAATCGTCGAGATGCGACAGGAGCCGGTCCAGCCATCCCGGCGTGACAATCGCGTCGTCATTCAGGAGGACGATGCGTTCCCCTCTGGATAGAGCCAGCCCCTGGTTTACCCCGGCCGGGAACCCGCGGTTGTGACTGTTACTCACGACCGTGATGCCTTCGTGTGCGGCCTTCATCCCTTGGAGGTAAGCGTCTGTCCCGTCGCACGACCCGTTGTCCACGATTACGAGTTCGCAGTCTGGCCGCTCCGTGTTAGCGAAGAATGCGGCCAGGCATAGGCGGAGAATGGACAGGTTGTCGCTGGTGAGCACGATGACGCTCACCTGCGGAGTATCAGGCGGCCGCGATGCGATCCCCGCGGGCTCCCCGATGACCCGCAGGGCTCGCTCGGTGGCTTCGCTGAGGACGAGTGGTCGTCGCGAACGGGGCGCCAGGTCCAAACCGAGAGGGATCAGTGCCGCGCTACCCCTGCCGGGCAGACCAACCGAACGGAGAAGCTCGCCGAGGACGACCTCATGGCTGAACCAACTCTCGGCGACCTCCCTGGCGGCGCGTTCATGGGCGCCCGGATCGCGCTCGATCTCGGTAACTGCCTGAACGGCTTCTTGCACAGTAGAGAAGGCGAACAGTCCGCGTCCGGTCGGAAGGATATCGCCGAAGCCGGTGTCCTGGGTAACAACCGGGCGACCCGCTGCAAGATAGGTAGCGCTGCGGTCGCTGAACCAGCCGCTTCGAAACCGCACATTCTGGTCTTTGGCGACCGTGAACTCGCCACGCGACGAGCAGATGTATTCGCGGTAAGTGTCGACGTCGCGCGATCGGGGCAGGGCATCCACGACCATCCATCCGTGACGCTCGAGGAGATCTCTGTCGCCCGGATCCAGGCTGGCGAGGGCCAGCTCGAAAGAAACGCCCGTGCGTTGCGGGACATCGAGGAACTTCATGAACTCGTGGTGCTTGCTCCAGCGATATGTCTCGCCGCCGTACGAAACTTCGCGCCATGGCTGGCGCCAGTTGCCGATCGTCGTAAAGACCTCACGCCTGCCACTCCCTCGATCGCGCCACATGGCGAGCACGACGGGTTGGCGGGTGGGGAGGAACGGAAACCGCTCAGACACGGGCAGGCCGCAGCCAGTCCGTCCCAGGTTCTCGCCGAACGTGAAGAATGCGACGTGGGGTTCTAGGAAGTCGATCGACGACTGCCGTCCTTCGGCGAGCTCGATCTGAAGTGTTACCGGGTCCGTCTCAACGTAGATCAGTCGCCCGGTGGCCGCGTGTTCGTGACGAGGTTCCGTCCCTCCATGCAGATTGATGATCAAGCTCGCCTCGCGGTAGAGCTGGCGTAAGCGGGAATCGGACAGACCATATGTCTGGCTGTCTGAGTGAAGTGCTTGGAAGGCCCAACGATCCTCGCCCAGATCGAAGCGACGCATCACCGCGCTGATGAACCGTGCGGCTGCCTCTGAGCCATCACTGGAGTCGTCCGCCATGAGCATCGAAGGGGTGCGGGCGTGGGCCTCGACGTAATACGCATCGAAGCCCAGCCGCTTCAGGCCAAGGAGGTAGTGCACGATCTGCCAGACGGCGCCAGCCACCGGCATCTTGGTCATCATCCCGAGTACCACGACCTTGTCGCGTGCCATCGCGCCCATTCGCGTCAACCCGCGGTGACCGTCTCGTAGGGAGCATCCGCCTTGGAAGTGATCTCACCGTTGGCATCGTTATCGCGCCTTCTACGCCCGCTCTTGGCCTGTACGTCGTGCATCTGGCGATAGACGCCGCCGCGCTCGAGCAATTCCTCGTGCGTTCCCTGCTCGACTACCCGGCCGTGGTCGAGCACGATGATCAAGTCAGAGTGGCGTACGGTCGACAGCCGGTGCGCGATCATGAACGTCGTTCGACCCACGGCGAGCCGGTCGATGGCGTCGAGGATGACGGACTCAGTACGCGAGTCGATGGACGACGTCGGCTCATCGAGGATGAGGATGGGCGCGTCCTTGAGGAACGCGCGAGCGACAGCGATGCGCTGACGCTCGCCGCCCGACAGCATGGCGCCTCGTTCACCAACGATCGTCTCGTATCCGTTCGGCAAACGGGCGATGAAATCGTGAGCGTTCGCGGCGCGGGCCGCTTCCTCGATTTCCTCCTGGCTAGCGTCCAGCCGTCCATAACGGATGTTCTCGGCGATCGAGGCTGAGAAGAGTAGTGGTTCCTGGAGCACGAGGCTGAACTGTTGCCGCAGGCTGTCAAGCGTGAGCGACCGTATCTCGCGTCCATCGAGGAGGATCGAACCGCTCTTCGGATCGTAGAAGCGCGGAAGGAGGCTGATCAGGGTGGTCTTGCCGGCGCCAGTGGGGCCCACGATGGCGACGAGCTGTCCCGGCTTCACCTTGAAATTGATGTCGTTCAACGTATCCGAACGCCCGTGATACGTGAACGACACGTTCCGAAACTCGATGCGCCCCTTGACGCGGCCGACATCCTGCGCGTCCGGAGCCTCCGCGACCTCTGGCTCCGTGTCGAGCAGCCCGAACGCACTCTTGAGGTTGACGATGTGATTCTTGATAGGCGTCGTGGCGCCGACGATGGTTTCCAGGGGTGTGTAGACAGAAGCGACGTATGCAAGGGTGACGAGCAGCTGACCTAGGGTCAGGTCCGCCTGTAGAACTTTGTAGATCCCGTAACCAAGCACTAACGCGTTGCCTGTTGCCGTGAGGACATTAACGGCGAACTTGAACATCATCTGGCTGACGGTCAGTCGGACGCGCGCATCAACGGCCTCCCTTCCCTGTTCGGTGAACCGCTTGTGCTCGTATCGCTCGCGTCCGAATCCAATGATCACGCGCAGCATGGACATGGCTTCCTGGATCATCGTCAGGGAGTGGCCCTCCTTCTCCCTGACCGCTTCCATCGTCGGCTCCACGCGCCTCGCGTAGTACCGGACCAGCAACCACAGACCGGGTGTGATCGACACAGTTAAGAAAGCGAGGGCTGGATCGAGCGAATAGACGATGAGGAACATGCCGATCAGCGTGATGAGCGCCTGTGCCAGCTGAAGGACCATCATCGGCACCTCGCCGATGGCGGCCGAGGAATAATTGATCCGATACATGAAGGCGCCGGCCCGCTGGCGGTCGTGGAATGCTAAAGACAACCGCTGGGCGTGCGCGAACATGTCGCTCCGGAAGCGGAGGATCATCCCCTGCTCGATCCTCGCCTGGATGTACGTGTTCCACACGGTCAGGCCGTTGTTGACCACGGCGATGAGCACGCCCCCGACGACCATCACGATGAGCAGCCTGATCGGGTCATCGGCGATGCCGCCTAGCAATTCGCGCAGAATTTGTGGCGGCGGGATGGCCCCGATGACGTGGTCGATGATGATCTTCAGAGTCCACGGCGCAGCAAGATCGACCAGCGCGTCGAGGATCAGGATGACCACCGACAGAACCACCAAACGGCGAAAGGGGAACAGGTAGGGGATGGTCCGAAGAAGCAGTCTCATCGCTCGACCGCCCGCAAGAGCACGCCGGATGCGGTGGCGGCATCGAATAGCGCGCGCAGCAGGACTACGATGGAAACGAGCGCGAAAATCGCAGATGGCAGGATGGCCTGCGCGCCAGCCGCCATGGCCAGTCCCATGAAGACAGCGGCAATCACCGGCGCAACCCAAGACAGCCTGGGCCACAGACGGTAACGAACCATCTGGCGTCCCGCGCCGTGCTCTTCCGATGTACCGAGCAGGCGGGCCCCGGCTAAGGGCCCGGTTCGCACTTCCAGGTCCCAGCGATCGAACGATCCGCCCCGCCGAACGGCTGTGCCCGCACGCTCGAGCGACGCCTCAATTTCCCGAAGTCGCGATGCCAGGGAATGCCATTCCTCGCTCCAGAGCGACCTGCTGTGGAGCCCAGGAAAGGCAAGCGATCGCGGGCCGCGATGCCGCCACGGAGTCAGGCCGCGTTCGACGCGTCCCATCAATCGCGCGATTGGTTGAGCCAGGAAGAGAAGAGCCAAGAGACCAACTCGCCAGAGCCGACGTTGGCGCCTGAACCGCCCCTGTCGACTGGCCACGAATGCGTACCCGAACGCAAAGCATGCGCTCAGCGCAAATCCCCCCAACGCAATCGGCAACGCGACGAGAAGAGGCGCCCAAGTCGCTCCGAGCAAGCCGATCAGGCCGACCCCGATCAGCAGCAGAAACCACTCCGGCATGAGGGGCACCCAGGCGAGGGCTCCGACCGGCTGGTACAGAGACTGGTAGTCCTCGGTCCCCCAGGTCCCCTCGTAGCGTCGCGCGCGTGGCCACGGGATCTCGCGAGCACCGTGGCCATAGAGTTGGCCGGGCCAGCTGACGTGACCAAGCGCGTTGTACCGACTTGGCCACTTGCGCTCCAGCAGACCTTCGGCGCGTCCATATCCACGCTGCTGGCGCAGGTAAGCGCGAATGGATCCGCGCGGACGATGCCAGACGACCGCCCCCGGGCTGAAGCCAAGTGTCAATCCTTCTCGTTGAAGCCTCCAGCACAGGTCGACGTCGTCGCCCGCGATCCTGAAGCCTTGATCGAACCCCGACACCCGGCGAAGCGCGTCCTTCTTGAACGCGAAGTTGCATCCGGGGATGTGCTCCGCCTCTTCGTCGGCGCGCAGAACGTGCGTCGGCCCCCCCGGGGCGAGAGCGACGAGGCTTGCGGTTGGCCCTACGTCGACGGGCGGTACGTTGGGACCGCCTACGCCGGCATATCGGCCTGACATGAATGTCCAGGCCAGATGCGACAGCCAGTCCCGGTCGGGGTACGCGTCGTCGTCGATGTAGGCGACGATCTCGCCGCGCGCAGCGCGCAGGCCCTCGTTTCGGGCGGCACTCAATCCCTGGTTGGTGGTTCGAATCAGTCGGACGGCGTAACGTGCCGCGATCTCCGCGGTGCGATCGGTCGATCCATCGTCGACGACCACCACCTCGTAAGCCGGATAGTCGAGGTGCGCCAGCCCATCGAGGCACTGCGTGATCGACCGTTCACCGTTGAAGCTGCAAACGACGACTGTGAAGGTTGGCCAGGCTGTATCACGTGGAAACGGGGCCTGCGCGAAGGTGCGCCTCAACGCGGCGAGGGCCGGCTTCGGCTCACGTTCCCGCGTGGTCAGCCCGAAGCACCAGTCGGTGATATCGCTGCCACCGCGCCACCATTCGTCTGTCCAGGCGAAAACGAAGCACCCTGCGGCTCCACGCGCGAAGCCCGCCCGCACCTGGGCAGATATGACCTCGGCCTGCGCCTCGTCGCCGTTGCGCTGGCTATCCAGGCCGATCTCGGCCATGACCAGCGGCCGGTTGCCGGCGAGGTTCTGAAGCCGGGCGACGTAAGCGTCGTACCGATCCGGTCGTTCGAGGTATACGTTGAACGACAGGAAATCAACGGCAGGGACGCGCAGGTATTCCGTCGACGGGTAATTCACATAGGTGACAAGCGCCTCGGGATCCTCCTCCCGAACTGCCCAGCAGAGCCGATCCAGGAAGCGCTCGATCGGACGCGCTCCGTGC
>Ga0299907_10002573_pt1 | contig 11262 bp, 10 predicted proteins | sample RVTome_16_FD_198680 | JGI IMG/M metagenome (GOLD analysis project Ga0299907, IMG submission 198680) | Soil microbial communities from uranium-contaminated site in the Upper Colorado River Basin, Wyoming, United States - RVT152D67 (version 2) ...
CCTGGACCATGCCCTCCCACTGGCCTGTCCGCACGGCGTCACGCATCATGTCCATCAGCAAGTGGAGCTTCGTGAGGTCGGTCGACGAGACGCGCCCCGCGGCGAGGCGCGCCGCCAACCCGTCGAGTACCTCGCGGACGACGAAGATCTCCTCGAGTTCCCGGGCGTCAACGTCGCTCACGACGATGCCACGGACGGGATCGACGCGAATCAGGCCCTCGGCGGTCAGCCGCTTCAGGGCCTCGCGCACGGGCGTGCGGCTCACCGCGAACTCGGTAGCGAGCTGAAGCTCGACGAGCCGGGATCCGGGCTCGAGCATGCCGGCGAGGATTCGGTGCTTCAGCGCCTGATACACCCGCTCGCTGCTCGGGACGGGGGCTTCGACGGACAGGCCCTGCTCGGTCGACCGTGGTGACGCATCCGACACGCGCAGCTCCTTCCTCAGTCTTGCGATCCGCCCGGCGGTCCGATTAACGAGACCGTCGACCTCGGACCGCGCCGGGCTCGACGGGGCCCGTGGCCGCAGTATACAAGCATGTGCACAACCCCCCGCGGGGAGAAGTATTACTGACGCTACGCCCCTCGGACCGGATCGCCGTCCTCTCCTGGCGCGGGTGAGAGCTCGAATGGCGTGCGGCGGACGACGATCGCCGATGCCAGGAGGACGAGCGCCATTGACCAGAACACGGCCGACACCCCCAGCAAGCCGGCCGCGAGCCCGACGCCGGCGGGAATCGTGAGCTGCCCGATCCGGTTGCCCGTCAGCCGCACGCCAAGGGCCGTCGCGCGGAGCGATCGCGGCGCCCGAGAGGCGATCCAGGCGATCGTCATCGGCTGGCCGAAGCCGAGCCCGAGGCCCGTGAGCACCATCAGCCCCACCAGCAGCACGGGCGAGTCGGTGAAGGGGACGAGCGCGAGCGTCACGCCGGCCAGCGCCGCTGACCCCCACAGCAGGCGCGAGCGGCCGACCCTCGCGATCAGCCACGTCATCGCCAAGCGGGAGGCCATCGAGCTACCGGCCCGGACCGAGAGTAGCGCTCCGACGAGCTCGACCGGCAGCGCGCGCGCCTCGCCATACACCGGTAGGTAGGCGACGAGCAAATCGATGCTGAGGATGACGCCAATCGAGATCGCGATCGCCGGAACCATCGTGGGGATGCGGAGGACTTCGGACGCAGAACGGAGATACCCGTGCTGCGCAGATTCGGGCGCGGTCGCGCTTCGGCGCGGAAGACGCTTCAGAAGGCTGATCGACACGAGGACCGCCGTGATCGAGGCCAGAGTCGCCGCGACGAACACGAGCATCGTCGATTCGCCGACGGGCTCGCCACTCTGGGCGGCGGCATTGCCGGCGATGATGCCGGCCGCGACCGGGCCGATGAGCTGTCCGAGCGACGCGGCCACGGAGTAGTGGCCATACCGCGCGTCGCGGCCGTCGCGGGCCGTGCGGTTCGCGATCATCGTCTGCGCCGCGATGATGTTGATGATGTGGCCGAGTCCGAGCCCGGCCTGGGTCGCGATGAGCAGGGCCACCGTGTCGACCCAGATCATGGCCCCCACGCTGACGGCCATGAGCGTGGACCCGAGGAGCAGGAACGGCGCCTCGCCGAGTCGGTCAATCCAGCGCCCCGCGGGGACGGCCACGAGGAGCGACAGCGCGGCGAATGCCGCCGGGAGGAGGCCGATCTCGAGCGGCGTCGCGCCGAGCGCGAGGGCCCGGTACGACGCCATCGGGCGCACCGCGTTGATCGTCGTCAGCATGAGCGTGGCGATGAGGAGCACGCGCGGGAACCAGGAGTCGCCAGCGAACGCCTGCTTCCAGCGGCTCCCGGGATCGGCGGTCGTCGTCACGCGGTACCCCGCGCCGACCGAGGGGCGGGCGGTATGCCGTCCACGCGTGACCTCCTCGTGGGGTGGATAGGCCCGAACCGGCCAATCTCAGTGTATACAATCGACCGATGGCGCCTGGACCCTCGCCCGCCGCCGCGCTTCGCCATCGGCTCGCCGATGCGCGACCCCTCCTCCTCCCCGGCTGCGCCGATGCGCTGACGGCGCGTATCGCCGTCGACGTCGGGTTCGAGGCGATTTACGCCACGGGCGCCGGCATCAGCAACGCGCTGCTCGGGATGCCCGACGTCGGGCTCGCGACGATGACCGAGGTGGTCGAGCAGGTTGGGCGCATCTGCGATGCCGCGGAGGTCCCTGTGATCGCGGACATGGACACCGGCTACGGCAACGCCGTGAACGCTCGCCGCGCGGTCCGTGCGCTCGAGGCGGCCGGGGTGGCCGGCGTCCAGATTGAGGACCAGGTGTTCCCGAAACGCTGCGGGCACTTCGCCGGCAAGGATGTCGTGCCCGCGGCCGAGATGCGCACGAAGCTTCTGGCCGTCCTCGACGCTCGCCGCGACGCCGGCACGGTCGTGATCGCCCGTACCGACGCGATCGCGGTCGAGGGCGCCGAGCGGGCGATCGAGCGCGCGAACCTGTATGCCGAGCTCGGGGCGGACCTCGTCTTCGTCGAGGCACCGCCCACGCGTGAGCTTCTCGCCGAGCTGCCGAGGCGGGTCGAAGCGCCCCTCGTGGCGAACATGGTGGAGGGCGGCCTCACCCCGATCCAGTCGCTCGAGGAGCTGGGCACGATGGGCTACCGCGTCGTGCTGTACGCCAACACGGCGCTGCGAGCGGGGATGCTGGGGATCCAATCGGCGCTGGCGACCCTCCACGCCGAGGGGTCGAGCCTGTCGCTGTCGGACCGCCTTGTGTCGTGGGAGGAGCGACAGCGGCTCGTCGGGAAGGCGGCCATCGACGAGCTCGAGGCCCGCTATGCCGACCGCGACCCCGGGTGACTTCCACCACTGGACACCGTTGTATACTCGAGGCACATCGCCACCTGCCGCAGCGTGAGGTCCATGCCGTGAGCGAGTCGTCCATCGGTTGCTCGATCCTTCGAGGCGGGACCAGTCGCGGCGTCTTCTTCCGCCAGCAGGACCTCCCCGAGGACAGGGCCGCCGTAGAAGCTCTCCTGATGAACGTCTTCGGCAGCCCCGACGTGCGGCAGATCAACGGCCTCGGCGGAGCCACCTCCCAGACGAGCAAGGCGGCCATCATCGGCCCACCGTCACGCGACGACGCCGACGTCGACTACACGTTCGCCCAGGTGAGCGTCAGGACCCCCGTCGTCGACTGGGGCGGGAACTGCGGGAACATCTCGTCGGCCGTCGGTCCGTACGCGATCGACAGCGGCTTTGTCGGCGCAACCGGCGACCTCACCACCGTCCGCATCAACAACACGAACACGAACCAGATCATCGTCGCCACGGTCCCGACGCGCGACGGACGCGCTGTCGTCGAGGGCGACTACGCGATTCCCGGCGTTCCGGGGACCGGCGCGCTGATCTCGCTCGAGTTCACTGAACCCGCGGGGAGCGTAACCGGTCGACTCCTCCCGACCGGCCGCCCCCGCGAGATCATCCGCCTCTCGAACGGTCGCGAAGTGACCGTGTCGATCGTCGACGCCGCCAACCCGACGCTCTTCCTCCTCGCCGAGGAGCTCGGCCTGACCGGGATCGAGACGCCGCTCGAGATCGAGGCGAACACCGAGCTGACCGACCTCCTCGAGGAGGCGCGCAGCATCGTCGCCGAGCAGATCGGGATCGTGGCCGATCGGTCGTTGGCGACCGCCACCAGCCCCGGCCTTCCGAAAGTCGGCTTCGTCGCACCGCCCCGCGACCACGAGACGCTGACCGGTGATCGGGTCGCGGCCGGGTCGATCGACCTTGTCGGCCGCGTGATGTCGATGCAGACTGCCCACCGCGCCTACCAGGCGACCGCGGCGATCTGCACGGCGGCCGCCGCGTTCGTCGAGGGCTCGATCGTCCACGAGGTCACGCGCGCCGACCGGCCAGACCCGTCGACGATCCGGCTCGCGCATCCCTACGGGGTGATGGAGATGTCGGTCCGCGCCGAGGAGGGGGCCGGCGACCTCCATCTCACCGGCATCACCATCGGGCGCACGGCGCGGCACATCCTCGACGGCGCGGTCTGGGTCCCGAGCGAGCTGCTCGCGGCCACGGGCTCCGCCGAGTCCCGACGCGTCGCCTGACCGACCGCCAGTGCCGGATCGGGACGCGATCATCGCCGAGGGCATCCGCCGTCGGGAGGAGCATCGCGATCCCGCCACGATGCGCGGCGTCGACCGCATCGAGATCACCGTCGCCGAGGGACTCAGTTACGAGGCGCGCAACCCCCACGAGCCGGACGGCGCCATGCGCGTCGGCGAGCCGATCGACCGGGGCGGCGACGGGAGCGGCGCATCCCCGCTGTCGCACTTCCTGACCGGTGCGGGATCATGCCTCCTCAACCAGTTCGTCCGCGTGGCGATCACCGAACGGCTGCCGCTCCGCTTCCTCGGTGCCTCCGTTCGCGGCGAGTTCCGCCGAGAAGCCGGCGGCCGCTTCCAGCGCATCGCCTGCGAGGTGCGCGCCACCGGCTCGATCGACGAGGCCGCGGCGGAGGCGCTCATGGCCCGCGCCGAACGGCTCTGCTACGTCCATCAGACCCTCGTCGCCGCGGTCGAGGTGACCACGGCCCTCGTCGTGGACGGACGGACGGTCGCCCGCCACGCGGACGGCCCCGACCTCAGCCGAGCGCCGCGATCGCCTGGGTGATGCCTCGGTAGAGCAGGTTCGCGCTTGCCGCCAGGAGCGCGACGAGGATCACCCGCTGGAAGGCCGTCGCCGACAGCCGGCCCTGGAGCCAGAACCCCAGCCGCTGGCCGACCCACGCAGGGAGTGCCAGGCCGAGCCCGAGCACGACGAGCGCGAGCGTGTACTCGCCGAGCACGGCCAGGGTCCCGACGCGGATGATCGACATGACCAAGAAGGTCAGCGAGATGGCGAACACGAAGTGACGTCCCGTCAGGCCGATGGCGAGGAGGTAGCTCCCCAGGATCGGACCGGAGGCGCCGAGGGTGCCGTTCGAAATCCCGGCCAACGCCCCGACGGCCGGGGCGATCCGGCGCTCGGTCCGCTCGGTGACGAGCATCGGGCTCTTGCGCAGCGAGCCGACGACGTACCACAGCGTGAAGAGGCCGAGCGCGATGGCCAGCACGTAGCCGGGCAGGATGACGAGCAGGTTGGCGCCGATGATCGTCCCGACGACGCTCGCGGCGAGCATCGTCCGGAGGCGCCCGGCAACGCCCCGGAATGACCAGTGGTAACGGAGCTGGAAGGTCTGGATGGCCGGCGTGATCAGGCTGAGCAGCACGACCGCTGGCCGCGGCTCGATGACGACCGCCAGCGAGGCGACCATGACGAGGGCGAACCCGAAGCCCGCGACGCCGTTGACGGCGGCGGCGACGAGCACCACCAGCACCAGCGTGGCGATGAGGCCGGGATCGATCTCCATGCCGTCAGGCTTCCGTCGATTCGGTCAGTGCGCCTCGATCAGCCCCTGGATCTCGTCGGGATCGGTCGTCTGCGTCAGCGCCAGGGCGAGCAGGACCTTCGCCTTCCACGGCTGCAGGTTGTCGGTCGCGACCCAGCCGCGCTTCCGGAGGCCCGGGCTGCGAACCGCGCGACCGGAGCCGACGCGCGAACCCTGGCAGATCACGACACCCCGCTCGTGGGCGCGCAGGAGCGCCTTCTCCTCCTCAGGCGTCGGGCGGCCCGCGCCGGTCCCGGCGGAGACGATCCCCTTCGCCCCGGCGGCAACCGCGGCATCCACCATCGTGCCGTCGGCGCCGACGTATGACAGCACGACGTCGACGCGCGGCAGGTCGGTGATCGAAGACCACTCGAAGGCGGAGCTCGTCGTATGTCGAAGCGCCGGGCGGTGGTAGAAGCGGACGCGCCCGTCGCCGTCCACATAGCCGAGCGGCCCGAGGTCGCGGCCCTGGAACGTCTCGACGCGATATGTCGCCGTCTTCGTGACGTCCCGCGCGCCGTGGATCGTGTCGTTAAGAACGACCAGGACACCGTTGCCGGCGGATGCCGGATCGGCAGCGACGCGAACGGCGTTGAGGAGGTTGAGGTACCCGTCGGCGCCGAGGCCCGAAGCGGGCCGCATGGCGCCGACCACGACGACCGGCCGGTCAGTCTTCAGCACGAGGTTGAGGAAGTATGCGGACTCCTCGAGCGTATTCGTCCCGTGCGTGATCACGACGCCATCGGCCTCGTCCTCGTCGACGAGGATACGCTGGATCTCGGCGGCGAGCTCGAGCCAGTCGCGGGGCGTGATCGCCTGGCTCGGGAGCCGGCGGAACGCGACCTCATGGACACCCGCCACCTGCGAGAGCTCCGGGACGGCGCTCATCAGCTCACCGGCTTCGAGGCGCTTCCCGGCCTCGATGTACCAGGCCAGGTCGAGCCGATCGGTCCCGACCGAGTCGATTGTGCCTCCGGTGATGATCAGGGCCACCCGTGGCTTCCGCACCATGCTTCACCTCGTCCTCGTGTGCTGCCTCCGCATTCGAGCCGAGGAGGCAGGGCTGTCGTTATGTCGACTATTGTATGCAAGTCGACCAATGTACGGAGGATCGAAGCGTGGCATCCCGGGCCGCCGTGCCGTTCTCATGCCGAGCGTCGGGCGGGCGCGACTGATGAGCGCAGGGGACCGCCGCTACGGGTCCGACCTCATGGTCGACCTGCTCCTTGAGAACGGGATAGAGCATGTTGCTCTGAACCCGGGGGCCAGCTTCCGCGGGCTCCACGACTCGCTCGTCCAGCGCGCCGACGCCCCGGGGATGATTCTCTGCACGCACGAGAAGGTCGCGGTCAACGTGGCCCACGGCTACGCAAAGGCGACCGGCCGGCCGATGGGTGCCATCCTCCACAACGTCGTCGGCCTGCTCCAGGGCAGCATGGGCCTTTTCTACGCCTACACCGACCGGGCGCCGATCCTCGTCCTCGGCGGCGCCGGCCCGATGGACACGCACCATCGCCGTCCGGAGATCGACTGGAAGCACACCGCAAACATCCAGGGCAACGCGATCCGCGACTTCGTGAAGTGGGACGACCAGCCCGCGTCGTCGAACGCCCTCGCCGAGTCGTTCCACCGCGCGCGACGCATCGCCGTCACTGAGCCCGCCGGACCGACTTATCTCGCGCTCGACGCCGACCTCCAGGAGCAGCCGCTGCCCGAGGAGCCGGAGCGTCCGGCCCCGGAACGCCTCGCTCCGGCGACGCCGATCGCGCCGGACCCGCGGGCGCTCGACACTGTTGCCCGCTGGCTCGTGAGCGCCGAGCGACCCGTCCTCCTGGGCGGCTACGCCGGACGCGATCCCAAAGCGTTCTACCTCATCCCCGAGCTGGCGGACCTCGTCGGTGCCGGCATCGTCGACACCGGCGTCCGCCTCAACGCGCCGAACCGGCATCCGCTCAACGTCACCGGCTCGGCGGCGCTCGAGGAGGCCGATCTCGTCGTCGCGCTCGACATGAAGGACGTCTCGAAGTGGACCCGCGTGGCCGACACGATCGCCCGGGTCTCGCGGCGGCGGCTCGCCGAAGAGGCACGACTTGTCGACATCGGCTTCGGCGACCTCCACGCGAGCTCCTGGATCCACCACCACGGGCCGCTCGAGGAGTTCGACCTCTCGATCATGGCCGACACCCGGGTCGCCCTCCCCCTCCTCATCGATCGCTGCCGGGAGCTCATCGCCGAGGGCGAGGGCACCGCTTCCGAGCCGTGGCGGAAGCGGCTGGTCGAGCTCCACGATGCCACCCTGGCGGGCTGGCTCCGGACCGCAGAGGCCCGCGCCGACGAGCGACCGATCGCGCCCCCGCGGCTCGTCGCATCGGTCTGGGAGGCGATCCGCGACCACGACTGGGTGCTCACCGCGGGGACCGCCGACTGGGCGAACCGGCTGTGGGATTTCGACCGTCCGTACCGGCACCCTGGCGGCAGCCTCGGGACGGCGACGCAGATCGGGATCAGCCTTGGCGTGGCGCTCGCCCACCGCGACACCGACCGGCTGGTGGTCGACATTCAGCCCGACGGCGACCTCATGTACGACCCGGGTGCGCTATGGACGGCGGCCTCGCACCGGCTTCCGCTCCTCGTCGTGATGTTCAACAACCGCGCCTACTACAACGACTGGAACCACCAGATCGACGTCGCCAACGACCGTCAGCGATCGCTCGAGAGCGTCGACCTCGGCGTCGGCATTATCGAGCCGCCGGCGGACTTCGCGGCGATGGCCCGTTCCGTGGGCTGGCAGGCGTGGGGGCCGATCACCCACCCGGGCGAGATCGTCGGCGCGGTCCGTGCCGCGGCAGCCGACGTCCTCGAGCATCGACGACCCGCCCTCGTCGACGTTGTCTGCGCGCACCGATGACCGGGCGCCTGCCGCCGGGGTGAGAGGCAGCGAGACCGGTGAGCCGCCCGGGACGACGCCCGCCGCGCCACGCTGATGGGCGTCCTTCTCGCGTTGCTCGGCGCGTTTGCCTTCGCGCTCATGAACGTCTTCGTCCGCAACGGGGTGCGACAGTCCGACGGCAACACCGGCGTGCTCACCACGATGCTCGTGAACGTGGCCGTCTACGCGGTGCTCCTGGCCGCCGCCTTCGCCACCGGCGGGGATGTCCGGCTGGAGGCCGGCGGCGTCGCCTGGTTCGTCCTCGCCGGCATCAGTGCAACGCTCGTTGGCCGCCAGACGTTGTTCGGCGCGATCCGGCGGATCGGCGCCGCGCGTGGCGCCGCGATCAAGAACGCCACGCCCCTCGTCGCGGTCGGGATCGCGATCGTCGTGCTCGGCGAGCAGCTGACCGCGATGGCTGGCCTCGGGATCGCCCTCATCATCGGGGGCCTGGCCCTGCTCATCGCCGAGGCCCTGCGGACCGGGAGCCCCGACGGGCCGCCTGCCGACCCGGTGGGCGTGGCGCTCGAGTCGGAGGCGGTCGCCGAGACCGGCTGGTGGGACCGCACGCGCTCGCTGGCGGACCGCACGATGTACGCGATCCGCGTGCCCGAACGCCGCCACGTCGTGCTCGGCGTGGCACTCGGTGTCCTCTCGGCGCTGTCCTTCGGGGCTGGCCATGCCTTCCGCAAGCTCGGCATCGAGATCCTGCCCAACGCGCTCCTCGGCGCAACGGTCGGCACGGTCACCGCCCTGACCGCCTACCTCCTCGTGGCCGGCGTCCGCGGCCGAGCAGCCGCCGAGCTGCGCGACGCGCTCACGACCCGCCGGCCGTGGATCTGGGCGGCGGGTCTGGCCGGGACCGTCGGGCAGGTCAGCTTCTTCGCTGCGCTTGCCGTGGCACCGGTCTCCCATGTCTCGGCGGTCTCGGGCTCGGAGATCGTGCTGACCATCTTCCTCGCCGCGATGCTGGTACGCCGGCCCGAGGCGATCACCGCGCGCGTCGTCGTGCCAGCTATCCTCATCTTCGCCGGCACGGCGCTCATCGGGCTGGCCGGCTGATGCCCGCGCGGCACCGGCGTAATGATGCGACCGATCCCCATCGGGGAACCGAATCCGCAGCGGAGCCTCTGAGATGACGAACCGCCAGCTGACCCTCGCCTGCGGCGACTACGACATCAACCGCGCGCTCGTTGAAGGCCGCGTCTCAATGCGCGGGGCGTCGCTCACCGTCCTCTCGATGCCGTCGCCCGAGCGGCACTCCCGGATGGCGGCCCATCGCGAGTTCGACATCTGCGAGCTCTCGATGGCGACGTACCTCGCCATGGTGGGGTCTGGCGACCGCAGCCTCGTCGCGGTGCCGGCATTCCCACATCGGCGGTTCCGGCACGGCTTCCTCTTCGTTGGCCCGCGCTCGACATTGCGCGAGCCGGCCGATCTGAACGGCGGCCGAATCGGCCTGCGCACGTGGCAGACGACGGCGGGGCTCTGGCTGCGAGGCATCCTCCAGGACGACCATGGCGTCGACCTGCCGTCGATCGAATGGGTGACCCAGGACGCGGAGGACGTCGGCGGCGCGGTCGAGGGCTACCACATCCGCCGGGTCGATGCCGGCCGGAGCGTGGTCGACGAGCTACTCGCTGGCGAGCTCGACGCATTGGTCTATCCCGAGGCACCGACCGCGAGCGGCGTTCGACGCTTCTGGGACGACGCGAAGGCCGAGGAGATCGCCTATGTTGAGGGCACCGGCATCTTCCCGATCATGCACGCGGTGGTCATCCGGCGAGAGTTGGTCGATGAGCTGCCGTGGCTGGCGCGCGAGGTGCTCCAGGCCTTCCGCCGGTCGAAGGACGACGCCTTCGCGGCGATGCGCGACCCGCGTCGCGTCAGCCTCGCGTGGTGGCGCGAGGCGCTCTCCGAGCAGGAAGCGATCCTCGGTCCCGATCCGTGGGCGTACGAGGTGGAGCGCAGCCGAACCGCGCTCGAGACGATCGTCCGCTACGCCCGCGAGCAGGGCCTCGTCCGCGGAAGCCTATCGGTCGACGAGCTGTTCGTGCCATCGACTCTCGAGGACCTGCCGGCCTACGTCTGAGGCGGGCCGCATAGCTCTGCGGCCCGGCGCGCGTCCGAGGCAGCGCGCGCCTCTGCCAGCGGCAGGAGCTCGCGGAGCCGGGTCCGTGGAAGCACGACGACCCCGGTCGTGTCGGCGACGATCATGTCCCCGCGGTCCACCGCCACGCCGTCGACGACGAGCGGCACGTTGACGCCTTCGACGCGCACGCGACCCCGGCCCGAGGCCGGCGTCAGGCCACGGCTCCAGACTGGCAGGCCCGCGTCCACGAGCTCCTCGAGATCCCGACACGCGCCGTCGATGACGATGCCCGCCACGCCGCGGCGACGTGCCGCGAGGGCCGCGAGGCCGCCGATCGCCGAGGCGGGCGGCCCACCGGCCTGCCGGATCACGAGGACGTCGCCGGGATTGGTGGCAGGCAGGACGAGGTCGATGCCGAACTCCGACGGATGGGCTGATCCGAGCTCGCCGACACGTTCGTCGACGGTGACGGCCGGGCCGGCGAAGCGCCCCTCGCCCGCACGCGGCTCGATGCCGTTCAGGACCCCGGGCAGCCCGGCCTGGTCAAGCGCGTCGCTCCAGGTCGAGGTCGGGATCGCGCGGCAGCGCTCGACGAGACCCGGACCGGGTGCATCGCTGTCGCCGTGGCCCTCGGGCTCGGTCGCCATCGGATCAGTTCACGCGGCCGGCGCGGTCTCGTCAGTCACCCCGGTCTGCTCCTCGCGGAGCGACTCCCACAGGTGACGCCGGAGCTCGATGAACTCGGGAGAGTCGACGACGGCATCGGTCCGCGGCCGTTCGAACGGGACGTCAACGATCTCCTTGCAGCGGCCGGGCC
>Ga0299907_10002574_pt1 | contig 11262 bp, 10 predicted proteins | sample RVTome_16_FD_198680 | JGI IMG/M metagenome (GOLD analysis project Ga0299907, IMG submission 198680) | Soil microbial communities from uranium-contaminated site in the Upper Colorado River Basin, Wyoming, United States - RVT152D67 (version 2) ...
GTGCAGGAGCAGAACGTCTGGGGCAAGCTCGACCTCGACGTCCTGAGCATCACAGACAAGCTCGGCGGTCCGTTCACGCCGGTCGGCTTCTACTACCGGACGATGATCCGGCCGCGGCGGCTGTGGCCGCTCTACGAGAAGGTGCTGCGCAACCTCGCGGGTCTGGGTCGCGTCGACGAGCGGGGCGGGCACTCCCGACGCTACGACATCGAGCATCGACGTGCGCGGGTCCTCGTCATCGGCGGCGGGCAAGCCGGCCGTGCGGCAGCACTCGCGGCAGCGACGCAGGCGCCGGGGGTCGTGCTCGTGGACGAGAGCACGCGACTCCAGGGCGCAGAGCTGGAGGGCGTCGAGGTTCTCGCGCCCGCACGGGCGCTCGGCATCTGGGAAGGCAACCTCGTCCCGGTCGACTGCGAGACCGTGCTCCACCGGTTCCGGGCCGAGCGGATCATCGTCGCGACCGGAGCGCTCGAGCAGCCGGTCGTGTTCCCCGGCAACGATCTCGTCGGCGTCATGCTGCCGAGCGCCGTTCGCAGGCTGATCCGCGACTTCTCCGTTCGTCCCGGCCGGCGGGCGGTGGTCGTCGCGGCCGACGATCCGGGGCTCGAGGCCGCGGACGACCTGCGCGAGGCAGGGGTTGCGGTCCCGCGCGTCGTCGACCTGCGGGAGACACCCGCCCGCGAGCTCGAGGGTCAGCGCTACCGCGGCAAGTTGCGTGCGCTGGTGGTCGACGGCGAGGAGATCGAGTGCGACCTCGTCGTCGCGTCGGCGGGACGCCAGCCGTCCTACTCGCTGCTCGCCCAGGCCGGCGCGCGTGTCGAGTTCGACTCCGGACTCGGCGTGTTCGTGCCGACCGACCTGCCGCCCGGGGTCGAAGCGGTCGGAAAGGTGACGGGCGAGGGCCTCGACAAGATCGACGTTCGCCCCGACCACGAAGGCCGGGGCAAGTGCTTCGTATGCGTCTGCGAGGACGTGACGACGAAGGATGTCAAGCGGGCGATCGCCGAGGGGTTCGACTCGATCGAGCTCGCCAAGCGGTACACGACCGTGACGATGGGGCCCTGCCAGGGGAAGCTCTGCCAGCTTCCGAGCATCCGGCTCTACGCGCAGGAGGTGCGGGCCTACGAGTCGGCGCTGGGCACGACCACCGCGCGACCACCCTGGGCGCCGGTCGAGCTCGGCCTGCTCGCGGGCCGGCACTTCGAGCCGGCGCGCAGGACCTCGCTCCACTTCCGCCACGAGGAGGCGGGGGCGAGGATGCAGTGGGCGGGGCCATGGAAGCGGCCGTACGCCTACAGCGAGCAGCCGGAGGACGAGGTTCGCGCCGTGCACGAGTCGCTCGGGGTGATCGACGTCTCGACGCTCGGGAAGATCCTCGTCGAGGGGCCCGAGGCGGCGGGGCTGCTCGAGCGCCTCTACCCGAACCGCTTTGCCGACCTTCGCCCAGGACGGATTCGCTACGGGGTGCTGACCTCGGACGGCGGTCGCATCATGGACGACGGCACGATTGCGCGGCTCTCCGACGACCTCTACTACGTCACCACGACCTCGACCGGCGCCGACTCGGTGACGGCGTGGTTCGAATGGTGGAATGCGGTCTGGGGCTACGACGCGGAGATCGTCAACGTCACCGGCGCCCTCACGGCCGTGAACCTCGCCGGGCCGCAGGCGCGCGAGGTGCTCCAGCGACTCACCGAGGACGAGGTCTCGGACGAGGACCTGAAGTACCTGGACGCGAGGCAGATCGAGGTCGCGGGGATCCCCTGCCTCGCTCTCCGCATCGGCTTCGTCGGGGAGCTCGGATACGAGCTCCACTTCCCGAGCCCGGCGGGAGAGTTCCTGTGGGACCGGCTCGTCGCGGAGGGAGCGCGTCCGTTCGGGTTGGAGCCTCAGCGCATTCTGCGGCTCGAGAAGGGGCACGTCATCGTGGGGCAGGACACGGACTCCGAGTCGAACCTCCTCTCGGCGGCGATGTCCTGGCTCCCCAAGCTGGACAAGGACGACTTCGTCGGCAAGTACGCGGTCGAGCACTTCACCGAGCGCGAGGAACGCGAGCGACTCGTGGGCTTCACGATGGAGGACGGTGTCGTGCCGGCCGAAGGGGCGCAGATCGTGATCGACGGGTATCCGGCGGGCCGGGTCACGAGCGCGCGCCGGAGCGAGGCGGTCGGGGCAGTCATCGGGCTTGCGTGGGTGCCGCCGGAGCGTGCGGAGGACGGGACGCGTTTCGAGGTCAAGGTCGACCGGCGCCTCGTCGGTGGCAGGGTCACGTCCGGTCCGTTCTTCGATCCCGACGGGGAGCGGATGCGTTCGTGATGCTCGACTTCCTGTCTCCCTCGCGCTGCCAGCCGGGAACGACGTCGTCGCCGCTTCGTCGCGCGCTCGATGGCGCCGATCCGGGCGTCGTGATGGATCTGTGGCTCGACGGCAAGGTGGAGATCCGCGGCGACCTCGACCTCGTCGAGCCGCTTCCGGCTGAGGAGCTCGTTCGGTTGACGCCCCGCCGCGGGTATCTCTTCACCGCCGACGATCCTGCGGAGGTCGTCGCGCGCCTTCGCGAGGTCGGCGTCCTGGCGTACGACGCGACCGGGGCCCTGGCCGGGATGGCGGTCGAGGGCGAGCAGCTGATGCGGCGTCTCACCGATCTGGATCTCGGCAGGTTGCCCGCTGCCGGCCCGCTTCTCGCTCGCGTGCCGGCGATCTTTCTTCGGGACGAAGGCGAGCGCTTCCGTGTCTACGTGCCGCAGGAGCTTTCGCACGACGTCGCTATGGCTGTTCTGGACGCCGCCGCAGGGCTGGCCGACGGCGGAGAACCCAAGACCGGGGTCAGGCTGAAGCCTGACCCCCGAGGCACATGAAGGACATCTTCCGCGTCCGGCGCATGTGGCGGCCGCGCGCCGAGCTCAAGCGGCGGTACGACGTCGTGGTCGTAGGCGCTGGATCGCACGGGCTGGCGACCGCCTACTACCTTGCGAAGCGGCACGGGATCCGCGACGTCTGCGTCCTCGACAAGTCGTACATCGGGTCGGGGGCGGCCGGGCGGAACACGACGATCATCCGCTCCAACTACCGGACTCCCGAAGGCGCCGAGTTCTACCGCGAGAGCGTCCGCCTGTACGAGCGGCTCTCGGCCGAGCTCGACTTCAACCTCATGTTCTCCCAGCACGGCCATCTCACCCTCGCGCACTCGGACCGGGCGCTCGTGACCATGCAGGAGCGGGCCGAGGTGAATCAGCTGCTCGGGATCAAGTCGCGCGTCGTCGACGCGCAGGGGGTCAAGGAGCTCTGCCCCCAGCTCGACGTCTCGGACCGGCCCTCCTACCCGATCATGGGCGCGCTCTACCACGCGCCGGGCGGGATCATCCGGCACGACGCAGTCGTCTGGGGGTACGCGCGCGCCGCTGATCAACTCGGGGTCGAGATCCACCCCGACACCGAGGTCACGGGCTTCGACCGCGCCGGCGACCGCATTGTCGGTGTCGAGACACCGCGCGGTCGCATCGAGTGCGACCAGGTCGTGTGCGCGACCGCGGGCTGGTCGTCGCTCGTCGCGGGGCTCGCCGACGTGCGGCTTCCGATCACGACCCACATCCTCCAGGCCTTCGTGACCGAGCCGCTGAAGCCGTTCCTGGACGTGATCATCGTGTCCTCACAGCTCCACGTGTACATCTCGCAGACGGACCGGGGCGAGTTCCTCATCGGCGCGGAGATCGAGCCGTACACCACGTACAAGGGGACGGGGACGCTGTCGTTCCTCGAGTACTCGGCCAAGCACACCCTCGAGCTCTTCCCGCAGCTCGAGCGGATCAGGGTGCTCCGCACGTGGACGGGCCTGTGCGACCTCTCGCCGGATTACAGCCCGCTGCTCGGGAAGACCGAGATCGAGAACTTCCAGCTCTCGGCGGGCTGGGGCACATACGGGTTCAAGGCCGCGCCCATCGTCGGGGTGACCCTCGCCGAGCTCGTGGCGTCGGGGAAGACGCCGGACCTGATCGCGCCGTTCGCGCTGGAGCGGTTCCACACGGACACGCTCGTGTCGGAGCTGGCCGCTGCAGCGGTGAGTCACTAGCCTCCCGCCGATGAAGACCGAGATGCCGTCCAGCCTCGAAATCGCGCAGAAGGCGACGCTGCGCCCGATCCTCGACGTCGCCGCCCACGCCGGCCTGCACCCGGACGAGGTCGAGCCGTACGGCCGGTACAAGGCCAAGGTCGACCTCTCGGTGCTGGAGCGGCTCTCCGACCGGCCGGACGCGAAGCTGATCAACGTCACCGCGATCACGCCGACACCGGCGGGAGAGGGGAAGACGACGTCGTCCGTCTCGCTCACACAGGGGCTCGGCGTTCTCGGCAAGAGGCCCGTCCTCTGCCTGCGCGAGGCCTCGCTCGGGCCGGTCTTCGGCGTCAAGGGCGGCGCCGCAGGCGGCGGCTATGCGCAGGTCGTGCCGATGGAAGACCTCAATCTTCACTTCACCGGTGACCTGCACGCGATCACGGCGGCGAACAACCTCCTCTCGGCGCTGATCGACGCGCACCTCATGCACGGAAACGTCCTGGGCCTCGACCCCCTCACCATCTCGTGGCGGCGCTGCCTGGACATGAACGACCGCTCGCTGCGCGACGTCGTCACCGGGCTCGGGGGCAAGGCGAACGGCTACCCGCGCCAGACCGGGTTCGACATCACCGCGGCGAGCGAGATCATGGCCCTCGTAGCGGTGGCACGCGATCTCCACGACCTGCGCGAGCGCCTCGGGAGGATCACCGTCGGACAGACGTACGAGGGCGAGCCGGTGACCGCGGAGCAGCTTCGTGCTGCGGGCTCGCTCGCGGTGGTGCTCAAGGAGGCGATCAAGCCGAACCTCGTCCAGACCCTCGAGGGGCAGCCTGCGTTCGTCCACTGCGGGCCGTTCGCCAACATCGCGCACGGGAACAACTCGCTCGTCGCCGACCGCGTGGCGCTCAAGCTCGGGGACTACGTCGTGACCGAGTCGGGATTCGCGTCGGACATGGGCATGGAGAAGTTCTTCGACATCACCTGCCGCATTGGCAACCTGCGCCCAGACGCGGTCGTGCTCGTGGCGACGGTGCGCGCGCTCAAGCATCACGCCGGAGAGTCCCGCAGCGGGATCGAAGCGATCGAGGTCGGCGCACAGAACCTCGCCCGCCACATCGGGATCGTCAACGGATTCGGGCTGCAGGCAGTGGTCGGGGTCAATCGCTTCCCGACGGACACCGACGAGGAGCTCGAGGTCGTACGCACGCTCGCGCTCGAGCACGGTGCCTACGCCGCTGAGGTGAACGAGGCGTTCGAGCGTGGGGGCGAGGGCGCGACGGCACTGGCGGAGGCGACGATCGACGCCGCCGAGCAGCCGTCGACCTTCGAGTTCGCCTACCCGCTCGACGCCCCGATCGAGGAGAAGATCCGGCTCATCGCGACGAAGGTGTACGGCGCCGACGGCGTCGAGCTGTTGCCGGCGGCGAAGCAGAAGGCCGCCGCGTTCGAGCAAGAAGGGCTCGGCGAGCTGCCGATCTGCATGGCGAAGACCCACCTCTCGCTGTCCCATGATCCCGCGCTCCGAAACGCGCCGACCGGCTTCACCGTGCCGGTCCGCGATCTCAGGCCGTACACCGGAGCCGGCTGGCTCGTCGCCCTCTGCGGCGACATGATGACCATGCCCGGTCTCGGGAAGGCGCCGGCCGCATTCGCGATCGACATCGACGACTCGGGCGAAACCGTCGGGCTCTTCTAGGCGGGATGTAGCCGAGAGCACTCCCGTGACCGCGGCCAGGAGGAAGATGAGCGCGGGCTGGTTTCCCGCGAGAGCTGCATCGCGCGGAGCGCGATGTAGGTGAAGATCCTCGTCGGCTTGGCGAGCGAGACGGTCAGCGTTATCCCCGCGAGGAGCCCGAGCGTGGGCCAGTCGATCGCCTCGACGATGTGCTCCTGGTCGATGGCGCCGAGGACGACCATGAGCGCGGCGCCTCCGAGCGCGATCTTGGTGCGGTGCGCTCAGTCGAACGCGATGGCCGTGCGCGTGACGACGAAGATGACGGCTGCGACGGCGCTCAACGACGGCGAGCCTACCCTCGGACCCGCCGGCAGGACAGTGCCTGGGCGGGCGGAGACCCGCCCGTGACCGGGCACTTCGTCATCCTCACCTTGGGGCTGGCCTGTGCGGCCGGCGGAGGCGAGCTCTTCGTGCGGGGCGTCGTGGGCATCGCGGAGGCCGCTCGCATCCCGGCCGGGATCATCGGAGCCACCGTCGCCGCGTTCGGCACTTCCAGCCCCGAGGTCTCCGTCGCGGTCAGCGCCGCGCTCGACGACAGGCCGCAGCTCTCGCTCGGCGACGCGCTCGGGAGCAACGTCATCAACCTCGGCCTCGCGCTCGGGCTCGTCCTCCTGGTGGGGCCGATCGGCGTGGGGCGCGGAACCATCCGGCGCGACATCGCTGCGGCGCTCGTCATCCCGCTCGTGACCGTCCTCCTCGCCGCGGACGGCCATCTGGGCCGGCCGGACGCGGTCGTCCTCCTCGCAGTCTTCTCGACCTGGCTCGTGACGACGATTGTCGCCGCGAGGCGCGAGCGGAGCGCGGCCGCCGATGTCCTCGCCGAGCACTCTCCCCGTCGCGCGATCGTCGAGAGCGTCCTCGGCCTGCTCGTGTTGATCGTCGCGGGGAGGCTCATCGTCTCGGGCGCCAAGGGCATCGGCACCGAGCTCGGCCTCGACGCGTTCGTCGTCGGAGTCGTCTTCGTGGCGGTGGGAACGTCGGTGCCGGAGATCGCGACCGCTGTCATCTCACGGGTGCGGGGACACGAGGAGATCGGCCTCGGGACCGTGCTCGGCAGCAACGTCTTCAACGGCGCGCTCATCGTCCCCATCGTCGCCCTGATCGCGCCGTTCGAGGTCGACTGGGCGGAGATCGCGATCAGCCTCGTGTTCGGCGTCGCCGTGGTCGTCATGGTCCTCCCGTATCCGCGACCGATGCTCGGCCGCGGCCGGGGTATCGTTCTCCTCGCGCTGTACGGCTCGTCGGTTGTCGCGTTGCTCCTGACCCACGGCTGACGGAGGAGCGTCTTCGGGCCCGCTCGTGGACGGCGACCCCCTCGACTCGCTCGCTCGGCTCAGGTTGATCGGTCAGTCGGTCGCCTTGCGTGAGCTGTCAGGCATGGCCCTGAGAACATGCTCTGCGCGTACCTGTCGCTGGCCGTTCTTGCTCGACTGCTCGGGAACGCGCTCGTCGGCTGGTGGTGGCTCGACCCTCCGGCGGGGGGTTTTCATCGCGTTTCGTCGCGATACGCGAAGGCCGCGAGGCTTGGCGAGGGGAAGAACGCGGCTGCGGCTAGATGCCGCCCCTCGACTACCGAGAAGGTTCGGGTCGGAGGTCGAAGCCCGGGGCGAGTCCAAGGGAGGCGAGAACCCTGTTCTGCCAGTCGGGATTGCCGCTACAGCACGAGGGGCAGGCGCGCAGTGTCGAACCGTTCAGCGCCGGGTGCTCGACGCGAGTGCCGTAAGGCAGCTCGAGCTTGCCCCACCCGGCCCCTGAGATCAGTCCTTCCGCCTGCTGCCTGCTGCAGAGCGCGCAGCGGAGGTAGAGCCGCGACATGTGGCCCAGAGTACTTAGCCCCACGGCCCGATGAAAGGCCCGTCGACGTCTGCGAGCAGGATGATCACCACGGCCACGATGCACGCGAGCGAGAGGACGAGCATCACGGGCGCGACCCACGAGACCTGTTTCTGCAGGGGCGGGAAGTCGATCTGCTTGTCAGCCATGTCGAAGCGTCTCCTCTTCGCCTAGTCCGAGGTGATGACCGTGGTCACGACGACTGCCGGCCGCTCGAGCGCGCCGGACGCTTTCAGCATCGCCGCCTGGTGCTCGAGCTTCCTGTTCTCGAGCAGGACGAAGCCGATGAAGGCGAGGAGCATCGCCGCGACGCCGATCCCCGTCATGATGTACGTGCCGGTCGAGTTCGCGCCGCCGAAGGTCCAGAACTCGGCGATCTCCTCGCTCCACTCGTCGAACGGGAATGCGTCGAACATCGGCTAGCTCCTCTCTCCCGTGCCGACGGGGGTCGTGGGTCTGCCGTTCGCCTCCCAGTATGCGTCGAGGAGGACCGGCGCCGCTTCGACCTCGCGACCGTCCGGCTCGACGATGACCTCGGGCACACGCTCGAACTCCGGGAAGAAGTCCCTTCCGAACTCGGCCAGGTCGAGGCCCTCGAGCTCGACTTCGGGGGGAACGCGCAGCAGGTTCACCTTCTTGAGGATCCAGCTGATGACGTACCCCGGCAGGAAGGCGAGCGGCAGGAAGGCGAGCATGCCCATGAGCTGACCGCCCATCGACGACTCGACGTTGTTGATCCCTGTCGGGTAGCCGCCGGCGAAGATGCCCACGAGCAACACGCCGTAGAAACCGCACACGCCGTGCACCGCGACCGCGCCGACGGCGTCGTCGACGCGCAGCTTCTTCTCGATGTAGTTCCCGGACCAGACCGCGACCATGCCACCCGAGATCGCGAGCAGATACGAGAGCGACGGGTGGTAGACGTCTGCGCCCGCCGAGACGGATATGACGCCGGCAAGGCCCCCGGACAGTGTCCAGAACGGGTCGCCGTTGCTCGCAAACCAGCCTCCGGTAAAGCCGCCCGCAAACCCGATCGTGATCACGAACGCGATCGCGCCCAGGGTCGTCGGAGACCCGTAGATGTTCAGCCAGCCCGGGAACACCGTCGATTGGATGACGAGGCATGCGGCGTAGAAGCCGTAGAACCCGGTGAAGATCAGCATCAGCCCCATCAGCGTGAGATGCGTGTTCACGCCCCGGTAGCTGCGACTCAGCCCGTCGGCCGTGTACTTGCCGATGCGTGGTCCGAGATTCAGGAGCACGCCGAACGCGAATGCCCCCGCCACACCGTGCACGACGAGTGAGGCGATCGCGTCATGGAAGCCGAAGCGCGTGGTCAGCCAGCCGCCCGAGCTCCAGCCCCAGGCCGCGTCCAGGATCCACACGGCCGACCCGAGCACCGCGGTCAGGATCAGGTATGCGGAGAGGCGGATTCGCTCGATGACGGCGCCGGACATGATCGAGCCGGTCGTCCACGAGAAGAGCAGGAAGGCAAGGAAGAAAACGGCGCTGACGTGATCCTGGAGGTTCGGCCCCATCGCCGCCGACCAGGGTGCGGTTGCACCGCAGAAGCCTTCCAGGACATCGGGGCTCGCATGACCGGACTTCGGCCAGCCCTCCTGGAAGCAGCCGTAGATGTACCACCCGAAGTAGTAGAAGGTCGGCGTGACGACGGCGATCGTGAGGATGTTCTTCATCGCCGTCGACATGACGTTCTTCCGCCTGGACGCGCCACCCTCGTACGCCATGAAGCCGACGTGGATCAGCCACATGATCACGACCGTCCAGAAATAGAACTGCTCGGTCAGGATCTGCGAGTCGAGCGAGATCTGCTCCTGCAGCTCTTCGGGGGTCGCTTGAGCGAGCCAGGACTGGACGAGCGACGAGATCATTCGACCCCCCTCCTCGGGTGGGTGACCGCGGTCGGCGTGTGCGGGGACCGTATGAAGCGGGAACGGCGGTTTCCATGTCCGGCCGTACCGGCGTTGCTGCCCGCACTATGTGGGCGGTCTACACAGCAGTTGGGCGCTATGCCCTCGTGATCTCGCCGGTCTCCGCATCGACGATGAAGTTCTCGAAGCGCGTCGGTCGTCCGTCGGCGTCGAGGCTCTCGGCCAGCCCGACGACCCAGACGAGCCGGGTGGGAATGCCTCGTTGGATGGCCCGAATCACCACGCACCCCTGCTCTGCGCACGGCGTGAAGCCCGCCCGTTCGGTGGCGATCTCGAGCGCCTCGTCCTGGGAGATCTCCCGGTTGTGGGAGCCGCACGTACGCGCGACGAGGAGCGCGGCGACGAGTACGACCGCGAGCAGCAGGACCCTCCCGAGCGGCCTGTCGCGAAGCCCCCGGCGCGGCTCGGGCGCCCGAGGAGGCCGCCCGTCACCCGCTGCGGGCGGCGTTCCAGCGTCGGTAGACAGCGTAGGCCCTCAGGATCAGATAGCCGACGAAGTGCGTCATGAACACGAGCAAGAGCCACCAGCTCCACCAGAGGAAGTGGGGCGGCGGCTGCATCTCCCGGAGCTCGATCACGGTCAGGTAGAGCGCGACCAAAAGCGTGAGCCAGATGACGATCGGCGCGAACCCGAGCAAGAGGATGAGCAGCACGGGAGGATCGTCTATGAGAGCCGGAGCGCACGCAAGTGAGAAGCACGTGCGCCCGCGAGCCGGAGCCGCGCGCAGAATCGCGCTCGTGACGTGGGTCGTGAGCAGCTAGCGCCCATGGTCAGCAGCGTGACGAGCCCGACTTGACGCCGTCAGATCGCGATCGGCGCAGATCACGAGCGGGAAGAGACCCAGCTCCGCGTGCGCCGGTCGGCCTCGTGGTCGTTCGGAGCCCAAGGGGAGGGAGTCTCACAGGCGGATAGTCTCAGGAAGGTGGAGGTCGTGGCGGTCGTCATCTTCGTCGCCGCACTCGGCCTTGTCGCGGTCGAATGGGTGCACAGGACGAAGGTCGCGCTCTCCGGGGCCGCGCTCATGGTGCTGGTCGGGGTCATCGACCAGGACGGAGCGATCGAGTCGGTCGACTGGGCGACGCTCGGGCTCCTCGCGGGCATGATGGTGATCGTCGGCCTGACCGAGCCGACGGGCGTCTTCAGCTTTCTCGCGTTGCGGGTCGCCCAACTCTCGCGAGGACGTCCGGTCGCCCTCGTCTTCCTGCTCGCGCTGGTCACGGGCGTGCTCTCCGCCTTCCTCGACAACCTGACGGCGATCCTGCTCGTCGTGCCGATCACGCTCCTCATCGCGGATCTTCTTCGGGTCTCGCCGATCCCACTCGTTCTGGTCGAGATCATTGCCTCGAACATCGGAGGAACCGCGACGCTGATCGGTGACCCGCCGAACATCATGATCGGGACCGCTCGTCCGGAGCTGTCGTTCCTCGACTTCATCGTCAATCTCGCTCCGGTCGCGATCGTGACGCTGCTCGTCGTGACGACCGGACTTGCGTTCGTCTACCGCCGCCAGCTCCGCATCGATCCCCGGCGAGCGCTCGAGGTCGCGAGGCTCGACGCCGCTCGTGACCTGCGCGAAGCGAAGAACGTGAAACGGACGCTCGCCGTGCTGCTAGGCACGATTATCGCGTTCTTCCTTCATTCTCTCCTGCACCTCGAGCCCGCGGTGGTGGCGCTCACGGGCGCGACCGTC
>Ga0299907_10002576_pt1 | contig 11258 bp, 11 predicted proteins | sample RVTome_16_FD_198680 | JGI IMG/M metagenome (GOLD analysis project Ga0299907, IMG submission 198680) | Soil microbial communities from uranium-contaminated site in the Upper Colorado River Basin, Wyoming, United States - RVT152D67 (version 2) ...
GACCTCGCTGTTCGAGACGCTCGGGCTCGGCGGCGGGTCGGTGCTGACCGGCGAGCAGGCGATCCGCGAGCGACTGACGCTGGCGACGGCGATGTCCGCGGTCTCGCTACCGGTGTGGCTGATCCATTGGTTCGTCGCGGAGCGCGGCGTCCGTCCCGGTCGGCCGGAGGCCGACCTCGAGCGATCGTCCGCGGTTCGCGGGCTGTTCCTCGCCGCTGTCCTGGGCGCCACCCTGATCGCGATGTTCGTCTCCGCCCAGAGCCTCGTCGAGGCGACGGTGCTCTGGCTGGCCGGGGCGTCGATCGAGTTCCGATCCCCTGCGAGCGCCCTCGGGCTGCTCGTCGCGGCCGGCGCCGCGTGGGGCTATCACCTGCGGGTGCGTCGACGCGACTGGCGCGACGGGCGGATCGCCGGCGCCGGGGCATGGCTGCCGCGCGCCTACCTGTACATCGCCGTCATCGTCGGGCTGTTCGTGCTGCTGTTCGGCATCGTCGCCCTGGTGGAGCTCATCGGCCAGGTGCTGAGCGGCGGCGCCGAGCCGGTCTTCGGCGACGAATCGGCGTGGTGGGCGTTCCCGCTCGCGACCGCGCTGAGCAGCAGCGTCGTCGGTGGCGCCACCTGGCTCGGTCACTGGTGGTACGCCAACCGCCTGTGGGCCGATGCCGGGGAGCGGGGTGCCACGGAGCAAAGCGCGCGGCTGCGCTTCGCCTTCTACGTCGCCGTGCTGGTCGCCGCTGCGACGGCGGCCATCGGCTACCTCGGCCAGGCCGGCCGCATGCTGCTCGACATGGTGCTCGGCACGGGCGACCTCGCGGGCGAGGGTGCCACGGACCTGGTGGCGGCGCTCGCCGCGGCCGCGATCTTCGCCGCGGCATGGGGCCTTCACGCCGGCTGGCTGCGCGTGGCCGCGGCGGATCCGGCGGCCCCCGCCAGGGCGGATCGACTGACAGCGTACCCGACCGCGCTCGTCGGCCTGGCGTTCGGCGCGGTCGCGGTCGCCCGCCTTCTCGGCGTCCTCCTTGACACACTGCTCGGCTCCGGCCGCGTCGTGAGCGGCGTCGAGGCGGGGGAGCGGGCAGTCGCGGAGTTCGTGCCGTACGCCGTGATCGGGATCGCCGTGTGGCTGTGGCATTGGTCGCGGATGACCGCCGCTTTCCGCGCGGCACCCGCGGCCGAAGCGACATCCACCATCCGGCGCGCGGCCCTGCTCCTGGCCATGGCGGTCGCCATCCTGGCCGGCGTCGCGAGCCTCGGGGTCATCCTGTACCGGTTGCTCGGGACGCTGTTCGGCCTCGATGCGCCCGGCGACGTCGTCGCCGAGCTGAGCACGCCGATCGGGACGCTGATCGTGTCTGCTGCGGTCGCCGCCTACCACGGCCAGCTCCTGCGCCGGGATGGTGCCCTCCGCGCGAGGGCCGAACAGCTGCCCACCGTGGATGGCGCGCCGCTGCCGATGGCACCCGAGCTGGCCCTGAGTCTTACCGGACCGGTGGGCGCCGATACCGAGGCGCTGAGCGCCGTGGCAAGGTCGCTGGCCGACCACCTGCCTGAGGGATACGAGCTGCGCGACGACCGTCGAATGTCGTAGGCGATGGTGGCGCATTCGGTCGATGCCGTCGATGCGGCCGACCGCCAAGGTGAGGGGACTCACCCTGACAGGAGCCCTCACGCCATGCGTGCCGCCACCCACCTTGCCGCGACCATGATCGCCATCGGCCTGTACCTGGCCGTCGCCGCGGTCGCCTCGTTCACCCCGACATGGATCGGGCTCGGCATCCTTGGCATCGCGTCGGTCGCGGCCGTCAGCCTGGTGGCCGGCGGAACCGACGCTCGTGCCGCTCGGGTCGCTGATTGACCCATGAGCGCTCGGGCACAGCGGCCAACCCAGGTCGAGCTCCCCGCGTCCCGCGGTATCGACCTGGCCGGGCGTAGCGCAGCCGCGGTCGCGATCAGCCTGCCCGTGGCCGGGCTCCTGCTCCTGCTGGCGCGGCCGGAGCTCGACCTGCACTGGCAGCACCAGCCGAGCCACTTCTGGCTGGTCGTCGCCACGGCCGCCTTCAGCGTCGCCCTGGCGCTCGGGACGAACGCGGCAGCCAGCCGCCGTGCCGATGGTCGCATCGTGCTCGTCTCACTCGCGTTCCTGGCGAGCGCCGGCTTCCTCGGCCTCCACGCGCTGGCGACGCCGGGCGTCCTGCTGGCCGCGCCGAATACCGGGTTCGCCATCGCGACTCCGGTCGGGCTCGGGATCGCCGCGATCTTTGCGGCGGCATCCGCGACCACCGCCGCCGGACCGGAGGCCACCTGGTTGCTGCGGCATCAATCGTTGCTGCGCCGGGCGGTCATCGGCCTGCTCCTCGGCTGGGCCGCCGTCTCGCTGCTGAGACTTCCGCCGCTCGACGGTCCGCCGGTCGAGCACACCAACCCGATCGGTGCGGTGGCCGCGCTCGTGACGGTGGCGCTCTATGGCTACGCCGCCCTGCGCTTCAGCGACATCGCCCGGCGACGGCGCAGTGGGTTCGCACTCGTCATCGCGGCGGCCTTCGTGCTGCTCGCGGAGGCGATGCTGGCGGTCGCGTTCAGCCGCACGTGGCACCTGAGCTGGTGGGAGTGGCACGCGCTCATGACCGTGGCCTTCGGGCTCATCGCCCTCGGCGCGCGCGCCGAGTACCGTCGCACCGGGTCGCTGGTGGCCACGTTCCAGCCCGCCTATCTCCAGGTTACGCTCGATCGCATCGATCGCTGGCACGGGCGTGCGATCGCGGAGCTTGCCGCGGCGGACGCCCGCGGGGAGTCCCCGGATCGGCTGATCGAGAACCTGCGGCGGGAGGGCGCATCGGCGGACGAGGTCGCGCTCATGGAGCACGCGGCCCGCGAGATCCGGCGCGTCGACGACCTGTTCCGTCCCTTCCTGCCGCAGGCGCACGCGGATCGACTGCGGGCGTCGAGCGTGGCGGCTCCGGCGACCGAGGAGCGCCCGGTGTCGGTCCTGTTCGCCGACCTTGCCGGGTTCACGTCGTTCAGCGAGCTCCACGTTCCGACCGAGGTCGTGGCAATGCTGAACGCGTTCTGGGCGGCCGCGGTCCCGGTGATCAACCGGGAGGGCGGGGCGATCGAGCACTTCGCCGGCGATGGCATCCTGGTCCACTTCGGCGCGGTGGCCGAACAGCCCGATCACGCGGAGCGCGCCGCCCGGACGGCCCTGGAGCTCGTCCGCGTGACCGATGCGCTGGCCGCCGATCATCCCGGCTGGCCCCGGTTCCGCGTCGGCGTGAACACCGGCCCGGCCGCGGTCGCCACCGTTGGTGCAGCGGGCCGTCACAACGTGTCGGCGATCGGCGATACCACCAACCTCGGCGCGCGCCTGGCCGGCGTCGCGGAGCCCGGGCGGGTGGTGATCGGCGCCGGGACCCACGCGGCACTCCGCTCGCTCGTCGACTCCGGTGCCGTCGAGGTCGAGCCGCTCGGCCGGGTGCAGGTGAAGGGCAAGAAGGGGAGCGTCGAGGCCTGGATCCTGGCTCAGCCGTCCGTGGCGCGGTAGTCGAGCCCGTTCTCGCCGTCGCTGAGCGACAGCCGATTCCCCTCGATCGTCACCGTCATCTCGGCGCCGAGCACCGCCATCACGTGCTCGTCCTGGGCGGTGAGGTCGGCGGCGCACGCCACGTCCTCGACCACGAGGTCGTCGATCGTCAGCACGGTGCCGTCGAGCTCGTAGGCCCCGTCGAAGGCGCGGCATCCCGTGTCGCCCGTCACCACGCGGTCGTCACCGAACTCGATCGTCGGCATGTCGATGACCGACGAGACCGCGTCACCGATGACGAGCGAGTCGAGCACCCAACGCGTGCCGACCAGCGACGCGTCGGCCGGGGGCACCGACAGCCTGAAGTCGAGCTCGACGTTCCGGCCGGCCAGCGACAGCCGGTCGCCATCGCGCACTGCCGTGCGCACGCCCGCGAGCGCCGCGATGTACGCGCTCTCCAACGCCATGCGCGGCTCGTCGCAGCCCATCTCGGTCATGGACAGCGCATTGAACGCAACGGCGTCTCCGTCGCGCTCCAGCGTGCCGCCGTAGATGTTGCAGGCCGCCGTGCCGCCGATCTCGGTCCCCTCGATCCGCAGGCTCACCGGCGCGTCGGCCAGCAGGGGCAGATCGACGCCGTCGTGCGTGCCACGCTCGAGGATCCACTCGCCATCGAGCGAGGCCGCGGGCGGTGCGAGCAGCCCGCAGGCCGTCAATGCGACGGCCGCCACGAGGGCAGAGATCGATCGGTTCATCATGCTGGCAGGACGCTGCGATCCGACCACATGGTTCCGCCCGGAGGTCGCGGACGGACCGAACCGCCCCTCGGTTCTCTACACTCGGCGGGATGGCGCGCACCGTCGAGATCACCCGCTACGTCACGCCGCTCCGCGAGGGCAGCTCGCTGCCCGCACTCGCGGAGGCGGACGACGGCCGCGAGTACGTCATCAAGTTCCGCGGGGCCGGCCACGGGCCGAAGGCGCTCATCGCGGAGCTCGTGGCCGGCGAGATCGGCCGCCTGCTCGGGCTCCCCGTCCCGGACATCGTGCTGGCCGGCCTGCCGGACGAGATCGCGCGGGGGGAATCGCACGACGAGATCCGCGACCTCCTCGGCTGGTCGATTGGGCTGAACATCGGCCTCGGCTTCATTGCCGGGGCGCTGGCCCCGGACCTGTCGCGCCCGCCGCGGGAGGGCCCGGACTGGGCGGCCGAGGTGGTCTGGTTCGACGACCTGGTGGTCAACCCGGACCGCACGGCGCGCAACCCGAACCTCGTCGTCCACGCCGGTCGGACCTGGCTCATCGACCACGGATCGGCCATGTACGTCCATCACGCATGGACCGATCCGGACGAGCATGCTCGCCGGGCCTTCGAGCGCATTGCCGATCACGTGCTGCTGCCGTTCGCCGGATCCATCGCCGATGCCGATGCGCGGCTGGCACCCCGGGTCGATGCCGCAGCGATCGACGGGGTCGTCGATGAGATCCCCGACGCATGGCTCGAGGACGGCCGCTTCGGAGGCGCGGCCGAGGAGCGGGACGCGTACCGGCGCTATCTTGCGAACCGGCTGGCGGCCCGTTCCACCTGGGTGGCCGAGGCCGACCGTGCCCGGATCGAGGTGCAGCGTGGCGCCGTCGCGTAGCGCGTTCTCGTACGCGGTGATGCGGATCGTGCCCGACATCGAGCGCGAGGAGTTCCTCAACGCCGGCCTCGTCATGTTCGATCGCGAGCGCCGTTACCTCGTCGCGCGCACGAGCCTCGATGCCGCCGCGCTCGATGCGATGCGCGAGGGGTGCGACGTCGAGGCGATCCGGGCGCAGCTGCGCAACGTCGAGGACGTCGCGGCCGGGACCCTGCAGGTGGCGCCGTTCTCGACGATGAGCCAGTCCGAGCGGTTCGGATGGCTGACGACCCCCCGCAGCACGATCGTGCAACCCGGCCCGCTGCACGCCGGGACGACCGAGGACCCGGACGCCACCTTCGAGCACCTGTACCGCATGCTCGTCGCGCGCCAGGTCACCGGAGCGGGCGAATGACCCGTCGGCGCTGGCTGTTGGCCATCGCCGCAGGTGGCCTGGCCATCTTCGCGCTGTCCTTCGGCGGCGGTTGGCTGATCCATGACCGGGAGGTGCTCGGCGAGGGGTACCGCTCGGCCCAGGTCGCCCTGTCCGCCTGGCGGGGTCCCGCCGTGCCGGTGTTGACGCTGGCGGTGGGATCGGCGCTGGTGGTGGGCGGAATGGCGGCCATCGCGGCGCGGGGGACCGCCCTGTCAGGCTGGCCCCTGGTGTGGGGTTCCCTCGTCGTGCTCGGCCTGCTTCTGGCGACGGCGGCTCCGATCTCGCAGGCCGGACATGCATCGAGGGTCGACCTATCGGCCGGTCCGCTCCTCGCGCTCGGCACCGTTGTCGCGACCGTCATGGTCGTCGCCGCCATTGCGGCCGAGCCACCGCGGCGTCGCGTGCTGGCCGCCGCCATTGCCGCCGGCCTGCTGCTCATGGCGGGTGGGGCGGGCGTCCGCTGGATCGGCCTGCAGACCGCGGAGGGGTCCGGGCGGCATTGGTCTGAGGGGGCCTACACGCGCGCGGCGAGCGGCGGAGAGCCGACGGAGACGCTGTCGATCGGCGACGGGACGTTCACCATCGCCGATCGCTGGTCGGGGACGTGGGAATGGTCGGGCTGGACGGTCAGCCTCGACAATGATCCGGCCTGCCTTGACGCGCGTGGCACGTACCACGCTCATGGCACCGATGACGATGGCCTGCGCTTCGTGAAGATCGTCGACACCTGCGAGAACGGCGCGCGCGCCGCGGACCTCGAGACCGGGGTCTGGGAGCGCGACGGCTGACCGATCAGCGCGGCCAGCGCTCATCGAACACGGTTGCCTCCCGAGCCAGGCGTGCCTCGCCGGGCGCCGACTTCGGCTGCCGCGCGGCCTCGGTCGGATGGCCGATGGCGAGCAGCGTGCGGATGAACCGGTCCTCCGGGGCGTCGAGCAGGGCCGCCACCGCCGGCCGCGCCTCGGGGCGGAGCCACGCGATGCCGGCGCCGAGGCCGAGCAGCGACGCGGCGATGAGCATGCGTTCGGCCGCCCGTCCCTCGTCGTAGGCGAGGGAGATGCCGCCGCCCGACTGCTGCGGCATGACGATGACGATGGCCGCCGCGGCCGTCGCCAGTGATCGGGTCTGGGGCAGCCCGGCCTCGTGGATCCCGCGCAGCGTCGCCGGGTCGCGGATCACGACGAATCGCCACGGCTGGGCATTGCGGGAGGAACCAGACCAGCGCCCCGCGTCGGCGATGGCGCCGAGCTCCGCCGCCTCGATCGGCTCGGCGGTGAACTCGCGGATCTGGCGGACCCGCAGCAGGGGTCGGACGATCTCGGACGGGTCGGGTCGCTCCATCGGCCCAGCCTAGCGTGTGGTGACGGCCCCGGCAGCAACCGCATCGCGGGGGATGCCGCCGGCGCCGTGGCGGCCGACGAGGAACCAGGCCTCCACCTCGCCCTTGCCCTTGACCTGGACCGGCCCGCGGGCGACGCACTCGAACTCGTCGCGGATGAGGTCATGCGTCGAGGCGGTGAGCTGGATCCGGCCGGGCGCCCCGTGAGACTCCATGCGGCTTGCGGTGTTGACCACGTCGCCCCAGAGGTCGTAGATGAACCGCTTGCGGCCGATGACGCCGGCGACGACCGGGCCGGAGTTGAGGCCGATCCGCAACTGCAGCCGCGTGCCGTCGTCACGCTCCATGCGATCCACCACGGCGCACATGGCGAGCGCCATGTCGGCGGCGGCCTGGGCATGATCCTCGCGGGGGACCGGGACACCGGCGGCGACCATGTAGCAGTCGCCGATGGTCTTGATCTTCTCGAGGCCGTACGTCTCGGCCAGGTCGTCGAAGGCGGTGAAGACGCGGTCCAGCAGGTCGACCACCTCCGACGGTGCCAGGCGCGACGACATCGGCGTGAAGTCCACGACGTCGGCGAAGACGATGGTCGTCGCCTCGATCTGCTCCGCGATCCGCTGCTGACGCGCCTTGAGCAGGTCCGCCACCCGACGCGGCAGGATGTTGAGGAGCAGCTCATCGGCGCGCCGCTGCGCATCCTCCCGCTGCCGCGCGAAGCTGGCCATGAGCAGGAAGGCAAGGAGCGAAACGGCGCCGATGTTCATGCCGAGCAGTGCGAGGTGGAGGCCCTCCGGCACGGCCGCAGGCACCGGCCGTGCGATGCCGGCCAGCACGGTGGTCGCCGCCAGCACGGCGAGGTAGGCACCGAACCATGCCCGCGCCTGCCCGGGCGTCGCGAAGGCGATGGCCGCGAAGGGCGCAAGCAGCGACCACAGGATCACACCGCTGGCGGCCGCAAAGCCGCCGAGCAGGACGCTCATGAGCGCCGGCGCCAGCAGGATGATGACGAGGAGGACGGTCCGAAACGGCGCGAAGGCGCGGGTCACGTGGAAGGCCCACAGGCCGAGCGCGGCGATGAGCCCGTACGCCCACGGCACGACGGCAGCGCCGCGCTCGCCCACGAACCAGTACAGGGCTCCCCACAGGACGGCGGCGGGCAGGGTCAACAACGTGAACGAGACCAGCAGCCCCTTCCGATGGCGGATCTCGCTGCCGTCCGTGTCCTCCACGCCGATGCCGGTCCGCGGCCGTGGCCGCACGCTCGGGGGCTCGTGCGTCATGCGACCAAGCCTAGCCGACGAGGACTACCATCGGCCAGGCGGATGCCATGTTGAAGACAAGGGAGAATCGATGGAGCGGGTGACGGGCATCGGCGGCATCTTCTTCCGCGCGCAGGATCCGGCTGCGCTGGCGCGCTGGTACACCGAGCACCTGGGCGTGGACGGCTACTCGGACGAGCAGGATGCGACGTGGTGGCAGGCGGAGGGCCCGACCGTGTTCGCGCCGTTCGAAGCCGATACTGACTACTTCGGGCGACGTGAGCAGGGCTCGATGATCAACTTCCGCGTCCGCGACCTGGACGCCATGCTGGCGCAGCTGCGGGCGGCCGGAGCCCCCGTCGACGACCGGATCGAGGTCATGGAGGGCATCGGCCGTTTCGGGTGGGCCGCCGACCCGGAGGGCAACCGCTTCGAGCTCTGGGAGCCGGACGCGGCCACCCTCGCCAGGCCGGGCTGATCACTGGGTCGTGCGCCGGTTGTAGAGCCAGAATCCGAGCGGGAAGAAGATCACCAGCGAGCCGACCGACCACAGGATGGCAGGCACCATCGCCTCGCCGGCCACGCCGTCGAGGGTGAGGCTGCGGACCGCGTCGATGACGAGGGTCATCGGCTGGCGGTCGGCGAACCACTCCAGCCAATCCGGCATCGTTCGCGTCTCCACGAACGCGCTGCTCACGAAGGTGAGCGGGAATACGACGGCGAAGATCACGCCCTGGAGAGCCTCCGGCGTCCGCACCAGCGAACCAGCCGCGATGCCGATCCATGACAGCGCGAATCCGAAGAGCAGCATGAGGCCGATGGCGGCCACGCTCGCCGGGAGCCCGCCGTCGGGGCGGAAGCCGACGAGCAGGCCGACGATCCACATGATCGCCACTGCCAGCAGCGCCCGCATCAGGTCGGTCAGCGTCCGCCCGACGAGGACCGAGGACTGTGACATCGGAAGCGAACGGAACCGGTCGATCATCCCGTTCTTCAGGTCGTTGGCCAGGAGGACGGAGGTGTAGACCCCGGCGAAGGCAATCGTCTGCACGAAGATGCCCGCCATGAGGAAGCTCGTGTAGTCGACGCCCGGGATTTCGATCGCGCCGCCGAAGACGAGGCTGAACAGCAGCACGAACATGATCGGGCTGAGCGTCACGTCGAGCAGCAGCTCGGGCGTGCGCTTGATGTGAATGAGGTTGCGCCGGACCATCTGCCACGAGTCGCGCAGCCACCATGTCGCGCTCATGCCACCGCCTCCGCGGGCTCTTCGCCAGCATCCTCGGCAGGGCGGCCGGTGAGCACCAGGAAGACCGCGTCGAGCGTCGGCCGATGGAACCCGATGTCGTCCACCTGCACCCCCGCCTCGTCGAGCGCGCGGATGGCGCGCGTGAGGATCGCGCCGTGGGACGTCACCGCGACGCTGACGCGGCGGCCGTTGGTATCGACGTGCAGGCCGCCTTCGCCGAGGTTATCGAGGACCGCGCGGGCAGCATCGAGTGACGACCCCTCGCTCACCGTGACCTCGAGGCGCTCGCCGCCGACCTGGCGCTTCAGTTCGTCCGCGGTTCCGCGAGCGATGGCCTTGCCATGGTCGATGACGACGATGTCATCGGCGAGGCGATCGGCCTCCTCCAGGTATTGCGTCGTCATGAGGACGGTGGTTCCGGTCCGTGCGAGCTCAGCGATCAGGTCCCACATCGACAGACGGCCCTTCGGATCCAGGCCGGTCGTCGGCTCGTCGAGGAAGATGACCGGTGGCTGCGCGATGAGCGCCGCGCCGAGGTCGAGCCGGCGACGCATGCCGCCCGAATACGTGCGCAGGGGACGGTCGGCGGCGTCACTGAGCTCGAACCGCTCGAGCAGCTCGGTTGCGCGCTGCTTCGAGACCTGCGCGTCGAGCCGATAGAGGCGGCCGATCATCGTGAGGTTCTCGCGGCCGGTGAGCAGCTCGTCGAGCGACGCGTATTGGCCGGCCACGCCGATCTGCTGTCGCACCTCGGCCGGATGGCGAAGGACGTCGATGCCGGCGATAGTCGCCGCGCCGCTGTTGGGGCGAGTGAGCGTCGTGAGCACGCGCACCGCCGTCGTCTTCCCGGCGCCGTTCGGCCCGAGAACGCAGAGTATCGATCCCTCCTGCGCGCTGAGGTCCAGGCCCCGGAGGGCGTGGGTCTCGCCGAAGGACTTGTGGAGGCCCTCGGCCTCGATCATTGCCCGTGTCATCTTGTTCCTCGATCGGTGTCAGGTCGCAGCCTAGCGCCATGTCGGCAAGTCCGCAGACGACCGCTTGCCGGGTGCCCGGTGACGTACGATCGCCGCCATGCCGAAGGTCGCCGTCGTCTTCACCGGTGGGACGATCGCCATGCGAAGCGAGCCATCCGGCGGTGGAAACGTGCCCACGCTCCGTGGCGACGATCTGCTGGCCGCCGTGCCGGGACTGCATGGGCTGGCGGAGATCGAGCCGATCGACTGGGGGCTCGTGCCGGCGTCGCACCTCACGTTCGACGAGGTGCTCGACGTCGGCCGGCGCCTGGCCGATGCGCTCGCCCGGCCCGAGATCGACGGGGCGGTCGTCGTGCAGGGCACCGACGTCATCGAGGAGACCGCCTTCGCCTGGGACCTGCTGCCGCTGCCGGCGAAGCCGGTCGTCGTGGTCGGCGCCATGCGATCGGCCTCCGAGGAGGGCTACGACGGTCCCGAGAACCTTCGCAACGCCGTTGGCGCCGCCGCCGATCCAGCGCTCGCCGATCAGGGCATCGTGGTAGCCATGGCCGGTGAGCTCCACGCCGCCGATGACGTGCGCAAGACGCACACCCACGCCTATGCCACCTTCCAGAGCCCGAACGCCGGCCGCCTCGGCCTGGTGGACCGCGGTCGAGTCATGCTCCTGCGGCGCCGGTCCACGCGCGCGCAGATCGGTTCTGTCCCGGAGCACGCTGCTTCGCCCGTGCCGTTGGTGACGGTCGCCCTCGACGACGGCGGGGCGGTGGAGGCGGCCGTCGCCCGCCGGCCCGCCGGTCTCGTCGTCGCCGCCACCGGTGGTGGCAACACGCCGCCGGCCTACGTCGAGGTCGCCCGACGCC
>Ga0299907_10002577_pt1 | contig 11257 bp, 4 predicted proteins | sample RVTome_16_FD_198680 | JGI IMG/M metagenome (GOLD analysis project Ga0299907, IMG submission 198680) | Soil microbial communities from uranium-contaminated site in the Upper Colorado River Basin, Wyoming, United States - RVT152D67 (version 2) ...
TCCGGACAGCTCCTGAGCCCCGCTCTGATGGCCAGGTTGGAGAGCCTGCAACTGTCCAGCAAGCACCGTCTGATGGGCAGATTCGGAGGCGAGCACAAGTCGAAGCGCTACGGCAACACCGTCGATTTCGCCGATTTCCGCGAGTACCACCCAGGAGACGACTTTCGTCGCATCGACTATCACGTGTTGGCACGGCTCGACCAGGTGCTCATCAAGCTCTTCGAAGCTGATGACGAGATCACGGTCCGGTTGCTCATCGACACGTCGGCCTCGATGAACATTGGGGCCAAGATGCTGCAGGCCAAACGTCTGGCTGCAGCCATGGGCTTTGTCGCCTTGACCGCCCACGACTCGGTATCGGTGCACACATTCCCGGCCCGGGGACCGGCACCCCGGTTCGCGGGACGAGCCGCTGTTCCGGCGTTCCTCGACTACATACAGGATCTCGAGGCGACCGGTCTCACTCCATTCGCGGAGGCCGCGGGCCATCTGCTCAGTCAGAGCAGCCTGCCCGGGCTGACCATCGTCCTCTCCGACCTGCTCACCACGGAATGGGCATCACTCATCCGTCTCCGTGCATCGGGCTCCGATGTGACCATCGTTCACATCCTGGCCGACGAAGACCTCGATCCAGAGTTCTCGGGTGACCTCGAGCTGGTCGATCGCGAGGATGGTGAGCGACTGACCGTGAGCGTCACCGAGGAAGTCGCCAACTCATATCGCAACCGGATCAGGGCGTGGCGCGACGAAGTTGCGGCGACGGCACGCAGCACCGGCGCTGCCTTTCAGGCCGTCAATTCCACAGACGACATCGAGGCCTTGCTCCTTCAGGCCTGGCGGTCCGCCGGAGTTCTGAGATGAGTCTTCTCTTTCCAGCCGGACTGGCCGCCCTTCTTCTGGCCACGCCAATCGTCATCCTCCACATGCTCACTCCGCGCCGCCCGGCGACCTCGGTGTCCTCTCTCCTCCATTGGGACGGGCTCAAACATGCCATAACCGCCGCAGAGCCATGGCAGAAGCTGCGCTGGAGTCTTCTCCTCATCCTTCAGCTGCTTGCCGTGGCACTCTTTGCCCTCGCCCTGGCCCGACCGGCTGTACTCGAAGAAGCGGAGCTCGCCGAGCACACCGTCTTCATCGTCGACGCCTCTGGCTCGATGGCCGCAATCGACGGCGCCCCCGACCGTCTCGGGGCTGCCGTGGACGAGGCGAAAACCCTTCGTCAGGAGCTGCCGGACGAAGGCATCGCCAGCCTCGTCGTTGCCTCCACGCGATCCACGGTGCTGGTTTCCCAGAGCCCGGACGACGGAGAGTTCTCCCGGGCGATCGACACCATCCGAACCGACGGGGGGGCGGCCGACTTCGAAGCCGCTTTCGCCCTGGCCGAGTCTCTGGTGCTTCCCGACCGGGACACCGACTTCATCCTCATATCCGACGGACACCTCCTGGATACCGAACAGCGGCTCGCCCCGCTCGGCACCCGCTTCGTGCCGGTGGGCCGTACTGACACCAACCGGGCCATTACCGATCTGTCCGTCAACTCCGGGCCCGGCGGGCTCCGGGCCCGGGTCACCATCGAGTCGACGGGTGGACCTGACGCGGTGCAGGCCCTCCGTCTCGACGTGGACGGCCTCACCGTCCTGAGCGAGGAGATCGAGATACCTGGTGGCGAAGTCGTGGAAGAGACCTTTGAGCTGCCGTCGGGTACCACCGTCGCCGCATATCTCGACGGCGAAGACTTGCTCGCCTACGACAACCAGCGGTTTGTCGGCGCACCTGCACTCGGGTCGCTCAAAGCAAGGGTCCACGGCGAGAGCCGGTTCTTCCTAGATCAGCTCCTCTCCGCCATCCCCGAAGTAGACACCGACGTGGCACCGGGAGAAGAAGTCGACTTCGAGATCTATGCCGGAGTTGCGATACCTGCCGAGCCGATGACTCCGTTCATCGCGATCGATGTGCCGGGAGGAGCTCCGGGTGTCCTCGCGGTGGGTCGGGTGGAGAACCCGGTCCCGACGCTCGTTGCCGACCACCCGCTTCTCGACGACATCGATGTCAGCAGGATCGCCATCGCAGAAGCTCAGACCCTCGACGTGACCTCGGGCGAGGTCGTTCTCGGTGCACCCGGAGCACCCCTCATCGTTCAGGGTGATGCCGAGGGAGTTCCCTTTTACTACCTGGCATTCACACTCGAACAGTCCAACCTCCCCATCGACATCGCCTTTCCGATCATGGGGGCACGCATGGTTGGCGGTCTTGCCACCGCCGAAGGGGTAGCCGATGCGTTGACCGTCGGTGACCGATTCCCGATCGCCGGGTCGGGTGGGAGTGTCACCGACCCGCGAGGGAGCACCACGATGGTCTCGATCGGTGAATCCGAGCCGATGGCTGATCTCGCCGGATTCTGGACTGTGAGCCCCGAAGGCCAGGAGCCGTATGAGGTCGCGGTCAACGCAGACACCGCCGAATCGGACCTCGCGCCCCGGGACACACTTCCCGACATTCGTCCGACTCCCGACGCAGCTCCGCTGGCAGATGCAACGACCACAATCGCGCGGACATTGCTCCCTTGGGTGCTTGCTGCACTGCTGGTGGTGCTCGCCATCGAGCTATATGTGAGCTTCCACGCCCGGGGTGTGCCGGTCAGGCAATGGAGGATCGGTCTGGCAGTGAGGGCGTCGATAGTCGGGCTGATCGTTCTGGCGCTGGTCGATCCCCCAATAACGACCGGTTCGGGCGAGGTGACCACTGTCTTCGTCGTCGATGTCTCAGACTCGATGAGCGACAGTGCCAGACAGGAAGCTCGGGCTTGGGTCGACTCGGCCTTGACCGAGGCAGAGAGCAGTCAATGGGGGGTCGTCGAGTTTGGGTCCGACGCCCGGGTCGGGACACCGATCGGTAACGCCCCCTACCGGGGAGCACGGGGGGTGGAGACCGATGCCACCAACCTGGCGCGGGGTTTGCGATTGGGCGAGTCGATCCTCACCGGGGAGACGCGTCAGCGCATAGTCCTCGTTTCCGACGGCCGCGGGAACACGGGAGACCTCCAAGCCGAGATGGACCGTCTCGAGACACTGGGAGTCGTCGTCGACGTTCACACCGTCACCGCATCGTCGGTCGCCGATGCCGCCATCTCGGCCGTCGACATGCCCTCGTCGGTGAACACCGGTGAGACGTTCGAGGTGACGGTCGAGGTCCTCTCCACGATCTCTGGAGATGCCGTAGTCGAGCTGTCAGAGGGCTCCGAGGTAGTGGGATCCGAAGATGTGTCTCTTATCCCAGGACCGAACTATGTGACCTTCTCCGCGGAGGCGGGTGACTCCGGCTTGCAGCAATTCACGGGCACGGTCCGCATGACCGGAGATGCGGTGGAGGAGAACGACAGTCATCGCGCTGCAGTCGAGGTCAGAGGTCCTGCCAGCGTCATGATCCTCGATGGTGGTGTCGACAAAGGGCTGATTCTCGAGGAGGCCCTGGTTTCCCTGGGTCTCGAAGTGGAGCGGCTCGGGATCGAGGACATGCCGGGCCTGCAACGCCTATCCGTGCACCGTGCCGTGGTATTGGTCGACGTCAATGCCAGGAACATGAGTGCCGAGAAGTTCGACACGCTCGACACCTATGTGCGAGACCTTGGGCGAGGTTTGGTGGTGGTGGGAGGGACCAACTCTTACGGTCTCGGCGGATACCGGGACACGACTTTGGAAGCTCTGCTGCCGGTCGACTCCGAAGCGCCTGACACCCAGCGTGAGGTGGAGGTGGCCGAGGTGCTGCTGATCGACACGAGCGAGTCCATGGGAGCCTGCCACTGCAGCGAGGATGGGATGATGAGCGAAGAGGGTGGTGTCAACAAGACCGACATCTCGAAGGCGAGTGCCCTCCGCGCCATCGACGCCCTCGGGGCGAACGACGAGATCGGGATCCTGGCCTTCAGTGGCAACGCGGACTGGGTGGTTCCACTCCAGCCACTGCCCGACCAATCGATCATCGATGACGGCATCGCATCGCTGCGACCGTTTGGGGAGACCAGGATCGTCCCGGCAATCGAGGAAGCCGCCAACCAGCTTCTCAACTCGGACAAGGAGATCAAACACATCATCCTTTTCACCGATGGTTTCACCTCTGAGCTGGAAATGGGTGCCGACTTCGCTCCCAGCCCGGTTGCCGGAGATCTGCTCGCGACCGCGGAGCAGATCGCGGCCCAGGGAGTGACCATCTCCGTCGTCGGAACCGGAGAGGGGGCGATTCCCGACCTCGAGAAGGTCGCCGAGATCGGAAAAGGTCGCTTCTATCCGGGACGTGACCTCAACGAGATCCCCGAGATCTTCGTCAAGGAGGCCCGTCTCGCCTCGCGGTCGTACATCAACGAAGGTGAGTTCTTCCCCGTGGTCACCTCCACCGCACAGGCGGTGCGTGACATCGCCTCGTCGCCTGCGATCCTCGGATTTGTCGCCACCACACCGAAGCCCACGGCGGACGTTCAGCTCCAAATCGGGGAGATGGGTGACCCGCTGCTTGCATCCTGGCGGGTCGGTTTGGGTAAGACGACCGCCTGGACCTCCGATGGCGGCGACAAGTGGGGAGCCGGCTGGGCCGGCTGGGAGGGATTCGGCGAATTCTGGTCAAACCTCGTCCGGGACACCTTCCCGCTCACCGGCTCGGAGGGCCAACGCATAGAGGCCGCCATCGCCAGCGAGCTGATGACCTTGACACTCGAAGGCGCGGAGGAATGGCCGGCGGGAACCGAGCCTGTGGCCCGGGTCAGCTATCCCGACGGAACCTCCGAGGAGGTTCGGCTCGAGCGCCAGTCCGATTTCGAGTTCGGCGCAGTCGTTCCCGCCCGACAGGGCGGCACCTATGCAGTCGGGGTCAGCGTCGACGACGGTGAAGGAAATGCCGTCGTGCTATCAACTCTGGCCACTCGTTCGTTCGCCGCCGAGTACCTACCCGGCGACGCCAACTCCGATCTCATGTCGAGCATCTCGGCCGGGACCGGCGGGCGCGGGGAGATCACCCCGGCCCAAGCCTTCGATCCGGAAGGGCTCGAAGAGGGCGTCACCGAGAGACAATTCCGCTGGTGGTTTCTTCTCGCTGCGGCTCTTCTCTGGCCGATCGACGTGGCTCTGCGGCGGCTCCGTCTTTCGCGACGAGAGCAGCCAGACCCGCCAGGACGATCAGAGCGGCCCCGACCCACACCCACATCACCAGCGGGCGCACGAACGCACTGACCTCGACGGTCTCTCCGTCGGGAAACAGCAGAGAGACCGCCACGATCACATCGTCGATTGGCGACGAGCGGAGCGCAGGCTCGGCCACGGGAACGGTTTGATCCTCATAGGCGCGAATCTGCGGTCCAATAGGTTGTCCGTCGAGGTCGAATGAGGCCCGAACGAATACGTACCGCTCTCGTTCACCTGTCTCGATGGTTCGCAGAGTGAGCTCATGTCCCGCCAGATGCACGGTGTCCCCGGACTGCATCGTCCCACTGAAATCCGCGCCGAAGGAGCTGGCAGCCACTGCGAGCAGGAACAAGGCCATGCCGGCATGGGCGAGATACACGCTGAGTTGGCGACCCCGCACCTTGCGTCGCATTGCGGCAAATGCGATAACAGCAAGCGAAGCGACGGCGGGCGCCAGGAGGACAATGCCGATGTGAGGGCCGGCGACAATCATGCCGAGCAAGGCGGCTATCGCAGTCACCACGGCGAAGGCGGCCCACCTTCGCACCAATCCCACCGTCAGGCTCACCACAACAGCGACTGCAATTGGCAGCACCGTGACTACGAAGAACCTGCTGTCGACCGACGCCGACCGACCTAGAAACACCGAGACGAAGGCAGGATATCCCGAACCGCTCGCGATGAAGACGAGGGCTGCGGTCAGCAGCACCGCGTTGACCGTTTGCCATCCGTTGCGGTCAAGACGAACCGCTCCCCACACCTCTCCTCGCTCCGACCTCAAAGCCAGCATGAAGACCGCTCCGGCGACGATGAGGGCAGAGATGAGAAGGATCCGCCCCACCACCGGATCCTCGGCAAAGGAATGGATCGAACCCGTCGCACCCGATCTGGTCAGATACACACCTAGAACGCTCAAAGCGAAAGGAAGGGCCGCGAACATCACGTTCCACCGCCGCATCCTCCCCGTCATGTCCTCTATCCGCGAAGTGTGAAGAAACACTGTGGTCGCAATCCACGGCATCAATGCCGTGTTCTCGACTGGATCCCAAGCCCAGTATCCGCCCCAGCCCAACTCGACGTAAGCCCAGTTGGCTCCGGCTGCCATTCCCAGGGTCAGCAGGGTCCACGACAGGTATAGCCAGCGTCTCGTCCCCAGCATCCAGACCACCCGGTCGCCGCGCCGAATCGCCATCGCCACCGTCAACGCAAATGGCACGACGAGGGTGGTGAGCCCCAGATAGAGGATAGGCGGGTGATAGATCATCGCCGGGTGCTGGAGAATCGCCAGCAACCCGAGCCCATCGACGGCGGGCACAGCGAGAACCGTGAACGGGTTGGCGAAGAAGATCGTGATCAGGAGCAGACCGAGGCCGACGGCGGCCGCCACGCGCACCGCAATCCGCTTCTCGAGTGCTGCGGCGGAGAGGGTCAGGCTCAAGGTGGTGTAGAACAGGATCGACCCGTCCATGCCCCCCCAGAGGGCAGCGAGTCGATATGGCCAAGGTGTCGACAGGCTGGTGGTCTCGGCGACATAGGCCAGCGAGAAGTCCATGGACAGCAGAGCAACGGCAAGCACCGTGACTGCAGCTCCGGCAGTGACCGACGAGACCACCAGAGCCCAGCGACGCCCCGACACCACGGCAATGACCGCAAACGAGATGGCTGCCCAGACAACAACCAGGCCGAGGACTCCGGCGCTCACGTCGGTATCCTACGGACCACCTCTCCCTTTGCTCGCGAGCAGGGAAGCGGAGGTAGCGTCACACCGATGACCGACCTGTTCGAATCCCGGGCCGAAGACCTGGCGTCGCGATCTGCTCCACTCGCCACACGGATGCGTCCCCGAAATATCGACGAGGTCGTCGGCCAACCCAAATTGCTCGACGAGGGCGCCGCCTTCCGGCACATCGTCGAGTCGGGGGAGCCGATATCGATGTTGCTTTGGGGCCCGCCGGGCACCGGGAAGACCACCCTGGCCAGGCTGGTGGCATCCCACGCCGAAGCCGCCTTCACAACCCTGTCCGCCACATCAGCCGGCGTCAAGGACATCAGAGAGGTCCTCGCCGGGGCCCGCAACCGTCTCGCCACGGACGAGCGACGGACTGTGTTGTTCCTCGATGAGATCCATCGATTTGCCAAAAACCAACAGGACGCACTTCTCCCCGGTGTCGAAGACGGCACGCTCATTCTGGTTGGAGCCACCACCGAGAACCCCTATTTCGAGGTCAACAGCCCCTTGATGAGCCGCATGACCCTGTTCCGGCTCGAGTCCCTCACCCCCGGCGACATCGAAGCTCTCCTCCAAACCGCAATGGAGGACGATGAGCGAGGGCTCGGCTCCCTGGACTTGGAGTTGGATTCCTCTTCCGCTCAGGAGCTGGCCACCCGCACCGGCGGCGACGCCCGGCAGTCACTCAATGCACTCGAGGTAGCAGCCCGAATGACGAAGGCCGCGGGGCGCACGATCATTGAGCACGAAGACATCGCAGAGGCGCTGCAACGAAGACTTGTCCGATATGACAAGACGGGTGACTCCCACTACGACGTGATCTCAGCATTTATCAAGTCGATCAGGGGGTCCGATCCCGATGCGGCGATGTACTGGCTGATGCTCATGCTCGAGGGTGGAGAAGATCCCGAGTTCATCGCCCGTCGACTGGTGATCCTCGCGTCCGAGGACGTCGGGCTGGCCGACTCGGAGGGTCTTCGCGTCGCGGTGGCCGCCGCCGACGCTTTGGCGTATGTAGGACTGCCGGAGGCCACTTACAATCTGGCCCACGCCACCCTGTTCCTCGCCACGGCTCCCAAGTCGAACTCGGTTGGTCGGGCGATCAATGTCTCCAGAGACCTGGTGGATCGCGGTCCCACCCCATCCGTCCCCCTGCATCTTCGCTCCGCGGCATACAAGGGCGCGGCGGACCTGGGTCACGGTGTGGACTATCAATATTCCCACGACCATCCCGGCGGGATCGTCGCGCAGCAGTATTTCCCAGATGGAGTACCACCGACTCCCGTCTACCAGCCGGGAGATCACGGAGAGGAAGCCGCCATCAAAGAACGTCTGGCCGAAATCGATCGGGTATTGAAACGGAACCGTGACCTCTGATGATGACCACCGGCCGGGTCGTCTCCGCTCAGCCGTCTGTCTAGTGTCGTGTCCGGTTGGTCCGCTTGCTATTTCGGCGAGCGATTTTTCTCCCTGGCCAGGACGCACGACGAAGTCGCACTGGGCCTTCGGCGAGGAGGAGGACGCAGGCAGGGAGGAAAAGGGCCGTTGAAATACGGGCATTATCTGCCGGACAGGACACTAGATCAGCGCCGAGTTCTGGGAGCCCTCAGGCCAGCCGGCTGACCACCTCAAACTCACCTTTCAGATACTCGATCGAGGCAGCCCTTCCCGCGGCGAGCAGATCGGCCTCCGCATTCCGGACTCGGTCGATTAGCTCGGCGCCCCCGGTGACTACCACCGAATCGACCTCGGCACGCATCGAGGCCCTGGCGTCGGATTTGGCGCGTCGGATCTCGCCGAGCACCCGGGAGACGGCGTCGAGGATCTCAGGATCGCCGGTCAGACCTTCGAGCTCCCCGACTTGGGGCCACGGGGAACGATGGACCGAGCCTTCGCGCCACCAACTCCAGACTTCTTCGGTGACGAACGGTAGAAATGGTGCAAACAGTCTGAGATAAACCTGTAGAGCTGTCTGGAGGGCTGCGTGGGCTGATGCAGAATCCGGCCCTTCCCCGTAGGCGCGTGCCTTGACCAGCTCGACGTAGTTGTCGGTCCAGTTCCAGAACGACTTCTCCGCTATCTCCAATGCCCGGGCGTAGTCGTACCCGTCGAAGGCAATGGACGCGGCGGCAACGGTCTCGGCGAGGGCGGCCAACATGGATTTGTCCAGCGGCTCGTTGGTTGCCGATGACTCCACATCGGTCTCGGAGAATCGCAGAGCGAACTTGGAAGCGTTGAGGATCTTGATCGCCAGACGCCGCCCGATCTTCATGACTCCGAAATCGACTGCGGTGTCGACGCCAGGTCGCCCGTTGCAGGCCCAGTAACGAACCGCCTCCGGTCCGTACTCGTCGATCAGGGGCATAGGGGTGACGACGTTTCCGATTGACTTCGACATCTTCTTGCGGTCCGGGTCGAGGATCCACCCGTTGATGGTGGCGGTGTGCCAGGGGAGGACACCGTGCTCGAAGTGCGACCTGACCGTCGACGAGAACAGCCAGGTTCGGATGATCTCGGGGCCCTGCGGCCGAATGTCCATGGGGAAGACTCTGTCGAAGAAGCCGGGGTCATCGACCCAATGGCCGGCGATTTGTGGGGTCAGCGAGGACGTGGCCCATGTATCCATGATGTCGGGATCGCCGCTGAAGCCACCGGGCTGACCTCGCTGTGATTCGTCGAAACCGTCTGGTGTGTCCGAACTCGGGTCGACCGGAAGCTGGTCATCAGGAGGGATGATCGGATTCTCGTAGTCGACCGACCCGTCCGCTGCGATCGGATACCAAAGCGGAATGGCGACACCGAAATAGCGCTGACGGGAGATGAGCCAATCACCGGTCAAGCCTTCGACCCAATGCCGGTAGCGGACACCCATGAAATCCGGAACCCAGTCCAGCTCTTCGCCACGTACAAGTAACTCCTTACGTAGACGATCGTCACGACCCCCGTTGCGGATGTACCACTGACGGCTGGTGATGATCTCCAGGGGACGATCCCCCTTCTCATAAAACTTGACCGGGTGCATGATCTGGCGCGGCTGACCGTCGAGATCACCAGACTCCGCGAGCATTTCTGCCATCTTGCGCCGCGCCTGATTGGCGAACAGCCCTGCGATCTCGGAGTAGACGTCGGCCGCCGCCCCCGTGAGCCATTCCGGCGTCTCAGTCTGAAATCGACCGTCGGGTTGGATTACAGCCCGAGTGGGCAGATCGAGCTCACGCCACCAGGTGACGTCGGTGGTGTCGCCGAACGTGCAAACCTGTGCGATGCCGGTCCCTTTGTCCGGATCGGCCAATTCGTGGGCAACCACCGGCACCTCGACACCGAACAGGGGTGAGATCGCCGACGAGCCGAATAGGGACCGGTAGCGATCGTCGTCGGGGTGGGCGACCAGAGCAACACAAGAACAGATCATCTCCGGCCGGGTGGTCTCGATATAGATCGGGGATCCATCGGGCTTGTGGAACGCAACCTTGTGGCTGGCCCCACCCCTCTCCCGATCCTCCAGTTCCGCCTGGGCAACCGCCGTCTGGAAGTCGATTTCCCACAGCACTGGCGCGTCCTGGGAGTAGGCCTCGCCACGAGCCAGATTGTTGAGGAACGCCTTCTGGCTGGTGCGTTGGCTGTGATCGTCGATAGTTGCGTAGCTCTGCTTCCAGTCGACGCTCAGCCCGAGGGTGCGCCACAGATGCTCGAAGACTTTCTCATCCTCCTGAGTGAGGATGTGGCATAACTCGATGAAGTTGCGCCGGCTGATCGCGAGGGGTGGGTCGTGGGGCTCGGCGGGAGCAGTGAAGTGCCGGTCATACGGCAGTGACGGGTCACAGCGGACGCCGTAATAGTTCTGGACTCGACGTTCGGTGGGAAGACCGTTGTCGTCCCAGCCCATTGGGTAAAAGACCTCTTTGCCCGCCATCCGGCGATATCTGGCATGAGCATCCGTCTGCACATAGCCAAAGACCGATCCCATGTGCAGCGACCCGGACACGGTCGGTGGCGGGGTGTCGATGGCGAAGATCTCCTCCCGGGTCTTGGATGGGTCGAACCGATAGGTGCCGTCGGTCTCCCAATGGCTGTCCCATTTGGCTTCGAGCCCGTCCAGCTGGGGCTTTTCGGGGATGTTTCGGGTCATTTCTGTCTTTGCAGGCTAATGGCGGCGCAACGGGGAGCCGGAACCGATTTGGCTGGGTCGGGCGTCCAACGCGCATGAAGCCTTTCCTGGTGAGCCTGGCTGTCTTGATTGCCATGGTGGCCTATCGTGCGGCCGGTAGGTCCAGTGGGCAGCTCCCCCCGGTGCTCGTGGAGGAATATGGCTGCGGCCACGGATCCCACTCCAGTTCAGCCGACCAGACGGTCGGCC
>Ga0299907_10002578_pt1 | contig 11257 bp, 9 predicted proteins | sample RVTome_16_FD_198680 | JGI IMG/M metagenome (GOLD analysis project Ga0299907, IMG submission 198680) | Soil microbial communities from uranium-contaminated site in the Upper Colorado River Basin, Wyoming, United States - RVT152D67 (version 2) ...
TTGGCGACCACATCGAAGTTGAGGCCGCGGGCGAGAACGATGAGCGCCTTGGCGAGGCCGGCGCGCTCGGCATCGACCGGCAGGCCGGCGACCAGCTTGCGGTCGATGCACACGGCGCCGATGCGCAGGCGCTGCAGCATCGGCAGCGACGCGTAGCCGGTGCCGAAGTCGTCGACGCCCAGGCGCGCGCCCGAGGCGGCGATCCCGGCAAGGCCTTCTTCCAGCTGCTCGGGCATCTGGCGCAGCAGGCCTTCGGGCACCTCGATGAGCAGCGACTCGGGCGGCAGGCGGCTCGCTTCCAGCGCGGCGCGCACCTGCTCCGCGAGGCCGCTGTTGCGCAGCTGGCGCGCGGTCACGTTGACCACTACGCTGAAGGGCTTGATGCCGGCGTCCAGCCAGCGGCGGCCCTGCTCGCAGGCCTCGCGCAGCACCCAGGCCCCGATCGGCACCAGCAGGCCGGTATCGTCGGCGAGCGGCAGGAAGGCCTCCGGGGCGAGCACGCCGTAGCGCGGGTGGCGCCAGCGCAGCAGCGCCTCGGCCCCGGCGACCTGGCGCGTGGCGATGTCGATGCGCGGCTGGTAGACGAGGAACAGCTCGCCGCGGTCCACGCCCGCGCGCAGCTCCTCGGCGAGCGCGGCGGCGGCCGCCGCGTCCTGGTTGAGCACCACGGAGAAGAACTGGTAGCTGTTGCGGCCGGCTTCCTTGGCGCGGTACATGGCGGCGTCGGCGAGGCGCAGCAGCGTCGCCACCTCCTGCCCGTCCTGCGGCACGCAGGCGATGCCGATGCTCGCGCCCGAGAGCACCTCGTGCTGGTCGATGCGGCAGGACTGGCCCAGCTCGACGATCAGCTTCTGCGCCACCGAGGCGGCCTCGCGCGGGTCGGCGATGTCCTGCAGCAGCACGCAGAATTCGTCGCCGCCGATGCGCGCCACGAAGTCGTCGCCGCGCACGCAGGCGCGCAGGCGCGAGGCGAGCACCTTCAGCAGGGCGTCGCCGGCGTCGTGGCCGAGGCGGTCGTTCACCTGCTTGAAGTTGTCGAGGTCGATGAACAGCACCGCCGCGGTCTTGTCGTGGCGTCGCGCATGCGCCACCGCTTCTCGCGCGCGGTCGTGGAACATCGCGCGGTTGGGAAGGCCGGTGAGCGTGTCGTGGTGCGCGAGAAATTCCAGGCGCCGCGCATCGTGCTGCAGCTGGATGGCGGCGAAGCGCAGGTCCTCCTGCGCGCGCTTGAGCGCGGTGACGTCGTTGGCGAGCATGTAGAAGCCGAGCACCGCGCCGTCGGCGGCGAGGTGCGGCACGCAGGCCATCTGCAGGGCGCGCTGCCGCCCGCGCTCCAGGGTGGTGAACTCGAACTGCACTTCCTCGCCGGCCAGCACCCGCTCTATGTGCGGCCGCATGCGGCCGTAGGCGTCCGCGCCGAACACCTCGGCGACGCTGCGGCCGTGCATCTCGTTTTGCGGAATGCCGAGCCAGTCGTCGTAGGTGCGGTTGCTGAAGCGGTAGCGCTGCTCGCGGTCGAGATACGAGATGAGCGCGGGGACGTTGTTCGCCACCAGGCGCAGGCGCTCCTCGCTCTCGCGCAGCGCCTCCTCGGCGGCGGCGGTGCGCATCACCGAGCGGCGCGTCATGAGCACGGCGATGGCGAGCAGTATGGCCGCGCCCGCCACCAGCGCGTCCAGCATCACGCGTTGCGGCCAGAGCGTCTGGCCGGCGAGCCAGGCGCGGATCTGCGGCGCCATCTCGGCGCCGGCGGCGACGACCAGCAGCAGCGCACCGGCGATGACCAGCAGCGGGCCCAGCGGAATTTTCGAGTGATGGCTCACGGATCGCGACGCTAAACGGCTATCTTGACCTTGCGCCCTGCCTGTCGCAACGTAAATTTGCGAGTCGAGCGGCTCACGGCCCGTGTAGCTGCGCCTAGTACAGCGCTGTAGCCAATCTTCTACGGTATTCCGACACGAGCTCGGGCTGCTCGCCCGCCAGCGTGAAAAGGTTCACCAGCTGCTTTCGCGCCTCGCCGTCACGCCACTGCTTGTCTTTTTGCACGATCGCCAGCAGCTCCTCCATCGCCTCGCGGTAGCGGTGCGCCGCCGCATGCACCTGCGCCAGCGCGAAGCGCGCCTCCAGGTCCTCCGGCTGCGCGGCGAGCCTGCGGCGGAGCTCGTCTTCGTCCGTGCCGCCGGCGGCGCGCGAGAAGCGCGCCGCGGCGAGCAGCGCCTCGCGGCGGGCGTCGAGCTGGGCATTGGCCTGCACTTCGCCCAGCACGCGCTCCGCCTCCTCGGCCTGCCGCTGCTCGATCAGCGCCTCGGCGCGGTCCAGCCGGGCGAGGTCTTCCAGGTCGGCCGCCGAGGGCAGCAGCCGGTCGATGAAAGCCCGCACCTGCGACTCGGGCAGCGCGCCGAGGAAATGCGCCGCCGGCTTGCCGTCGCGGAATGCGATCACGTCGGGAATGGAGCGCACGCCGAACGCGGCGGCGAGGTCCTGGTTCTCGTCGGAATTGACCTTGACGAGCTTGAAGCGCCCGGCATATTCGCGCTCCAGCTTCTCGAGGATGGGGCCGAGCGCGCGGCAGGGCGCGCACCACGGCGCCCAGAAATCCACCAGCACCGGGACTTCGGCCGATGCCTCCAGCACTTCGCGCTCGAACGTGGCGGGGGTGATGTCCATGAAAAAACTATAATAGGGCTATGACCTACGTCGTGACCGAAGATTGCATCAAGTGCAAGCACATGGATTGCGTGGAGGTTTGCCCCGTCGATTGCTTCTACGAAGGCGACAACATGCTGGTGATCCATCCCGACGAATGCATCGACTGCGGCGTGTGCGAGCCGGAATGCCCGCCCGCCGCGATCGTCCCGGACTCCGACGCCAAGGCGCAGAAGTGGCTGAAGCTGAACGCCGATTTCGCCGTCAAATGGCCCAACATCACCCGCAAAGGCACCCCGCCGCCGGACGCGGATGCGTGGAAAAGCGTCGACGGCAAGTTCCAAAAGTTTTTCTCCCCGGAACCCGGCAAGGGCGAGTGAGTCCAACCGGCACATGAAGACCCTCCTCATCGTGTGCCTGGCGCTGACGCTGGCGAGCTGCGCGAGCTTCGAGGGCCGCGGGCTTACCGCCGGGCAGTCCACCGCCGCGGACGTCGAGCGCGTGATGGGCGCGCCGGTAGAGCGCCGCCAGGCCGCCAACGGCGAAACCTGGCTCTACTACCCGCGCCAGCCCTTCGGCCGCAAGACTTTCGTAGCGCGGCTCGCCCCCGACGGCAGGCTGGTGGCGATCGAGCAGCGCCTTACCGACGAGAACGTGGCGCTGCTGGTTCCGAACACCACGCGCGCCGAGCAGGTGCGCGAGCTCTTCGGGCCGCCGTACACCTCGATGCAGGTTGCGCGCATGGACCGCAGCATCTGGACCTGGCACATGCGCCGCTTCGGCGATCCCGGCATCCCGGTATCGCTCAACGTGCAGATGTCGCCCGACGGCGTGGTGCGCGAGGTCTACATCCTCGACGAGTCGGACTCGAACTTCCGCGACGGCATAACGCTCGGCTTCGGTTTCGGCCGCTAGCTAACCGCGGCCGACGAAGGGCATCTTGGTCGCCATGATGGTCATGAACTGGACGTTCGCGTCCAGCGGCAGCTTCGCCATGTAGAGCACCGCGCTGCCCACGTGCGCCACGTCCATGCGCGGCTCGACCATGGTGGTGCCGTTGGGCTGCGGCACGCCCTTGGTCATGCGCTCGGTCATCTCGGTGGCGGCGTTGCCGATGTCGATCTGGCCGCAGGCGATGTCGTCCTTGCGGCCGTCGAGCGAGATGCACTTGGTGAGGCCGGTCACCGCATGCTTGGTGGCCGTGTAGGGCGCGGAGTAGGGGCGCGGGGCGTGCGCCGAGATGGAGCCGTTGTTGATGATGCGCCCGCCGCGCGGCTGCTGCGCCTTCATCATGCGGATCGCCTCCTGCGAGCACAGGAACATGGCGTGCAGGTTGATGTCCACCACCTGCTTCCATTGCTCCCAGCTCAGCTCTTCCATGGGGATCGCCGGCGCACCCATCCCGGCGTTGTTGAACAGCACGTCGAGACGCCCCCACGCGTCTTTGACCTTGGCAAACACAGGCTTCACGTTTTCAGGTTTGCTCAAGTCGGCGGGAATCGCCAAGGCACGAGCGCCTGCGCCCGAGTCGGCGGCGGTCTTGTCGAGCAGCTCCTTCCTGCGGCCGACCAGTGCGACGTGGTAGCCGTCCGCGAGCAGCGCGAGCGCCGCGGATTTGCCGATGCCGGTGCCGGCGCCCGTGACCAGGGCGGTCCTCTTAGCCTTTTCCATGAGCTCTCCTTGAAAGAAAGTCGAGCAGCGCGGCGTTGAAGCGCTCGGGCTGCTCCAGGTTGGAAAGATGCCCGCAGCCCTCCAGCACCACCAGCTCGGCGCCCGGGATGCGCTGCGCCATGCCCTGCGCGAGCGCCGGCGGATAGACGCGGTCCTCGTCGCCGGTAATGACCAGCGTCGGGACTGCCAGCCTCTCGAGCGGTGCGCCGCGGTCCTGGGACACCGAGGCCTCGAGCGCCTTGAGGTAGGAGTCGTTGCGCAGCGCATGGAAGCTCGCGAGCAGCGCTTCCTGCGCGCCGGGGCCGGCCCGGCTGCCGAGCAGGCGCCGCGCGGAGGGCGGCGTGCGGCTCCTGCGCTCCTCGACGTACTTGAGCACTTCCTCCGCCGAGAGCGCGTCGAAGCCCGGGCTGGTATTGGCGAGCGTCAATGTGGCCACGCGGCCGGGATGCTTGAGCGCGAAGTTGCGCGCGATGCGCCCGCCCATGGATAAGCCGACGAGGTGGGCTTTTCCTTCTTTCAGGAAATCCAGAACGCGCAGGAGATCTGCAGTGAAATCGTCGAACCGCAAAGCCCCGTCGTAGTCGTCGGAATCGCCGTAGCCGCGCGCGTCCCACGCGACGGCCCTGTAGTTTCTCGAAAAGAAGGTCAGCTGCGACGCCCAGTGCGCGCGATTGCCGCCGATGCCGTGCAGGAAGACGATAGGGGATCCCCGGCCGGCCACGCTCAGCGCGATGCGCGGAGCACCCGAGACAAGCAGGGTTCGCAGGATTACTCTGCCTTCGCGCCCGAGATCCTGACCGCCCGCGCGCGGTTCTCGCTGTCCTTCCTGATGTAGGCGGCGAATTCGCCGGGCGAGCTGCCGACCACGTCGTAGCCGCGGGCGATGAGCTGCTTTTGCCGGAATTCGGGGTCATCGAGGATTTTTTTCGTGTCCCGGTGGATGCGCGCAACCGCTTCCTCCGGCGACCCGGCGGGAAGGAACAAGCCGAACCAGGCATGCGTCTCGACCTCGGGATAGCCCAGCTCGGTGAAAGTCGGCACCTGCGGGAACAGCGGCGAGCGCTGCGGCCCGCCGATGGCGAAGGCCTTGATGCGTCCGGCCTTGAGCTGCGGGGCGGAGGTGGCGATGCCGGCGAAGGTAAGCTGCACCTCGCCTGCCATGACCGCCGGCACCGCGAGCGAGATGCCCTTGTAGGGCACGTGCACCAGATCGATGCCGGCCTTGCTCTTCAGCATCTCGCCCGACAGATGCGGCTGGCTGCCGCTGCCGTAGGAGGCGTAGTTGATGCTGCCGGGCTTTGCCTTCGCCAGCTTGATCAGCTCATCGAGGCTGTTGGCGGGCAATGCCGGATGCCCGACCAGCATCTGCTGCAGCAGCACCAGCATCGTCACCGGGATGAAGTCGCGCTGCGTGTCGAACGGCAGCTTGCTGTACAGGTGCGGGTTGATGGAGAAGGTGGCATCGGTGGTCATCAGCAGGGTGCTGCCGTCGGGCGCGCTCTTCGCCACCGCGTCGCTGGCGATGATCGTGTTGGCGCCGGGCCGGTTCTCGACCACCACCGGCTGGCCCCAGGACTGCGCCAGCTTCTCGGCGATCTGGCGCGCCATGACGTCGATGCCGCCGCCGGGCGGATAGGCGACCACGATGCGCACCGGTTTCGAGGGCCAGGTCTGCGCATGCGCGGACAAAGCGAAACAGGCAAGCAGGACAAAGGCGAGGCGGATGGGGTTCATGGCGGCTGATGATATCTTAGGGTCATGTTCCTGAACATGAAGCTGCTCGCCCACCATACCCTCAACGGGTTCGGCGGGATGGGCGAAGGCATGGCCATGCAGCTTGCGCGCGACGGCCGGCGCGTGCTGTGGCTGGCGCACGAGAGCGCGCCGAAGAACTTCACCGCGGTCGATGTCAGCGATCCGCGCGCGCCCCGCGTCATCGCGCAGACCGACCTGCCGCATGCGCAGATGCGCTCCAACTCGCTCGAGGTGGCGGGCGACCTGATGGCGGTGGCCTACCAGGTGACCCAGTTCGGCCTCGAGCCGGCCGGCTTCGAGCTGTTCGATATAAGTGTTCCTGAAAAACCAAGATCCATCTCGTTTTTCGACGCCTCCGGCCCGCACTCGCGCGGCTGCCACCAACTGTGGTTCGTCGACGGAAAGACGGTGCACATGGCCTGCGCCGATCCCGAGCTCAAGCCGCACAATCCCAAGGACGACCAGATCTACCGCATCGTCGACGTTTCGAGCCCGTCGCGGCCCCGCGCGGTGGGGCGCTGGCACCTGCCGGGCACGATGCAAGGCGACGACGCGCCGCCGCCGCCGCGCCTTGCGCCCAAGTTCGATGCCGGTTTCCGTGCGCACAACACCAACGTCTACCCCGAGCGCCCCGACCGCTGCTATCTCGGCTATCTCGACGGCGGCATCATGGTGCTCGACATCTCGGAGCCCAGCCGCCCACGGCTCGTCTCGCGCTGGACCAACTCGCCGCCCTATAACGGCTTCAGCCATACGGTGCTGCCGCTGTTCGAGCGCGAGCTCCTGGTGGTGAGCGACGAATCGGTCATGGACCACGCGGCCGACTGGCCCAAGCTGGTATGGATCCTGGATGCGCGCGACGAGCGCCACCTCGTGAGCATCGCCACGCTGCCCGCACCGCCGCTGGACGCCTTCCGCTCCCGCGGCGGGCGCTTCGGCGCGCACAACCTGCACGAGAACCCGCCCGTGCCGGGGGCGTGGAAGTCCGACCAGGTGGTGCTGGGCACCTTCTTCAACGCCGGCGTGCGTGCCTACGACCTCAGCGATCCGTATGCGCCGCGCGAGATCGCCTACTTCGTGCCGCCGGCGCCCGAGGGCTCCCCGGCCGGCTCGGTGCAGATCAACGATGTGTTCGTCGACGACCGCGGCATCGTCTTCACCGTCGATCGCCATGCCGGCGGCCTCTACGCGCTCGAAATGAAGTTGTGATTCCCGACGGGCGCACGCCTGTATTCGTCGTCACGGGGTTCCTGGGCAGCGGCAAGAGCACGCTCGTCAATCACCTGGTTTCAAGAGAAAAGGATTCCCTGGTGATCGTGAACGAGTTCGGCGAAGTGCCGGTCGATCACCATCTCATCGAGGCGGCGCAAGAGCGCGTGGTCGCGCTGCCCAACGGCTGCCTGTGCTGCCGGCTGCGCGGCGACCTCGAGGAAACGCTGATCGGCGCCGCGATGCGCCGGCGGCGCGGCGATATCGCCGGCTTCGACCGCGTCATCGTCGAGACGAGCGGCCTCGCCGACCCCGGCCCGGTGGCGCAGACCCTGTTCGCCGACCAGGCGCTGGCGCGCGATTTCAAGCTCGGGCCGATCGTGACCGTGGTCGACGCCGCCGATGCCGGCGGCAGGAGTTCCGCCGCCGCCATCGCGCGCGCGCAGATCGCCTCGGCGGACGTGGTGGTGTTTTCCAAGCTGGATCGCGCGCCCGACCCCTCCACGGCGAAGGCCGAGGTCGAAAGCATCAACCCGCAAGCCGCGCTGCTGGAGGCGCGCTTCGGCCAGCTCGACCCGGCGCTGCTCACGCACCCTAAAATGGGGACGTACCCCATTTTCCGGGCGGGCGCGCCGCATGCCTCGTCGATCCGCACTTTCATCCTCGGCTTCGAGAAGCCGGTGAAGCGCGAGCTGCTCGAGCGCTTCCTCGCGGTGCTGGTCGAGCTGCGGGGCGCCGATCTTTTGCGTGTGAAAGGGGTGGTCGCGCTGGAAGGCGGACAATCGGTGCTGGTGCAGGGCGTGCGGCATGTGTTCGACCGGCTGCGCCCGCTCGAGGCGCCCGCCACGGGCCTGGTGTTCGTCGCGAACGGGCTGGGAAAGGACGAGGTGGCTGCGCTGTGGCGGGCGATGTCAACATTGCAAGCTTCTGCCATGAGCTGTCAAAAGATGTAAGCCCCGGCGGCTAGTCGAGCGACCGGCGGCTACAGTACGCGGTCCATGGCCCTGCCGCGTCCCGCCGAGCAGCCGCTGCCGAACCCGGTGCGCATCCTGCTCATCGAGGACGAGCCGCTGTGCGCGCAGATCGTCATCGCGTTCCTCGCGCGCATCAAGTGGGCCGCACCGGTCGTCGAGACGGTCACCACGCTTCGCCAGACGCTCGCGCGCCTCACGCTCGAGCACTTCGATCTCGTCATCTGCGACCTGAACCTGCCCGATTCCAAGGGCATCGCCACGCTGCAGGCCGTGGCACGCGCCTGCGACCGCCTCATCATAGTGCTCGCGGCCAACGACGATCCGGGGCTGCGCGAGCTGGCGCTCGAGCGCGGCGCCTACGAGCTGATGCACAAGGGCCGCCTGAGCGAGGCGGCGCTCGAGCGGCTGCTGCGCCTGGCCACGGTGCAGGCGGGCACGGTGCGCTCGCTGCGCGACAGCGAGACGCGCTTTCGCAAGACCTTCGAGCTGGCCGCCTCCGGCATGGCGCACGTCGGCCTGGACGGCAGCTTTCTGCGCGTAAACCGCCGCCTGTGCGAGATCCTGGGCTATCCGGAGGGCGAGCTCGTCGGCCGCCGCGTCAAGGACATCTCCGATCCCGAGGCCGGGCAGCGCCGCGAACGGCGCTTCATCCGCAAGGACGGCAGCGTGGTCTGGGTGGATCTCACCATCGCCCCGGTGAACAATCCCGACGGCGTGCGCCAGTACGAGATCGCCGTGATGGAGGACATCACCGAGCGCAAGCAGGCGGAGGCGCGCCGCGAGGCGCATACGCGCTACCAGGAGGCGATCGCGGCGTTCGGGCAGGCGGCTCTCGCGATGCGCGTGCCGGGCGAGCTCATCGAGGAGGCCGTGCGCACCGTGCAGCGCGCGCTGCGCACCGAGGAGGTGACGTACGCCGGCGGCGCACTGCAGGTGAGCGGCCCGCTGTCCTACGAGGCGCAGAGCTTCCTCGCCACCGCGGGGAGCCTGCTGTCCACCGGGCTGCAGCGCATCGAGAGCGAGATGCGGGTGTCGTTTCTTGCGCAGTTCGACCCGCTCACCGCGCTGCCCAACCGCGCGCTGCTCGCCGACCGCTTCTCGCAGATGATCCTGCAGGCCGGCCGCCGCGGCTCGCTGCTCGGGGTGCTGTTCATCGACCTGGACGACTTCAAGCTGGTGAACGACACGCTGGGCCATGCCGGCGGCGACGAGCTGCTCAACAAGGTCGCGCGCAGGCTGCACTCGGCCGTGCGCCCGGGCGACACCCTGGCGCGCATCAGCGGGGACGAGTTCGGCCTCGTGCTCGCCGACCTGACGCGCGCCGAGGACGCGGCGCTGGTGGCGCAGAAGCTGCTCGAGCGCCTGGCCGAGCCGTTCATGCTCTCGGGCCGCGAGACCTTCGTCACCGCGAGCGTCGGCATCGCCGCCTTCCCGGGCGACGGGCAGGACGCGGAGACCCTGCTCGGCGCCGCCGACGCCGCGATGTACCGTGCCAAGCAGTCGGGGGGCAACGCCTACCACTTCTTCACCGCGCAGATCACGCAGCGCACCCGGGTGCGCGCGCAGCTCGCCCTGGAGCTGCGCCGCGCCATGGAGCGCAACGAGTTCGCGCTCGTGTACCAGCCGAAGATCGACCTCGCGACCGGCCAGGCTTGCGGCGCCGAGGCGCTGCTGCGCTGGAACCACCCGGAGCGCGGCGTGGTCGGCCCGGCCGAGTTCGTGCCGGTGCTCGAGGAAACCGGGCTGATCGTGCCGGTGGGGGAATGGGTGGTGCGCCGCGCCTGCGAGGACGTGAAGGCGTGGCAGAGCGAGGGGCTGAACGTGCTGCCGGTCGCGGTGAACCTTTCGGCGCGGCAGTTCCGCCAGCAGCATCTCGACGCGCGCATCCGCTCGCTGGTGCGGTCCGCGGGCGTCGATCCCCGCCTGATCGAGCTCGAGATCACCGAGAGCCAGCTGATGCAGGACCCCGACCACGCGATCCGCGTCATGAACGCCTTGCGCGACGCCGGCATCCGCATGGCGATCGACGACTTCGGCACCGGCTATTCCAGCCTCGCCTACCTCACGCGTTTCCCGGTGGCGGCGCTGAAGATAGACCGCTCGTTCGTCGCCGGCGCCCTGAGCGACGCCGCCGCCGCGGCGATCGTGCGCACCATCATCGAGATGGCGCACACGCTGAGCTTCACCGTGGTGGCCGAGGGCGTCGAGACCGACGGCCAGATGGCGTTCCTGCGCCAGTTCGGCTGCGAGCAGGGCCAGGGCTTTCTTTTCGCCCGCCCCATGGGGGCGGCGCAGTTCAGCGCACTCATAGCGTAAGGGTTTGTAAGGCTAGGGGTTTTCCTTAGCGCGTTCAGGGAATCCCCGATATGGCCAGGGGCGGGGGGCCGCCACAATGGCCCACCATGCAGGCCTCGCCCGAGTTCCAGCCGCTGGAGGGCCCGCAACGCCATCCGGTCCGCGTACTTCTCCTCGAGGACGACCGCATCAGCGCCGAGATCTTCGGCGCTTACCTGCGCCGCATTCCGTGGGCCGCCGCCGAGCTTTCGACCGCGGACACGCTGGCAGAGGCGCTCGCGCTCCTGACGCGCGGCGGCTTCAATCTCGTCGTCTCGGACCTCAATCTGCCTGACTCGAACGGCGCCGCGACCGTAGCCAGGCTTGCCGGCTCGGCCGGCCTGATCATCGCCATCAGCTCCGACGACGATCCCACGCTGCGCCAGGCGGTGCTGGCGGGCGGCGCCTACGAGTTTCTACACAAGAGCGAGCTGAACGAAGCGGCGCTGCAGCGCCTGGTGCGGCTGGCCGTCATGCAGTCCAGGGTCATGGGCTCGCTGCAGGAAAGCGAGGCCCGGTTTCGCCAGACGTTCGAGCTCGCCGCCTCGGGCATCGCCCACCTCGGCCTCGACGGCCGCTATCTGCGCGTCAACAAGAGCCTGTGCCGCATTCTCGGCTATGCCGAGGAGGAGCTGATCGGCCGCGTGGCGAGCGACCTGTCTCATCCG
>Ga0299907_10002579_pt1 | contig 11249 bp, 9 predicted proteins | sample RVTome_16_FD_198680 | JGI IMG/M metagenome (GOLD analysis project Ga0299907, IMG submission 198680) | Soil microbial communities from uranium-contaminated site in the Upper Colorado River Basin, Wyoming, United States - RVT152D67 (version 2) ...
GTCGCCCCAGGTCTCCCGGATCAACGCGCTGAAGGCGCCGATGTTACCGCCTGGTAGCATGAGCCGACGATGAGGGACGCGAGGGCGAACGAGACCGACATCGCGATCATCGGCGCTGGCTTCGGCGGTCTCGGCGCGGCGATCCGCCTTCAGCAGGAGGGTTTCCTCGACTTCCTGGTGTTCGACCGGGGTGACGACGTCGGCGGCACGTGGCGCGACAACAGCTATCCGGGCTGCGCCTGTGATGTGCCCTCGCATCTCTACTCGTTCTCGTTCGCGCGCAACCCGTCGTGGACCGACACGTTCTCCGGCCAGGCCGAGATCTGGGACTACCTGCGCGGCTGCGTGACCCGGTACGGCTTGACCTCAAGGCTGCGGCTACGCCAGACGGTCCAGGAGGCCGCCTGGGACGACGGCGCCCAGCGCTGGCGCCTGCGCACGTCGCGCGGCACCTACACCGCGCGCGTCCTGATCGGCGCCGCGGGGCCGCTCAGCGATCCCGCGATCCCCGACATCGCCGGGCTCGACGGCTTCCGCGGGACCATGTTCCACTCGGCCCGGTGGCGCCACGACCACGACCTGACCGGTCGCCGGGTGGCCGTCATCGGCACCGGCGCGTCCGCGGCCCAGTTCCTGCCCGGGATCCAGCCGCAGGTCGCGCGGATCACGCTGTTCCAGCGCAGCCCCGCGTGGGTGCTGCCCCGCATGTCGCGACGCATCACGGCGGTTGAGCAGGCCATCTACCGGCACGTGCCCGGCGCTCAGTGGCTGACCCGCACGGCCCTGTACTGGGCACGGGAGGGCCTCGCGGTGGGGTTCCTGCATCCCCGGGTCAACCGGGTCGCTCAGCGGCTCGCGCTCCAGCATCTGCGCCGGCAGGTCCCCGATCCCGACCTCCGCGCCAAGCTCACACCCGGCTACGTGATGGGCTGCAAGCGGATCCTGCTGTCCAACGACTACTGGCCGGCCCTGACCCGCGACAACGTCGAGGTCGTGACCGACAAGATCCAGCGGGTCGAACCTTGGGGCATCGTCACCACCGACGGTGTTTCGCATCCGGTCGACACCATCATCTTCGGCACCGGTTTCCGCGCCACCGAGCCGCCGATCATGCACACGGTGCGCGGACGGGATGGCCACACACTCGCCGAAGCGTGGACGCCCACCATGCGCGCCCACTTGGGCACCACAGTGCATGGCTTCCCCAACTTCTTCGTGCTGCTCGGGCCGAACACCGGGCTGGCGCACACCTCGGTCATCCTGATGATCGAGGCGCAACTCAAGCAGGTCGTCAAGGCGCTGGCGCACCTGCGCCGCACCGGCGCGGCCACGATCGAGCCGACCGTCGAGGCGCAGCGGCGGCACACGCGGGCAGTCGACGAGGCCATGGACGGCACGGTCTGGACGGGCGGCGGATGCGCCAGCTGGTACCTCGACGCGACCGGCCGCAACTCGACGCTGTGGCCCGGGTACGCCACGGGGTTCCGCCTCCGGCTCGCTCGGTTCCGGGCCGGTGATTACGTGACCACGGGGGTTGGACATGGCAGCTCGTACGCTGGCCGGGCAGCGGGTGCTCATCACAGGCCCGGCACACGGCATCGGTGAGCGCACCGCACGGTTGGCCGCAGCCCGCGGCGCGCGGCTCGGGCTGATCGGCCTGGACCCTGCGCGGTTGGCCGCGCTGGCCAATCAGCTCGGTGAGGGCCACCACTGGTCCGAATGCGACATCACCGACCCACCGCGCCTGGACGCTGCGGTCGCGGCGACGGCGACGGCGCTCGGCGGCATCGACGTCGTGGTCGCCAACGCGGGGATCGGAACCACGGGCACGGTCGCCAGCGCACCGGTCGAGGCCATGATCCGCATGGTCGACGTCAACCTCAACGGCGTCATCCGCACGGTCACCGCCACGCTGCCGCACCTGATCGAGGCGCGGGGCTACGCCCTGCTGATCTCGTCCGTCGCGGCGTTCACCGCGATGCCGGGCATGGCGGCGTACAGCGCCTCCAAGGCGGGCGTGGAACAGTTCGGGAACGGCCTGCGGCTCGAGGTCGCCCACCTCGGCGTCAGGGTCGGCACGGCACATCCCATCTGGACCGACACCGACCTGGTGCGTGGCTTCTCCGAAGACCTGCCATCGTTCGAGGTGGCGCGGCGCAAGCTGCCCTGGCCGCTCAACAGCCTGGTCTCGGTCGATGCGTGCGCCGAAGCGCTCGTGCACGCGATCGAACGCAGGCGACGCAAGGTCTACATCCCACGCTCGATGGCCGCGGTGCAGGCGCTGCGCACGCTCACGCTGAGCCGGTTCGGCGACCACGTCACCGCCAGGGTCACCGGCGGGGGGCGGCTGGTGGCGAAGCTCGAGGAGGAAGCCCGAGCCGCGCGTTCCACATCACACGACGATGGCGGCTGACCGTCACGGCTTCGCGGACCCGATGACCTTCGTCAGGTTGCTCCCGCTCGTTGCCCGACCGCACCACCTCGGCCCGCAACGCCTGGTGGCCGACGGGCGGTTGATCTGAGCAGCAACCGAGCGGACTGGCGGTCCTGCGGACCAAATCGATGGTGGGACGCCGGGACCGCCGGCCCGTGACCGATCAGAACGGCAGGTCCCCGCCCTCTTCGAGGGCCTCACGAACGGCGTCAGCGATGACGCCGTCGCCCTGGATGCGGTCCGCGCGGTCGGCCAGCAGACGATCCATCTCGTCATCGCAGTCGGCGTCCTGCACGCGGCCCTCCAGATCGTCGAGCTCCTGCTCCGTTCCCTCCGGAAGCAGGTCATCGTCCCCCAGATCCTCCAACCGCGCGTCGCTGAGCTCATCGACGATCACCTGCACCTGGGTGATCACCTCATCGGCAAGCTCGTCACAGCTGGCGGCCGCGGTGCTCGGAGACGACCCCACCGGCGCGGTCGCCTCGGGACCTGCACCCTCCGCCGCATCCTCCGGTACGGAGGTGTCCGCTCCCGCACAACCCGCCAGCAGCGCGGCGACGAAGACGAACATCAACATAGAGCGCTTTGCCATGGGCCTCTCCTCGATCGGCGTGACGGACCTCATGGGACTCGTTGCTCCCCACGCGTTCGTGGCCTCCGTCACTGATGATCGACCCAGACGCGCTGTGGCATGCTGTCGCCGTCGATGCACGTGACGACACCGTGAACCCTAGACGGGTCACGGGACGACCCGCTACCTCCCGGGGGAGACCGCGGATCGTCGACGCACCGCGTCCATCGGACATGAGGGCCATAAGGCGTCGCCGCGGCATTCCCCGCGTGCACGAGGGGTTACGCGAGGCCACCGAGCAACACGCCGGCCGCGTAGGCCAGCACGGCGGCGGCGCCGCCGATCGCGAGCACCTCGAGGCCGCTGCGCAGCGGCTGCTGGCCGACCAGACGGCCCTTGATCGCGCCCACGGCGAAGAAGGCGACCGCTGTCATCGCGGCACTCCAGGAGAACGGCTGCGCGGTCGCGCGGGGCAGCACCGAGGCCACGATGAAGGGCAGCAGCGGCAGCAGGCCGATCGCCACGAACGCGACGAACGTCGTGGCCGCGGCCCGCGCCGCGTTGGGTAGCTGCGGAGCGAGGCCGAGCTCGTCGGTCAGCATGACATCGACCCACCGCTCGGCGTCGGAGGTCACCGCCTCGACGGCCTCGTCGAGCGTGCGGCCGGTCAGTCCCTTGCTCGAAAGGATCTGACGGATCTCCTCGCGCTCCCCATCGGGGTAGAGCGCGATCTGGCGCCGCTCATCGGCGCGAGCTCTGTCGTGCTGCTGCCCTTCGGTGCGCGCACCGAGGAAGTTGCTGGCAGCCATGCTGAACCCGTCGGCGATGAGGTTCGCCACGCCGAGGATGATGACGACGCTCGACCGCAACCCGGCCCCCGCCACACCCGCGACCACGGCGAACGTGGTGACCGTGCCATCGATCGCGCCGTAGACGAAGTCGCGCAGGTAGCTGTGGTCCGGCTGCCGCGCGAGGCGGTCGGCCACCGCGTCGGGTGTGTGGTCCCGCCGCAATCGGGCGACCGCGTCAGGGTCCGGGGTCACCCATCGCGACGGGCGTGCAGACCAGCGCATGTCGCCCCGATCCGGGTTCGTCAGCGGCCACGCCAGCCGGACGTCAGTCCGCGGAACGGGGACGGACGACGAGCACCGGGCACGTGGCGTGCTGCACGCACTGCTGGCTGATGGAGCCCAGCAGCAGTCCCCCGAACCCGCCCAGGCCGCGCGAACCAACGACCAGCAGGTCGGCATCGGTCGAAGCGCGCAGCAGCGCCTCGGACGGGTGGCGGTCCCCGATCGCCACGTGTTCGACAGCGATGCCGTCCACGTCGTCACCCACCGACGTCACGATCCGGCGAAGCTGCTCCTCGGCGCGCCGCCGCGCGTGTTCTCGTTCTTCGTCGTCATGGCGGTACGCATCGGCGATCAGCTCACCGCTGCGGTTGCCCGCGCTGGGCCACATGCCCGCGGCGGCGACCGTCGCGGCCGTTTCGGCCTGGCGGGGCCGCACCGGCTCGTACACGTACACGGCACGCAGCTGACCCGACCGCCAACGCGCCTCGCGGGCCGCGAGCTTCAGCGCTTCCAGGGACTGCGCGGATCCATCGACTCCAACGACGACAACTGCCATCACGCCTCCAATCTCGAAGGCACATCCTTCCATGCGCCATGCGGAGCATCGCAGACCCTGGTGCGAGCAAGCGGGCCGACGGTCCCGCACACATGCGGACCTTCGGCATGAAATCGCCATGCGCTGGCGCCTAGTGTCTTCATCACACCAACGGATGCGCCGGGCAGGAGCTGCACATGACGACCACGTGGGTCTACCGATTCGATCAGGTGGACGAAGCCGAGAAGCACGTCGACGGCTCGTGGGACGACGTCCGGGCGCTGCTCGGCGGCAAGGGCGCGAACCTCGCGGAGATGACCCGCCTTGGCATCCCCGTACCTCCGGGGTTCACGGTCACCACCACCGCCTGCCTGCGGTACCTCGAGAACGACAACACGCTGCCGGAGGGCCTGTGGGAACAGGTCGGCGACGCGCTGCGCACGATCGAGGAGCGGGCCGGCAAGCGGCTCGGTGACCCCGAACGGCCCCTGTTGGTCTCGTGCCGTTCGGGTGCCAGGTTCTCGATGCCCGGCATGATGGACACCGTCCTCAACATCGGGCTGAACGACGAGGCGGCCGAGGGGCTGGTGCGCCTGACCGGCGACGAGCACTTCGTGTATGACTCGTACCGGCGGCTGGTGCAGATGTTCGGCACCGTCGTCCTCGGCCTGCGCGACGAGTTGTTCGAGCAGGTGCTGGCCGACGCGCGTGCCGCCCGCGGCGTCGACAGCGACACCGATCTGACCGCCGAAGACCTGCGCCGCATCGTCGGGAGGTTCCGCGACATCGCCGTCCGGTTCCCGACCGACCCGTACGAGCAGCTGCGCATGGCGATCGAGGCGGTGTTCGCCTCATGGAACGGCAGGCGTGCGATCGACTATCGCAACGCCGCCGGCATCCCTCACGATCTGGGCACCGCTGTCAACGTGCAGACAATGGTGTTCGGCAACCTCGGCGACCGGTCGGCCACCGGCGTGGCCATGAGCCGGAGCGGCGCGACCGGCGCGCCGGGGTTGGAGGGTGACTTCCTGATCAACGCCCAGGGCGAGGACGTGGTGTCGGGCACCCGCGCCACCCGTTCGCTGGACGGCCTCGGTGATGTCATGCCGAAGGCGGACGCCGACCTGCGGGCCATGGCCGAGCGACTCGAGGCGCGGTACCGCGACATGCAGGACATCGAGTTCACCGTCGAGGAGGGCACGCTGTGGCTCCTGCAGACGCGTGACGGCAAGCGGACCGCGCAGGCGGCCGTGCGCATCGCGGTCGACATGGTCAACGAGGAGCTGATCACCCGCAGGGAGGCCGTGGGCCGCATCAAGCCCGCGCAGATCGACTTCTTCCTGCACCCCCAGATCGATCCCGCGGCGCGCCGTGCGGCGGCCGATGAGGGTCTGCAGTGCGCCCGCGGGCTCAACGTGTCCCCCGGTGCGGCGGTGGGGGTCGTGGCGTTCGATCCCGACGTCGCCCAGCGTTGGGCGGGCGAGGGCCGCAAGGTCATCCTCGCACGTCCCGAGACCAAGCCGGATGACGTGCACGGCATGCTCGCGGCCGAAGGCATCGTCACCACCCGCGGTGGACGCACGAGCCACGCCGCCCTGGTCGCGCGCCAGTTCGGCAAGCCCGCGGTCGTCGGCGTCAGCGCGCTCGACATCGACCTGATCGGACGTGTCGCGTCGGTCGGTGATCTGGTCATCGAGGAGGGCGACTGGTTGTCACTGGACGGCAGCACCGGCGATGTGTACGCCGGCCGCCTCGACACCTTCGTGCCCGACATCACCGACACGTGGCTGTCGACGCTGCTGTCGTGGGCCGACGAATTCCGCCGGCTGGGCATCCGCGCCAACGCCGACTACCCCGCCGACGCCGAACGCGCCCGCGACTACGGCGCCGAGGGCATCGGCCTGTGCCGCACCGAGCACATGTTCTTCCAGTCCGAGCGGCTGCCGATCATGCAGCGCATGATCATGAGCGACTCGACGACCGAGCGTCGCGACGCGCTCGACGAACTGCTGCCGCTACAGCGCGCCGACTTCCTCGGCCTGTTCCGCGCGATGGACGGCAAACCGGTGATCATCCGGCTGGTCGACCCGCCGCTGCACGAGTTCCTGCCCACCTACGAGGACCTGTCCAACCGCATCACCGATGCCAAGATCCAACTGTCGTCCGCCGGGTCGCTAGAGAAGGTCGACACCCTGCTGCGGCGCCTTCGTGACGACGAGGATCTCCAGCGTCGCGTCGCGGCGCTCCGTGAGTCCAACCCGATGCTCGGGCTGCGCGGCGTGCGCCTGGCCATCCGCTACCCCGAGATCGTGCAGATGCAGGCCCGCGCCATCATCGAAGCCGCATGCGACGCGGCGGAGCAGGGCATGCACCCACGGCCGGAGATCATGGTGCCGCTGGTCAGCGACGTGGGCGAGCTCTCACGCGTCCGCCAGCTCATCGATGAGCAGGCCCGGGCGGTGCTCGAAGAACGCGGCACCGACATCACCTACACGGTGGGCACCATGGTCGAGACGCCACGCGCCGCGCTGACGGCCGGACGCCTCGCCGCCCACGCCGACTTCTTCTCGTTCGGCACCAACGACCTGACCCAGACGACGTTCGCGTTGAGCCGCGACGACGCCGAGACCAGCTTCCTGATCGACTACCTGCGGCACGGCGTGCTGGAGCACGACCCGTTCACGTCGCTGGACACCGAGGGCGTGGGCGAGCTGATCGACATGGCGGTGACGGCCGCCCGCCAGGCCGACGCCGAGTTCGAGACCGGCATCTGCGGCGAGCACGGCGGCGACCCGGCATCGATCGCCTGGTGCCACGACCACGGTCTGAACTACGTGAGCTGCTCGCCGTTCCGCGTGCCTGTCGCACGGCTCGCGGCGGCACAGGCCGCGCTGGCGTCAGAAGCCTGACGCCGGCGCGTCCGGACGGGATGTGGTCTCGACCACCCCGGCGCTGCCGTCCACCGTGACGGTCTGCCCGTTGCGCAGCCTGACGGTGGCATCGCCCGTGGCCACGACCGCCGGGATGCCGTACTCGCGTGCGACCAGGGATGCGTGCGCCGCGAGCGTCCCGCCGTCGGTCACGACCGCCGAGGCGGCCGCGAACAGCGGCGTCCACGCCGGGGCGGTCGTCCTGGCGACCAGCACCTCGCCCGCCGCGAAGTTGAGGAAGTCGTCGGGTCCGCGCACCACGCGGACGGGACCGGTCGCGCGGCCCGGGCTGGCCGGCTGACCGACGAGCGCGTGACCGTCGCCCCGGGGTGCCCGGCGGATCCTGGCCACCGCGCGTTCGACCACGTCCGGCAGCAGCCGCGGGGGTCGCCCGATGGCCAGAGGCGCGATCAGACGCCGCTGCCGCTCCCAGACGGCGCGCCGGTGCTCGACCTCGCCGTGGTGGTTCGTGCCGGTCGTGATCTGTGCGCGGGCGAGGAAGAACACGTCGTGCTGATCGGCGATGCGGCCCTGGGCACGCTCGTGGTCACCCAGGCGCAGCGCACACCGGCGCAGCACGGGCCATGCCAGCGTGAGCTGGTGTGCCTGTTCCTCGCGCAGCGCCGCGTACCGCTGTGCGACCTCGAGCAACGTGTCGAACCGCGCGCGCGGCACCGGCCGGCCATCGAGCGCGGACCGGCAGGCGTCCTCGGCGCGCTTCCGCGCCGCCGCCGCGTCCGGGCGTTCGGCCGGGCCCTGCAGCTGGCTCATCTCGAGCTCACCAGCCGTCGGGTGGTACCAGTCGAGGCTCTGCACGGCATGAGCGGGAACCGGCCGGACCGGGCGCAGACCGCCGAGCAGGCGCGGCACGCCCTGGTCGAGCACACCGGGAAGGTGCCGGTCGACGAAGCGGGCGAGGCACGCCTCGATCTTCCAGGCCGAGCCGCCCAGCAGCTCCAGCCACCACAGCTGCGCTCCTGCTTCGTGCCCGAGTGCGTCGACGAGGCGCACCAGCTCGTCGATGGTGGCACGTTCCACCTCCGCCTCGGCCGAGCTGACGGCGCGCCGGTACCGCGGGAGGTGCTCGTCACACCACTGCCGCGTGAGATCGCCCAGAAGCGCCCGGTCGGCGACCTCCGGCCGGCGGTTGACACGGACGAGCGCATCGCGTGCGAAGGGGATCAGCCGTCCACGGCTGTGCCAGACGGCGGTGACGATGCTGGGCAGCGGCGGGTGGGGCAGCGCGGTGTAGTACCAGCCGTTGACCGCGGCCGAGCGGAAGGGCAGCACCGCCCCGGCGGTCTTTCGCATCGCGTCGTGGAGGCCCTGCTCGAGCCGCGGCAGCAGCCAGGTCGCGAACAGTGGCGTCATCGGGTCCGCCAGCCACTCGCCGACGCGGAAGTTGCGCATCCAGCGACCCGGTCCGGGCGCGTCCCAGGAGACGGGATCCGGCAGCGCCGTCATCGGTCGTGCCTGCAACAGGTACAGCGCGCCCTCGGCCACCGCCCACTCGATGTCCTGGGGACAGCCCAGCCACTGCGCCACCCGGCGGCCCAGCGTTGCCACCTCCACCGCCAGCCGTGCGTCGATCACATCGTCGAGCCGCCGGCGCCGGACGGCGCTGCGTGCGCGTACGGTCCACTCGTCGCCCTCCACCTCGCCCGACACGAGCCGCTCGGCCACACCGTGCACCGCTGTGACCAGCGCTTCGTCGCGCCGGCCCGTCAGTGGATCGGCGGTGAACGCCACCCCGGACACGTCGGCGGCGATCATGGGCTGCACCAGCACCGCCATGGCCGTGTCGAGCACCTGCGGATGACCGGACGCCGCGAGGTAGCTCGACACGCGCGGGCCCGTCGCCGAGTCGAACACCGCGCGGACCGCTGCGGGCACGCCGGCCGCCTCGACATCCAGGACCGTGTCGTACTGCCCGGCGAACGACGCGCCGGGCAGATCCTCAGCCGCACCCGACGACCGGACGGCGAACGCGCCGGCGCCCAACGTGGCCACGGCATCACGCACCTGTGGCACCGTACGTTCCCAGGCGGTCAGCGCCGCGTGGGTGACCACGAAGCCTCCAGGCACAGGGAACCCGGCTGACGACAGGCGCGCAAGCGTGTGCGCCTTCGAACCGACGACCGCCGGTCCGTGCGCGGCGGCTTCGCTCAGCGCCACCACCGGTGGCGGCGTGGTGCCGGACATGCGGCGGTCATCCATGTGCGCGTCCGTTTCGGTGGCGTTGCTGGAGAGGCCGGCGATCCGGATGTCTCGTTCGGTGGCCGGCCGCCTTTCAGGTCAGAACATATGCGGTATTGCTACATATAGCAATGCTTGCTATTCGACGGAAGGCGGGCTAGGTTGCGTGCATGCGGGCCGAAGCACTCAAGGGACATCTCGACGGTCTGCTGCTGGCCGTGCTCGAAGCGGGACCGGCCCATGGCTACGCCGTCGTCGAGGCGCTGCGATCGAGTAGCGGCGGTAGCTTCGACCTGCCGACGGGCACGGTGTATCCCGCGCTGCACCGCCTCGAGCGAGCGGGCCTGGCCCGTAGTGGCTGGTCGGTCGTCGCAGGACGGCGACGCCGCACCTATGAGCTGACCAGTGCGGGCCATCGGGCGCTGGCCGACGAGCGGACCCGGTGGGAGGAGTTCGCCGGCGCCATGTCGACCGTCCTGCAGTCCCGCCCGCAGCCGGCGACATCATGACGATGGCACTCGATGCGGCCGCCGTGGGCATCGTCGAGGACCACCTCGCCCGCATCGCCACGGCCCTCGGCAGACGCGACGCCGTCAGGAACGACGTGCTCGACGAACTGCGCGACTGCCTGCTGACCGCGACCGAGCAGCACGTCGCCAGCGGCATGGCGCCCGACGTCGCCGCGCGCGCCGCGTTGCGGGACTACGGCGACCTGACACGGGTCGCGCCGGCGGTCGTCGCGGACGTGACCGCGACGCGGGCGCGGGGCACCGCACTGGTGATCCTCGGGTTCGGCCCGATCGCCGCTGCGGTCTGGGCCGCAGCGATCGCAACCGCGTCACCGACAACGACCGCGGCGGCCGCTCCGTGGCGCGCCGCGATGAGCGGGTTCGGACCCGCCGTGGTCCTCGCCGCCGCGTGCGCCCTGACGGCGTATGGCGCGGCGTCGAGCCTGCGGCGACCGCGATCACGCCTGCCGCGTGCCGCCGCGGTCGCGGCCACGGTGGTGTCCGTGGTGACCGACCTGGCGGCGCTGGCCTACATCACCATCTTGGTGACAGCGGGCGGCCACGACCGGTGGTTCATCGTCCTCGCCGCCGCCCTGGTCAGCGCCATCCGCGTCGTCCTCGTCACCCGGAGCGCCAGGGTCCTGTGGGCTCGGCAACCGAAGGCAGCGCCTGCATAGCGCGCCGAGGCGGTCACGGTCCGTTTCAGGCGCCGTGCCGCTGGGGACTGCCTGCATGCGGCCTCATGTGGTCTCGAGCCGCCGGCTCGGGCCGCGCCGGTTCACAGCCCGCTCGGGATCGACGCCGGCCCGGTGACGCCTCAAAGCAGCACCGACTGTGGGGCAAGCGGCGGCGACACTCCGCGCACGACATGGATGTCCCAGCTACCACGGCAGGAACAATGCCTGAAGACACCGACCACCTCACCGACAACCCGCACGCCACCACCACCGAGGACATCGCCGGCTCTGCCGACGTCGATCCCGCGACCGGGCTGACCAGCG
>Ga0299907_10002580_pt1 | contig 11248 bp, 7 predicted proteins | sample RVTome_16_FD_198680 | JGI IMG/M metagenome (GOLD analysis project Ga0299907, IMG submission 198680) | Soil microbial communities from uranium-contaminated site in the Upper Colorado River Basin, Wyoming, United States - RVT152D67 (version 2) ...
GTACTCGCGCTGAATCTCCCACGTGTAGCGCTCGAGAGCGGTGGCGCGGGCGTGGCGGCGCAGCCGGTCCCGCTGCTCGGGAGCCGCGTTGATGAGCTCGCCGATGGCCATCGCGATCGAAAGCGGCCGGTCGACGTCGACGCACCGGCCGACCTCGAGCTGGCGTACGAGCCGGCTATGGGCAGTGCCCTCGGCGACCACGACCGGGACCCCGGCCTGCAGGTACTCGAACAGCTTGTTGGCGAGATTGAGGCGCTGGTTCAAGGTGCGCGGTGGCTGCCCGACGAAACCGACGTCCGCGTCGACGGTGTATTCCTGCAACTCGTCGGGCGGGATCGCGTCGACGACCACGACGCGGCCCAACTGACGCGCGGCCTGCTCGTCGAGCCAGCTGCGGAGCCGGCCGTACCCGATGAACACGGCGACGACCTCGCGCTCGGCGAGCGGGGGCAGCGCGAGCGCCGCGACCAGCTCCTCGATCCCGCGGTCGACGCTGAACCCGCCCTGGTAGAGGACGAGCGGACGGTCGCGGTCGATTCCGGCGAGCTCGCGGAGGCGGCCCGTTGGCGCCGGCATGACCTCGTCGGGGCGCCATGCCGGCGGGCAGTTGAGCACCACCGTCGGACGCTCGACCCCGAACATCCGGACGACCTCGTCCGCGACGTCCGGGCTCACCGCGGTCAGCGCGGCCGCCTCGCGCATCCACGTTCGCTCGCGCCGCCGGATCAGCCGGCGGAACCAGGCCGGCATGCGGGCCAGGCGTGCGGCCTCCGTGTGGATGTCGGCGATGTCGTAGACGAACCTCGCGCCCGTCTGGCTCGCCGCCGAGCGGATGACCGGCAGCGCGATCAGCGCCTTGCACTGGAAGACGTCCGCAGCGGGAACCGCAGCGAGGACCGCGTCCCGCCAGGGGCCCACCCGGCGAGCGTGCGCGACGATCTCGGCGAGCCGGCGGAACGGTGCCCGCAGGCGGTCCCAGCCGGTCGGCCGCCGGGCGGGCAGCACTGTCGCCTGCGGGTCGATCCCGAGGAGCCGCGCCAGGCCGCGACGCACCGCGGACGGCAGGGGTCGAAAGGCGCTCACGATCGAGCCGTCGACGACGACCCGACGCAGCTCGACCCCGCCGTCGAGGCGCTCCTGCCGCGGCAGGTCCGGCGCAGCGAAGCCGATCAACGTCACCTCGTGCCCGTCGCCGGCCAGGGCGGACGCCGAGCGAAGCTGCCGAGCGTCGTACTGGAACGTGTTCGCGGCGACGAAAACGACCCTCACGAGGGGGCCTGGGGCTCGGGCACGACTGGGCTGACTCCGGAGAGATGGGGATGGTGGCCGAAGCGTACCCGAGTCGTCGGCGAGGGGTCCATCGAGGTGGCCGATGCTAGACTGGGGCCTCCCCAAACCACTCCCCGGGAGTCCTCATGCATCTGTTCCTGGTCGGCGCCGGCCACGTCGGGCTGGTGACCTCCGTCGGCATGGCCCGGCTCGGCCATCGCCTGACCGTCGCGGACATCGACGAGGCGCGCATCGCCGGACTGCGGGACGGCCAGCCGCCCGTGTTCGAGCCGGGCCTCACGGAGGCCCTCACCGAGCATGTCCGGGCAGGCCGGCTCGCGTTCACCACGGATCTCAAACCGCCTGCCGACGCCGCCTTCTCGATCGTCACCGTGTCGACCCCGACGGGCCCGGACGGGCCGTTGTCGACGGTCAATGTCGAGCGCGTCGTCGAGGGCCTCCTGGCCGCGACCGGTCCCGACCACACGATCGTCGTCCGCTCGACATTGCCGGTCGACGGTCCAGCTCGCCTGCAGGCGCTGGGAGCGTCCAGAGGACACCGTGCCGCCATCGTGACGAACCCGGAGTTCATGCGAGAAGGCTCGGCGCTCCACGACTTCGACCATCCCGACCGCATCGCGGTGGGCTGGCTCGAGCCGGACGACCGGCCCGCGGCGGAGGCGGTCCTCGGCCTGTACGCGGGCGTCGATGCGCCGACGCTCGTCGCCGACGCGCGATCGGTCGCGCTGATCAAGCTTGCCACCAACGTGTTCCTGGCGGCGAAGGTCGCCTACGCGAACGAGCTCGCCCGGATCTGCGACGTGGTCGGGGCCGACGTGGACACGGTGGCCGACGGCGTGGGACTCGATCCGCGGATCGGACGGGCGTTCCTGACCGCCGGTCCGGGCTACGGCGGATCGTGCCTGCCCGAACAGGCCGTGGCGCTCTCGCTGATCACCGCCGCCCGGGACATCCCGACGCCGCTGATCGCGGCGGTCAGCCACTCGAACGAGACCCACCAGCGGGCGATCGTGGCACGGCTCGCGCAACTGCTCGATCCGGACGGGTCAGTCGATGACCTCCGGGGTCGGCGCCTGGCGCTGCTCGGCCTTTCATTCAAGGCCAACACCGACGACGTCCGCGAATCACCGGCCCTGTCGCTCGCGAGATACTTGCGCGAAGCCGGGGCAACCGTGGTTGGGACGGACCCCAAGGCGATCGCCAAGGCGCGCATGGCCGATCCCGACCTGGCCACGGCCGATTCCGTCGAGGAGGCGGTCAGCGGGGCCGATGCCGTGCTCGTGGCCACCGAATGGCGCGAGTTCGCCGAACTGGACTGGGCCGACCTCGGAGCGCGAATGGCCGGGGACCTCGTGTACGACACACGGGACATCGTGCCCGGCACGGCCGTCCGGGATGCCGGCCTCCGCTACGCGTCACTCGGACGCGACTGACCGGCGACGGCCATCGTCAGGCGCCGACGCGCTGCGCGACGTCGGCGGACGGCGCTCCTCGAGGCTGTCGTGGTCGGGCACGTAGACGTAGCGGCGCTCGCACCGGTTGCAGGTCAGGAACGGATCGCTGGCGTAGCGCTCGACCTCGGCCGGTGCCGGGTCACCGCTCGCGTCGCGCAGGCGGTTGCCACAGGCACACACCCACCCGATCCGGTGGGCCGGATTGCCGGCGACGAGCGCGAAGGCCGGCACGTCGTGGGTGACCACGGCTCCGGCACCGACGGTCGCGAACGGACCGACATCGCACCCGCCGACGATGATGGCGCCGGCGCCGACGGATGCGCCGTGGCGCAGTCGAATGGCGCCGGGCTGGACGTCCTCGCCGCCCGGTGTGCCGTCGGCCCGCAGGGCACGCGGATACCGATCGTTCGCGAGGATGGCCCGCGGTCCCAGGTACACCCCGTCCTCGACGGCCGCGCCCCGATAGACCAGGACCCCGCTGTGGATCCGGACATGGGCGCCGATCGCGACACCCTCGTCGATGAGCGAATCCCGGCCGATCGACGAGCCCGGTCCGATCCGGGCCCCACGCCGGATGACGGCCCGATCCCAGACGACGGCGGTCGCCGCGAGCTCGACGCCGTCATCGACGATCGCCGTGGCGTGGACGCGGGTGGTGTCGTCGGTCACCTGGGCTCGGCCTGCGCGGACCATTCAGCGCCGACGACGGACCAGCCCCGCGACGAGCCCGAAGGCCGCCCCGAAGGCGAGCGCGCCGCGCCAGTCCAGGATCGTCCTGACGTTGCCGTCGACCTTTCCCGCGATGAGCACGAACGTGCCGCTGTTGCGCTCGAACGTCGCCCGGCTGGCGATGACCGTGCGCGCACCGCCCTGTTCGATCCGCACGTCGCGGGCCAGGACAGACCGGGCGAAGCCCTGGCTGACGCGGACCTCGCCGCCGACGACGACGGCCGCGCCGCCCATCTCGACCGACACACGCTCTCCGCGCGCGAACGCGATGCCGCCCTGGGTGACCGCGATGTCGTCGGCCTGGGCACGGCTGATGCCCCCTTGGCGGATATCGATCTGGCGGGCCTCGGCGTGGTTCACGCCACCCTGGCGGATCACGAGCGAGTCGACCTTGACGTCGTGCGCTCCCTGCTCGACGAGCTCGAGATGACCCGCATCCGCGGTGGACGCCGCCTCGACGGCTGTCGTCGACGAGCTCGACCGCGCGCGACGCGGCCTGGCCTTGGCCGCCGGCGACGCCGGCGATTCGTCGGATCCACTCGTCGTCTCGTCGTTGTGTTGCTCGTCGGCCATGGAATCCTCGATCCTGTGCGGTGACTGCCGGACGCGTCCGACCAGCGTACCGCGACACGGCCCATCGCATGACGGGGTATTCTGCCCGCGGCGTCCCGGACAAGCGGCGAAGTGGTCGTGGGCCGGACCATAGCCGCGCGAGGGAGACTCCAGGGATGATGCCGCGATGAGCCGCCCGGTGATGATCGGTGCTGCGCTCGTGATCCTCGTCGCCAGCGTGGCGGTCGGCGCGCTCGCCGGTGGCGCGCTCGCCCCGGCACCGAGTTTCACGCCGCCGCCGGTTGCCCAGGCGTCGCCGACGCCCGCACCCACGCCGACGCCAACGCCCGACCCGACGCCCACTCCGACCCCCAGCCCGACCCCGACGCCAACGCCCGAGCCGACGCCGGTGATGGTGCCGGCGCCGCTGACCGGCCGGATGGTCACCGAGGATGTCGCCCGGCGCCACCCGATCGCGGTCATGATCGACGACCTCAGCCGGGCGCGGCCACAGTCCGGGCTCAACTCGGCCGCGATCGTGTGGCACGCCCCGGCCGAGGGCGGGATCCCGCGCTACATGGCGATCTTCCAGGATCAGGTCCCGGCGGCGGTCGGGCCGGTCCGGAGCGCGCGGCACTACTACGTCGGCTGGGCCGCCGAGTGGCGCGCCCTGTACGTCCACGCGGGCGGCTCGCCGCAGGCCCTCGCCCTCCTCCGCCAGAAGGGCAACGGCCAGCTCGTCTACGACGCCGATGAGTTCCGCTACGGCGGCTCCTTCCACCGGATCAACAGCCGGCCGGCTCCGCACAACCTGTACACGGACGGCGCGACGCTGCGCAAGCTGGCGGCCCGGGTCGGGGCCGAGGACGGCCCGATCAAGGCCGCCTGGCGGTTCGCGCCGGACGCACCCCTCGAGGCGCGACCCTACGGCGGCTCGATCACCGTGTCCTACGCGGCCAATACGATCACCTACAACTACCAGCGAAGCTCGAACCGCTACCTGCGCGTGGTGACCGGCGAGGGCAAGCAGATCGACGCCGCCGACGACGAACGGATCGGCCCGAGGAACGTCATCGTGATGCTGATGAAGTTCGCACCGCTCAACGACGGGACGAACAAGAAGCGGCTCGAGGCGACCGTCGTCGGCACCGGGACGGCCTGGATCTCGACCAACGGTCGAACAATCAAGGGCACCTGGCGCAAGCCCGGCCTCGACAAGCCGACCGAGTTCCTGGACGCAGACGGCAACGAGGTCACGCTGACGGTCGGCCAGACGTTCATCCAGGTGTTGCCGACGGGGTCCACGGTCCGGATCAAGGCCGGCAGCGACGAGCCGCCGCCCACGCCCACCCCGGCGCCAACCTCCTCGCCGTCGGGTTCGACCGCTCCCTAGACCTTGCCGGGTCCGGCACCCACGTCCGCGTAGACCCGGCGGGTCGCGTCCACCGCAGCGGCCCACGTCGGGCGCGGACCGGTCGCCCGGTCCATCGCGGCCCGCGCCAGCCGGTCGTGGACCGGTCCGCCGAGCCACACCGTGCGCAGGGCGACCGCGAGGCGCTGCGGCTCGCCCGGCTCCACGAGGATGCCCGCCGAACCGACGAGCTCCGGCAGGGCCCCGACGGCCGACGCGACGACCGGTGTTCCGCACGCGATCGCATCGATCGCGGCCAGCCCGGCGGCCTCGGACCGAGCCGGGAGGATGGCGGCCCGCGCGCCCCGGACGAGCGCCGCCAACCGGTCGTCGGGCAGCCGCGGCGCGTAGGCGAGGGCGTCCCCGACGCCTTCGCGCGACGCGATCCGCGCGAGCGACGCGCGATCGTCGGGGCGCGCGCCGACGAGCAGGACGCGCGGCGGCCAGGCGACGTCATCAGGGAGTTCGGCCGGACGACCCGCCGCGCCCAGGTCGGCGATCGCCCGGAGCAACGTCGCCAGGTCCTGGCGTGCGTCAAAGCGCCCGGCATACACGAGGTACCGTTCCGGCAGGCCCAGCCGCTCGCGTTCGCGGCGGCCGTCAGGGCCGTCCGACACGAACGCGGCTCGCGGTGGGAACGGGATCACCCGAAGCCGCTCGTGCCTGAGGTGGAGGACCCGTCGAGCGGCCTCGGCGACGGCCTCGGTGCCGACGATGACCGCGCGGGCATCGCGCAGGAGCTGACCGCGCAGACGCTGCCCGAAGCGGGTCGCGACCGTCCGCTGGAATGAGCCGGGCAGCTCCCACGGGGCCAGGTCGAGCAGCGTCACGATGACCGGAAGCCCGGAGGCCAGCGGCAGCGTGCCTCCGCCGGCAGCGTGATAGACGGCGCCAGCCGCGCCGCTGCGACCGGCACGCCAGGCCGATCCGACCGACGCGCCACGCAGGAGGAATGGGTCCACGGTCATCGACCCGGAACGGAGCAGGCGCGTCGGCGGCAGAAGCCGGCGACCGATCACGTCGAGCCGGCGGTAGCGCACCGTCGGGTCGTCGAGGTCCGACTGCAAGAGCAGCGCGAACGACTCGCCCTCGAGCGGCTCCGCGTCGAAGGCGCCGAGCAGGCCCTCGAGATAGGCCGCGGTCGTCGGTGCCCGGTCGGCCTCCTGGAGCGGCCGGGCATCGAGCACGACGCGGATCCCGGGTGGCGGCGGCTCGGGCTCGGTCGGATGTCCGAGCGGGCGGGCGGCCGGCCCGGTCACGGCTCCGATCGGCCGTCGGGCGCCGGCCCCCGCCGGAACCGGCCGCGGACCTCCTCAAACCACAGCGCGACGACGATCAGCAGCGCTTCGGCGACGATGCGCCGGGACATCTTGCTCTGGCCGACCCGGCGGTCGCGGAAGACGATGGGGACCTCGCGGATGCGCGCGCCGGCACGGCTGGCACGGAACGTCATCTCGATCTGGAACACGTAGCCGCCCGCGTGGATGCCCTCGAACGGCACGGCGGCCAGCGTGGCCGCGCGCCACGCCTTGAAGCCACCGGTGAGGTCGTTGGGACCGAGCCGGAGCAGCGTCCGGGCGAACAGACTGCCCGCGCGCGACACGAGCCGCCGGCCGATCCCCCAGTCGACGGTCCCGCCGCCGCTCGTGTAGCGCGAGCCGATGACGAGGTCCGCCTCATCCGCCTCGATCGGGCGCAGCAGGTCGGTCAGCACCGCCGGATCGTGGCTGAAGTCGGCGTCCATCTGGATGATCCTGGTCGCTCCGCCGGCGAGGGCGATACGAAATCCGTCGAGGTACGCCCGGCCGAGGCCCTGCTTGGCCGGCCGGTGGCGAACCCGGATGCGCGCGTCGACGGCGGCCATGCCATCGGCGATCCGGCCCGTTCCGTCGGGCGAGCCGTCGTCGACGACGAGCAGCGTCGCCGCGGGAAGCACCCCAAGGATGGCCGTGGAGATCGGCCCGAGGTTGTCGGCCTCGTTGTACGTCGGCAGGACGACCCAGGCGCCTGCCCCGGTCGGTGGTTCGGAGCCGGGCCCACCGGTCGAGGGCGGCGGTGACGGACGGTCGGGCATGGCAGGTCAGTGTAGCGGTGCGCCGCCCGGCTCCGGCTACCGGACCGTCAGCGCGACGTACGTGCGGTTCCAGCCTCCGAGCCGGTCCGTCGCGGCGATCCGGATGGTCGCCCGGCCCGGCGCACCGGCCGCGATCCGGAACTTGACCTGGTAGCGGTTCGAGCCGATGAGGGTCGACGTCCGGGTCACCGCGGTGAGGCCCTGCTGGGTCAGCGTGACGCGCGGGGCCGCCCTGAGCGGCTCGGACGTGGTGAACGTGACCGTCAGTGCCTGATCGGCCTTGATGGTCGTGGCCGACAGACTGGCCTGGAAGGCGTCGGCGACGACGCTGCGGGCCACGCCGGTCGTGCCCACCCAGCTCACCGCGGTCACCCGCAGCGCGTAGGTGCCGGGCGTGACGTAGCGACCCGCCGCGTCGCGGCCGTCCCACGTCCAGGCGTGCGAACCGGCCGCCAGTGCACGGCCGCTGTAGGCGGTCCGGACCAGCGTGCTCCCGCGATAGACCGCCACGGTCACCTTCGCGGCGCGGGCCAGCGCGAACGAAAGCCTGCTCGTCCGGGCCAACGAGTCGCCGTCCTGCGGGTAGAACCGGACCGGGCTCCGAACGATGTTGCGCAGCGTGCGGTCGACGGTGACCGTGGCGTCGCGCGTGCGCAGGTTCCCGGCCGCGTCGCGCCCGGCGAGCCGCAACGTGTACGTCCCGTCGGCAACGAGCGTTCCGCCGCTCGTCCGCCCATTCCAGGCGATCGCCCCCGACGACGCGGCCGGCAGCGACCACGAGCGGACGACGGTCGTGCCGCGCAGGATCCTGAGCGTACCCGTCACGGGCTGGTTCGAGCTCCACGCCAGCGATGTCGTGTCCGACAGGCCGTCGCCGTTCGGCGAGAATGCTGCGGGGCTGGCCGCCGCCGTGAGGGCGGGGCCGGCCGTGTCGACGGTCACCCCGAACGACGCGACGAGCGACGAGACGAAGCTTGCCGAGGGGTTGTAGTAGGTCGTCGCACCAACCGTTCCGACGAGCGTCACGAGATACGTGCCATCGGGGACCCGCACGCCGTCCAGGCGTGCGTCCCAAGCGTAGGCCTGCGCCCCGGCTCCGCGCTGAGCGAGCGCGATCGACCCGGCCTGCGTGCCGTTGGCCCGGAACACCCGGAGCTCGAGTGAGTCGAGCGCGACGGCGTTCGTCCAGGTGAGCTGCACCGTGTCGCGCACGCCGTCGCCGTTCGGAGAGAACGCCCGTCCGGGAGCGCCGGTCCAGGTGGTGCCGGTCGTGCGCACGCCAAGCTTGCCGATGACCGCCTTGACCGTCGTGCTGTTCGGGGCCGGCGCGGCGACCACCCAGTTCTCGGTGGCGGACCTGGTCGCGACCCAGACGTTCTTGCTCGCGCCGGATACGACGCCCCATTGAGCGAGCGGGCCGGTCACGCGGTACCAGGTGTAGCCGCCCGCGGTCGTCGGGCCGGCGGTGATCGCGAGCACGTCGCCGGCGTTGAGCGTGCCCACCTTGGCCGCGGTCGTCGAGCCAACCGTGCGCATCGACAGCCCGTCGATCGTCACCCGCCCGAAGCCACCCACGGCGAGCTTCGGCGACGCGGTCCACGTCGAGGTGACGTTCCAGGCACTCAGGTTGCCCTTGACGTCCCTGGCCCGGACCCGGAATGCGTAGCCCCGGCCATCGAGTGCGCGGTACGTCGCCGAAGCCGCGGTCGTGCCGCTCAGCCACGTCGCCCAGCCGCCCCCGTTCGTCGAGACCTGCACGTCGTAGCTGGCGACGCCGCTGAAGTCGGTGCCGCCCCAGTGAACCGTGATGGCCGGGTTCGGGTGCGTCGTGGCGAGCTTCGAGACGCCGACGACCGGCGGCGTCCGGTCGGGCATGAACTTGTCCTCGATCGCCTTCCACAGCTCGGTCCGCGTCCCGTCGTAGCCAAGTGCCCAGATCCCCGCCCCGCGCAGGTCGTAGGCATTGATCAGGTCGTACTTGGCACGCAGGGCCGTCGCGTCGTCGACGTAGAGTTGCCGCCAGGGGTTCACGCAACCGTAGGTCGTGGTGCAGTTCTCGCGGCGGTAGGCGGTCCACGCGACGCGTTCGGTCGCGTCGTAGCGGCGCCCGTGCTGGGACAGGACGCCGATCGCGTTGTCGTAGACGACGGTCGAGGAGGCGCCGTACTTGGTCCCGCTGATGTTCTTCGCGTTGAACTGATCGGTGTCGGTCGACCAGGCTCGACCGTAGTAGGGCACGCCCAGGATCAGCTTCGACGGCGAAACCCGGGCCGCGTAGGCGGCCACGGTCTCGCGGATGTCATAGCCGTCGCGGCCCATCGGGGCGATCGACCCGACCGGCGTCGACGAGGAGCCCCGATAGTCGTAGCCCATGATGAAGATCGCGTCGGCACCGCCCGGAGCCGTGGCCGCTTCGATCGGGTAGTTGCCGATGTAGCCCGTCGTGTCGAACGTGAGCTGGTAGCCGGACGCGACCTTGTTGAGCTCCGAGCGGATCGTCCGCACGAGCGCCGTGAACTCCTCCTCGTACGTCGACGCGAGCGGTTCGAAGTCGAGGTTGACGCCGTCGGCACCGCGGTCGCGGACGGCCGCGGCGATCTGCTGGGCGAGACGAAGTCGGGCCGTCGAGCTGCCGAGGAGCTTCTTCTGGCGGTCGAGCTGGGCGGTCGTCCAGGCGAAGCTCTGGACCGTCAGCACAACCCGCGTGTGCTTCTGGTGGGCGGCGTTGATGATGCTCGTCATCTTCGAGCTGGTCCAGCCGCTCCAGCCGACCGTGGTCGTGCCGTCGGAGTTCTTCTTCTGGAGGTTGCCGTACGCATCGGCGCCCACGCCGAAGAACGCGATGGTCGACAGCTTCGAGTAGTCGAGCGTGGTCGAGCTCGAGTTCAACTCCCAGTACGGCAGGAATCCGAAGACCTCGCGGCGCAGCCCGTCGGGGCTGACCGTCGCGTCGAGCTCGAACGTGCCGGCGGCGTCACCCGTCCACGATGCAGGTTCGACATCGACGATGAGGGCAGGATCGACGATCGGGGCATCGACCCCGTCGAGCGGGCCGGGCTCCGGTACCGCGGAGCCATCCGGGACCCCGGACGCGACCGGCAGCGGCAACGGGTCGGGATCGGGCACGAGCGGTGGTTCGGGATTGGGCACGGCAGCCGGGGTTTCGATCGGGGCGACCGACTTCGGCCCCTGGCGTCGCATCGCGTCTCCGTCGAGGCGCCCTGCCGGCAGGGCCCGGGGCGCGCCTCCCCCGAGCTTCCAGCGATCGTCCGGGCGCGGCGTGAAGCCGATCGTGACCCGGCCGCCGGGTGCGAACGTGATCCGGTCGTTCTCGTGGGCGACGACCTCCTCGTAGTGGATCGTCGGCTGGACACCGCCTGATGGCGCGCCCGGACCGGGCGGTGCCGCGGCGATCGCGGAACCGGTCACCGTCAGGGCCTGCACCGCAAGTGCCAAGACAATGCTCGCCGCAGCCCCGGTCGGTCGATGCCGGCGCGCCGGCCCGTTCGCGGGGCGGAAGGACTGTGACACGATCGATCCCCTTGATCGAGACGGACGGGCGGACGTAACGGACAACGTACGAGGTGACGGGCTCGGGGGCCATCCGCCGATGGTCCCGGTCGCGGGTGGTACGGGTGGTTCCGGTGCGGTCAGGTGCGGTCCGGTGCGGGCCCAGGCCGGTGAGGATACCCCGGGGAGTGGCCGGTCGGAAGCGTCGACCGCCGGCTCAGCCGTGGA
>Ga0299907_10002581_pt1 | contig 11247 bp, 6 predicted proteins | sample RVTome_16_FD_198680 | JGI IMG/M metagenome (GOLD analysis project Ga0299907, IMG submission 198680) | Soil microbial communities from uranium-contaminated site in the Upper Colorado River Basin, Wyoming, United States - RVT152D67 (version 2) ...
CGCACGGCGAGCTCGCGCGCGGCGCGGGCGTGGCGGACGGGGTCCGAGCGGATGGCGTCGACGGCCGCGACCGCGCCGTCGAGGTCCGTGAACGCGAGAAGCCCCTCGCCGTCGGGGATTCGCTCCGACCAGCCCGTCTCCTGCGCGACCACGGGCCGGCCGCTGGCCAGATAGCAGACGGACCGATCCGAGAACCAGCCACACCGCGTATCCACGTACATCCCTTTCGCCACCCCGACCTCCGCGGCCGATCCGGCGATGAAGCGCCGATAGGCGTCCGGGTCACGACCCGCGACCGCCGGATCGCGCAGGATCCAGCCCGCTCGCTCCAGCCGGGCCCGGTCCGCGCCATCCGCGGCGGCGATGTCGAGCGCCAGCTCGAAGCGCGCGCCCGTGCGCGCCGGGAGGTCGACGAAGCGGCGGAACTGATGTGCGCGCAGCCCGTATCTCCGTCCGCCGTGCTCCACGGGGGCGAACGGCCCCCGCCACGTACACAGCGACGTGAAGGCGCCGCCGGCCGGCTCCTCCGCGGGAAACCGGTCGAGGACCACGGGTGGAAGCGTCGGGATCCAGGGAAGCCCCAGCGTCGGGACAGGGCAGTCGTCGCACCCGATCCGAAGACCGACCGTGGCGAACGCGTCGTGGCCCGCGAACGGACGCGCGAGACCGAGGTCCTGCCACATCTGACCGAATCCCGGGTCGATGTCGAGGAATACCCGCCGGCGGGCAGCCGCCAGCAGCTCCTCGTCACGCACGTACCCCATCACGTTGAGGAAGAAGTCCGCCGCGGCCACGCGCTCGAGAACTTCCCGGCGCGAGGCGCCGAAGACGGGCTCGCGCTCACCCCGCGGGCTCGTGGCCCCCACGAACAGGGCCGCATCGCGCTCCAGACCGAACCTCGTGGCGAGCGATCGGAACCACGTCGTCTGGCGCAGATCGGGTGGCGCTTCGTCCCCCCCGGCATCCACGGAATCGAGCCACAGCACGTCCCACCCGAGCCGGCGGAACCCGAGGACGTACTGGAGAAAGGCCCATGCATGCCCGGCACGGCCCGGGCAGCGGGCCACCCCACCCGCGATGACGATGGCGCCCGGTCGACCGGCGACGGCGCGGGATGCCCCCGCCGACCCGCTCCCGGCGATCACGCGGGCGTCTCCCGCGGGCCAGCCACGAGTCGATAAATGACGCAAACCTCGTCGGCCCACACCCGATCGTGACGCGTCGCCAGGTGCCGGGCAAAGCCCGAATAGTGGTCCAGCCACCAGAAGCCCGCGCTCGGGAACACGAGATAGTCGGCGCCACGCGCCTGGAGGTCGGCCAGGTGGCCGATGGCGTCCCCATCGTCGGCCGGGTAGCCCCGCGGGTGGAGCGCCAGGTCCGGGAAGTGACCGCCGCTTCGTCCCGCTTCCCGGAGGAGCGACGGGTCCCACTTGTCCGCGGCGACCACCCGCGCATCCGCCGGCACGATCCGGCGGATGCGGCGCGCGACCAGGGTACGCTCGGCCGCCCAGGCCTCCGTGGCGGCGAGACCGTGGAGCACGGTTCGAGCGAACCGCGAATCGGAGATCGGATCGACCATCGCGCGGAGCGCCCGCCCCGTCTCGACGTGGAACGCGTGCTCGTCCCGGTCGACCGCCGCCCCGGCGGCCGCCAGCAGGTGGGCACGGGAGGCCGGGGTAGCACGCCCGGCCCACCGTACCGCTCTCGCCGCCGCTCGCGCTCGCCCGCGGGCGAGCGCGTCGGTCGCGACCGTCACCGCCTTGATCCCCAACGCGGCGCGCGCGCGCCGGGCGAGCTCGCACCCCTCGGCGGGCGTGAAGCCGCCGGCCCGGAGCACCCGAGACGCGACGCGGGCCTCGCTGCGAAGCCAGGCGAGGCTCCCCGCGCGTCCATGAGTGGCGCCGCCCGGATGGCAGCGATAGGTCGCGACCGGGCTCGCCGAGTACGCCAGATCGCCCTGGAGCGCGATCCGCAGCCACGCATCCCAGTCCTCCCCCCGGTCTCCGAGGTCCGTCGCGTAGGGGCCGGCGGCCCCCTGCGCCGTCGCCCGCACGACGACGGTGGTCGCCCCGATGTAGTTGGACAGCAGGAGCTCCGAGAACGCGCGCTCCCCGGGCTCGACGGTGTCTTCGTCGAAGGGCCGGTCCCAAGGAGGCTGCGGCCGTCCCTCGCCATCCACTACCTCGAACGCCCCGTGCGCGAGCGCGATATCCGGCTCGCGCTCGAGCACGCCGACCTGGCGTAGCAGGCCCCCGGGCAGGTAGGCGTCGTCATCGTCGAGCCACGCGAGATACCTGCCGCGGGCCACCTCCAGACAGGCGTTTCGGTTGCGGGCGATCCCCACGCGCAGGCGGTGCCGGCGGTACCGGATCCGACGATCGTCCAGCGCGCGCACCACCTCGCGGGTATCGTCCTCCGACGCGTCGTCGAACACGACGATCTCGAGATCGTCGACCGGCTCGGCGAGGGCGGACGCGAGCGCCGAGCGCAGCTTCTCCGCGCGGTTGCGCGTCGGGACGCAGACGCTGACCAGCGGTGCGCTAGTCGAGGGCATATCCGAACGCCTCGAGCGGCTCGGCGAACGCCGTCCGGCACGCGGAGACGAGCTCCGGGCTCAACTCGGTGCGCCAGCGCTCGATCGAGGCCCGTGGGTCGCGCGCCGTGCGGTGTCCGGCGAGCGCCCCGTCGGGTCGCGACGCGCCCTCCAACACACCCGCGATCGTGGGGGGATCGGCGGCGAGCCCGAGCCCTTCGCACAGTGTCTCGAGAGTCGTCTCGGGCTCGAGCACGAGATCCTCGTAGCGGAGGAGCTGGAGCCGGTCCTGCCGCTGCCGCCAGCTCTTGAGAAGGCCGTGGGCGCCCGCCCGCAGGTTACGCTCGATGAACTCGGCGTCCGATCCGACGTTCTCGCGTCCGAAGGCGACGAAGCCCCGCTTCTCGTTGAAGGCGAGGATCGAGCATGCCATGTCCCGGAAGTCCCTGACGAGCAGGATCTCGCCGGCGTCGGGATACAGCTCCCACATGAGCCACGGGATGTGGCCGGGCACGAGCTTCTCGGCGAAGCGGATGGCGTCGGGGCGGCCCGAGCCGGCGGCGACGCGGCCGTAGAACTCGTCGATCGAGCGCTGCGCGAGCTCCGCCAGGCGCGCGGGGTACGCGCCCGCGAACCAGCTCCACAGCTCGGGCTCGTCGATCAGCGACTCGCGATGGAACGGGTGGTGCCCGATCGACCACAGGTCGTCGGGGAACGCATCCGGGTGCGAGGACTGGAGCGGGTTCGCCGGGTCGGAGAGCACCCGCACCATGTGGAGCCAGTAGGCCGCCGAACGGGTCTCGAAGGGATAGCCCCCATGCACCGCGACCTCGGGGTGCGCCCCGAGCAGCTTCATGAGCCACGTCGAGCCGGTGCGGCCGAGGGTCGTGACCCCGATGGGCCGGAGCGCGGGCTCGTATCCGGTCTCGAGCCCGTGGTGCCGGCCCCGGATCAGCGCGAGCGGGTGGAGCCCACCGTCGTCGAACACGATACGGACCAGCACCTCGAACGGATCGGGCAGCCCGATCGTCGTCACACTCGTCCGGAAGCCGCACCGCGCGCGCCCGCCGGCGCGATCTCCGTGACGCTCGATGACGTCGCCCCGCTGCATGGCGAGGGGCACCTTGCGCAGCACCCGGCCTTCGTGGACGAGATCCACGGCCACGGCCGGCACGTCCGTGCCGAGCGCCCAGCCGGCGAGCGAGAGCGTGTGACCCGACCAGCCGTCGCCTTCGCGGGGCCGATCGAGCTCGGCGCCGACGAGGCGGTCCGCGTCGAGCGGTCGCCGTTCGATGCCCACGATCTCGACCTGGGGACTGATCGCCGCCTCCCTTCCCGCCCCCGGGAGCGGCTCGAGGAGCTCCGTGCCGGCCCCGTTCGTCCGTCGTCCCGGCTCGCTCATCCGTCCGTCCTCCCGTCGGTGCCCCCGTTCGTGTCCGCGGCCCCCGCCACGTCCGCATCGAGCGCGTAGATCACACACACGTCCGGGTCGTCCACCAGGCGCTCGTACCGGCCGTCGAGGTGCCGGTGGAAACCGTCGTAGTAATCCAGCCACCACCCGGAAGTGGCTGGGAACAGGAGATAGTCGGCGCCCGCCTCCCGGAGATCCTCGAGGTGCGAGATGGCGTCGACGCTGGTGCGCGGGTGGTATCCGGCGTACAGGCCGTTGTGCGCGCGTGGAAAGTGCCACGCCTGACGGCCGCCGAGGTGCATCAGCCGGTAGTCGCCGCGGCTGACGACCGCCACGGTTGCGCCTTCCGGAAGCGCGCTGTCGACCCGGTGGCGGATCCGATCGACGAGCGCTTCGTAGTGCGATGGATCGAGCCTCGATGAGACGCGTTCCGGCCCCGGCGACGGGTCTCCGCCGTTGGTCTCGGGACCCGACCCCGGGTCGCGCACGAGATCGGGCGAGTAGTCCATCTCGAGCGGACCCTGGGTCCTGGCCCACTCCACGTACGCGTCGCGGTCGCGCCCCCGAACGTCGGGGAATGCCTCGTGGAGGTCGATCCGCGCCTCGAACAGATCGAGAAGGAAATAGCTCAGGCCACCGCACTCCGGCCGGGGCCGCGTCGCCCAATCTCGAAACCCGCCGGGGCCCAGGTCGCGATACGGATCTCCCAGCTGGCGGCGCTTCTCGGAGTCGAGACCCAGGTAGAGGCGCCGCAGCAGCGAGGGCACCCGCACCCCGTCCGCGAAGCGCGCATAGCCGTATTCCTGGTCGCGCGCCTCCTTCCAGCCGTGACGTGCGAGCCGATCGGCGTATTCCTCGAGGAGCGACGCGAGGCCACTCCCGGGTTCGACCCGCGTTCGCGTCTGGTGCTTCGAGACGAGATCGGGGCGCTCGGGGTCGAAGCCGCTGATATGGAAGAAGGCGGCCGGCCTGCCGTTCACGTCGTAGCGGCCGTCCACACGCTCGACCGCGCGCTCGTGCAGGTTCCAGAACGCGACGTTGTAGCCGGGATCCCGGAGGATCCGGGTGTCGGGAAACAGACCCGGAACCAGGTCGATCCACTTCTGGTCCGTGAACAGCCCCCGGGCCACGTCGATCCGGCACCCGTCCTCGAGCCTCCGGGCCCACCACGTCAGGAACCGCCGCGTCTCCGCGGAGCCGCGGAGCCCGATGAACCCCAGGTTGTACGCTCCCGAGACCAGGATGTCGGGCTCGCTGGGCGTGAGGCCGTCGTCGGGGATGGGACGAGTGATGTGCGGCGTGAGGACGATGCTCGATGCGGCCAGCGCGACGCGAAGCTCGTCGAGCCGCCGCATCACGAGGATGTCGGGGTCGAAGTACACGACCTCCTCCTCGCCGCACGCGTCGAACAGGAGCGAGAGGAAGTACGGCTTGACGGCCGTGTTGAACTCGACCACCCCGTACTTGAAGGACATCGAGGCGAAATCCGGAATCGGCAGCCGGCCCGGCGACACGACCTCGATGCGCGGGTCGACCTCCACGTCCGCGGGCTCGGCGTCGAGGACGAGCAGGTAGAGCCGTGTCGCAGGCTCGTTCTCGACCAGGCTCTCGAACAGCGCGCGCGCCTGAGCCAGGTAGTTTCGGCACACGATCGTGCAGGCCGCGAACGGACGCTCCGGATCGGCCCGTCGCGCCGTCTCCGGCTCGGGCGCCGGGCCCGGACCACGCCCCTCGAGATCGGCCACGCGCTCCTCGGCGCGGACGAGGCGCTCCTTCGCGTCGAGCCAGCGCTCGCGAAGCCCGATCATCTCCGGGTGCTCGGCGAGATCCGCCGTCCGCTCTTCCAGCGAGCGCCGCAAGCGCCGGATCTCGTCGTCACGATCCGAGACAGCCTCGAGAATCCGGCGCTGGAGGACGAGGTGCTCCTCGTCCCCGTCGAGCGGGGCAGGCGGCGTCAGCCGATGATCGGCGCTCATGCCACCTCTCCCAGGGCCAGATCCAGGGTGCGGGTGCCGCTCATGAGCCGCTCGAGCGAGACGAGCTCGGCTACCGCGGCCGAGGCGCGGCCGGCGTTCGCCTCGCGCCGTTCGATCGCCTCCACGTAGGCATCGCGGACGCGGACGGCGTGCTCGGCCAGCGTGGTGACGCGCGTCGCGGCGGCGCCCCTGGCCAGCCGCCGGCGCAGTTCCGGCTCGCGGGCGAAGCGGGCGAGCAGGCTCCCGAGCTGCGGCGGATCGTCGTGGTCGTAGAAAAAGCCGTTCCTGCCCGGCTCGATCGAATCGGAGAGCGCGCCCAATCGGGTGGTGAGCACCGGCACGCCCCGCACCAGCGCCTCCCGGATCACGAGACAGAACGTCTCCGGCCAGATCGAGGGGGCAACGAGCGCGTGGACGTCGGCCAACAGGAGCGAGAGGTCGTCCGGATCGTAGGAGCCGCACACACGGAGCCGGAGACCGTGGATGCCGGCCGCGCGCTCGCGGAGCTCGCGCAGATACTCCGGATCGCCCACGGGACCGTGCACCAGAAGCGTCACCGGCCCGACGTCGGCTCCGGCCAGCGCTTCGAGGACGACGTGGTGCCCCTTGTGCCGTACCACGGCGCCCAGGATCGCCAGCCGGAGCGTGCCGTCGTTCCTCGGCTCGGGCCGGTCCACCAGCCGCCGAGGCACCCGAATCCCGTTCGGAACGGCGCGGATCCGATCCCGCTCGAGGCCCCAGTCCCGGAACCACGCGGCCACATACTCCGATGGGCACAGGAGCCCGTCGGGCACATCGAGCAACCGTCGCGCGTAGAGGGCGCGCAGGAGCCAGCGACCGGCCTCCGGCGCATCGCCGCCCGCGTCGAGGCAGTCTCGCCCGCACGCCCGCCCCCCGTCGGGACCTGCGCACAGCCGCCCGTCGGGCGTCCGGAGCGTGATCCGCGGGCACGGGAGCCAGAAATCGTGCAACGTCATCACGACCCCGGCGCCGTGGCTCCGCGCGGCGGTCAGGAAGCGCGGTGACAGATCCACGAGGTGATTCACGTGTACGACGTCGGGCCCGCAGTCCTCGAGGACGCGCTCGAAGGCCTCGTCGAGAGCACCCGACAGGTGGAGGACATCGTCCCTGTCCACACCGCCGCCGGTGAGCCGGATCACGTCCGGCGAGCCGGCGCCCGGGTCCGCGACGGCCCGAATCGGCCCCGGCCCCGGCCGGCGGCATACGATGGCCACTTCATCGCCCCCCTCGATCAGCTCGCGCGAGAGAGATTCCGTGTAGCGCTCCACGCCCGCCACCGCGTCGGGCGGGAACCGATGGCTCACCATCAGGACGCGCATGGTGCCCCCACTCGTTCGAGCAGCTCGCCGAGGACGAGGCGGGCGTCGAACCGCATCGCGGCGATCTCGCGAGCCGCGCGGGAGTGACGCTCGTAGTCGCCGCCCACTTCTTCGAGCGCGCTCACCGCTTCCTCATCGCCGGACCACGCGAGCAACCCCTCCCCGGTTGGCAGCGCGCACCCGAACCCGGTGTCCTGTGTGATCACGGGCCGGCCGGCCGCCAGGTACGTCGCGGCCCGATCACTGAACCAGCCCGACCGAAAGCGGATGTTCTGGTCTTTGGCCACCGTGAACTCGCCTCGCGAGGTGGCGATGTAGTCACGGTAGGCCTCCGTGTCGTTCGAGAAGGCGAGCGCATCGCGTACCCGCCATCCGTTCCGCGTCAGCGCCTCACGGTCCTCGCGTCCGCAGTTGGCGAGCGCCAGCTCCAGGGACTGCGATGTGCGTGACGGGAGATCGATCCGCTTCAGGAACTCGAGGTGCTTGCTCCAGTGATAGGTCTCACCCTCCCACGTGACCTCGCGCCAGCGCTGACGCCAGTTGGCGATCGTCGTGAACTCGGGGCGCGCCGGGGCCGAGTGTTCCCACAGGTCGAGCATCACGGGCTGACGGGTGGGGAGAAGCTCGAAGCGCTCCGAGACGGGAAGCCCGCATCCCGGTCGTCCATAGTTCTCGGCGAACGTGAAGAACGCGCAGTGCGGCTCCAAGAACGCGATGGCCTCCGGATCGTCGCGCGCGAGCTCCAGCTCGAGCTGGACGGGATCCGTCCCCAGGTAGACCAGCCGGTCCGTTGCGTAATGCTCGGGCCGCGGGTGCGTCCCGCCATGGAGATTGATCACCAGCTCGGCGGACCCGAACAGGGCTTCGAGCCGCCCCCTCGTCATCCCGAAGCAGACCTCGTCGTCGTGCAGGGCCTGGTACGCCCAGCGGTCGGGGAGATCGAAGCGGCGCATGACGCCCGCGATGAACGCCGCCGCCGATACCGAGCCGTCGTCATCGGGGCTTCGCATGAGCATCGAGGGCGTTCGGGCATGGGCCTCGACATAGTAGACATCGTAGCCCAGGAGCTCGAATCCGAGCAGGTAGTGAGCCGTCTGCCAAACCACGCCCGCGACGGGCATCTTCGTCATCGACCCGAGGAGAATCAGCCGGGGACGCCGTCGGATCATCACTGTCCCCCCGCCCCGTGCACTACGAGCTCGGGACCACCCGGCGGCATCCGGGACTCCGCTCCATGGCCCGACTGGATGTCCCACAGTTGCCGGAAGAGCCCGTCCGCCCGCAGCAGCTCGTCGGGCGACCCGCGCTCGACGACGCGCCCGCCGTCCAGCACGAGGATCACGTCGGGATTCCGGATCGTGGACAGACGGTGGGCGATCATCAGCGTCGTTCGTCCCACCATCAGACGGTCGAGCGCGTCGAGGATCACCGCTTCGGTCCGCGAGTCGATGGCGGAGGTCGGCTCGTCCAGGATCAGCACCGGCGCGTCCTTGAGAAACGCGCGCGCGATCGCCACCCGCTGGCGCTCTCCGCCCGACAGGCGGGCCCCTCGCTCGCCCAGCTCGGTCTCATAGCCCCTGGGCAGACGCTCGATGAAGTCGTGCGCGTTCGCCGCCCGGGCGGCGTCCTCGATCTCCTCCTCGGAGGCCTCGAGCCTGCCGTACCGGATGTTGTCGGCGATCGTCCCCGAGAACAGGAGCGGCTCCTGGAGGACGACGCTCACCTGCCGCCGGAGCGAGGCGATCGAGAGCTCCCTGAGATCGACGCCGTCGAGGAGTACGCGCCCCCGGTCGGGATCGTAGAAGCGCGGGATGAGGCTCACGAGGGTCGTCTTGCCGGCGCCCGTGGGTCCCACGATACCCACGATAGTGCCCGGCTCCGCCTCGAACTCGACCTCGGCGAGCGTCTCCGCCCGGCCTTCGTACCCGAACGAGACGTCCTCGAAGGCGAGCTGGCCCCGCGCGCGCTCGATCCGTCTGGCACCGGGCGCCTCCACGATCTCGGGTGTCTCGTCCAGGAGGTCGAAGGCGATCTCGAGCGAGATGAAGCGTTCCTTGAGCGATCCTACGGTCGTCGAGATCGCCTCGAGCGGCGCGTAGATCGACGTGACGTAGGAGAACACGATGAGGAGTTCCCCGCCCGTCATGCGTCCCTCGAGGATCTGGTACACGCCGAAGCCCAGCACGAGGGCGGTGCCCGCGGCGGTCGTCGTGTTGACGGCGAGCGAGAACGCGGTCTGGCGCACCGTGACGTCGACCCGTGCGTCGACGGCGCGTTGTCCGTGCTCGCGGAACCGTCGGTGCTCGTGACGCTCGCGGCCGAAGGCAACGATCACCTTGAGCATCGACACGGCTTCGTGGATGATCGAGAGGGACTCTCCCTCGAGCTCCTTGACGCCGCGCAGACGCGAGTCGATGTGCCGCATGTAGTAGGCGACCGAGTAGTACAGGAACGGCACGACGAGGAGTGACACGAGCGCGAGCTGTGCGTGGATGCTGTACGTGATCCAGAACATCCCGATGATCGTGAGCCCGCTCTGGACGAGGGGCTGCAGCGCCATCAGGAGTCCCGCTGCGCTGTCCGCCTGGTAGTTGATGGCATAGATGAGACCGCCCGAGCGACGGCGGTCGTGATACGCCAACGACAGCCGCTGGGCGTGCTCGAACAGGTCGCTGCGGAAGTCGAGGATGATCCCCTGCTCGAGCTTCGTCTGCGCGTACGAGTTCCACACCCCGAGCAGGTTCTCGGACAGCGTGATGAGGAAGCCGCCGCTCACGACGATGATCAGGAGGAGCAGGCGGTCGTCGGGGAGGCCGTCCAGCAGAGGCTGGATCGGCCCCGGTAGCGGGTGGTTCCCCAGCACGCTGTCGAACAGGATCTTGAGCGGCCACGGCGCCAGCAGGCCGAACCCGGCGACCAGGATCGTGAGGAGCGCGGTGAGGGCCGCGAGGCCCTTGTAGGGACGGACGTAGCGGACGACCCGCAGGAAGTGCTTCATGATGCCGACCCCTGCGTGGCGAGCGCGATCTCCGCGTCGGGGCGGGTGGGGCTATCCTCGACCCGATCGGACGCCGGACCGGTTCTCCCGTCTCCGCTCTCCACGACGGGAGCGTCGGCCGGCTCGAGATGGTCCACGGCCTCCAGCGCCGCGGACAGCGCCGCCCCCGCCTCGAGACCCGCCCGCACGAGGGCGGTCGCGCCGATCGCGGCCAGGACGGCCGCGGCGAGCGGCGGACCGTCCACCGCGGCCCACGTGGCGAGCGCCGCGAACATCACGGCCATCGCGGCGGTAGGGACCGTCGGCGACGGCACGAAACGCAGACGCACCAATTGCCGGCCCGTGCCGTGCTCTTCGGTGCAGGCGTGGACGCGCACCCGGCCCGCGAGTCCGCCCTTCACCTCCAGGTCCCAGCGATCGAACGGACCGCCCCGTACGACGGGCGCGCGGATGCGCCGCAGGTGCCGCTCGAGCGCCAGCAACCGGGCCGCCGGCGTGGTCCAGCGCTCCGACCAGACGAACGCGGTGCGCCGGGCCGGCCACGCGAATCGCCTGGCCGCCCGCAGGCGCCACGGCGTGAGCCCGTGGAGCAGTCGGCCCCGCAGCCTCGCCAGCGGCTGGATCACGTGCAGCCAGGCGGTGAGGCACCGGCGTCGGCGGAGCTCTCCAGCGTCGAGCGCGGGCGTCGGGAAGCGGGCGCGTCGGGCGCCCGACGACGCCGCGTACACGACCGGCGCGATGGCCGCGATGAGAAGCGGAATCGCCGCGAGCAGCGGCGACCAGGTGATCCCGAGCAACGCGACGACGAACAACGCGCCGAGGACGAGGAACCATTCCGGCATCGCCGCCAGCGACTCGAGGATCCCCGGCGCCCCGGGCTGCGCCGTCTGGTAGGGGGCCTCGCCCCACACGCCGTGATACACACGCGAGCGACCCGTCACGAACCGACGCCGCGAGCCGCCGTACACCCGCCCGCCCCACGTGACGTG
>Ga0299907_10002582_pt1 | contig 11247 bp, 7 predicted proteins | sample RVTome_16_FD_198680 | JGI IMG/M metagenome (GOLD analysis project Ga0299907, IMG submission 198680) | Soil microbial communities from uranium-contaminated site in the Upper Colorado River Basin, Wyoming, United States - RVT152D67 (version 2) ...
GAGGTCGACGGCCTCGAGCCCAAGGACGTCACGCCCGAGGCCACGCCCTTCCTGTGGGAGCTCGCGCACCCGCAGGGCGGGCAGATCGTCGGGGCGGGCCGCTCCGGCTTCACCTGGCAGGCGCCGCGGGCGAACATGGCGGCCACGACCGCCGCGAACGCAGCGTCGCTCTTGACGGGCGGCTACGCCGAGCAGACGGGCATCCCGGGTGACGAGTTCCAGGCCGACGGCGGCACGATCCGGATGGAGCGCCAGCCCCAGGACGGGTCCAAGCCGCTCGACTTCGGCGACGTCTTCGCCGAGTCGCTGCTCGACCTCGTGCCGAGCGGAAGCGACGACAAGAAGGCGGTCTCCGCGTTCGTCGGCAACCCCGCCCTCGGCGGGCTGATCGGCGCCAGCGTCGGCAACGACCCGCTGCGCTGGGCGCCCACCAACGACGACCCGCAGAATCCGCCGAACCCGGCCTACTGCGACGTGCCCAGGCGCCTGCCCGGCGGCGAGAGCGCTCCCGAGGAGGGCTTCGAGCCGTCGTGCTCGGCGACCGACATGGTCACGCTGAACAAGGCGATCACCGCGCTGAACTCATCGGCACCGGACGCGCAGAAGGTCGCCTTCACCTACATCCACCTGGCCGAGCTCGGGGTCGTGAAGCGCAGCGGCGGCGACGTCGCCACCCCGGGCGAGCCCGGCACCGGCGAGGCCGGCGACGAGGTGCCGCAGGCGCTGGCCCAGCTCGACGCCGCGCTCGCGACCTTCGTCACCCGCTACAAGGATCAGACCCGCTCGGCGGTGACCGGCCCCAAGTGGACCGACACCTACATCATGGTCACCGGCAACCACGGCTACGAGCCGACGCCGCAGGCGAACCGGGTTCCGGGCGGCGACGACGAATCGCTCGACCTCGAGCACTACGTCGAGAAGGCCGATCGGCTCGAGTACGCGCCGAACGGCGGGATCGCGACGATCTACGCGACCGAGCCAGACCCGGCTCGCCGGCGCGACGCGCTGGAGGAGATGCGCTCCAAGCTGAGCAACTCGGGACCGGTCGAGGAAGCCTGCGAGGCGCTCGGCGCGAGCCCGGCGGACGACCTCGAGAGCGAAGGCGGCGGCTGCATCAAGGAGATCCTCTACGTCCGCGACGGCCTGCTGCCGGCGGGCACCACGGCGGCCGACAGGCGGAAGCTGCTGCTCTCGGAGGCGCACCCGAGCTGGCGGCTCGACCACATCGAGATCGCCGACGACGACACCTCCGCGCCGACGGGGATCAGCGGCGACATGGTGATCGTGACCGAGCCCGGCTGGACCACCGGCCGCGCGGTACCCGACCCGGCGCTCGAGGCCGATCCGGAGGACCAGGGCCCGCTGCCCGTCAACGACAGCCCGAACCCCTACACGGGGTCGGCCGGCGGGCCGCGCAACCGCGCTGTCGCGGCCTTGATAAACGGTCCCTCGGGCGGCAACGGCGCCAGGCAGGTCACGGGCGGCCGCTACCCGGTGCGCAACGGCTCCGACGACCCGGAGGAGGTTCCCTTCAGCGACACGCCCGAGCCTGCCTTCGACAGCCTGCACGCGGCCAATGCGAACCCCGGCGACGACGCCGACGCGGTCGGTCACGAGCGCCAGCCGGAGACCGTCGACTTCGCGCCCACGATCGGCGCGCTGCTGCAGGTCGCGGTGCCGGACGAGCAGCTGGCCGGCCGCTTCCTGCAGGAGGCCTTCCTGCGCCAGCTCTCCTTCCCCAGCTTCGAGGAGGACCTCGGCGACCCCATACCCGAGCCCGAGCCGCCGCCCGAGCCCGAGCCGGTCATCATCTACGAGCCCCCGCCGCCCGTGCCGGTGGTCGAGCAGCCGAAGCCCTGCCCCGGGTTCACCTACACCGGCGTCCTGCGCGACTTCAAGGCCGCAGTCGGCGACAAGAAGGGGAACTGGGTCCCGGACGCGCGCCGGCGCGCGAAGCTCTCCTACCTCGTGCTGAAGGGCGACTTCGGGCGGCCGAACGCGCTCGTGAAGCTCACCTTCTACAGCGACAAGCTGAGCGCCGCGAGGAACGCCGGGAAGGCCGAGCGCAAGAAGGCCGGCCGCAACAAGGCCAAGCGCAGGAAGGCGAGGCGCAGGGAGGCCAGGCGCCTGGCCCGCCGCCGTGCGCGCGGCAAGGAGGTCGTCGAGAGCCTGGTGACCTTCGACCCGTTCGCGGTCAAGCGCGGGCCGGCCACGCTGACGCTGGAGGTCCCAAAGGTCTTCAAGCCGACCCACATCGGGATCGTCGTCCAGGAGGCGCGCAAGCTCACCCGCCGCGAGTACCGGGCGCTGAAGAAGGAGGCGGAGGAGCCGGACAAGGTCCTGCGCTACGAGGGCGCCGGCAAGCTGGTGGGTGGCATCTTCCCGCTCAAGTACGCCAAGCGGTTGCACAAGCGCGCGCCCAAGCCCAGCCGCAAGCGCTTGGCGAAGAGACGGCAACGGCAGCGCCAGGTCGAGCGGCCGGAGTGCGAGCCGAAGAAGGCGGCCGACAAGAAGTCGGGCAAGAAGAAGGCCGGCAGGAAGAAGGCCGGCCGGCAGCAGTCGCGCTCGAGGCAGCGCCGCTCCTGAGGCGAGTTGGGCCCGGCATGGCGACAGGCCACAGCCGCACTGGTCGCCGCGATGTCCGTGCTGGTCGGCTGCGGCGACGAGCTGGCCGACTTCCGCAGGAACGAGCTGCGCCCGCTCGAGCAGCGCGCCGACGAGCAGAAGGCGCAGCTGTCGACGACGCTCCGGACCGCACGGCTGGGCGACAGAGGCGATGCACGCGCCCTGGAGCAGCAGTCGCGCGGGCTCGAGGCGACCTTCGCGGAGCTGGAACGGCTCGAGCCGCCAGGCGAGTTCGAGGAGACCTACGCCAGGTACGTGGCCGCAAACCGGAAGTTCCTGGCCGAGCTCCGGACGTTCATCGACGCCTTGAAGGAAGGCAACGAGCAGGCGCTCCGGCCGGCGAGCCGGCGCGCCCAGGAAGCCGTGGGCGCCGCACAGCGAGCGATCCTGCCGCTGAAGGAATGAACATGTTGCGAATTAACCGTCACGAAACACGATCTCCGGCGGTTCTTATCTCAGGAGATCTCCGATCACAGGAGGTGCGCCGTGCGCGCGATTGACGAATACAGCCCTGATTGGGACGTGGAGGACGACGAGCTGGTGCGCCGTCTCCGCGGTCTCGAGTGGGCAGCGGTGGCGCCTGAGCTGCGCGATCGCTGCTGGGTCGACTTCAACGACCGCATCGCGAGACGGGCCGCCCGCGAGGACGAGCAGCCGGTGCGCAGCCGGGCCGCCACCAACCTGAGCGACCGCTACGACTGCCGGCGATTCGTGCCGGCCGGCCGACTGGCCGTTGCCCAGGTCGCCGCCCGCAGGTACACGCCGCGGACGGCATTTTCTGTGACGTGACGGGGGGAAGGACGGGAGACACGGCCCGGAGCAAAGGGAGGCGGTACCAATGGAGGGGGAGGCAATGACCTACTGCATCGTGGAGCGGCGGTTCGCGCTGCGCTTCAAGCGCTTGCTGCACCGCTACGCGGAGGACGCCGGCGTTACGGTGATCGCCGAGCAGCGCGGGAGCGAGCAGCGAGCGGCGCCGGATCGCCGCAAGCGGGCGCTTGCCGTGCCCCCGGACATCGACCGGCGCACGGTCTTGAGCCCGAGCGGCCGCCGGATCGCCGATCGCCGCGCAAGCATGCTGCCGGCCGTAGCGCCGATTCCGCTGCCGCGCCGCCTGCGCGCGCATGAGCAGGCGGTCGGCTTCGCGGAGCGGATCAGCCTTCCCGCCGAGCAGCAGGAGGATGTCGAGGCGGCCCGGCTCATCGTCCGCATCCAGGTGGGCGAGCTATCGCAGTTCGAAGCGCTCTACCGGCGTTTCTTCGACCGCGTGTACAGCTTCATCGCCACCATGGTCGAGAACGACGCAGCGGCGGAGTGGCTGACCCAGGAGACGTTCCTCGAGCTGCACGACGCGCTGCCGAGCTACGAGGTGTTGCCGACCGGCTTCCGCGAGCAGCTCGCCGCGATCATGCGCGCAAAGGCGGCAGAGCACCTGAGGCGCATGCACGGCATCGACCTGGACGAGCCGGTCGTGACGGCCGAGCCGGCGCGGCAGGAGGCGCCTTCGATCGAGGCGCTCGCGTTCCCCGACTGGATCACCGACGTCGATCTCAGGCTCCTGATCGGACGGCTGCCGCACACACAGAGGCAGACCCTGCTGCTGCGCAACCTGCTGGGGCTGAGCGAGACCGAGGCGGCGCGCGTGTGCGGGTTCGTCCCGGATGCCGTGTTCGAGCTGCACGACTGCGCGCTCGGCTACCTGCGGGGGCGGCTCGCGCTCCTCGGTCGCGAGACGGCGGCTCCGAGCATGCGCCTTTCGATGGCCCGCGGCAGGCGGCCTGGGCGTGTGCTGCGCAGCCGCCGCTTTGCGCTAACGCCGAGCTAGGCGGCGTGGCGAGCGGCCATGGTCAGCGACCAGGACGCGTCGGATTGTGAATGCGCTGGGTGGATGGGGTGCCGTGGGGCGCGCCGTACGACCGGGTGCCTGCGGTCGGCGCCGTCCCGGCGAGCGGCTTCGTGGTAGGCGTCGGTGGCGGGGTTGCGAGCCGCCGCATCGAGGGCGTGGGTTGCGGCCGCGGGATCGACTCGACGCCCGCCTCGTCGTGTGCATCGGAGGCCAGAGCGCCGCGTCGGCGGCCGAACAGCCGCGAAAGAAATCCCATCGACGGATCGTACTCTGGATGAGGGACAAATTCCATGCCTGAACCAACAGATCATCAGACCGCGTTCGCGCGCCGGCTCGAAGAGCTGACGGCGCTCTATGAGCGGCGCGCCTATCTCACCTACAACGTCGCTGCGCGAGTGGCGGGCGCTGGCGACGCGGCGCTGCGCGCCGCCAGCCGCGCGGTCCTCGCGCAGGTCGCCGAACTCGACGAGGACAGGCTCGCCCTCGACGCAGCGCGGTTCGGCGTCGAGGAGGCACAGGCGGCCGATCCGCGCGCGATCGCCAGCCCTGTCCTCAGCGCGAACGCGCGGCTGACGCCCCCCGAGCGGGCTGCGCTGGCGCTGGAGGCGCTCGCCGAGGCCGACGCCGCGGCGAGTGGGGAGGCGCTCGGGCTCGACGCGTCGGCGGCCGCGGACCTGCTGGCGCGCGCACACACGAACCTTGCGACGCTCCTGCGTGTGCATCAGCCCGAGGCGGCGCGGGCATACCGTGAGCTCCCGTGGGCCGAGCCGCCGGCCGAGCTGTGGCAGAGCGTCTATCCCGAGCTCCATGCGGCCGTTTCCGCCCGCACCCGCGCGGACGGCGCAGAGCCGCTGACGCGCGCCCGCGGATCGCGGCTGCGGCGCACGCGGTCGCTGGTCTCGCTCGGCCCGCTGCGGCGGCTGCCGACCTGGTCGGCCGTCGCGCTGGTGCTGCTCCTCGCGGCGGGCATCGCGCTGGCCGCTCGCGGAGGCTCGGACGACGCCCGCGACGATGGCGCCGTAGTGGAGACGGGCGAGGCTCCCGGCAGCCTCGGCTCGAGCGGCTCGGACAGCCTCGCCGGCGACGGCGGCGGCGTCTACGAGGCGCTCACCCCGGAGGAGCTCGACAAGCTTCGCCGCCAGGAGCTGGAGGATCTCCAGCGCTACTCGAAGAAGCAGACGGACAAGCGCTTGTCGCAGGGCGAGCGCGATGACGCGGAAGAGAAGGCGGATGACATCCTCGAGCGCGCCAAGCGGCGCGAGCGCGCGGCCGCGAAGCGTGAGCAGCTGGCGCAGCGCCAGCTCGCTCGCGAGCGAGCTGCTCGCGTCCGTGAGCGGCAGGCGGCCGAGGAGCGCGAGCGGCGCGCGAGGCCGAATCCCACGGCGCCTGCCCCGCCGCCCGACGACGAGCCGCCCGACACGCGCGACGGCGACCCGCCGCCAAGGCAGGAGCCGGAGCAGACGACCGCCGAGTGTCTCTACGACACGCAGAGCGGCACCTACATCTGTCCGCAGTAGCCGCGTACGCCGGGGACTCTCGTTGGCGGCTCGGGCCGCGTGGGGCAGGGGCTTGACCCTGCGCACTGGGCGGCTACTGTTTACCCTGAACGGCTGGAGGTGTCGCAGGCGCCGGCAATGGGTATCTAGACGCGACGGCTAACGCACCGGGCGAGGTATCTCTTGACGGCACGGCGTCGCATGGTCTTCCGGAGACAGAGTTGGCACACCATGAATTCCGAACAGCAGCCCAACGAGGAAGAATTCGATCCGCTCGAGGACTCGGACCTCGCTCGCCGGCTGCGGAACATGCAGTGGCCCGCGGCGCCGCCTGACGTCAAGCAGCGCTGCCTGGACGAGATCCTGTCGCAGGTGGGCGCCGGCGAGCAGGACGACTAGCGCGGGCACCCAGGCCGCCGTCACAGAAACGCCGCCTCGCGGGTTCTTCCCGTAGGAGCCCGAACGGGGAGGACGGCTTGCCTCAAGTGCGCAAGGAGAGTGGACGGCGGGGCAGCGGCGCGATACGCGTACGCTGGCTTGCGCTGCTCGCGTCCGCCTGCGCACTGCCGCTCGGGCTCAGCGCGGGCGGAGCCGGAGCAGCGGCGCCGGCGGCGCTCGACAGCCCGGCGTGGGTCACCGACGGCCCGGTGCATGCCGTGGCGCGCTCGGCGGGACGCACCTACATCGGCGGCGAGTTCACCCACGTCGGCCAGCGCACCGGTCACGGCGTGGCGCTCGCGCCCGGCGGAGCCGGAGGCCCGAGCCCACCGATCGGGTCGTTTCCCGAGATCTCGGGAGGCCAGGTTCGCGCCGTCGTGGCCGACCCCGCGGGCGGCTGGTTCGTCGGCGGCGACTTCACTCACGTCGGCGGCGTCGGCCGCAACGGGCTCGCGCGGCTCGTGGCCGCTGGCGGAGCGCTGACGCTCGACCAGGCCTGGGACCCGAACCCGTCGGGCGCGGTGCGTGCGCTCGCGCTCGGGGCATCGGCTGCGGACGCGGGCATCCTCTACGTCGCGGGGAGCTTCGACTCGATCGGATCCACGCCCGGCAGCCCGAGCAACGCGGCCGCGCTTGTCGCCGACTCCGGCGCGGTCGTCGACGGCTGGAGACCCGAGCCCGATGCGGCAGTGCATGCGCTCGCGGTGGCCCCGGTCTCCTTCGGCGTGACAGAGGATGCGATCACGACGACCAAGCAGATGTCGATCGTCGTCCTCGGCGGCGAGTTCACGAAGTTCGGCGCAGCGACGGCGCCGGTGCGGCTCGGCGCCGCCTGGGGGGTGGGCGCCCAGAGGCCGAACGGCGATTCCGCCGACGGCACCACGATCGGCTGGAACGGCAACATCGCTTCGGGCGTCGTGCGGGCGCTGACCGTGTCGGACACCCAGCCCGGCGCGAGCGCGTCGCAGCACTTCGCCGTCTATGCCGGCGGCGACTTCGGGGCAGTTGGCAATGCACAGGCCGGGCTGAGCGCGACGAAGATCTCGCTGAACAGCGCAGCCACCCTCAGCCCGGCGCCGGCGGGCTACAGCGGCTGGAATCCGTCGCTGCGCTGCGATGGCTGCGCGCACTCCGTTCGCACGCTGCTGCTGGACGGCCCGACGCTCTACATCGGCGGCGACTTCACGCAGGTAAACGGCGCGGCCGGGCCGTCGCGGCGGTCCCTGGCCGCGCTTAACTCCGTCGCAAACGTGACCGACTCAAGCGCGGGTGCCGGTAACAACGCCACGGCGAAGCCCTGGGACCCCAACCCGAACGGGCGCGTGCGCGCACTCGCGCGCTCGGGGACGGGCGTCCACGCCGGCGGCGACTTCACCCAGATCGGGGCGGCCACGCGCGCAGGCCTCGCGGCCGTCGACGCCAACCCCGACGCGAGCAGCCCGACGCTGCTCGACTGGAACCCACGGCCCGCCGGTGGCATCCCGGGGGCTGCGACGGGCGTCGTCAACGCGCTCGGCGCGACCGGCTCCGGCATCTTCGCCGGAGGCAGCTTCACGTCGGTCGGCGCTCTGCCGGCGGCCAGGCTGGCTGCCTTCGGCAGCGACGGCAACCTCGACGCCGGCTGGAATCCCGCGCCCAACGGCACGGTCCGCGCGCTCTCCGCCGCGAACGGCCGGCTCTACCTCGGCGGTGACTTCACGGGCGTCGGCGACGAGGAACGCATGCGGCTCGCGGCGATCAATCTCGCCGACGGCTCGCTCGACGGAACCTGGAAGCCGGCCGCGACCGCGCCGGCCGGCGACCCCGTCTCCGTGCTCGCGCTGTCCGCCACGGACGAGGCCGTATACGTCGGCGGTAGGTTCAAGGGCCTCGCCAGCGCCGGACGGCTGAACGCCGGGGCCGTCCATCCCGTCACGGGCGAGGCCGGCGATTGGAACCCGGCGCCGGACGACAACGTCTACGCGCTGCTCGCCACGTGCGGCACCGTCTACGCGGGTGGCAGCTTCGGTCACGCGGGCGGCCAGGAGCGCAGCCGGCTTGCCGCGCTCGATCCCGAGAGCGGCGCCGCGACCGGCTGGAACCCGGCCCCCAACAGCACGGTCTACGCGCTCGCCCAGGACGCGGGCGAGCTCTACGTGGGCGGCAGGTTCTCGCTGATCGGCGGCGCGATTCGGCAGAAGCTCGCCGCGCTGAGCGCCGCGAGCGGCCTTGCCTCGCAGTGGGCGCCGAACATGACTGGCGATGCGGTGCGCGCCCTGGCGGCGCCGGGCGGCGACAGCATCGTCTACGCGGGCGGCGCGTTCACCGCGATCCGCGGCGAGAGCCGCGAGAACCTCGGCGCGATCGACCGCGCCTCGGGCGCCGCGACAGCCTGGAACCCCAGCACGGACGGAACGGTGCGCGCGCTCGCGGCCGAGGGCTCCGCCTTGTACGCGGGCGGTGGCTTCCGCAGCGTCGGCGTCGCCCCGCAGCAGGGTTTCGCCAGCTTCGGCAATCCGCTCGCCGGCGGCACGAATCAGGTGGCCTGTGCGCCGCCGGTCGAGGAGACGATCGAGGATCCCGAGCCGCCCCCCTCGCCGCCGCCACCGCCCTCGCCGCCGCCATCTGCGCCGCTCGAGCTGCCGGCGGATCCGTCCGACCTGCTGGCTCCGGTGCTCGACCGCCTCTCGATCCGGCCGCGCGTCTTCCGTGTCATGAAGCGCGGCCGTGCGCGCGCCGAGAAGCGGCGCGCGTCGGCTGCGGCCGGGGAAGCGGTGCGGCCGAGGAAGCGAGCGCGCCGGAGCAAGCCGCCGAAGAGCACGCGCCTCCGTTACCGGCTGTCCGAGCCCGCGACGGTCCGGATCGTCTTCCACCGCGCGGAGCGCTGTCCGAAGCGAAAGGCGCGCAAGAAGCGCGGGCGCCGCCGCTGCATCAAGTGGGCGCGGGTCGGCAAGCTCGCCTTCGCCGGGAAGCCCGGTGTCCACAAGCGACGCTACAGGGGCCAGGTCAAGCGGCGCGTGCGTGGCGAGCTGCGCAAGCGCTGGCTCCGCCCCGGACGCTACCGGGCGCGCTTCCGCGCGGTCGACCAGGCCCGGAACCGCTCCCCCGTCACGCCGCTGAGGTTTAGAATAGCCAGACGATGAGCCGGGCGGGGGCAGACGGCGCGAGAGCGCATGTGGCGCACGAGCTTCTCGAGGCGCACTTCGACCGTGTCTACGGGCTGCTGTGCCTCCTGGCTGCGGACCGGGAGCAGGCGGCACGCGCGGTCAGTGCCGCCTTCGGCGCGGCCTGTGGCTCGTTCGCCGAGCGGCCAGGGCCCGATGACGAGCTTCAGCGCTGGCTGTTGCTGCGTGCGGTAGAGGAGCTCCCGCGTCCGTCACGCGAACCGGGCTCGGGCGGCAGTGCCGCGTCACGCGCAGCGAGCCGGCGCGCCGAGCGGGCGCGCCCGGTGGCCGGCGGCGATGCGCTCGCCGGAATCTCGGACGAGACCCTGCGCGTGCTCGTACGCACGCTGGATCCGGCGGAGCGGCTGCACGTGACCCTTCGCCTCATGGGCGGCCTGTCCGCGGAGGAGGTTGGGCGGGTGGCCGGCGTCTCGACCGCGGAGTCCGAGCGGCTCGTCAAGCGCGGCGCAGAGCGCGTCGCCGAGCGGCTCGAAGCGGACCACGAGCGCGGGCGCCACTCGAGCGCCGCGCTCGCCTCGAAGCCGGCGCCGCACCTGCGGCCTCTCCCCGCGCCGGCATCCGACGGAGTGATCGTCGTGCGCGGCGACCGAGCGCACGCAGAGCACGGTCCGGCGGCAAGCCTCGCCGATGCGGTCCGTGTGCTGCTCGAGCGCATCGCCGCCTGGCTTCGCCGTGGCCACGGCGGCACCGAGCTGGATGACGACGTCGGGCCGGCGAGCGCACCCCGGGCACCCGATCCCACCCCGACGCTGAGGCCGTTTCGCAGGCCGAAGCCCACCCCGTCGATGCGCGAGTACCGCAAGCCCTCCGGCACCCCCGGCACCGCCGACCACCGCTCTCCCAAGGGCACACCGTCGACGGCCAGGCTGTCCAATCCGTCGCGCCCGCTTTCGCGCGGGGCCGCCGTCTACGGCGCTCGCGCGAAGCGCTGGTAGCGGGGCGTCGTGGCCCGTCCCTGGAGCTGCCTGACCGCTGTCGGGCTCGCCCTCGTCCTTGTCGCGGCGACGGGCTGTGGCGGCGACGACGAGCAGTCCGACGCCGGGCCGGCGGCATCCGAGCCGGGCCCGGCCACGACCGCCGAGACCACCGCACAGACGCCGTACGAGGTTCCAGCGGTGAGCAGGGACGAAGCCCGTGAGAGGCGCCGCCGCGACCGGGCGCGCGACACGCGGGTGCGAAAGCGGCGCAGCCGCCTCGCCCGGTCAGTGGCGGGCGCGCAACTCGACCTGCTGCAGCTCGCCGGCGCGGACGTCACGACGGCGGACAAGGCCGGAACGGTCGAAGTCACGCTGTCCAAGGACGCGGCCTGCAGGGCACGCGCGGGAGATCCCCGGCGCATCGAGGCCGCGCTGAAGAGCGCGCTCGCCTTCGTCCAGCAGGTGCGCCTCCGCGTGCGGGACACGCGCGCGCCGCTTTCGAGCTACCAGCGAAAGAGCTGCGTCGCCGGTGCCGAGCTGGGGGAGGGCCTCGTCTTCGATGCGAACGGCAAGGGCACCGCCACCACCGACGCCTTCACGATCGATTCCAGGCGCTGGACCATCAGGTTCGAGCTCGGCGAGGGGGTCGTGCGCCTGCTCGTGCTGCGCGACGGCCGGCTGGTTCGTCAGATCGGCCCGCCGCCGGACGGCTCCGGTGAGCGTACGCTCAGCGACCAGGGGAGCTTCACGATCAAGATCGA
>Ga0299907_10002583_pt1 | contig 11245 bp, 11 predicted proteins | sample RVTome_16_FD_198680 | JGI IMG/M metagenome (GOLD analysis project Ga0299907, IMG submission 198680) | Soil microbial communities from uranium-contaminated site in the Upper Colorado River Basin, Wyoming, United States - RVT152D67 (version 2) ...
CGGTCGTCCACTCGTGCACGGTCGTCGCGTTGCGGTACCAGGTCGCGTCGCCCGCGAGACGCGCGAAGCTCGGATAGCGCTCGCCGTCGATCTCGCCCTCAGCGTCCATGAGGGACACCGTCGGGAGCTCATCGAAGACGACCATCACCACCGGAGCGGTCGAGGGCACCTCCGCGAGCCGCGGCTCGGGCGTCCCGTGGAGGACGAGGCGCGACGCGGGAGAGTCGAGCAGGAAGAGCGCGACGAAGACGAGCGGAGCCGCCGCAAGCACGGTGAGGAGCATCCGAGCCGGACGCGCATACGCGTAGAGGACGGCCGCTGCCGCGCCGGCTGCCGCGGCGGCAGCCAGGACGACGGCGGTGCCCGACGAGCGGAGCGCCTGCATGACGAGCAGGCCGACGAGCACTCCCACGAAGAGCAGGTGCGCGGCCGTCGAAGCCCGTGGGTGCGCCAGCCCGGCGAGCGCCTCGACGCCGAGGAGCAGGAGCGGTGGCAGGACGACGAGGCCTACCGCGAAGAGGACGATGTCCCAGCGCGTCGAGCCGCGGACGGCGAAGAACTCCGCGTTCCGCGCGAGGAGGTCGAAGAGCGGCTGGGCTACCGCGAGGGCGGAGAGCCCGGCGAGGTGGAGGCCGGCCGCGAGGAACGACCCCGGGGGGTCAGGCCGGCGGGGTCGCACGGTAGAGGACGCGGGTGCCGGACGGGAGCGGCTCCCGACGCTCGATCGTCCAGCGCTCCGCAAGCGCCCGCTCGAACGCCTCGGTCTCGTAGTCGGGGTTGGCGCCCGGCCCCTTGCGATCGAGGAGCCGCCGCACCATCGGGTCCTCGCGCGTCGGGAACTCGATCACGAGCGCCGTGCCGAGCTCCACCAGCCAGTCGAGGAAGTCGCGCACCGGCACGTTGCTCGAGAGCGCGACGTGGTGGACGAGCGCGAGCGCCAGCGTCAGGTCGGGGCGTCCGCGCTCGGCGAGCGGGCGCCGTTCCTCGCCCCGCCAGCCCAGGCCGGGGGAGGGATCGGCGATGTTCCCGACGAGCGGCAGGATCGTCTCCGAGCCCTCGTCGGCGAGGGCGCGGTAGAGCGCCTCGACGACGGCGGCGTCGGCGTCCACCGCCACCGTGTAGTCGGCCTCCTTCGCGGCCACGCGCGTGTAGCGGCCGTCGTTGCAGCCGAGATCCCAGAGGAGCCGCCACCGCCGTCCGCCGGCCGCCTCCCGGACGAATGCCTCCTTCGCGGCCGCGTCCGCGTCGTCGTAGGGGTTCTCCTCCCCGTAGCCCGACCAGGCGGTGCGGCCCGGCTCCCAGTCGAGCCGCTGCACGAGCTTTCGCAGCTTGCGGGCGTTCGCACGGATGAGCTCCGCGTGGAAGCCCGCCTGGCGGAGCTCGCGCTTCACGTCCCGCTCGGCATAGCGCCCCTCGAGTCGCGCGTGGAGGATCACGTGCGCGAGGACGCCGCGGCGGAAGCGATCGCGGAAGCCGATCAGGCGGCGCATCTCGCCCGGCTCGATCCCCTCCAGGGAACCGCGGAGCCAGGGCTGGAACGGAACTCCCTTGTACGCCTGGAGGAAGAGCGGGTAGAGGACGAGCATGCAGAACTGGCGGTAGCCGGCCCAGGCCTCCCCCTCGCGCAGGCGCTCGAACGAGCCGACGTCCACGAAGACCGGCCGCGCGCCGCGCCACTGGACGTTGTACGGCGTGCCGTCCTTGAGGACGAGCTCCTCGTCGAGCGCGGCAAGCAGCAGGTCGAGCTCGAGCAGCGCCGCGTCCCGCAGCATCCCGAACGGCCACTCGTACGGATACGACACGACCGGGACGCGCTCGTGGCGCAGGACGGCGGCCACGCGCCCTCCGGAGAGCTCGGCCGGCAGGCCGTTCGCACCAGCGGCGCGCTCGGTGGCCACGAGCCGGCCGTCGGCGACCGCCGATCGGAAGAGCTCGGTGGCAGCGAGCGCCTCCCAGTCCGCGAGCCCGCGCTCGGAGAGCGCGCGCAGGACCGCGTCACCGGCGTAGAAGACGCGGCTGTCCGGGTCGCGGAACGAGCCTCGCTCGACCCGGGGCGCGTCCTCCGCTACCGGTCGTCCTTCTTCCGGATGCGCAGGAAGCCGAGGAACCGGCGCCAGTAGAGCTTGCCCATGACCGCGGCCGCGGCGGCGCCGCCGACGATGGCCTGGAGGATCAGGGAGCCGGAGCCGGGATCCAGGTATGCGAGCAGACCGCCCATGTGTCGGAGTGGAGAATACCTGGCCGGGCGGCGGACGAAACGGTTGAGCCGAAGCAAACAGCAACGGGCTAGCTCGAGTTCCGGCCAGTCAGCGAAGACCATGCCGCGATCTAGCTGGCTAGGTAGTCGTATGGGAACATGTGTTCGTGACTTCCCAGGATCCCGCTTATGCCCGCTACCGCCGCGCGCTCGACAGCGGGAACCCAACGAACGCGCTCGCCGCGGCCGCTGAGCTGGACTATGTCAGCCTCCCGGACGCGCTCGAGCTCGTCCTCCTCCTGGTCGACGATCCTGGAAGGTTCCGCCGCGCGGCGTTGCGCTGGCACGCGAGGTACTGCGGCGAGCTCCCCGACGTCGGTTTCGAGGAGGCTCATGCCGTGCTCGCGTGCCTGGCCGGTCTAATGTGTCGGAGGCCGAAGCCGGCGGCCGCTGCGCTCGCCGAGCTCGTCCATCGGCGCGGGCTCGAGCGGGCGAGCGAGGCGCTGATGAAGTGGGCCAGCTGATCTGTGCCGTTACTCGCTCCGCTGACCCGCAGCCCGGCATCTGAGGACAGGTCCGATGGGCGAAAAGCAGCGCACCCGTCAGCGCCCGACGCTTTCGTCCCATCTGGAGTAGGGTGCTCGCGGGGTCTGTGTCCACCGTTGCTAGCTCACCGCGCCTGCGATCGCTCCAGTTCGTTGCGCTCGCCGCGCCTCTGCTGTGGGTTGTGCTCGCTGTCCTCCATCCGGGGGGCACAGGTGACGAGCCGGCGCCCTATGAGGGGATCGCCGACGACGCGAACAAGTGGATCTTCGTTCACTTCTCCCAGCTCGTCCTCACGCCCCTCCTCGCCGTCGGTGTGTGGATGCTGCTGGACCGGATTCAGTCGGTCGCAGCAACGGTCGCCCGCGCCTCTCTCGTTGTCTGGATGGTGTTCTTCAGCGCCTTCGACGCGATCGCCGGAATCGCAGTCGGTGTGCTCACACGTCACGCGAACAGTCTCGCGGGGGAGGAACGGCAGGCTGTGATCGGGGCGATTGATTTTCTCTTCCAGGACAGTCAGCTCGCGGGCGGCGGTAACTTCTCCGTGCTAGGAAACCTCGGTCAGTTCAGCTGGGTCGTCCTCGTCCTCGCCGCGACTGTGGCGCTCTGGCGGGCGGGCGCCTCTCGCCTTATCGTCGGAGCGACCTTTCTCTCCGTGCTCTTCGCTAGCCACGCTGGCTACGCGGCCGCGCTCGGCCTGATCGCGCTCTTCGTCGCCGAGCTCCTCAGATTCGGAACCCGGAGCGGCGAGGCTGCCCCGAGCCGGGCGCCGGAACCGGCGTAGAAGAAAACCTGCTCGCGGCGGATGGCCCCCTGTTCGGGCCGAGCGCGGCCGTCGGTTCGCCGAGGTACGCACCGGGGCACGCACGCGACGGGCATTCGCGGCACCGCCGGCGGACCTGACCCGCTCAACCATGCGGTTATTCGCTCAACCCGCGGGGCTAAGAGGCGCATACGAGATTCGAACCCGTGCTACCGCCGAATGCTCGTGGCAAGCCGGACTCCGGTAGCAGGGCCAAGTCGCTCCCGGTAGCGAGCTGAACCCGCACTTTCGGGCCGTTCTCGGGCGCCTCAAGGAGCGGGATCGAGAGCGCCGGTGAGCCTCGGCGAGTTCTTGCGCACGAAGTCCGGCGAGTACGAGCTCCCGGCCGAGTGGCACGGGGAGCGTGCTCCGCTCGCCGACGATCACCTGGTCGCTTGCCAGGCGATGCTTGGGGTGGGGACTGCTTTTGCGGGAGACACGTCGCCCCTCCCGCTGCCGCTGCTCGGAACCCCGTACGTCTGTCCGATGCGCGCTCGAACTCCACCGACATCACCAGCGGACAGCGCCCGGACAGGGAGGGCAATCGTCCCGGTGGGTCCTGACCATCGCCTGAGCGTCAACATCGCACTTGCTCATCGTCACCGCGCTTGAGGGCAAGCTCTCTTCGGCTCCGGCGCGTGCCGTCGATGACTGAACGCGAGCCGCGTCGTCAGCGCACCTGCACCGCAGCGACGGAGCGAGCCAGCGCTCCGGCGAGCTCAACCGGTTGTGGCGCGAGCCGCCCCTCGACTGGCGCCGACGGTCGGCCGATCCCCTCATAAGCAATGCCCGAGATCGGCGAACAGGCGGCCGTGACGAGACCCACCCACCCGGCTCCCATGACGCCGATCGGCTCTCTCATCGGCCAACCGCCGGAACGGTGTGGCGTAGCACGGTGGCCGCACCCACCTGACTGCGGAGTGTTCTCCGTAGGCCCTCCTCCAGATCTACCTCGGGCTCCCAGTGAAGCACCTGGCGAGCCCGCGTGATGTCCGGCTGCCGCACCTGCGGATCGTCGATCGGCAGGGCGGCGAAAACGATCTCGCTCTTCGAGCCTGTCACCCGGATGACGGTCTCGGCCAGCTCGAGCAGGGTCATTTCCCGCGGGTTGCCAAGGTTGACTGGGAGGTGCTCCTCGCTCTGAACGAGCAGGCTGAACCCGCGCACGAGATCGTCGACGTAGCAGAAGGAGCGAGTCTGGGAGCCGGCGCCGAATACCGTGAGCGGCTCGCTTTCGATCGCCTGGCGGAGGAAGGTGGGGATGGCACGCCCGTCGTCCCGACGCATCCGCGGCCCGTAGGTGTTGAAGATGCGTGCGATGCAGGTGTCCACCCCCTGCTGGCGGTGGTATGCCATGGTGATCGCCTCGGCGTAGCGCTTCGCTTCGTCGTAGACTCCGCGGGGGCCGACCGAATTCACGTGGCCCCAGTACGTCTCCGGCTGCGGGTGGACCTGCGGGTCGCCGTAGACCTCACTCGTGGAGGCGAGCAAGAACCGGGCACGCTTGAACTTGGCGAGCCCGAGCATGTGGTGGGTCCCGTGCGCGCCCACCTTGAGCGTGTGCAGGGGCAGGCGCAGGTAGTCGATCGGGCTGGCCGGACTGGCCAGGTGGTAGACGACGTCCACCGGCTCGTCGAGAAAGAGCGGCTCGGTGAGGTCGTGATGAACGAACCGAAACTCCGAACCGCTCTCGATGTGCTGAATGTTCTCGAGAGACCCGGTATCGAGGTTGTCGATACAGATGACCCGATGCCCGTCACCAAGAAGGAAGTCACACAGGTGCGAGCCGAGGAACCCCGCGCCGCCTGTCACTACCGCAGTAACCATGCCGCAAGTCCCCTGTTTGATTCGCGGGCCCGAGGAGGGGTAGAGCCTAACGCGAAGCGCCGTGAATTTCTAGAGTGGCGGTGAACCTGCGAGGGACGAACCTCGCGGAGACGGACACGGCGTCGCAGACGACCCCATGCGCTCCTCGCCGTGGGTGGCAGGGGACAGTGGTGCCCGCGGAAGCGCCGGGGCGGCTGGCACTCCTTCGGCACGGGTGCTCGTCGAGCGTCTCGCCCGCAGGGAGGTCGCGCTGCGACGGCGGCTCGAAGTCGACTCGGTAGATCCGACATGGAATGCACGACGTCGAATGCGAGCGTGCTGCGGAGCTTCGTCCCGTTGTGCGCCTGGCTGCGCTCGCGAATGACCCGCTCGTGCCGGGACGAAGGCCAGCAGCGATGGTAGCCGTGGTGCCCTGTGACGAGGACCTTCAGCGGCCGGGTGGGTCCGGGATGGTTAGTCCCTCGCGCTCAAGCTCGGTGCGATACCAGTCGACTGTAGAGCGCAACCCGTCGGTGAGTGTCGTGCGGGGCTTCCAGCCGAGGAGGTCGTTCGTCCGTGCGACGTCGGCCGCTCGGACGATCTCGAGTGGCCGGTCTCGGACCGCTCCGAAATCGGGCGTGAGTCCTGTGCCGACTGTCTCGACGATCCGCTCCACGATCCCCCGGATCGTGACAAGCTCCCCCGTGCCGATGTCCAGGGACGTGCCGGCGAGATCGTCCCTGGAGGATGCGGCGATGAACGCGTCGACCACGTCGTCGACGTAGACCCAGTCGACCGGGCGGGTACCGCTCGAAAGCCTCGGTCGCTCCGCCTGAAGAAGCGAGGTGATGACGTAGGGCACGAGCTTCGTACGATCGTGCTGCCCGGGACCGTAGACCATGAAGATGCGAAGATTCACGACGTGAAGTCCATGCAGCGCGTGAAGCATGCGCGCGAATGAGCCGACGGCGAGCTTGGCGGCCGCATACGGCGAAGCTGGAACTGGATCCTCCGCTGCGAGCTCGGGCTCCTCCTGCGACCCGGCGAGGACGACTGAGCACCCGATTCGAGCAGCGGCCACAAGGACGTTCACGGCCGAGACCAAGTTGTTGCGAAGCGACGGGAGGACGGCCTCGAGCTCTCGCGATCCCGAGACGTACCCGGCGAGGTGGTAAACGACGTCTGGCCGGATTCGTCCCAATGTCCTCGCGACATCGTCGACATCGCCGAGATCACCCTGCCACCAACGCACCGCATCGTCATGTTGCGGGCGGCGCGAGATCGCGTGAACTTCCTCCCCCTCCGTCAGCAGACGCTGGCAGAGTCGTCCTCCGATGAACCCGGAAGCACCGGTGACCAGCGCGCGGCTCATGGAGCCCCAGCGAGCAAGCCCGCTTCCAAGAGCGCATCGGACGCACGGCGAATGTCGGAAAACGCGAGACCCGAACGCTCTGCGATGTCGAGCAACGTGTGCGAGCCGTCAGATTGGTTCAAGACCCAGAGGATCGCGAGTTGCTCAGTTCCCGGGTCCGGGCCGCCGAGTCCCCGGTAGAGGCCGCGCTTTCCCAGTTGTGGCTCTCCCCTCGGCGAGAGGTTCCGGTACGTCCGGTCGTGCTCGAGGACGTCGAGGATCTCGAGGGTGGCTTGCAGCGCCGTCTCCAGACGATCGGCGCTGATCAGGTCGAGGTCGTCGGCCGAGGAGTGATACTCGGGAAACTCGCCCTCGAGCGAGCGGGTGAGACAGCCGACTGGGATGTCGAAGCCTGGCGAGTTGAACTGACGCTCGTCCCAGCCCCAGGGAACGAAGTCGAGAATCCGGCCACCGCTTCTACCGACAACGTGGGCGCCGGCCCGATCGACCGGCGTCTCTCCACGGCGGCTTCGCTTGTAGCTCAGAGGCGCGGAGTCGCCGGCGCAAGCGATCACCAGGCCGCCGATGACGCGCGAGAGCCGGCCCTCGTTGCGCGCGAGCCATGTGATGGATCCGATCGTGCCGGGGATGAAGAGCAGCCGGTACGAAAAGCGCCGCGGGAGCCCGGCGAGCGCGGCGCCGAGCTCCGTGAGCACGGCGATTCCGGAGACGTTGTCGTTCGCAAGAGACGGATGGCAGACGTGGGTCGTCAGCACGATCTCATCCTCGTTTTGACCGGGCAGGAAGCACTCGCCGTACGTCAGCGCGCCCGGGGCAAGAGTGCTGTCGATCACGACCTCGTACGTCCCGGCTTCGAGCGCGTCCAGCTGGTTCCGAGACAGACAGAACCCCCAGCTCCGCGTGTAGTAGGACGTCCTATACGGGATCCAGTCAGGACGCTCGGCATGGACGTGCAGGTGCGGCCGCAGATCCTCGAGCGTCATGTCCTGCCGCACGTGGTCGCTATAGCTGACGACGTGGAGGTTCGACTCGCCGAAGTCGACGACGCGCCGGCCGTCCGCGGTCGCGATGTAAGCGTCCCGGATATTCCACTCCTCCGGCACGGTCCAGTCGAGGACCTGTGTACCGCTAGGCACCTCGTGGATCTCGAGCGGAATTCGCCCAGCCACCTCTCCTAGCGTCTCGCGGACTCCGTTGCCTGTGATGCTGCGACACAAGGGAAAGACGCGTGAGGCAAATGCATACATGCGCTCGCCCGCTCCCGTGATCGGAGCAGCCGTTGACGTCATGACGCCGCGTCAGCCGCGAAGTCCGGATACGAGCGATCGCGTTCGTTGATGACCAGGACGTCGACGGGCCAGTCGATCCCGATCGCGGGATCGTCCCAACGCACTCCCCGAGCGTCGTCAGGAGCATGGAACTCGGAGATCTGATAGGCGATCTCGGAGTCGTCGGTGAGGGTGAGAAAGCCGTGGGCACACCCCTCGGGCACGTACATGGCGAACCGGTTCACGGCCGAGAGCTCGATACCGACCCACCGGCGGAACGATGCGGACCCGGTGCGGAGATCGACTGCCACGTCGAATACCGCGCCCGAGGTACAACGGACGAGCTTTGCCTCCTCGTGCGGGGCCGCCTGATAGTGCATCCCTCGCAACGTACCGCGTCGCCGGTTGTAGGAGATGCTGCATTGGACGAGGCGGCCATTGAGTCCGTGCCGCGCAAACTCCCGGGTGTCCCACGTGCGCGCGAAGAAGCCCCGCTCGTCCTCGTACCGTTCCGGCTCGACGACCCAGACCCCTTCGATCATCGTTTCACGGAAGATCATGTGGTCATGAGCGCGAGCTTGCGGCACGTGAATGCCTCGGCGTAGCGGCTCGCGGATTCCATCCCGCGCAGTCGCATGAAAGCGCGAAAGAGCTCGTCATCGAACCAGTGCTTCGCGTGCTGACTCGCGTAGTGGTCGCGGAGAACACGGAGCTTGTCCTCGACCAAGGACTCTTCGAGCGGGACGAAGACGTTTGGCGATCCGAGATCGCCGTCGTACTTCGGGATTTCATACTCGAGGATGAGGTGATTGCGAAACGTGTTCCAGGTGAGCTCGCAGGCCAGGCGGTGGTCCTGGTGGAGGTCGTGGCGTGTGTGGGTGAAGACGAGGTCGGGCCGAATCTCCTTCAGCCCCTCGAAGACGTCCTTGACCTCACCGCCGACGTACGGGAGGAAGCCGTCGCGAAACTCGTGTACTCGAACGTCCGCCACGCCCGCATCCGCGAGAAGCGCCCGTGCGCTCGCCCGTGCCTCGGCCACCCGATCCCCGGGCGCGGCCAGCACCACCCACGTCACCGACAGGCCAGGGCAGCCGCGGGTCAACGCGATCAGCGTCCCCCCGCAGCCGATCTCGATGTCGTCGGCATGACAGCCGATCGCGAGAACCCGCTCGATCGGGCGGGCGAGCGCCTCCAGAGAGAAGCCGAGCATCAGCCGTCGGGGGTGGGGTCGCGCCTCCAGGGCGCGCGACCACTCTCGAAGAGAGTGTCGAGCCGCTGCTTGTCCTTGATCGTGTCCATCGGCTCCCAGAAGCCGTCGTAGGGGTAAGCGAGAAGCTCCCCTCGCTCGATCAAGCGCGCGAATGGTTGGTCGACGAGGTCCTCGCCGGGCTCGATCGCGTCGAGGATGTCACGGCGGAACACGAAGAAACCGCCATTGATGCGCACGTCCGCCTGGGCGAGCAGCTCGATTGCGGTTACCACCCCATTGACGTTGGAGCGGACGAGGTGGTACTCCAGTCGTGGCTTCACCGAGATGAAGAGTCCCGTCCTGCCGCTTCGCTCGAGCGTGGCGATCATCTCGTCCAGCGGCGCGTCCGTGACACCGTCGCCGTAGGTCGCGAGGAAATACGGGTCGTCTCCGAGATGCGGACCGACACGTCGCAGACGCTCGCCGATCGGGGACTGGACGCCTGTGTCCACGAAGGTGATTCGCCAGTCGGAGATGTCCGAGCCGAGGAGCTCCACGTCACGTCCGCCGTTCGACAGCACGAAGTCGTTGGCAAGCGCCTCGTTGTATCCGAGGAAGTAGTCCTTGACGACCTCCGCACGATGTCCGAGGCAGAGGATGAAGTCGGTGTGGCCCCACGACGCGTACCACTTCATGAGGTGCCAAAGGATCGGCTGCGTCCCAATGGCGATCATCGGCTTTGGAATCCGTTGCGTCGCCTCGCCCATGCGGACTCCGAGCCCGCCGCAGAAGATGACGACCTTCACGCGGCCCTCCCCGCTGCGACCAAGCGCTCGCGTGCGCCGTCGCCGGGCTCTATGACCGTGGCCAGCGGGATCGGGACGATCAGCTTCGCGCCCCATTCGCCGACGTACGCGAGCTGGGACGAGATCTCGTCGATGAGGTTCCAGGGCAGCACGAGCACGTGGTCGGGCCGCCTCTCGGCGATCCGTTCTACGGGGTGGATGGGAATGTGCGTCCCAGGGGTGAAGAGGCCGTGCTTGAAGGGGTTCCGGTCGACCGTGTAGTCGAGGAAATCGGTTCGAATCCCGCAGTAGTTGAGGAGCGTGTTGCCCTTCCCGGGAGCTCCGTATCCGACGATTTGTTTCCCTTCGCGACGCAGGTCGATCAGGAGATCGAGGAGCGTCCGCTTCGACTCCCTCACCTGCTCGGCGAAGCGGGCGTACCGTTCGGGTGAGCGAAGCCCTTCCCGCTCCTCCTCCGCGAGCAGACGGGGGACAGCGTCCTGCGTCGGATGTGGTCCGCCGCGCTTTTGCACATACACCCTCAACGAGCCCCCATGTGTCCACAGCTCCTCGACGTCGTACACCTCGAGTCCGTGCGCGCGGAGGATCTCAACGATTGTCCCGAGGGAGAAGTACGAGAAGTGCTCGTGGTAGATCGTGTCGTACTGGAGGCCGTCGAGCATTTGGAGCAAGTGCGGGAACTCGAACGTCGCCGTACCCTCGTCGCGGAGGACGATCTTCACCCCTGCGACGAAGTCGTTGAGATCCGGGACCTGGGCGAGGACGTTGTTGCCGATGACGAGGCTCGCCCGGCGGCCTTCTGCAACGAGCCGCTCCGCCGTCTTGCGTCCGAAGAACTCGACGAGCGTGGGCACCCCCCGCTCCTCTGCCGCCGCGGCCACGTTCGCGGCCGGATCGATCCCGAGAATGGGCACGCCGGTCCCGATGAAGTGCTGGAGCAGGTAGCCGTCGTTCGACGCGAGCTCGACGACGAAGTCGGTCTCGCCGAGCACCAGCCGCTCCCGGATCATCTCGACGTACGCTCGCGCATGCTCGACCCACGCAGTTGAGTAGCCGGAGAAGTACGCGTACTCCGTGAAGATCTCCTCCGGGGGGACGAACGCGGGCAGCTGCACGAGCCAGCAGCGCGTACAGGCTCGCACGTGCAGCGGATAGGTGGGCTCCATCCGTTCGAGCCGGTCTGCTGGAACGAAGCTCTCGCAGAGCGGCGACATGCCGAGGTCGACGACCGTCAGCTCGGGTGCTGCACCGCACAAGCGGCA
>Ga0299907_10002584_pt1 | contig 11244 bp, 11 predicted proteins | sample RVTome_16_FD_198680 | JGI IMG/M metagenome (GOLD analysis project Ga0299907, IMG submission 198680) | Soil microbial communities from uranium-contaminated site in the Upper Colorado River Basin, Wyoming, United States - RVT152D67 (version 2) ...
GGTTCAGGCTCTGATGGACCTGGGGATCCGACCCGGGCTCGGGGTGGGAGACGAGAGGGTCGCCCCCGGTGACATGTTCGCCCAGATGCGGGCTCTGATCTCGGTGCAGCACGCCACCTACTTCGACCTGAAGTTGGCCGGGAAGGGTGGCCTGCCCAATCTGCTCGGGACCCGGCAGGTGATTCGCGCCGGGACCATCGACGGCGCCGAGGCGGTTGGCCTCGGCTCGGTCACAGGATCGTTGGAAGTGGGCAAGCAGGCAGACATCGTGGTCCTGCGGGCCGATCGCCCCAACATCTTCCCGATCAACGACCCGATCGGGGCGGTGGTGTGGGGAATGGACACCTCCAATATCCACTGGGTTCTCAGCGGTGGGAAAGCCCTGATGGAGAACGGGGCCCTCAGCGCAGACGTCGGCGACGCCCGTCGCCGCGCCGCCTCGTCCCGCGACCGCATCGGGGCGGCACCATCTTCAGCCGGGGGAGGCACGCAGTGACCACGGTCCGGACTCGGTCCTCGGCGCTCACCTCCTTCGTGGTGGCATCGCGCTATATGCCGGTCTTCCTCGCCCTCATCCTGCTCGCCGTCGTGGCCGCGATCTGGGCGCCGGCGACACTGTCGCAGTCAGCGTTCCGGGTCATTGCTCCCTTTGGCGCATATCTCGCCATCGCGTCTCTCGGCCAGATGCTCGTCATCATGACCGGGGGGATCGATCTCAGTGTCCCCGGCACCTTGACGATGGGCGCCATCGTCATAGTCGGGGTGGCCGACCAGATGAATGATCGAATCGGCCTCGCTTTCGTCGTCGTCCTCGCCGTGGCCGCACTGATCGGCCTGGTCAACGGCATCCTCATCGGCGGCCTCAAGCTCAACGCGTTGATTGTCACCCTGGCGATGGGCCAAGTCGTCACCGGGTTCGTCAACCGGTATCAGAAGACGATCACTATCCAGAGCCCGGTGCCCGAGGGCCTGAGTGACTGGACTTCGACTCGTTTTCTCGGAATCACCCGGACCTTCTGGGTCGCGGTGGCCCTCACCATCGTGCTCGTCGTGGCCTTCAGGTACACCGCGCTGGGCCGGCGTTTTCAGATCGTCGGGGCCAACCCGGTGGCGGCTCGGGTCAACGGGATCCGAGTCAACTTCAACATCATCGGCGCCTACGTGGTCGCGGCGATGCTCTATGCAGTTGCCGGGGTCCTTCTCGCCGCCTTGCTGGTCACTCCCAACGTGACCATCGGCGCCCCCTATCTCCTGGGGCCAATCGCCGCGGTTGTCATCGGCGGGGCCGCATTGACCGGTGGGCTAGCCAGCCCGGTGTCGACCTTCGCCGCCGCCTTCTTCCTCGCCGGGCTCGACCAGATGATGCGGGTGATGGCCCTTCCCACTTCGCTTCAGTTCGTGGTGTTCGGCGTGGTGATCATCGGAGGGATGTTGGTTTCGGGCGACCGGATCATCAAGGGCGTGGAGCAGGTGCTCCGTGAGCGCCGTAGACCGAGTCGCCCCGGGGCGAAAGAGACAGAAACCTCAATCGAATGACGGTTGAGAAAGGAGATTCGAAACTGAGACTCGACATGAACGAGGCAAACCAGGGCCGGAAGGGCCCACGGAGGAGGAAAATGAAACGAACCAAAATCATCAGCCTGCTGGCGGTGCTGGTTCTGATCGTCGCCGCTTGTGCCGGCGACGACGGGTCGGACACGACAGAAGGCGACCCGGGCACGACTCTCGACGGGTCACCCGACACTACCGGCGATAACGGAGGCCCGGACACCACGGGCATGACCGATACCACCGGTGGCGAAGGTGACAACCCGCTGGCGGAGTACGGAGAGGATCCCACCGCAGCCGACCTCGGTCTGGTGGAGAAGGCATTGGGTCCGGTGGCGCCATCGGATGCCGATAGCTGGAACATCATCCTCGCCGCCGTCGCCCGGGCCGATCAGGAGCCCGACCAGGCCACGATCGACAAGGCGATGGAGTGCTGGAGCAACCCATCCTGTGACACGGGTAGCGGAGGCGAGCTCACCATGGGCTATGCCGACGGTGGCGGCCACTTCAACGTGTGGCGCGGAGTGAGCCACATGGAGGCAATCCTCCAGGCGCTCTCCTATCCGGAGATCGGCAGGATCGTCTCGACCGAGGCCGGTTTTGCTGGGCCTGACCCCGAGATGGCCAACATCAGGTTCCTGATCCAGGACATCCAGGCCAACGGTGGCTCTGGGTTCATTGTCGGCTACCCCGATTCCGGGGCGCTGGTCGCGCCGGCGGTATTGGAGGCCACCGCAGCGGGGATTCCCTACGTCTCGTTCTCAGCGGGATGGGTGGGGCTTCCCGATCAGGACAACGCCCTGATTCCCGGTGAGGACTACCTCACGGTTGTCGGCGAAGACCTTTGTGCCCTCGGCGAGAGCTTTGCCGATGTGCTCAACACCGGAGTCGGTGAGGGGACGGTTGGCGTCCTGGGCGGATCACCGGGCAACGCCCTCAGCCTGGGATGGCAGCGATGCCTGTTCCCGGCGCTGGCAGATGGCGTCGAGCCGATCAACCCGCCTCCGAACGAGGACACGACGGTCGGCGACACCTTCTGGCTGAACGACAATGCATTGCAGGTCGTCCAGGGCTGGCTGTCGACCGATCCCGACATCAAGGGCTACGCCTATGAGTACTCGGACGGCCTCAATTCGGCATTCGCCGCATATGAGGGGCCGATCCAGGACCTCACGGTTGCCTTGCGCACCGACGAGCAGACGCTGTTCTGCAGTTGGGCCGATGCCGACGAGCCGACGTACAACATCTTCTTCTCGGCTGGTGGCAATTTCCAGGCACGGATCGGGGTCACCGCCGCGGTGATGTCGATCAACGGCGCCACCATCCCGGGTGAGATAGTCGTGCCCCACGTGATGCGTCAGGTGACCGAGTTGGATTGCAACCCGGATCGGGTCAATCCGTTCGTCTCCGGAACGTCGCTGGCACCGAACTCGGTTCTGGAGCTGATGTTCGGCTGATGACAGAGAGCAATCCCAACGGAGGGTCGGCTACAGAAGACCTGGTTCTCGAGATCGAGGGCGTATCTCGCCAATTCGGCACGGTTCGAGCGCTGACAGACGTCAGCTTCGACTGCCGCGCCGGGGAGATCCATGCCCTCGTCGGCGAGAACGGGTCGGGCAAGTCGACTCTCCTCGGGATTGCTTCGGGGTTTGTCGACCCCGATCGGGGCTCGGTCTCGATCGGGGGCAGGCCCCTACGCCGGGACTCACCGGCGCTGGCGAGGAAACTCGGGCTGGCGATGGCCTATCAGGACACCTCCCTGGTGGCCGCCGAGCCGGTGAAGAACAACCTGTACATGGCGGCACCTCCCGACGAGAGACCGCCCTATTGGCGTCGGAAGAAATGGGCGCGGAGGATCCTTGCCGATCTCGATCTCGACATCGAGCTGTTCCCCGACGTTCCCGCCGGTTTCCTCACCCTCGCCGAACGACAGCTGTTCGAGGTCGCCAAGGCTCTGGTCTCGAAACCGAGGGTGCTCTTGCTCGATGAGCCGACCACGGCGTTGGGCCCGTATGAGGTCGAAGCCCTGCATCGCACCGTCTTGGCCTGCCGGGATGAGGGCATGGGCATCGTCTATGTGAGCCATCGCCTCCCCGAGGTGCTCGAGGTCGCCGACCGGATCACCGTCCTCCGCGACGGCAAGATCCGGGGTACCTTCGCGGCTCGGGAGACCACAGAGCCGCAACTGGTCGAGCTGATAGTCGGTCGACCTTTCGAGGCCGCCTTCCCGGATCCGGCGCCGGCGTTCGCCGAGCCCACCGATGTCCTCGTGGTCGATGGTCTCCAAGGCCAGTCCTTCGGGCCGGTTAGTTTCAAGCTTCGGAGCGGTGAGATCGTCGGGGTCGCCGGAGCAGAGGGAAACGGACAGCCCCAGTTGTTCGAGTGCCTGGCGGGCAGCGTGCCCCCGCGGGCGGGTCTGGTGATGTGTGACGACGACGAGCTGACCCTCGTCTCGACGCGGGAAGCCGTGAGATCCGGGATGATGCTGCTGCCGGGCGACCGTAAGCACGAGGGGCTGATGCCGGTGCTGGGCGTCAGGGTCAACTCGACGGTGCAGTCGCTGAGGAGATTCACCCTCTTCGGTCTGCTCCGGAGGAGAGCCGAGCGACGCGCCGTCACCGAACTCGTCGATCGGCTCGAGATCCGCACCCCATCGCTCGAGCAACCTGTCGAGTTCCTCTCCGGCGGCAACCAGCAGAAGGTCGCCGTCTCCCGCACTTTCCTCAAGGAGCCCAAGGTCATCCTGGCCTACGAGCCGACTCAGGGGGTCGACGTCGCCTCCAGGTTCGACATCTACCAGGCTTTGCGCGCCCGCAGTGACGCCGGTTCCGCCATCCTCGTCAAGTCCAGCGACCCGCTCGAGCTGTCCGGGTTGTGTGACCGGGTCCTCGTGATGTCCCGGGGCACGATCGTGGAGGAGATTCCGGGCGACGAGCTCAACGAGGAACGAATCGTGGAGTCGATCGTCCGCGGGCCGGGCCTTTCCAAGGCGGGCCGTTCTCCGCTCGGGATCGCCATGCCCAAAGCACCCACCGAACCGAGTCTCTCGTGACGTCACGAGCCGACCTTGCCCGCCGGCGTGTCCGCAAGATCATCCGCGAGGCGCGCGACAAGAACCGGTGGCGCAAGATCGTCAGGGTCCGGCTGTGGATGCCGGTTGCCCTTCAGGTCCTCTTGATCATCGGCGTCCTCTGGTACACGAGCTCCCGTTTTCCCGGCTTCATCAACGAGACCAATATCAGGACGATTCTCCTGCTCGCGGTCCCGCTGGCGATCGCGACGATCGCCCAAACCCACGCCCTGCTCGTCGGATACATCGACCTCTCGGTGGGAGCTGCAATCAGCCTTGGCGTCGTTGTGGGCTCGTTCCTGATCGGTTCGGGGGCCAGCGGCGGTGAGATCACCCTCGGTGTCGGCGCCATCCTGGGCATCGGCCTGTTGGTGGGCCTGACCAATGCCGGTCTGGTCCGCGGGGTGAAGATCCCGTCGATAATCGCCACCCTCGCCACCCTCAGCATCCTGGACGGCATCTCGTTGACACTCAGACCCACTGCCCAGGGCGCCATCGACGGCGGGTTTGCGGGATTTCTCACCACCTCCGTCGGTCCCATCCCGGTCTCGTTCATCGTGTTGCTGGTCGGTGTCGGGTTGCTCGATCTCTGGCTCCAGTCCAGCGGATCCGGTCTCGCCCTCCGCTCGACGGGCTACGACGAGAGATCGGCAAAGCGAAGCGGCACCGGCACCAACTGGCTGAGAGTGCGCGCCCTGCTCTTGTCCGGGTTGCTCGCGGCCGCGGCCTCGTTCTTCGTCATGGCGCGGAACCCGGTGGGCAGCGCCACGGCAGGTTCGAGCTACGCCCTCAACAGCATCACGGCAGCGGTGCTCGGCGGAGCCTCGCTCGCCGGTGGCCGGGCCACTTTCGTTGGAGGTGCGGTGGCATCGGTGCTGCTCGCATTGATCCTGACCGCACTGCCATTCCTGGGACTCACCGCCGATCACGGTCTGGTCATCATCGGTGTCCTCGTCCTTCTCGGGGTGATCCTGTTCCAGTTCGGTGATCTCAAAGAGCTCGCCAAGCGGAACTACCGCCGGGTGCGAAGGATGGTTCTCGGGAGCAGGGTTCGGATATCTGCCGACATCCCGGAGTTCTACCCGGCCGGCACCAACTTCTCGGTCCCCCCCACGGACAGGAAGCTTGTCGTCGGGGGCACCGTCCTCACCATGGACCCCGCCACGGGTGACCTGATCGGTGGTGACGTGTTGATCGAGGGGGACACCATCGTCCGGGTCGGAAAGGGCCTCGCCGCGGACGGCGCGGAAGTAATCGACGCCACCGGCATGATCGTGATGCCCGGTTTCGTCGACAGCCACCGCCATATCTGGGAAGGCCTGCTCCGCAACATCGGGACCGACGTCCCACTCGAAGGCAGGACCAGCTACATCTCATTCGTCCTCCACAAGCTGGCGCCCGCCTTCCGGCCTGAAGACGCCTACGTCGGCAATCTGGTCTCGGCGCTGGGAGCCATCGACGCCGGGATCACCACATTGCTCGACTGGTCGCACATCCAGGGATCCCCGGCCCACACCGATGCCGTGGTCAAAGCCCTGGAGGACTCCGGGATGCGGGCGGTGTTCGCCTACGGGTTCCCCTGGTGGGGCAAATGGGAGGAACGCCAGCCGAGCTGGTTCGTCCGCGCCGCCACCGAGCACTTCAGCACCAAGGATCAGATGCTCACGCTGGCACTTGCCGCCCCAGGCCCGGAGTTCACCGATTTCGAGATATCCCGCGACCACTGGAAGCTGGCTCGGGAGACCGACGCCCGGATCACCACCCATGTCGGTGTGGGGACCTACGGCCTCGACTCCAAGGTGCAGCGCTTCGGAGAGGCCGGACTTCTCGGTCCCGACACGACCTACATCCACTGCACCACGCTCAACGACACCGAGATCCAGATGATCGTCGACACCGGCGGGACCGTCTCTCTGGCATCCCCGGTGGAGATGATGATGGGCCACGGCATGCCTCCGATCCAGAAGTTCCTCGACCGGGGTTTGCGCCCGAGTCTCAGTGTCGATGTCGAGACCAACGTGCCCGGGGACATGTTCAACCAGATGCGGTCGGTCCTGGCCCTGCAGAGGTCGCTCGCGGCCGCGCATGGCAAGGACCCGATCTCACCGCGCGAGGTCCTCGAGTACGTGACGGTGGAAGGCGCCCGAGCTAACGGCCTCGCTGACAAGGTCGGGTCACTGAGCGCGGGCAAGAAGGCCGACATCGTGATGCTCCGCACCGACCGAATGAACGTCACGCCACTCAACGACCCGACGACCGCGATCGTCGCCGGCATGGACACCGGGAATGTCGACACGGTGATCATTGCCGGCAGGGTGATGAAGCGAGGAGGCGAGCTCCTCCACGTCGACTGGGGCGCCGTGCGGCGCATGGCCGGTGAGTCGCGGGACTATGTGATCGCCAAATCGGGCTTCAGGCTGCCCAAGATCTAACCGCCACCGGCCGGCAGCTCGCCGTAGCCACCACCGAAGCCGCGAGCGATGCCGTCACCGATGCCGCGCAACCCGTCACCGATGGTGTGAAGCGGGTTCCCCTCAGGGAGGTTCGGTCCGAGCAGGGCCAGGCCGATGAGGACCACCGCCAGGATCGTGGCCATCATGAAGAGGCGGCGCACCTCAAGTCACGAGGACAGGCGCGCGCTGCCTGCCAGCACGCTCACCAGACCGTCGGCGGCGGCGGTGACGATCCGGATCGCCTCCTCGTAGCCCTCAACCGGGCCACCCCAGGGGTCGGGCACCTCATCGGCATCGGTGGTGGGGTCGTAAGTGCGGAACAATCGCACCTTGGCCTTGGCCTCGGCCGTGGGCGCCAGGTCGTGGAGGTCCCTGAGGTTCGCCCGGTCCATGACGACGATGACGTCGAATCGCTCGAAGTCGTCGGTGATGAACTTCCGCGCCCTACCGGTTACCTCAAGCCCTGCCCGGGCCCCGGCCGCCACCGACTCGGGATGAGGCGGATCGCCGACGTGCCATGACCCGGTCCCGGCCGACTCGACGTCGATCTCGAGGCCGTGCTCGCGCGCTGCCCTCCTGATCGCGGCCTCCGCCGCAGGTGATCGGCATATGTTCCCGGCGCACACCGCGAGGACTCTCAAACCCCGGCCTCCACAGCAGCGATGCGTTGGCGCGCCAGCTCGACGTATGCGCGTTCGGTGTCGAAACCGACGTAATGGCGTCCGGTCTCGACGGCGGCCAGGGCCGTCGACCCCGATCCCATGAACGGGTCGAGGACCAGGTCGTCGCGATAGGTGAAGAGCTCGATGAGACGTCGTGGCAGCGCCACCGGGAAGGGGGCCGGGTGGCCGACCGAGGTGGCCCGCTCCGACGGGATCTCCCAGACGTCGAGGGTCGACTCGAGGAACTCGTCGGTTTCTATGGTCGCTTCGTGGGGGAGACCCCGCTTCTCGCGCTCGCTGCGTTTGACGGCGCGGTCGAAGCGACCTTTTGACGCGAGGATGATCCGCTCGGTGACGTCGCGAAGCACCGGATTCTGCGGTGAGCGAAATGAGCCCCAGGCGCAGCTCCCCCCGGCACCCTTGGCCTTCTGCCAGATGATCTCTCCGCGCATCAGCATTCCCAGGTCGTCCTGGAGGATGGAGATCACGTCAGAGGACAGCGATCGGTACGGCTTGCGCCCGAGGTTGGCCACGTTGACGGCCATGCGCCCTCCCGGCTCGAGCTTGCGCAGGGTGATTGCGAACACCTCGGCGAGCATCTCCAGATACTCGGCGTAGCTCGCCGGCACGTGGCCGCGGGCGAGGTCGGTCTCGTATTCCTTGCCGGCGAAGTATGGGGGGGAGGTGATCATCAGAGCCACCGAGCGATCGGCTACGTGATCGTCGGTCATCTCCCTGGCATCCCCCACGAAAAGCTCGTCGCGGACGACGGGCGTCCCGATGATTTCGTCGGGAGAGGTGAGCGGCGCAGGAAACCGGGCGTAGAAGGGCGTCGAGTCGTGCGATTCCCGTTTGCCCGACCCGAATTCCGAGGTGGCCGTCGCCAGCCGTCGTTTTGGCATCGAGACGAAGTTACCCGCCGGTCGCGAGGCTGATCGGCAATGCATGCCCTTCGATTCGTTTTCGGCCGACGATCTGCTTGCATTTGCAAGCATTAGATGAGCGCCTCCAGCATCCCCGAGCCGCCGGTGGTCAGAGTGGTGCTCAGCAACGGGCTGACCGCCGATGTCAGGCCCATCATCCCCCAAGACCGCAAGCTCGTCGCCGCCGGATTCCAACAGCTCTCCATGGCCGGTCGGATCGCGCGATTCGGGATGGTCCTCGATCATCTCAGTGAATCGGAATTGAGGTATCTGACCGATGTCGACCAGGTGAATCATGTCGCCTGGGGCGCCAGGGTCGAGGGTGAGCCTGCCGCGATCGCCAGGTATGTTCTCGTTCCGGGCGCCTCCTGCGCCGAGGTCGCGGTGGCCGTGGTCGACGGCTACCAGCGTCTCGGTCTGGGTCGGGCGTTGGTTGGCGCCCTGGTGGCCTCGGCCCACCACAACGGCATCGAGCGTTTTTGTTTCGCCGTGGACTCGGCGAATCGCCACGTGCTGAGGCTGGGCGGCGACGCCGACATCGACCTGACCGAGGAGGGAGACACCATCCATGGTGTGATCTCGGTCTCCGACCTGCCGGTCAGTGACGGTGCCGGCGAGTATGTCGACTTGCTGACCGCGGTGCAGCAGGCTCAGGCGTCCGGGGTCTCCTGAAGGTCGAGAGCCGCGGAATTGATGCAATACCTCATCCCGGTGGGGTTGGGCCCGTCGGGGAAGAGATGGCCGAGATGTCCGCCACAGGTGGCGCATTTCACCTCGGTGCGCATCATCCCGAAGGAGCTGTCCTCCACCTCCTCGATCTTTTCCGGGTCGAGGGCGGCGTAGAAGCTGGGCCAACCCGAACCTGATTCGAACTTGGTGTCGGACGAGAACAGTTGGGTCCCGCATCCGGCGCAGGTGTAGGTGCCGTCGGCCTTGGTGTTCCAGTATTTGCCGGAGAAGGCCCGCTCGGTCCCGGCCTGGCGGAGGACCTGGTACTGCTCGGGGTCGAGCTTCTTCTTCCACTCCCGCTCACTCTGGGGCATGTCGGTCTTGGATACGTCGGTCATGGCCACATTGTGCCAAATCGGCGGTTATGTGCGTCTAAAGATGACGTGTTCCTCGAGTCGGTCGACGAAGACGCCGAGGGCGGGGTTCAGCTTGACTCGGGCCGCTTCCAGGGGCATCCACTCCACCCGATCGATCTCGGGAAAATGCCGCGACCCCATCTGGAAGGTCCCGGGGACCAGGGAGGATGGATCGAAGTCCGCCTCCAATCCCCAGGCGGTGACGATCTTGCGAGACTTGAGCCTGGTCTCGCCCAGATCGATCCACGCCCCCTCGGGGACCGGCCATCCCGTCTCCTCGGTGAACTCACGACGGGCAGCCATGAGGTCTGACTCGTCGGGCTCGACGATCCCTTTCACGATCGACCACCACCCATCGTCACGCCGTGCGAAATAGGGCCCACCGGGATGGGCGACGAGGACCTCCAAACGGCCGGCGGATCGGAAGGGGAGAAGACCCGCGGATCTCACAGGGCCTGACATTACGCTGGCTTGGTGGCTCTTCCAGCGACCGAGCTCGTCACACCGGCCAATGCCATCGTGGTCCCTCTCCCGACCTTCCGACTCCAGGCGGGGGAGCCGCTTGGTGACGGTCTGAAGCGGCTCAGCCTCGACTCGCTCGAGTCGGCGGTTTCGGCCTTCTACGACGGTGAGGAGGCCTTCGGCATGGCGGTCCACCAGGCCCGCAAGACGACGAAGCAACTACGAGCCTTGCTGCGGCTGGTGCGATCCGAGGTCGGGGAGAAGGCCTACCGGTTCGAGAGCGCCGAGATGAGCGGGATCTCGGCGATGATCTCGGCGGTCAGGTCATCCGCGGTCCGGGTGGAGAGTGTGGCGGTGCTCCGCGATCTCTACGGATCGTTCCTGGCGCCCGACACCTTTGCCGAGCTCAGTGAGCGGTTGCAGAGCGTGCATGCCCGACAGGAGTCGCGAGTGATGGAGGACCCGGTCCTGGTGGCCAACGTGGTCGATCGTTTCGAGAGAGCCCACGACCGCTATTCGTCGTGGCCAACCGATGAGACGTCGCGGGAGGTCTACGGGAGAGGCATCCGGGACAGCTACGAGGCGATCGGATCAGGGCTGACCGAGACATTCCGAAAGGGGAGGCATCAGATGGTGGCGGCGTACCAGTCGCCGAGCCCGGCCCGGTTCCACCAATGGCGAAAGCGGGTCAAGTATTTCCGGTATCAGATGGAGATCCTGACCCCACTCTGGCCCGAGGTGGTCCTGGGGATGGCGATCACGCTGGACCGGATCGGCGCTCTGCTCGGTCAGGACCACGATCTCGCCGATCTTCTCGAGACGGTCTCCTCACGGATCGACCTCTGCCCCAATCCGGTGGAGAGGTCTCTGCTCAAGGCGCTGGCCGAACAGCGTCGGTCAGATCTGGAGACCGCGTCTCGGATCCTGGGCCGCCGGATCTACGCCGAGACCGCCAAGTCCCTGAACACCAGGTTCGAGGCCTTCTGGGACTCGGCCCGCCACGCCCACCAGCTCCAGGCGACCGCCCTGCCGCTGTAGGCG
>Ga0299907_10002585_pt1 | contig 11244 bp, 11 predicted proteins | sample RVTome_16_FD_198680 | JGI IMG/M metagenome (GOLD analysis project Ga0299907, IMG submission 198680) | Soil microbial communities from uranium-contaminated site in the Upper Colorado River Basin, Wyoming, United States - RVT152D67 (version 2) ...
CCCGCCTGTGCTGAAGCGGCGGTGCACATCCTCAAGCGCTCCGGCCACCGGCTCGAAGGCAAGCGGGCGGTGGTGATCGGGCGCAGCAACGTCGTCGGCAAGCCGGTGCAGCTGCTACTGATGCGCGAGCACTGCACGGTCACGGTCTGCCACCGACGCACACGCAACCTCGTCGACGAGGTGCGGCGTGCAGAGGTGGTGGTCACCGCCGCGGGCCACGCCGGCCTCATCACGGGCGAGATGCTGGCCCCCGGCGCGCTGGTGGTCGACGTCGGCATCAACGTCGTCGACGGCGCCATCGTCGGCGACGTCGACTTCGAGAGCGCGCGCCGGGTTGCTGAGGCGATCACGCCCGTACCGGGCGGCGTCGGGCCGGTCACCAACGCCGTCCTGCTCGAGCACCTTCTTCGCGCCGCGCGCTGGCAGGCGGGTGGCCATCCGATCACCGCCGGCCACGGTCGCAAGCGACGCGCCGCCGCCTGAGCTTGCGCCGGGACGTGTGCAAACGATGAAGTCGAGCCTCGAGATCGCGCGCGCAGCCCGCCTGCGCCCGATCGCCGAGCTCGCCGCCGAGCTCGGGTTGCACGAGGACGAGTACGACCTCTACGGCCGCTTCAAGCTCAAGGTCCGGCGCCACGTCCTAGATCGGCTGGCCGACCGGCCGGACGGCCGACAAATCGTCGTGACAGCGATCACGCCCACGCCGCTGGGCGAGGGCAAGACGACGACGACCATCGGACTAGCGCAGGGTCTCAACCGCATCGGCGTGCGGGCTGCGCCCACGATCCGCCAGCCCAGCCTGGGTCCGGTCTTCGGCCTCAAGGGCGGTGCCGCCGGTGGCGGCTTCAGCCAGGTCCTGCCGATGGAGGACATCAACCTCCACTTCACCGGCGACATGCACGCGGTTGCGGCGGCTCACAACCTGGCGGCGGCCTTCCTCGATAACCACATCTACCGCGGCAACACGCTCAACATCGAGCCCCAGACGATCCGCTGGCCGCGTGTCCTCGACGTCAACGACCGTGCCCTGCGGCGCGTCATGATCGGCCTCGGCGAGGCGCGCGACGTGCGCGAGTCCGAGTGGCACATCACCGCCGCCTCGGAGGTCATGGCGATCCTCGCGCTGGCCGCCGACATGCAGGACCTGCGTACGCGCCTCGGCCGGGTAGTCGTGGCCGAGACCTACGCCGGCCAGGCCGTGACGCTCGACGACCTGCGCGTGGCGGGCGCGATGACGGTGCTGCTGCGCGAGGCCCTCCGGCCCAACCTGGTCCAGACGCTCGAGGGCGGTCCGGCCTTCGTGCACACCGGCCCATTCGCCAACATCGCCCACGGCAACTCGTCGGTGATCGCCGATCGGATCGCGCTCAAGCTGGTCGAGGCGGTGGTGACTGAGTCGGGCTTCGGCGCCGACATGGGCTTCCAGAAGTTCGCCGACATCAAGTGCCGCCTGTCGGGCCTGCGTCCATCGGCGGCGGTGATCGTGGCCACCATCCGGGCACTGAAGATGCACGGCGGCGTCGGGCATGTCGTGGCCGGCCAACCGCTCGACCCGGCGCTGAACGAGGAGAACCCGGCCGGCGTCGAGCTCGGCTGCGCCAACCTCGTGCGGCACATCGAGATCGTGCGCGGCTACGGCATACCCGCCGTCGTCGCGATCAACCACTTCCCGACCGACCGCTCGTCGGAGATCGAGGTCGTCCGCCGGGCGGCGCTGGCCGCCGGAGCACGTGACGCCGTGGTCGCCGACCACTTCACCGCCGGCGGCGCCGGCGCCGAAGACCTTGCCCGCGCGGTGTGGTCGGCGGCCACCGACGGCAGCGCGGAGTTCCGCCTCCTCACACCGGACGGCACACCGCTGCGCGACCAGATCGAAGCCATCGCCACCCGGGTCTACGGCGCCGCCGGCGTCGACTTCTCAGGCGAGGCCGCCAAGCAATTGCACGAGTTCGAGCGCCTCGGCTACGGCAGCCTGCCGGTGTGCATGGCCAAGACGCAGCTGTCGCTCAGCCACGACCCCGCCCTCAAGGGCCGGCCGAGCGGCTTCCGCGTACCGGTACGCGACGCACGCCTGTTCGCCGGGGCCGGTTTCGTGACCGCCTATTGCGGCGACATGCTCATGATGCCCGGCCTGCCCTCGCGACCATCGGGCGAGCAGGTCGACATCAACGACGCCGGCGAGACGGTCGGGCTCTTCTAGGCCGCGACGGGCCTGGCGACTGACGCCCGGTCAGGCGACCGCCACCCAGAAGGCGAGCACGACGATGAGGCCGGCCACGACGCCGAGCGCGGCGTAGCCCCAGGTAGCCCAGTCGATCGGTCCTAGCCGCGCTTCGGCGTGACCGTGGTCGTCGTCGCTGATCGTGGCGTGGGCATCCATGTGCCCGCCGGCCGCGTGGTCGGCCGGGCCGGTGGCGCCCGGCTGGCTCACCTCGGACGGATGCGGCTTCTCCGGCGTGTGGCCCTCTGGAGTACCCCGCTCGGGCAGCGGCGCGGCGGCTTCGGAGCGCTCGGTCATGGCAGCAGGTCCTCGGTTACCAGCTTGTCGCTGGTCAGGTCGGTCGGAATGGACAATTCGGGCAGTGTGCGCATGAAGTCGGTCGAGCGGGTCCAGGCGTCGCGGTCGATCGCACCCAGGCCGTGCTGGTCAGTGTACGGGCTGAGCCACGTCTCGATCGTCGCGCGCAGGATGGCCAGCTGCTTCTCCGGCTCGCTGCCCAGGTCGGGCACCACCTCGATGGAGTCGGCCAGACCGGCCGCCGGATCGTCGACGATCTCGCGCATCGCGCGAAGGGTGGCGGCCACGAAGGCGCGCAGTGCCTCCGGCTTCGCCGCCAGCGTGCCCTCCCCAACCGTCAGGCCGGGACCGGGCAGCGGCGTCACGTCGTCCACGCGCAGCACGTTGGTGGCGATTCCGTCGAGCGCAAGCTGGACGGGTTCGTTGTTGGCAAAACCGGTCGCCGCCTCAACCTGCCGCTCGCGCAGGCCAACAGCCTGGCCGAAGTCGGGGTAGTCGCGGATGCGAATGTCGTCGGGTGTGAGGCCGGCCGAGGCGAGCAACGCCTGCAGCATGATCCACGACGAGCCATACCGGCCCGGGATGCCCAGCGTGCGCCCGGCCAGGTTGGCCGGCGCCGCGATGCCGCTCTCGGCGAGGGCGATCACGACCGACGGGAAGCGCGCGTAGATCGACGCCGCGTAGCGCACCGGGATGCCCTGCGCGCGGGCGGCGATGACGCTGGTGCCGTCGGCCATGCCGACGTCGACAGCGCCCTGCCCGAGCAGCGTGATGAGCTGCGAGTCGATCTGGTGCTGAAAGGTCACGTCCAGGCCGGCTGCCGTGTAGTAGCCCTGCTGCTGGGCGCGGTAGAACGGCGCGAACTGGACGCTCGGCAGATAACCGAGGCCGACGGTCAGCCTCGTTGGCGCCAGGCTGGGGCTCGCTGTTGGCGGCGATCCGCAGGCGGCGACCAGGGCGGCCAGCACCAACAGGCCACATTGCAGCCGGATCCTGACTGACATGTTCACCTCCAGCGACCGACCAGCCGGCGTTCGACGAGCAGCACGCCGACGTAGAGCACGACGCCGATGCCGGCGATGGTCAACAGCGCGGCAAACATGAGCGGCGTGTCGAACAGGCTGCCGCGGGCCAGGTTGATCAGGACGCCCAGCCCGCGGTCGGCGCCGGCCCATTCGGCTACGACCGCGCCGATGACGGCCAGGGTCACCCCCACGCGCATTCCGCCAAAGATCGAGGGCAGTGCGGCGGGTAGCTCCAGGTGGCGGAAGACCTGCCGGCGGCTGGCACGCAGGCTGCGGCCCAGCTCGAGCAGCCGTCCATCGACCGAACGGATGCCGACCATCGTCGCCACCGCCACGGGGAAGAACACGATCAGGGCGCAGATCAGCACCTTCGAGGCGAGGCCGGTGCCGAACCACAGCACCAGCAGCGGCGCGAGGGCCAGAATCGGCGTCGCCTGCGCGGCCACGAGATAGGGCGAGAGCAGCTTCTCAGCCAGCGGTGAGCGTGCCAGCAGGTAGCCGATGAGGACGGCCAGCAGCGCGCCGACGACGAAGCCGGCCGCGATCTCCGACATCGTCGCGGCGAAGTGGGGAGCCATCGTGCCCTCCGACCAGGCGCGCACGAACCGCGCGAACACTGTCTCGGGGGCCGGCAGCAGGTAAGTCGGGTACCCGCCGACGAGCACGAGCAGCCGCCAGCCGACGACGAAGGCGACCGCGGCCAGCGCGACGGGCAGCATGCCGCGCAGCCAGCTCAAGCCTGCGCGCCTGCTCAGGGCCACGTGCGGTGCCATTAGCCGCCGCGCCGGAAGGGGTCGAACCAAGCCGGCGTCCCGACCCGGTCGAGAACGTCGTGCACCGGCGCCGCCAGCGCCTCCTCGGCGGCGTGGTCGGCCGGCGTGCCGTGGAGGTAGGCGCGGATGGTCGCTGCCGTGCTCGAGTACGCCGCGCCGTCGAGTGCGTCGGTGCTACGCGGCCGGGGCAGGGGAACGGGCACGTCGGCGATGACGTGGCCGGGACGCGGCGACAACACGATGACCCGATCCGCCACGAACACGGCCTCGGAGATGCTGTGGGTGACCAGCAGGATCGTCGTGCCCGTGCGCTGCCACAGGTCGAGCAGCTCGGCGTTGAACCTTTCGCGGGTCAGCGAGTCGAGGGCGCTGAACGGCTCGTCGAGCAGCAACACCGACGGCTCGCGGGCCAGCGCCCGGGCGATTGCCGCGCGCTGGCGCATGCCGCCCGACAGCTGCTGCGGATAGGCGCTGGCGAAGCCGGCGATGCCGACCAGCCCGAGCAGTTCGGTCGCCCGCCGCCGCCGCGCGGCCGCCCCGACACCGGCCAGCTCGAGCGGGAAGGAAACGTTGTCGAGCGTGGTGCGCCAGGGCAGCAGCCGCGGCTCCTGGAAGACCAAGCCGACGCGCGGGTCGGCGTCGGCGACGGCCAGGCCGCCGATCGCAGCATGGCCGGCATCGGGCGCCAGCAGCCCGGCGACGATGCGCAGCAAAGTGCTCTTGCCCGAACCGTTCGGACCGACGATCGCGACGACCTGTCGATCGGCCACCTGGAGCGAGAGGGCATCCAGCACCAGCAGCTGGCCCCCGCCTGGCTGGGCAAAGGAGTGCGTCACGCCGTCGAGGACGATGTCGGCCAAGATGATCTCCGCTGCGGTCCTCACCGAGGGCGGGCGACAGGCAGCGGACAGCGGCGAAGCATGCCCGCCTCCCTTCTCCCATCCGGACTCTGACCGTCGGCTCCCTGCCAGGGAATCCACCTTCGCCGCCGCGGACCTGGCCGCGGCCGGCTCCGGGTCGTGGGCTGGCGCAGGCCGAGAAGCGGCCGGCGCCGACCACCGGTCGGGAATTTCACCCAACCCCGAAGGAGAGGCGTCGTATTGATGCTCGGACGAGAATAGCGCAGCCTGGGCAGGAACCGGATGGCCCGGTTGACCGTCAGGAGCGGTTGATGAAAAGCGGTCGTGTCATGGCTACATCGCTGCTGATCGCCTTCAGCGCGCTGGCGGGGCAGGCGGTCGCACTTCCGGCAAGCGTCGCGGCGTGCAGCTGCATGCCCGATCCGCCGTCGATCGCCGAGCTGGCCCAGGAGGGGCCGATCGCCGTCATCGTCGGCGTGGTCGGCCAGCAGCTGCCCGATCGGACAGCGGTGGCAATCGAAACCTGGTTCCATGGCGACGGCCCGGCTGACGTCGTGTGGGTCAGTGGCGGCAGCCAGCAGATGACCTCCTGCGATCCGGTCATGAGCGCTGGCGAGCGCCGGCTGATGGTCCTCCACGGTCGGCCCGGTGAGCTGTACTCGTCCTCCCCGTGCGTCGCCAACGGCGTGCTCGGCACGCAGTCGGGCGACGCCGCCCTGGCCGAGGCGGTAGCCGCCTTCGGCAGCGGTCAGGGCCCGCCATCTCCGGAGCAGACCGATCCACCGGCCAGTCCGCAGGAACCGACACCCAGCCTCGGATCGGGGGCGTTGTGGATCGTCGTAGCCGTCGCTGCGGCGGCGGTGATGTTCGGCGGGATCGCACTGCTCGCCCTGCGCCGCCAGCCACGCTGACCGGCCGGCACGTGGCGCTCGGGCGCCCAAAGCCGGCATCGCCCGACAGTGGCCGCGCTATGGTGGCCCGGTGCTGACCCTGCTCCTGACGCGCCACGGGCACACCGACCGTTCCGAGCCTGAGCAGTACCTCGGTCAGCACGTGGCCGCCGTGTTGACCGAACGTGGCCGGGAGGCGGCAGCGCGCCTCGCCGAGCGCCTGGCGGACGTGGACATCGACCGCATCATCAGTAGCCCGCTTGGCCGTGCGGTCGAGACGGCGGAGCTGATCTGCCACGGCTGTGCTATCGAGCAGGACGCGCGGCTGGCCGAACTCGACTACGGCCGCTGGGAGAGCCTGACGGTCGACGAGATCGACCGGCGCTACCCCGGCGAGCGGGCGCAGTACGAGGCCGACCCGGCCGCGCATCGCGTCGGTGGTGGCGAGAGCGGCCGGCACGTCGCGCGCCGGCTGGCGCCGCTCGTCGAGGAGCTGGTCGAGTGGGCGGAGGGGACGGGCGGCGGCCGCACCTGCATGCTGGTCGGCCACTCCTCAGTCAACCGCATCCTGCTCGCGATGTGCCTGGGTGTGCCGCTGTCGGACTACCGGCGCCGGTTTCGCCAGGACTGGCTCAACCTGACCGTGCTGCACTGGCCCGACCGCGAATCCGGCCCGCTGTTGCTGCTGGCCAACGACCAGGGCCACGTCCGTGGCCTGGCCGGCTCGACGTGGGAGCCATGAGCGACTTCGACATCCTGGTGGTCGGCCTCGGCTTCATGGCCCTGACCTTCTTCCTGGGCGGGGTCTTCTACTGGGCATTCAACAAGCTGCGCCGGCCGCCACCGGGCTGACCTATCCTCGCTGCGATGGCTGAGGGGCTCGAACTTACTGGCCTGCACCTGCGCCTGGTCGACGTCGCCGCCGTCGCGCGGCACAACATGGCTGCCGCGCTGGCCGGCTCGGCGCGCGATCGGATGCAGGCCAGCCGGGCGGTGATCGAGGAGCTGGTCAGTGAGGGCGCAACGGTCTATGGCGTGACGACGGGCTTTGGCGAGCTGGCCAACCGGCGCGTCGATGTGGAGGACACGCGCCGGCTGCAGCACAACCTGCTCGCCAGCCACGCCGTCGGCGTCGGGTCGCCACACGACCGCCCAACCGTTCGCGCGATGCTGCTGCTGCGCGCCAACACGCTTGCCCGTGGCAACAGCGGCTGCCGGCCGCTGATCGTCGATCGCCTGCTCGACTTCCTGCGCCTGGGCATCCATCCGCAGGTCCCGGAGCAGGGCTCGGTCGGTGCGTCGGGCGACCTCGCACCGCTCGCCCACCTCTGTCTGCCGCTGATCGGCCGGGGCACGGTGGAGGTCAACGGCGAGATCGTCGGCGGCACCTCCGCCCTCGAGCGTCACGGGCTCGAGCCGCTGAGCCTGGAGGCGAAGGAAGGACTGGCGCTGCTCAACGGGACGCAGCAGATGACCGCTGTTGGTGTGCTGGCCCTGCTCGACGCGGAGCGGCTGCTCGGCGCGGCGAGCGTCGCGGCGGCGATGACCGTCGAGGCCCTGCTGGGCACCGACGTTGCGTACTCCGCCGACTATCAGGCCGCCCGCCCGCACGTCGGGCAGGGTCGCGTGGCGGCCGAACTGCGCCACCTGCTGCGCGGTTCGGAGCTCCAGCGGTCGCACCACGCCCTGCCGCACAAGGTGCAGGACCCGTACTCGATCCGCTGCGTGCCGCAGGTCCACGGCAGCGCCGCCGACGCCCTGGCCTACATCCGCGGCGTGCTCGAGGTCGAGGTCAACGCAGCGACCGACAACCCGCTCGTCTTCCCCGCCGGCGCCGACGTCGACCCCACTGCCCAGGCGACGGGCGGCGGTCGCGTCGTGTCTGGCGGCAATTTCCATGGCCAGCCGGTGGCGCTGGCGATGGACATGCTGGCGATCGCCGTTGCCGACCTCGCCTCGATCAGCGAACGACGCATCGCCCAGCTGGTCGACCCGCGCGCCAGTGACCTGCCTGCGTTCCTGGCCGCCCGACCGGGGCTCAACAGCGGCCTGATGCTCTACCAGTACACCGCCGCCGCGTTGGTGTCCGAGAACAAGGTCCTGGCCCACCCGGCGTCGGTCGATTCGGTGCCCACCAGTGGCGGGCAGGAGGATCACGTCTCGATGGGCCCCATCGCCGCCCGTCAAGCACGCGATGTGGTGCGCAACGCCGAGCGGGTTATTGCCCTCGAGCTGCTATGCGCCGCGCAGGCACTCGACTACCGGCTGGCCGCCGGCGCCGCGCCCGGGGCTGGCGTTGAGGCCGCCCACGCGCTGGTCCGCGGCGTTGCCGCCCACCTCGACGACGACCGGGAATCGGGAGCCGACATCGCCGCCGCGCTGGAGCTCGTGCGCGACGGGCGGTTGCTGGAACTGCTTCCTGCTCGCGCATAGACTCAAGGCCGCATGGCCACCGCGATCGACATCGTCGACGTCGCCGACAGCGACAGTTTCGGCCTCATCCCGCCCTGCGCCGACCGCCGCTTCGACCACCGCACCTGCGACTATTGGGAGGATGCCGACCGCGGATCCAAGCTGCACCGGCCGGCCTGGCTGGAGGTCGAGCGTGCGCGGCCGGCTGCGCGGGCGGCACTGCCGGACAACCCGTTCGCCCCGCCGTCGCTGTCATCGCTGACCGAAAATCCGTTCGCGCCGGCCCGGGCGGCCATGCCCGATCCGTTCGCCGACGACGACCTGTTCGCGACCCCGCTGGACAACCCCTTCGCGCCCAAGGTCGAGCGGGAGCGTCCGCTGCGCGAGGGCGTGCCTCGTAAGCTGGCCCTGCTCGATCGTGGCCGTGGCGTGTTCGGCTCGTACTCCAAGGTGCTGCTCGCGGGCGGCGAGCCGGCCGCCTACTGCCAGTTCGGGCCGCTGTCGGCCTATCCGCGCGCCATCCGGCTGCGCGAGCTTTACTCGCAGCTGCCCCAGGCGCCGTTACCGGCGGTGATCACCTGCATCGCATCGACGGCCGACGGGCGACGAAGAGGCCATGCCCGGCGCCTGGTGGAGGCTGTCTGCGCCGACCTTGCGACGCGCGGGTTCGCCGCCGTCGAGGCGTATCCCGACCTGACCCGCGATGAGGACCAGACGAGCGCCGCGCGGCCGGGCTTCTGGCAGACGGTCGGCTTCGCCATCGCCGTCGACGACGAACGCTTCCCGGTCATGCGCCGTGAGCTCTGAAGCGGCTCCGGACGACACGCCCGCACTGGCCGCGCTGCGCGCGGCCGGCATCGACCATCGCGTGGTCACCACCGTCCCGGCGCGCGGTCCGGAGGAGAGCGCGCAGCTGCAGGGCATCGATCTGGGCCAGCTCATTCGCACGATCGTCGTGCGTCGCGCCGTCGACGACTACCTCTTCGTTCTCGTGCCCGGTGGCCGGCGCTTCAGCTGGCCCAAGCTGCGTGCTCACCTGGGCACGTCGCGCCTGTCGCTGCCCGACGCCGACGAAGCGCTGGCCGTGACCGGCTACGAGCGTGGCGCGATCACACCGTTCGGTGCCGCCCGCGCCTGGCCGGTCATCGCCGACGCGTCGATCCTCGAGCGCGAGGCGGTCGCCATCGGCGGCGGACGGCGTGGGCTCAACGTGCACCTCCGCCCGGTCGACCTGATCGCCGCCAGCGCGGCCGTGGTGATCGACGTGACCGAGGCGGAGGCGGCGTAGACTCGGCGCAGGAGGTGGGCGTCATGTCGGCCGTCGAAGCCAGGTCGCGCTCGGTCCGCGCCCCGCGCGGCCGCGACATCTCCTGCCGCGGCTGGCCGCAGGAGGCGGCGCTGCGAATGCTGATGAACAACCTCGATCCCGAGGTGGCCGAGCGGCCCGACGACCTGGTCGTCTACGGCGGCACGGGCAAGGCCGCGCGCAACTGGGCCGCCTTCGACGCCATCGTGCGCGAGCTACGCCGGCTGGCCGACGACGAGACACTCCTCGTGCAGTCGGGCAAGCCGGTGGGCGTCTTCCGGACACATGAGTGGGCGCCACGAGTATTGATTGCCAACTCGAACCTGGTCGGGCGGTGGGCCAACTGGGACTCGTTCCGCGAGCTCGAACGAGCCGGCCTGACGATGTACGGCCAGATGACCGCCGGCTCGTGGATCTACATCGGGACGCAGGGCATCCTGCAGGGCACCTACGAAACCTTCGCCGAGTTGGCCCGCCAGCACTTCGACGGCTCGCTGCGCGGCCGGGTGGTCCTGACCGCCGGATTGGGCGGGATGGGCGGTGCCCAGCCGTTGGCCGTGACGATGAACGAGGGCGTGGCGCTGGTCGTCGAGGTCGACGAGGCGCGGGCACGGCGGCGTCACGAGATCGGCTACGTCGACCGGCTGACCGACTCGGCCGACGAGGCGCTGCGCCTGGCGCGGGCGGCGGCGGCCGACGGTCGGGCCGAGTCGATCGCCCTCATCGGCAACGCCGCCGATGTAGAGCCGGAGCTGGTGCAGCGCGGCGAAAGCTTCGACGTGCTGACCGACCAGACGTCGGCTCACGACGCGCTGAACGGCTACGTGCCCGCCGGATTGGGCGTCGAGCAGGCGGCCGAGCTGCGCCGGGCCAACCCGCCCGACTACGTGCGCCGGGCGATGGATTCGATGGCGGTGCACGTGCGGGCGATGCTGGCGCTGCAAACGCGCGGCGCGGTCACCTTCGACTACGGCAACAACATCAGGGCGCAGGCTCAGGCGGCGGGGGTGGAAAACGCCTTCGACTTCCCCGGTTTCGTGCCGGCCTTCATCCGGCCGCTGTTCTGCGAGGGCAGGGGTCCATTCCGCTGGGCCGCGCTGTCGGGTGATGCCGACGACATCCGCCGCACCGATGAGGCCGTGCTCGAGCTGTTCCCCGAGAACGAGTCGCTGCACCGTTGGATCCGGATGGCACAGCAGCGCGTTCCGTTCCAGGGCCTGCCCGCGCGAATCTGTTGGCTTGGCTACGGCGAGCGGGCCCGGGCCGGCGTGCGCTTCAACGAACTGGTGGCCAACGGCGAGGTGTCGGCGCCGATCGTCATCGGCCGCGACCACCTCGACTCAGGTTCGGTTGCTTCGCCCAACCGCGAGACCGAGGGCATGCGCGACGGATCGGACGCGATCGCCGACTGGCCACTCCTCAACGCCCTGGTAAACACAGCCGCCGGCGCGACGTGGGTC
>Ga0299907_10002586_pt1 | contig 11242 bp, 13 predicted proteins | sample RVTome_16_FD_198680 | JGI IMG/M metagenome (GOLD analysis project Ga0299907, IMG submission 198680) | Soil microbial communities from uranium-contaminated site in the Upper Colorado River Basin, Wyoming, United States - RVT152D67 (version 2) ...
TCTACGCGGGGTTTTTCGAGGATCCGGTCACGTGGGGCGTCCTCGGGATCGCATCCGTCGTGCTCGCGTCCTCGACCGCATCTGTAAGGGTCGAGTTAGCCGAGGCCGAAACGACCCAGAAGGCGCCGCGGCTGCTGGCACACTGATCGTGGCCGGGGCGTTCCGGCCTTCCTCGTTATGCCACGCCCTCTCTTCTGGATCCTCGTCGTCGTCGCAGCGCTCGTCGTCGTCCTCGGCGGGCTCACAGTAGCCGTCTGGGTCGCGAAGCCTGACGCGCCGCGAGGTGCGCTCGACACCGAGCTCGAGGGGGTGACGGTGTCCGAGCCGGAGCCGCCTCCCGCTCCGGAGCCCGAGCCGGAGCCGGAGCCCGAGCCAACCGGCGACCGTCGCTGTTGGACGGAGTTCGGCGGCGACCCGCAGCGCTCCCTGGCGCGGCCGGGCGCGCGGCTCGGCCTGCCGCGACGGAAGCCGCTGTGGACGCGAGGTCTCCGCAGCTACATCGAGTTCGCACCGGTCTACTGTGACGGGACCCTGTACGTGAACACCTTCCGCGGGTCGACGTACGCCCTCGACTCCGAGACGGGGCGCGTCCGCTGGCGCGTGCGCGTCGGCGGCACGCTTCCCTCCAGCCCGGCGATCGACGGCCCGCGCGTGATCGTCAGCTCGCAGGCGGGCACCGTGACCGCCCTCGACCGTCGCAACGGCCGCAGGCTCTGGCAGGTGCGGACGGCCGGCAAGGTCGAGTCGTCACCCGTCGTCGTGGACGGTCTCGTGTACTTCGGCTCGCACGACGGAAGGCTCTTCGCGGTGAGCGCGAGCACAGGCGAAGTGCGCTGGGCCTACGCGACCGGCGGCAGGATCAACGCCAGCCCGTCCGTCTTCGGCGACCGCGTGTGCGTCACGACCTACGCGGGCTCGTTCGTTTGCCTGAACCGGCGGACGGGAGCGCGGATCTGGGTGGCGTACGTGCGGCGCGACCCGCTCCGCTACGAGAGCTTCTACGCGAGCCCCTCCACGGACGGCTCCAGGATCTACTCGGTGGCGCGCTCCGGGAAGGTTGTGGCGGTCGACGCCTCGAACGGGAACGTCGCCTGGACCGCCCGCGTCGGCGGCCTCGGATACACGACGCCGGCCGTCGGAAGCGATCGCGTGTTCGTGGGCGGGTTCGACGGGCGAATCCGCGCGCTCCGGGCGGGCACCGGCGACGAGCTCTGGAGCACGTTTGTCGGCGGCAGGATTCTCGGCGCGCCCGTCCTCATCGGCGAGCACGTCTTCTTCTCGACACTCGAGCGGCGCACGTTCGCGGTGCGCGCATCCGACGGGGAGGTCGTCTGGCGGCTGCCGATGGGGAGGTACACGCCCGGGATCGCGACCGAGCGGACGTACTACTTCTCGCTCAACGGCAGGCTGATCGCGTTCCGCGGTCGCACCGCGTAGCTGGCTACGAGAGCCGCGGGTGCCGCCGCCGCCAGAGCGGCGACCGCTGGAGCGCCCCCACAGCGAGGTTCCAGGCACCGAGCCGCGCCCGGTAGCCGCCGAGCGCGACCCGCGCCGAGCGACCGGGGGGACGGGGCGGAGCGAGCACCTCGTAGCCGAGCTCGGCGAGGAGATCCCCCGCGATCCGCTCGAACGCGCGCGCGTCCTCGTCGCGCATCTCCATGCGCCAGTCGCGGACTCGGGCGGTCGGCGGCTGGAGGAGGCGCTGCTGGTGCGGCTTCGCCGACACGTCGACCGAGCCCGCGTACTCGAGCATCGCGGGCGCGAACGGAAGCCCCGCGAAGTCGCAGATCGAGCGGACGACTCGCTCGGGCTCGGCGACGAGGTCCTCGTAGCGCGCCTCCAGGTAGCGCCCCTCCCCGACGCGCTCGCCGAGCGCCCGGGCGCCGCGGACCTCGATCCGCCACATGCACGCGAACTCGGCGGCGCTCTCCGGATGCGCCCACGTCCTCGTGAACGTCCCCTCGGGCATCTGCAGGAACGAGGTCGCCGCGTCCCGTCCGTCCCGGATCAGGTGCACGTACTGCGCCGTGGGGAACAGGCGCTCGAGCAGCGCCAGATGACGCATGTACATCGGCGTCTTGTCGCCCCAGCGCGGCTTCCCCGCTTGCTCGGCGTACGCCTCGAAGACCGCGGCGATCGCCGCTCCGACCCCCAGGCCGTCGCGAAGCCGGGGCGCGACGTCCTCCGCCGCGAGCCCCCAGGCTGCGATCGTCGGGATCCGGCGCAGGTCGTCAAGGAACGCAGCCACGCGTACCCGGGGCCCGTGGCGGCGGGCGAGGAGCGGGACGAAGAACGACTCGTCCGGTATCGCGACGCCGGGCGAGCCGTCGAGGACGACGCGCAGGAGCGTCGTGCCGGAGCGGCTGACGCCGAGCAGGAAGAGCGGCCGCTGCGGCAGCGTCACTCGCCGGCCGCGGGCGGCCCGGTCACGATCACCTCGGCCCGATCCGCCCACTCGCCGACGAGCGCGTACAAGGAGTAGGTCCCGGGCTCGACGGGAGCGCGGAGCCTGAGCAGCCGCGAGCGTCCGATCCCGGTCCCTCCGGCGAAGCGCCACCGGTACGAGAGCGCGTCCGTCGACACGCGCACGGAGAGCCGCCCGCCTGCCACGACTTCGATCCGGTCGCGCGAGAGCACGACGTAGCGAACACGCACGCTCACGGCTCGCGTCCTCGTCGACCGGTTGCCGGCGCGGTCGACCGCGCGCAGGCGGATCTCGTACACGCCCGGCCGGACCGGCTCGCCGCCGATGCGTCCGAACCAGATCAGCGTCCCACCGGTACGCAGGAACCGGCTCATCACCCTCCGCCGCCCGTCGACGAGCATCATCGCGCGGGCGGGCTCGTCGATCCGGTAGCGGGCGGTCACCCTGTCGCGCCGGCCGTCGCCGTCGGGCGAGAAGACCCGGGGGGCGACGCGGACGAGCTCGACGCTAGGAGCGGTCGTGTCGACGCGGATCGGGTTCGGGAGGACGATCGTCCGCCCGTGCTGTCGCAACCGCACCCGTGGCCTGTAGACGTCCTCGGCGACGACCCGGTCGAGATCGTCCCGCCCGTCCCAGACGTAGGAGACGCGCCCTCGCGGCTCGTCGCTGTCGCGGACGAGCGTCCGGACGGACCGGCGGTCGCGGTCGAGCAGGTCGACGGTGATCCGCCCGGGCTGGCGGAGCACGAACGAGATCCTCGCGGAGTCGCGCGCGCACTCGCACACCGGCGAGAAGACGCGATCCACCTGCGTTCCCGTGATCGGGCTCCGCTCGAGCTTCAGGCGCTCGGTTACCGCGAACGCCGCCGCCGTGGCGCCCAGGAGGACGAGGACGACGATCATCTGAGGGAGCCGCGCCACGCCGCGGAAACTACCCATCGACGTCTCCAGAGGCACAGCGGCCGCGAAGCGGACGCCTTTAGGTCCTACGCGCGACCGATATCCGCGCGCAGCGGATATCGGTCTTGCGCACTAGATCAGCCCGACTCTAGGCTGCGCACGAGGACGAACGGCTCCGCGTACTCGCAGCCACAGCTCGATCCGTGGTAGGAGGCCGCTGCCCGGATTGCGCGCTCGCTCCGCGGATGCGGGTAATCGCGGTGCTCCGTCTCGTAGTGCGAGAACGCCATCACCTTGCGCTCGAGCGTCGTCGTCACGTCCACGTACCAGTTCGGGATGAACCAGTTGACCGCCGCCGGCGTCCACTCCGTGCTCGACATCGGCGCGTACGTGAGCAGGCGCCGAACGGCGTGTCCCGGAGTCGGCCGCGTCGCGACCGCGACGGCGTCGAAGAGCATCCGGTGGTCGAGGTTCACGTCGGGCTGCACCGTGTACACGATCTCCGGCGAGAGGTCGCGGACATGCTCCTCGACGACGCCGTTCAGCTCCACGTGCGCCAGCGTGTCGAGGCGCATGTCCGGGAAGTCGAGGTGCACGTAGTCCACGACCCCGAGCTCTGCGGCCGCGCGGAGCGCCTCCTGCTCCTTCCGCTCTCTCGTCTCGGCGTCTCCCGGGTACTGCGTCGAGCTGCCGTCGGTGACGACGACGATCCGCACGTCATCGCCGCGGCTCGTGTGCAGCGCGATGGTCGCACCCATGCCGAGCACCTCGTCGTCCGGGTGCGCGGCGAGGACGAGGATGCGGCTCATCGGCCGACCCTGGTCATCCGAGCCTCGTCCCGACGGCGAGCTCTCCGGCGGTCTCGATCTCCTCGAGCACGAGCGCGCCTTCCCCGCAAGCGACGACCGGTCCCTCGGGTCGCTCCGAGACGACGGTTCCCGCGCTTGCCTGCTCGCCGAGCGCGATGGGCCTGGCACGCCAGACCACCACCTTCTGGTCGCCTACGTACGTGAACGCGCCCGGGTAGGGCCGCGTCTGGGCGCGCACCCAGTCGTACAGGTACGAGGCGCGGGTCTCCCAGTCGATGATCCCGTCCGCCGGCAGGCGGCGTGGCCAGCTGCTCGCTCGGCTCGGATCCTGCGGGAAGCGCGCCGCAGTCCGCGCGAGCAGCTGCGGAACCCATTCGTGGACGAGGTCGACGTGCGCGACGGCGATCTTGTCGAAGAGCGTCGTCGCCGTCTCGTCCGAGGAGATCTCAACGACCTTCTGTCCGACGACCGCGCCCGAGTCGGCGGTCGCGTCGACGATCTCGAACAGCGTCACGCCCGTGCGAGCGAGCCCGGAGAGGATCGCCCACGGGATCGACGCTCGCCCGCGGTGACGGGGAAGGAGCGTCGGATGCATCCCGAAGGTCCCTTCGGCGGCCAGGGCGATGAACGGCTCGCGGACGAGCTGATACCAGCCCACGACGAAGACGAGCTCGGGGGCCACCGCGCGGATCCACTCGAGGGTTGCCTCGGAGTTCAGGTCGCGCGTCTCGAGACGGGCGGCACCGAGTCGCGCTGCTTCCGCCTCGAACGTGCACCGGGCCGAACGGTCGATCCCGGCGTCCTCGGGAAGCGTGACGATGCCGACGACCTCCGCGCCCGACGCGGCGGACGCGTCCAGGCAGTCGCGGCCGATAACGTCGTCGCTCACCCAGACCGTGCGCACGACGGGCGATGCTACCGAGTCATTCCGTGGCCGACCCGAGCCGGCCGTCTCGCGTGCGCTGGAACCGGATCCAGCTGTGCCGGCCGAGCCAGGCGAGGAGGGCGACCGCGCCCGCGGACAGCGCCACGACGACGATCACGCCGGCGCCGGGAACGTCCAGCAGCTTGATCCCCGCGAGCCCGAGCACGCCGGCGAGCACGAGCCGGAGCGCTCGCTCGGGGATGCGGAGGCTCAGCCGGCCCCCGAGGAGCACGCCGGGGATCGATCCGAGGAGCAGCCAGCCGAGGAGCTCGAAGTCGACGTTGCCGGCGACCCAGTGGCCCATCCCGGCCACGTACAGGAGCGCGGCTGCGTGGAAGATGTCCGTGCCGACGACCTTGTGCGCGCGGAGCGGGAAGAGCACGAGCAGGGTCAGACCGAAGAAGACGCCGCTTCCGACCGATGTCAGCCCGACGATGAAGCCGCCGAACGCGCCGATGAGGACGGCCGCGACCTTGTCGCGTGTCGTGAGATCCCACCCTTCCTCTTCGAGCGCCCGGGCCTGCAAGAGGCTCTTGGCGACGAGCCCGATCGCCCCGAACAGGAGCGCGCCGCCGAGCACCTGGCCCATGACCGACTCGACGTCGTCGCCGTAGCGGTCCGTGAGCTGCACCGCAGCCCACACGCCGAGCAGCGACAACGGGGCAGATCCGACGAGCATCCAGCCGGCGAGCCGCGCCCGCACGTTCCCCATGCGGCGGTGCTGCACAGCGCTCACCGTCTTGAAGGCGGCGCCGTGCGCGATGTCGGTGCCGATCGCCGTCGTCGGCGGCACGCCGAAGAGGAAGACGAGGAGCGGCGTCATCAGCGAGCCGCCCCCCATCCCCGTCATGCCCACCAGGAGCCCGGTGAACAGGCCGAGGACCGTGTACTTCCAGTCCATGGATCACCTGGGGTCAGGCTTCAGCCTGACCCCGTTCTTCGGTTGGAGTTCCGTCGAGCGCCACCCCGAGGTCAGGCTGAAGCCTGACCCCCTCGGTATGCGTCGATGAGCACCTTTGCGACCTCGGGCCGTGTGAACTCGACCGGTGGCACGTCGCCCTCGCCGAGCATCTCGCGCACCTTCGTCCCTGACAGGAACACGCGCTCCTCGGGGCCGTGCGGACACGACTTCGTGCTCGCCATCGACCCGCAGACGGTGCACCAGAACGTGTGCTCGAAGAACATCGGCTCGACGTCGAGCTCGTGCGGCGCGAACTCGTCGAAGATGAGCTGTGCGTCGTACGTGCCGTAGTAGTCGCCAACCCCCGCGTGGTCGCGGCCGACGATGAAGTGCGAGCAGCCGTAGTTCTTGCGGCAGATCGCGTGCCAGATCGCCTCGCGCGGACCTGCGTAGCGCATCGCTGCTGGAAATGCAGAGAGCAATACGCGATCGGATGGGTAGTAGCCGTCGAGCAGCGTCCGGTAGCACTCGACCCGCGTCGCGACCGGTACGTCGTCCGACTTCGTGTCCCCGACGAGCGGGTGCACGAGGAGGCCGTCGACCGTCTCGAGGGCGACCTTCGTCAAGTACTCGTGCGCGCGGTGGATCGGGTTCCGGGTCTGGAAGCCGACGACGCGCTTCCAGCCGCGCTCGGCGAAGATGCGCCGGGTCTCTGCCGGGTCGCGCGCGAGCTCCGGGAACTGGGGCTCCGCGCGCTCGAAGACCGTCACCCGGCCGGCGAGGTAGAGCGGCTTCTGCGCGTACAGCCGGGCGACGCCGGGGTGGGCGTCGTCGGCCGTCCGGAAGCAGCGCTCGGCCTCGCGCTCCTTGTCGTAGGAGTAGGCCTCGTCGACCTCGAGCACCGCGATCGGCCTGCCGCTGCCGTCGGTGAGCGCGACACGATCGCCAGCCGGAGCGCCGTCGACCGCGAGGCACACCGGGAGCGCCCACGGCAGACCGTTCTCGAGGTGCATGTCCTCGATGACGCTCTCGTAGTCCGCCTCGCCCATGAACCCCGGAAGCGGCGAGAGCGCGCCCGAGGCGAGCATGTCGAGGTCGGAGAGCTCGCGGGAGGTGAGCTCCACGGCCTCGAGCTCGTCGAGGTCGTCCGGGCGCTCGCCCGTCCGGTCGACGAGCTCCCCGCCGTGAGGACGGATGAGCCGATCCGCGGCCGCGATCGTCACGCTCGGACCTCGGCCGGTATCAGCCCGAGCTCCTCGAGCCTCGCGATCACCTCGGCGGCCGAGACCTCCGGATCGACACCCTCGGTGTCGACGACGATCTCGGGCGAAGACGGTTCCTCGTAGGGATCGTCGACGCCGGTGAAGCCCTTGATCTCGCCTGCGAGGGCCTTCGCGTAGAGCCCGTTGACGTCGCGGCGCGCGCACTCCTCGAGCGACGTCCTGACGTACACCTCGACGAACGGCCCGTGCTCCTCGACGAGTGCCCGCGCGTTGCGTCGCGCCTGCTCGTACGGCGAGATCGCGGCCACGATGACCGCGCCCCCGTGGCGCGTGACGCGCGAGGCAACCCAGCCGAGACGCTCGATGTGCGCGTCGCGGTCCTCCTTCGAGAAGCCGAGGCCCTTGGAGAGGTGCGTGCGAACCGTGTCGCCGTCGAGGTACTCGACCACGAGCCCGCGGCGATCCATCTCCGGGCCGACATGATGGGCGATTGTCGTCTTGCCCGAGCCCGAGAGGCCCGTGAACCAGAGCGTGAAGCCTCCGCCCCGATCGGTCTCCGACTCGGGGTGCTCGTGCGCGTAGATGTGCTGACTCATACGGTCCTTTCGAGGTTCGCGTTATCGTGGATGCCGCATTCGAGCTTGTCGGACCCTGCCCACCTGCCGGCGCGCTCCTCCTCGTCGGGTCGCGTCGGGCGCGTGCAGGGAATGCAGCCGATGGAACGGTACCCGGCCTCGTGCAGGGAGTTGTAGGGGATCTCGTTCGCGTGCACATACGACCAGATCCGCTCCTCGTCCCAGTCGGCAAGCGGGTGGATCTTGAACACCCGGTACCGCTCCGACCACTCGATCTTCGGCGTGTCCGCTCTGCTCGGCGACTGGTCGCGGCGGATGCCGGAGATCCACGCGTCGTACGGCTGGAGCGCACGAACCAGCGGCTCGACCTTCCGGATGTGGCAGCAGCGGTCCGGGTCGCGCTCCCACAGGTTCGGGCCCTCGCGGCGATGCTGCTCCGCGATCGTCGGGATCGACGGCTGGACGAGCTTCAGCTGGTAGCGCTCGACGAGCCGGTCACGCGTCTCGTAGGACTCACGGAAGAAGAGGTGCGTGTCGAGCTCGACGGTGTCCATGCGCAGGCCGAGCTCGGCGACCATGTGCACCAGCACGGACGACTGCTTCTGCCACGAGCAGGTGAGGCAGAGCCGCGGCCAGAAGAACCCGTGCGCCCAGGAGATCAGCTCCTCGGCGGTCATCGCCTCGAAGTCGAGGTCAGGGAGCCGGGCTGGACTTGTAGGGCGCGCTATCGCCAAGCAGAATCTCCTTCAAGGTGTCGGCGCGGAGCCCGAGACGGAGCGTCTCGAGCGCGATGACCTCTTCGGGCGGGATGTTCCCGAGATTGACCTCGGGGCCGAAGTGCCGCACGAACCAGGCCTGCGAGGCCTTCGTAGGCGTCTCCCAGATGAGGTCGTGGAAGCTGAGCGAGTGCTCGATCTCGTCCACAAGCCCGGTGCGCAGCTCGCCGGTCGGGCGGTAGATGCCCGCCGTGCCCGCCTCACGCCCCTCCGCAATGACCTTCCAGGCGCCCGCGTCGAGCTCCTCGCGCATCCACTGCACCCAGAGGTAGGGCGCGATGTTGACGTCGGGATCCTTCGAGCCGACCTCGGAGAGCACGACGAAGTCGCTCGCAAACTCGGCGATCAGCTCCAGCTTGCGCTCGCGGGGAATGTCGAGCGTGCCGTCGGAGATCTCGACGTGGGAGAAGCGGAAGTGCTCGAGCCAGCGCTTGAACTCGTCGAGCTTGCCCTGGCCGTAGACGGCCTCGAAGAGCGTGCCGCCGCAGACGACGGGCGTCGAAAACGAGCGGTAGAGCGCGATCTTCTTCTCGAGGTTGTTCGTGACGTAGCTCGTGCCCCAGCCGAGCTTGACGATGTCCACGTACTCGCCGGCGGTGTCGAAGAGGCCCTCGATCTCGCGCAGGTTCAGGCCCTTGTCCATGACGTGCGTGAGCCCGCGCGAGCGTGGCTTCCCCTCGCGCGTCGGCACGTCCAGGAACGAGTTGCCGTCAAAGGCGTGCATAGATGTCCTCCAGCTTCTTGCGAGCCTGCTCCTGCACCTCGCGGTAGAGGGACGTGCCGTGCGCGTCGATGCCGACCGTGAGCGGGCCGAAGTCCTTCACCCGGAAGCGCCACAGGCACTCGGGCATGAGCTCCTCCCAGGCGACCTCCTCGATCTCCTCGATCTGGGTCGTCTCGAGCGCGGCCGCCCCGCCGACGATCGCGAAGTAGACCATCCCCAGGCGCTGCATCGGCTCGATCGCCTCGTCGGGGAAGCCGCCCTTGCCGCAGATCGCGCGCACGCCGTAGCGTTCGCCGAGCCCCTCGGTGAAGCGCACCATGCGCGCGGAGGTCGTCGTCCCGATGCAGAGCTTCTCGTAGCGGCCGGGGCCGAGCTTCCTCACGTTCGGCGCCGTGTGCAGGAGAAACGCGCCGGAGAGGTCCATCGGCGGCTCGATCCCCTCGTCGAAGATGCGCATCTGCGTCCGGTCGCGGATCCCGATGACGTGGCCCTGCACGACCACCTCGTCGCCGGCGCGGAGCTTCAGGATCTCGGCGGGATCCGTGACAGGGAACGTGACCTCGTGCGTGGCCATCATGCGTCCCTCTCGTAGGCGACCGAGCCGTCGGCTGCGACGTGCGCCGAGGCGCGCCGCGCAGCCCAGCACTGGTAGTTGACGGCGACCGGGTTGAGCGTCATGTGCGTGTCGGCGTGCTCGACGTGCACCGAGAGGACGGTGACGTCGCCCCCGAGCCCCATCGGGCCGACGCCGGTCTCGTTCAGAAGGTCGCGGAGCTCCGTCTCGAGCTCGGCGACCATCGGATCGGGGTTCCGCGTACCCACGGGCCGCGCGATTGCCTCCTTGGCGAGGTGCATCGCGTAGTCGGCCGAGCCGCCGATCCCCACGCCGACGATCCCCGGCGGACACGGCTTCCCGCCGGCGCCCACGATCGAGTCGAGGACGAAGCGCTTGATGCCCGCGACCCCGTCGGCGGGCACGCACATCTTGAGGAAGCTCATGTTCTCCGAGCCCGAGCCCTTGGGGACGCACTTGACGTCGAGTCCGTCCCACTCTGGCACGAAGTCCCAGTGCACGATCGGGACGCGGTAGCCCGTGTTCGGGCCCGTGTTCTCTCGGGTCAGCGTGTGCACCGTGTTCGAGCGCAGCGGATGCTCGAGCGTCGCGCGCTCGGTCCCCGCCTTGAGCGCGGAGTAGATGCGCGCCGGATGGAGCGGGAACCCCTCCCCGACCCGGCAGTAGTAGACGGCGATCCCCGTGTCCTGGCACACCAGGTTCTTCTCGTCCTCCGCCACCTGCACATTGCGGAGGATCGTCTGCAGCACTCGCTGTCCCGTTACAGAGGTCTCCGTCTCGGCGGCGTTCGCGAGCGCGTCGCGGAGGTCCTGCGGGATGTCCTTGAGCGCCCACACGTACAGATGCGCGGCCGCGTCCTCGACGACGCCTGCGAGATCGGTCGTGACGGTCGTCATGACGAAACTTCAGCTCCTTCCAGAAGTGCGAGCACGTCGGAGGCTTCGTCGCCACCGGCACGCGCGTGCTCGATGAGCGGGATCCCGTGCGGGCCGAGCGCCTCTCGCATCTCGGGGAAGGCGTGGGTGATCGCCCGAACGATGTCAGCGCGGCCGAGCATCGCGGCCGAGAAGAGATCCAGCCGCGCGCCGCGGTCGAGCATGAGCTCGGCGATGTCGCGACGACCCATGTGCGCTGCGGCCCCGAGGCCGGTCTCCCAGTCACCGCCGCCCCAGTCCCACGCGGCGTTGACGAACGCCGGCTCGGCGTCGAGGAGCTCGTTGACGGCTGCCAGGTCGCCATGCGCTTTCGCGACGAAGTCTCGGACCATCGCAGGGTCGAGTGCAGGAGGCGCGTCGCTCACGACCACGCCCTCTCCGCGGCGGCCTTCCCCGCCCGCCGGCCGAAGACGGTGCACTCGAGCAGCGAGTTCCCCATCATGCGATTCCTCCCGTGCGTCCCGCCGGCGATCTCG
>Ga0299907_10002587_pt1 | contig 11241 bp, 11 predicted proteins | sample RVTome_16_FD_198680 | JGI IMG/M metagenome (GOLD analysis project Ga0299907, IMG submission 198680) | Soil microbial communities from uranium-contaminated site in the Upper Colorado River Basin, Wyoming, United States - RVT152D67 (version 2) ...
GCGCGTTGGCCCTATGTTCATGACTGTTACCGACGGGACCAGGACCGTCAAGCGAGGCGAGTTCATCGGAATCCTCGCCATGACGATGTCGGTGGCGGCCCTGGCGATCGACCTCATGCTCCCCGCCCTGAGCGACATCCGCGAGGAGTTCGGCCTGGCATCCGACTCGACCGCCGTCGCCGGGTTGGTCACCACCTTCATGCTCGGGCTGGCAATGGCGCAGATCGCCTATGGAGTGCTGTCAGACCGGGTCGGCCGCAAGCCCATGATCTTCCTCGGCCTGGTCCTCTATGCGGTCGGCGCGATCGGCTCCGCCCTGGCTCCGAATCTGGGCTGGCTGCTCGGTGCCCGATTCGTTTGGGGTCTCGGCGCGGCCGGGCCCAGGGTGATCACCATGTCGGTGATCCGCGACACCTATGTCGGCGACCAAATGGCGAGGGCCATGTCGTTCGTCTTCGCCACCTTCATCCTGGTCCCGGTGGTGGCGCCGTCTCTAGGCGCCCTTCTCACCGAGTGGATCTCCTGGCGCGGCGCCTTTGGGTTCTGCGTGATCGTGGCCGTCCTGGTGGCTCTTCTCGTCCTCCGGCTCCCCGAGACACTGCGTCCCGAGAACCGGATGCGCCTCACCTGGCGGGACATCACCGCGGCAGGCCGCAAGGTGGTGACCACCCGGGTGACCATCGGGTACACCTTTGCGATAACGGCCATGTTCGGGGTCTTCTTCTCCTATCTGGCCAGCTCGGAACTGATCTTCGACGAGGTCTTCGGGCTCGGTGACGAGTTCCCGGTCGTCTTCGGTGCGATCGCCGTGGTCATGGGGCTGGCGATGTACACCAACGGCAGGATCGTGGTCCGTGCCGGCCTCTCCCGCCTGGTCCGGATCGCCATGATCGGCTATGTCGGGGTCACCGCCGTCCTCGCATCCTTGGCGTGGCTGACCGACGGCCAACCCGGATTCTGGCCGTACGCCTTGATCCTGTCGGCCTCTCTGGTCATGCATGCGCTCCTGGTGCCCAACATGAACGCGATAGCGATGGTGCCGATGGGAGAGATCGCCGGGACGGCGTCTGCGGTCATCGGTACCGTCTCCACGGCCATCGGGGCTCTGATCGGCTCGGTCATCGACCGCGCCTACGACGGAAGCGTGCTGCCGCTGAGCATGGCGTTCCTGGCCACCGGGCTGGTCGCCCTGGCGATATCCAGATGGGCCGGGGCCACCGTCAAGGAGCCGGTGTCGATAGAGCCGCGCCCGGTGTACCCGGTCGAGTGATCAGGTCGTCGCCGTCACCGGATCCCTGGCTCGGGCGAAAGCCACGGCGCCCACCCCGAGGAGCACCAGCCCCGCACCGGCCATCTGAAGCGATGACGGGCTCTCCGAGAAGATGATCGCACCCCACACCATGGTGAGGGCCGGCTGGAGCAGGATGATCGTCGAGGTCTCCACCGCGGGCAGCCGGGGCAGGGCGTAGCCGATCATCAGCCAGGCGATCACCTGGGCCCCGATGGCCAATGCCAGCAACCAGCCGTGACCCGGCCACTCCGGTGCCAGATGGAGATCTCCCCTGACGCCGCCGATCGCCAGTGAGGTGAGCATGGCCCCGGTGGTGGCCTCCATCAACGGTCCTGCCGTCGGGCCGGGCCCCGCGTTGGAGGCCCGGTAGCCGAGGAGGAAGGTGGCGTAGAACACGGCGGCGACGAGTGCCAGGATCGTTCCCAGCGCCGGGTTGTCCCCGAATGCGCCGTCCTGTCCCACGCCCGACACGAGGGCCACTCCGGCGAGCACGACCGGTATGGCGATCAGGATGTTCCGGGCCGGCCTCTCACCGTGGAGGAGCCAGGCGGCGAGAGCCACGAAGATGACCTGCGAGTTGGCAATCAGAGTCGCCAGCCCGGTTCCGATGTAGTTGATCGCGGTGTGCCAGAGGACGACATCGATTCCCAGGGCAATTCCCGCGCCGAGTGCGAGCCATCTCAGCCCCGGGCCCCGACGTTCGTCGTCACGGCGAACCAACCAGATTGCGATCAACACCGGGACCGCGTAGGCCGCTCTGAAGAAGCTTCCTGTCACCGCATTGGTATCGGATAGCTCGAAGAGGATGGCGGAGAAGGAGACCATCACCGCGCCGGTAAGCGCCGCCAGCAAGGTCATGGCATTGGCTCCAGGTCGGGCTCTACCCACTGCCGACGGGCCTGCTCGTCGTTGATGTCCGACCAATGACGGTCATGAAGCGAGGCGTCGGCGAGATCGGGGAAGACCGCTAGCGCATCCTCGACCGACGTCACTCCGGGATGAGCGGCACGCACGTGCTCGAGCATCCGCACCCAGAAGACGGTCATCGTGACGTGGAACTTCTCCGGGTTGCCCGCCAATGTCGCGGCGTGGCGGATGGTCAGCGACACCACATCGATGGCCTCCTCGACGGTGTCTGCCTCGTCCAACGCCGACCACGCGAAAGCGAGATGCTCGGCGTGCCCGAAGCCGTGGTCGCTGCCGGCGTGGTGGAGCATTCGCAGCCCGTCGGCGAGATCGAGCCTGCTCACTCGCTCAGGTCCTGAAGCTCCTTGAATGACGCCTGGATCGCCTCGGCGAAATGGCCCGTGTCCGGCACGGTGTCATAGTCGGCTTGGATGCCCCACAACAGACGCCCGTTGTAGGAGAACAGGGCCACCCCGACTCCATGTTGTGCCCAGAGGGGGACCATCGGGTAGTTGGCGAGCATTTGCGACTCGAGCAGGTACATCGGGAACTGTGGCCCGGGCACGTTGGTGACCGTCATGTTGAACGGCCGGATCCGGGGTCCGGCGACCCTGCTCGCCAGTGACAACAACGTGATCGGAGTGCCCGAGCTGAGCTCGACGATGGTCGCAGCGCCCATGGCCTGCTTGGTCTCTTTGAGATGCCGGGTTCCCTCCCGGATCAGCTCGAGGCGGGCCATCGGGTCGGCTTCGTCGATAGGCAAGTCGACCAGCCACATCGCCACCTGGTTGCCCAGCGATCCAGACTTGCGAGGGGACCTGGTCGAGACCGGGTTCATCGCCCGGAATTCGACGCCGGCGGTGTCGAATTCCCGCTCCTCGATCAAGAACCGCCTGACCGCACCGGCAGTGGTGGCGAGGACGATGTCGTTCACCGATCCGCCGAGGGCGTTCTTGACCGCTTTCACCGACTCGAGGGGGATGTCGGTCCAGTCGAATCGCCGGTTGGGCCCGATGTCCGGGTTGAGCGGGGTCCTCGATGCAGCAGTCAGCCAGCCCGACTTCAACGAGCTCATCGCCGCAGACGATCGATTGATGGTTTTGTCGGGGACGGTCTCCCCGGATCGGATCGTCTCCGAGAGCCCCCCGAGCCGGTCGATCATCCTGCGGGTGAACTTGGCCGACTCGGCCACGGCGAGCTGGGTCGAAGTCGGGGCCGGCCGCGGGCTCCAGTCGGCAGGGTCCTCGATGTCGCTGGTTGGCGCGACATTGAGCAAGATCGTGGTCAGGTCAACCCCGGAGAGGCCGTCGATCATGCAGTGATGGATCTTGGCGATGAGGGCGAAGCGGTCCCCTTCGAGACCCTCCACCACCCACATCTCCCACAATGGCTTGTTGCGGTCCAGTTGAGTGGAGACGATCCTCCCTGCCAGCGCCTTGAGCTGCCCATCGGTGCCCGGTCTCGGAAGTGAGGTGTGGCGCAGGTGGTAGTCGAAGGTGAAGTGATCGTCGTCGACCCACACGGGGTGACGGTTGTAAGGGACCCGCTCCAGTCGCTGCCGGTAACGGGGGATGTACTCCAGCTTCGAGGCGACATGGGAGCGGATCCGCCCGATGTCGATCCCGCCGTCGTCGGCTTTCAAGGGCGCGGCATCGAACAAGGCCACTGCGGCGACATGCATGTGGCTCGATCGTGACTCGAGGGCGAGAAAAGCGGAATCGAGAAAGCTCAGCGGCTCGTAATGAAAATCAGGCACGGTCCTTCAAAGACTAGGCGTGGTCATGGTCATCGTCGGCTGGGGTTTGGGTACCCTCGCTCCATGGCGAACAAGCTCTCCATCCTCTTCGAGCTCTACGTCGTCACCCAGAAGACACGGGTCCTCCTCTCCGAGGCGATGAGCGAGAGCCCGCTCACTCCCACCGAGTACGCCGTCTACAGCCTGGTATACGACACGGTCAGGATCACCCCGACCGACATGGCCGAGCGCATGGGTCTGCCGGTGACGACGCTGCTCGACCACATCCATGAGATGGAGGCCCGGGGCCATACCCGACGCTTCCCGAACCCGGCCGACGGGCGCTCCTATCTGATCTCGTTGACGGCTGATGGTCTTGATGCCCACCGGGAGGCCGCCGCTCATTTCCGCCAGGCGATGTCTCGTCTCTTGGATCATCTCGATGCCGATGAGACCGAGATCAGACGGGCCCTGGTGTCGCTGGGCGCGGCGGCTGAGGAGGCGTTGATCCATCTTCGTGACAGTCTGACCCGAGCCGGCAACGCCAGGTGACAACAAGCGCGCTGCGCCGGCTCGAGCGCTTGGGAGAGAGAGGCGAGGACACTCCTGAGCTCCGCTCGCAAAAACGCGTCCTGGTGGTGATCTCGATGACCGTGGGGGCTCTCGCCATAGCTTGGGGGGCGGTCTACGCCTCATACGGCGAGTGGCTGGCCGCATGGATCCCATGGACCTACACCATCGCCGTGTTCACCAGCCTGGTCATCTTCGCCGCGACCGGGCGTTTCGCGATGTTCCGGTTCACCGAACTGGTCTTGATCCTGCTGCTCCCCTTCATGTTGCAACTCGCCCTCGGGGGATTCGTCAATGCCAGCGCGGTGATCATCTGGTCCCTCCTGGCGCCCTTGGGTGCCCTCGCCATCGGGGGCAGGCGGCAGGCAATCGGGTGGTTCGTCGGCTACGCGGGATTGGTCGTCCTGGCTCAGTGGCTGCAACCGTCGCTCGGCATCGAGAACAATCTCCCCACGTCGGTGATCGCCGGATTCTTCATGGCCAACATCGTCGCGGCCACCGGTGTCTCCTTCTTCGCCCTTCACTATTTCGTGGGGCAGAAGGACGAGGCACTCGAGATGCTCAATCAGGAGCAAGCCAAGTCGGAGCGGTTGCTGCTCAACGTCTTGCCCAAGGAGATCGCGGCGACTCTGAAGGAGTCGAATCAGGTCATCGCCCGGCGCTATCCGGAGGTGTCGGTCCTGTTCGCCGACGTGGTCGGTTTCACTCCGCTCTCGGAGGAGCTGGAGGCAGACGAGGTTGTCACATTGCTCAACGACGTCTTCTCGTATTTCGACTCCCTCGTCGAGGACCTCGGGCTCGAGAAGATCCGGACGATGGGTGACGCCTACATGGTCGCCTCGGGAATCCCGACCGCCCGGTCCGACCACGCCATCGCCCTGGCCCACATGGCTCTCGCCATGTACGACTACCAGGCCCCGGACGCCGGTCTCGGGTCGCCTCTCGCCTTCAGGATGGGTATGTCGTCAGGCCCGGCCGTGGCCGGGGTGATCGGGCGGGCGAAGTTCCAATACGACGTCTGGGGTGACACGGTGAACACCGCGAGCCGAATGGAATCCCACGGTGTCCCTGGTCGCATCCAGGTAAGCCCATCGACGCATCGGCTCCTCCAGGATCATTTCGTCATGGAGCCGAGAGGCGTGGTCGACATCAAAGGCAAAGGCCCCACCGACACCTGGTTCCTGGTTTCGGCGCTGTAGTCGGATAGGTTCTGGCCGAACGTTGACCGCAAGGAGGCAACATGTTCTATCGGATGACCCGGCTCCATTTCGAGGAGGAGAGACTCGACGACCTGCTCTCGTTCGCCGAGACGTTGCGAGGACAGGTCCAGGCCATCGACGGGTTGAGGTTCGCCGACATCGCCAAGACCGGTGACGGCGAGGGGATGATCATCGCCGGCTATGAGAATGAGTCCGACTATGAGGCGGTGGCGGCAGAGGTAGCGACGATGCTGGGCGAGCTCGGCGAGTATCTGACATCGACGCCACACGGGCATCAGGGGACTGTTGTGTTCTCGTTCGGGGAGCCCTCGGCCTGACTCCTTACGCCGTCGGGGTGGAGGAGCGGAAGCAGATAGAGATTCGGTCACCCAACTCCCACCCTTCGGGCTCCGGGGTCAGGTATTGGGCTACCGGGTCGTCGGCACACTGGCCGAGCTGCTCGAGGAGCGCGGTTCGTCCCGGATAGTCCTGGAATGGGTCCCCGTCGTGGATCACCAGGCCGCTCACATAGGAACCACCCGCATCACAGTCCGCCGGCTTGGCCGCGAGGAACGACGGGTGAAACTCGTAGCAGTCGCCGATCGTGACGTGGTCGAGAAGGACCCACTCGGACGCGCCGTCGCGGACGCTCGTCGACAATGCTTCCCGGTCCACCCTCACCGCTACACACTGCACCTTGCGATCACCATCTGACCAGCCTGCGAGCGACGGCTTGTACAGGATCACGTCGTAATCGGGATGGTCACCATTCTCGCCGGCGTACTCGTACCACTGGCCGAGACAGCTCAGTGTCGAGAACTTGTGGAGACGATCGGCCCCCGGGTACCGGCTCTGAGGAAGGACGACTTCACCCACGATCTCCTGTTCGTGGGGTGCCGAGCATTCCCGCACCCAGACCAGGTCGACTTCGTCGGCTATCCCAATCGTGTCGAAACAGTCGCCGGGCGTCAGCTCGCGCAGCTGCATCGCCGGCTCGCCCCCGGTGGCGTCGACTGAGTGGGGCGCCGCAATGACCGCCATGGCCGCCAGTCCGCTGGCAAGCAGCACCGCCCCCGGTGCGACGAACGCCAGTGCTCGCCGGTCGCGCTCTGGTTCTGCCTGCTCGAGGAGGTGGCGACGACGTGCCAGCTGCCGGCGGGTCGACAGCAACAAGACCGGTATGGCAAGAGTCGCCGTAGCTGCGATCGCGGCCGAGGAGAACACATCCGCCCAGGTGTAGGCATCATCAGAGACCAAGGAGGACGCGAACACCGCGATCAGCCAACCAGCCCACCAGAGCCCCAACCAGGGTGGGGTCCGGAACGAGTCCGAGCCGGAATGCCACACCTCGTTGTGAATCTGCTTGGGCCGGTACAGGTTGACGATTGGGATGATCCAGCCCAGCCAGGACCACCTCTGCTTGTGCTGACGATGGCCACCGAGGGCCGGGATGTTCCGATAGGAGAAATAGAGCCAGAGCACCCAAAGCACCCCCGTCACCGCGAGCGTGGCCAGGGTCAGCAGGGCAATGCCGACGCTCAGCCCGCGGATGGTGTCGAACGACTCGTCGACCGGTTGGGTTTCGCCTGCGTACCACCCTCTCTGGACGGCCGACAGCCCGACATTGAGCCCTTGGGCGATCGCCAAGAGTGAAAGCCCGGCCACCCCCCACCTGGCCAATCCGCGGGTGTTGGTGAATTGGGGAGCGTCCATTCCCGGTGCAGTCGCTGCGGACACCATCCAGTCAAACTAGGCCCGGGTGGAGATGGCCCTGGCTGATTTGGGTCGGGCGACCCAGTGAACCGGTCGGCCGAGCGGCCCCGCACATGGCCCGCATCTCGGTTCAAGGTTTCGCAACGGAGCGGGTCAGACGCCGGCCCTCAATCCTCTCAGGACCTCGCCGGGGCTGGCTCTCTTGTCGATGGCGTCGATCAAGGCGGTTCCCACCACGGCACCGTCGACGTGCGGGGCGAGGGCCCTGACGTGAGCGGGATCCCGTATCCCGAAACCGGCCAGGACCGGGCATCGGGCGCGGGATCGCACCCGGTCCAGGTATTCGACCAGCTCAGGTGGAACCTCGAGTGTCGTGCCGGTCGTTCCCGTGAGCGTCACTGCGTAGACGAAGCCCTCCGACCGGGACGCGATGCTGGCCAGCCTCGGCTCCGGTGTGGCAGGAGTGACCATGCCGATCAGGGCCAGCTCATGGTGATCGAGGTGCACCGACAGCAAGTCCTTCTCCTCGGAGGGCAGATCGGGCACGATCAAACCCGAGATCCCGGCTCCCTCCATGCTCTGGGCGGTTCGCTCGGGCCCGAAAGACAGGAAGGGATTCGTGTATCCCATCAGGAGCACAGGCGACCTCAGATCTGGCCCGGTCTCCGACAGCACCTCGAAGATCCTCTCCAGGGTCGTTCCATTCTCGAGGGCCCGGTCGGCGGCCCTCTGGATGGTGAGCCCGTCCGCCATCGGGTCGGAGAAGGGGACCCCGACCTCAACCACGTCGGCCACCTGGGAGACCTCGACGAGGTGCCCGGTGAAGTCGCTCATCGTGGGGTAACCGGCCATCAGGTAGGCGGCGAGGGCAAACGGGGCTGAATCGCGGATTGCGGTTTCGATCCTCTCGGCCCCGGTACCCCCCATCACGGTGTCCTCTCCCGGATCAGGTCGAGGTCCTTGTCCCCGCGACCGCTCAAACCGATGAGGATGCGAGATCCCGGGTTGGCGGCTGCCCACCTGCGCGCCCCGGCGAGGGCATGAGCGGACTCCAGCGCGGGGATGATCCCTTCCAAGTTGGCGCACTCGCGCAAGGAGTCGAGGGCTTCCTCGTCGCTGGCCTCGACGTACTTGGCCCGCCCGCTGTCACGAAGCTGGGCATGCTCGGGCCCGACCCCCGGATAGTCGAGCCCCGGGGCGATCGAATGGGTCTCGATCAGCTGTCCGTCGGGATCCTGGAGCAAGGGCGAGAAGGCACCGTGGAGCACACCCGGCCTTCCCGATGACAGAGTTGCCGAATGCGCAGAACCGTTCCCGCCGGCCTCGACGCCAAGGAGGTCAACGCCCTCGATCTCGAGGAAAGGATGGAAGATGCCGATGGCGTTCGAGCCGCCGCCGACACAAGCGACCACCACATCTGGAGGGGCGCCCACGGCCGAAGTGAGCTGGGCCAGCGCTTCCCGGCCGATGATGGTCTGGAACTCCCGGACCATCCAGGGATAGGGATGCGGGCCTACGACCGAGCCGAGCACATAGAAGACCCGGTCGGGGTCGGTGACCCAGTCCCGGATCGCCTCGCTGATGGCAGCCCTCAGGGTCTTGTCGCCTTTGTCGACGGCAACCACCTCGGCTCCCAACAGACGCATTCTCTCGACGTTGGGACGCTGCCGGTCGATGTCGACCTCACCCATGTACACCCGGCATGGCATGCCGAACCTCGCCGCGGCGGCTGCTGTGGCCACGCCATGCTGGCCGGCGCCGGTCTCGGCCACGATTCGCTCCATCCCGAGATGACGGGCCACCAGGACCTGGCCGACGGCGTTGTTGATCTTGTGAGCCCCGGTGTGACAGAGGTCCTCACGCTTCAGCCAAACCTCTGCGCCCCACTCCCGGCTGAGTGCCGGACAGAGTGTCAGCGGGGTCGGGCGCCCGATGAAGTCCCGGTGCTCCCGGGCCAGGTCGGAGGTGAACACCGGGTCGGAGAGCAGGCCCGGGAGGGCCGACTCGAGCCGAAGCAGTGCCGGCATCAGGGTCTCGGGAACGAAACGCCCCCCATACGCCCCAAACCGTCCGTTCGCGGGCGGCTCTCCGGGTCGGAGTGCCTCGACGTCGGATGTGAGCGTCATGAGCTGGCCGACTCCTTCTCCGCGGTGCGAGCGGCGTCGACAAAGGCGGCAATCAAGCTTCGATCCTTCATTCCTCGTTTCCTTTCGACACCGCTGCTGACGTCGACCCCGAGTGGTCTGACCGATGTGATCGCCTCCGCCACGTTGCCCGGGTTCAGCCCTCCGGCAAGGATCAGTCGCCCGCTTTCGGCGAATGCCGCCGCCTGACCCCAATCGGTCAGCTCGCCGGTCCCGCTTCTGGCCGAGTCGAACAGGAACCACTCACTGGGGATCTCTGCCGTCTCTCTTCCTTGGTGGATGACCGGGAGGAACCTGACCGATCGGGGCACCGCTCGCCTCGACTCATGATCCGCCTGGACGAGATCTGGCACGAATTCGGCGAGGACCCTCTCCACCTCGGTCGCGCTGGGTCTGGCGAACACGGCCACTTTGAGCACCTCGTCCCCGATCCGTGACGCGAGGTTGGCGGCTTGGACCGGCGTGATCCGTCTTGGTGAGGGTGAGAAAACGAAGCCGACCGCGTTGACTCCGGCCTCCATCGCGGCGTCGGCGCCGTCGGAGTCGGTGATTCCGCAGATCTTGATGAGGATGCTCACGAATCTCCTTCTCTGGCTGCTCTGCCGGCGGCGATCATGTCCCGAAGGACTGAGGTCGGATCGGCGCTGGAGACCAGGCCCGTTCCCACCAGCGCGTATCCGTAGCCGAGGCGGGCCACCTCGGCGGCGTCCTCGGGGGTGGTCAGCCCGCTCTCGGCGACCCACGCCACCTCCGTCGGCAGCACCCGGGCCATCGACTCGAGGGGGTCGGACCGAACGGACAGATCGCTCAGGTCCCGTGCGTTGACGCCCAGAAGATCCACGGATCCCCGCGTCGAGCTGACGATTTCCAGATCCTCGGGCCCGAAGAGCTCGACCAAGGCGAACATGCCCATCTCCCGTGTCTGCTCGATCATCCGGGTGATGATCCCGTTACCCAGGATCCTGGCGATCAGGAGGACACCGGAGGCGCCGTGCGCCCTGCTCTCCACCAGTTGCGCCGGGTCGACGAGGAAGTCCTTGCGCATGACCGGCACTGAGACGGCGTCGGCGACCGCCTTCAGATGGGACAGTTCTCCGTCGAACCGGCTGGGCTCGGTGAGGATCGAAATGGCTGCTGCGCCACCCGCCTCGTATGCCCTGGCCAGCGAGACCACGGTCTGGATGTCATCGCCCGCCGGGGCCAGGCGACCCGAGACAGGGCTCCTCAGCTTTGCCTCGGCGATCACATCGAATCGCCGGCTCGACGACATGATGTCGATGGGATCGGCCGCCCGCTGGGCCATCTCGGCGAGACGCTCCAACCGGTCCGCGGTCAGCCGATCGGCCCTCTGCCGGCTCGACGCCACCATTTGGTCGAGAAAGTCACTCATTGGGGTTTCTCTCGCTGAATGTGGCCAGGTCCTCGAACACCTGCAGAGCAGAGCCGTCGTCGATCGCCGATCCCGCCTTGGCCACGGCACGCTGGAGGGACTCCTCGAAGCCGGTCACCCGGAGGGCCAGCGAGGCACCCAGCACGAGTGCGTCGCGATGTGGCCCAGTCTCGCCGTCGAGGACCCTGCGCAACGCAGCGGCGTTGGAGGAGGCGTCACCGCCCGTCAGAGTCGAAGCCTCACACCTGTCAATCCCGAGGTCGAGAGGATCCTCGAAGGACGCCTCGACCGAA
>Ga0299907_10002588_pt1 | contig 11239 bp, 5 predicted proteins | sample RVTome_16_FD_198680 | JGI IMG/M metagenome (GOLD analysis project Ga0299907, IMG submission 198680) | Soil microbial communities from uranium-contaminated site in the Upper Colorado River Basin, Wyoming, United States - RVT152D67 (version 2) ...
TCGAGGGGCGAGGGGCTGGTAGCGGAGGGCGGATTCGAACCACCGGCCAAGGGCTTATGAGTCCCCTGCTCTACCACTGAGCTACTCCGCCACCGAGTTCGTGCTCAGATCAAGCAAGAACCTACAACCCAAGCACCCGGTGAGGATACCGACAGCCGATATCCGAGGCAATTCCTGAGCACAACGCTCGTTCAGTTGGTAAGGGCCGTCAGCCCGGAGTGGCGGCGCCCACGCTGCAGGTTGTCGAAGTCGATGGCGCCCATGGCATGTGCGTGGGAGGCCACCGTCACGCAGCGCGCCGGGGCGCTGGCCCCTGAGCCTCTCGGGCTGCAGAGGAGGGACCGTTGATTGGGTCTCATGGTTCGACGGCGACGAGGACCTCATTGGACTCAAGGTCGCCGAGGCGCCAGACAATCCGGTGGGTACCCGGTTCGGTGAACCGATACGCAGTTATGTCGTAGCCATAGTCGACGGCGGGCCCGGGAACGACCGGGCCGTCATAGAGCCCGGGAGGGCGGAGCGGGTCTTCCTCGGGCGCGGGCGGAGTCGTCAAGATCCCGTCCACGTACTCGCCGAGGACTGGCTTGGGCCCCATCGTGTAGAGCATCGCGCTGGCATCGGTGGCTTCGGCGACATGGACCACCCGAACCTCCTCGTTCGGACGGGCGCGCACGTTGGCCGTCAGGATCGTGATGCGACGACCACCGATGTTCGGTCCCTTGTCGCGCCAGTTCGGGTACGACCGACCGACCGATTGGTCAGCCTCCGGCGCCGCCCGAATGTCCTCGCCGACGCGGACATAGAGTCCCGGGAACTTGTTGAGGGGAGGCCTCGCGAGATGTCGGTCGTCCGGGGCCACTGGTCAGACGGACTGCGTGCGCGATGCGGCACCGCTGCCGGCGCTCGCCGTGGAGCCAGCGACCGTCGTGGCCACGCCAGCCTTCGAGGTCGTGATCGACAGGCTGACCCCCGCGTCGGTTGCGATCGAGGTTACCTCCCGGTGGATGTTGAAACCACTATTGGTAACCGAGGTCCCACTCGCGCCAGATCGCTTGTCCTTGAACACGAACACCTGGCGGGAGTCGATTGAGCCCGTACCCGTGATGAGCGACACGGGAGTCGAGTGCGAGTCCACGCCGTGCGGAGATACGTTTGCGGGAAGGTAGCCGGAATTGTTCCCACTTGTGATTCCTGCGAAACAACCCACCCCGCCGACGTACTGAACCTTCTCCGACATCTGGACCTCATCGAGATCACCGACGACGCCACTGTCAGAGTTGTTGGTCGTCGTCATGGCGATGCCTCGACTTGTGCCTGTGATAAGGCTGGAGAACGCCACGGTCACCCTGGTCGGGATGGCACAGATCGTAAACCAGTTGCTCCTGCCCATGACGGCGGCGCCGACTTTCGCGACGAGTCGAAGATGTCCGGCGGCGCCTGGTGAGGTCTGGGTAACGCCGCGGACGTTCACGCTCCCACTCGCCGCGAGTGTCGTGGACGCCGCGCCGTCGACCGTCGCCGTCCCATTCGCGGCGGACCCGCCCTCGACCGAGATATCGACGTTTCCCGACCCCGTGAGGTTAACGGCGATCGGCTGGTTGATGCGCGGGGGGATTCGCCTGATCATCCCCGTCGGCGTGGTTGTTGAATTGACGCTGGCAAACGCCACGGCCGTGACAGGTGCCGTTGTGCCCGCGTCTGGTGCCGTTGTGCCCGCGTCTGGTGCCGTTGTGCCCGCGTCTGGTGCCATTGTGCCCGCGTCCGGTGCGCTCGTGCCCGCGTCCGGCGCACTTGTCCCAGCGTCCGGGCTCGTCACCTGATCGGTAAGACCCTGCTCTGATGGTTCGAGGTCGATCCCGTCGGTGTTGGCGCCAGCGCCGTGGCCGCCATCAATCGAGACCATCCGGCCATCGGGGACCGGACTGAAGACGGAGATGTTTTCGAAACTCCAAGCCGCGCCTAGGTTCGCCTCGCGGACACCGTCCTGGAGATCGGCGACGCGCCGGCGGGGATCGCCGGTTTGATTCTCCACCCGGGTGGACTGCTTCCGTGAGAAGCTCGAGTCGTGGGGCGCAAAGGTCGAGGCCCGAGCGGCAACTCCCTCCACCTGCGGATTGGCGACTGCTTGAGCAAACATGGCAATGCCTCAGTTCGCGCTACATTCGGACGGCCTGCTTCAAGGTGAGGCGCCGCGGCGCGGCGGCCACCAGGGCGGTGATGTCCGCCTCGCTGGCGAGGACGAAGTCGGCCGGACGGTCGCCGACGAACAGTTGAGCGCCGGCTTCCACCAGATCGTCAACCTCGGCGACCTCGAGCTGGAGGCCTGCCCGCCCGATGCTCTGGGCGAGCATCTCAGCGAGCGGTCGCAGCCGAGGCTCGGTGGCCACGAGCCCTCGCCCGTCCCTGATCTCCGCCTCGGCGAGCAACGATCGACTTTGCTCGAGGTCGAACCGCCCCTCGGGGTCGAGACCGAACTCCTCGCCAAGAGTGGCCGTCGCCGACGCTCGGTCGAGCGCGAACCCGAGGGCCCGCGTCGCGAGCTGGCGCTTGGCTGCCGTCGCGAGCAGGTTGCTCCTCACCACGGGCACGAGCAGGAAGTTGCCGAACCGCCGGATCCGCTCTCTCGCCAGCCAAAACCACATCCGGAAGTCACCGCCTCGGCGGCCATCCCCCGAGAGCATGCCCTCGTTGTCGCGTTGCAGGTCGGTCCGGCCGCCCGCGGGAGCGCCGAACGAATCGCCGTCGACCCACAGCTCGCGATCGTCCGGCGACCAGATGAAGTTACCCTGGATCGTGAGCCGGGCGAGGACGCGGTCGCCGACCTCCAGTTCGCGGATCATCGCGAGGACCCGGTCCAGCCAGGCCATCGTCCGCCCCTCTGGCTGCCAGGCGAGCTGGTTCTCCTGTCCGGAGAGCTGCGCGGCCAGCACGAGCGACTGGAATGCGACCGGCCCGGGATCGCCCCAGAACTCGCGATCTGTCGGCGTCAGGGGGTAGGGCAACTCGATCGTCACGAACGAGACCGGCTTGCCGTCCACCGCCTCACGCTCGATCAGCCCGTCGAAGTCCGCCTGGATCCCTTTCGACAGCTCTTCGACGAGCACGACGGAGTCGTTCAACAGCTCACTGCCGGTCGCCCGCAGCAGGACGGTCTTGAGGCGGATCCCGGGCTCACGTTCGCCGTCGCCCGTGCTGCACAGCGCGTCGATCGCGTCCTGGACCGTACTGACACCGGCGAGTCCCGGGCACTTGGCCGGGTCGTACGCGACCTGGGCGGCGAGGCTGAGATTGGCGGTGAACTGCACCGGCACGCCGAATGGCTGGCCGGCGGCGTCGAGAAGGGTCGCCGCAAGGGTCTGGCTCGGTGGCCCGTTCGGATCCAGCTTCCAGCCGCAGATCGCCAGCCGGTTCGGGCCGCTGGTAACGGTCAGGCTGTTGGCGACGGCCGTGCCCGCGGCGGCAGGGCTTTCGGCCACCGCCCCGGCGGCGCTGGCAGTGAACTGGATCCGGCTGCCCGCTGCCGGCGCCCAGACCCGCACCTCTTGAGGGAGCGGCGAACCAGGCAATGACTCCTGGCCGTCTCCGCCGCCCTCGAACAGGCCGGTCAGGCCCGTCAGCGGCGGGAAGATCAGTCGGCAGTCGTCGATGGACGTCCAGGTCGCTCCGGCAAGGTCGAGAACGCCGAGCGCCGTGTAGTGACGCTCGATGCCATGCGGTTCCTGGAGCTGCGGGCCGGATTCGTCGACCGGCCAGTCGACAGTCCCCGGGATCGTCCGTGCCGGGATCGTCCACCAGTCACCGGTGCGGTAGTCGCCGGCCGTGAACCTGATCTGAACGCCGTCCTCGAGGTCGAGCCACGCGTCCGTCGTGAGATTCACGGCGGCCGATTCCCAGCGGCGCGCAGTTGGCGTCGTCCCCAGCCCGGCAAGGACCGCCCCAGAACCCAGGCTCAGCAGGGAGCCCTTCACCGTCACCGGGATCAGGTCCCCGGGTTGTCCATTGAGGTAGCGCTCCTCGTCGCTGATCTCTGCGAATTGGGCGCCCCCGAAGCCCGCCACGCCGTCCTTCTCGATCCCGGAAATCATCACCCCGCTCGTGTCGGCCGAGGCGACGTTGGCGAGCACGCTGCCGTTGTCGCGCGACCACTTGAAGGTGGCCTGGCCCAACGCACTCGGATCGTGGACCTCGACCCGGTACAGTTGGTTCTCGAGACGGCGGTAGCCGGCCCCCGGCGGGACCTCGCAGGGATCGGTGCCGGGGGCGGTGGGCGTGGCGCGACCCGCCAGCCGGCCACTGCCCGCCTGTTTCTGACCGATCCAGTCGGGACCGAAGTCGGCGCACGTCTTTCCGGTCGCAGCCTCCCAGCGCACCTGCCAGACCGTCTCCGTGCGAGTGGCGGTGTCTGGTCCGCCGAGCGCGATCTCGCGAAGCTCCGGTCGCTCGACCGCGGTGAGGTGGCGTTGCCAGACGTCGAGGTAGAAGAGGTATCGACCGTCGGCGGACGGAAGCTGGGCGCCCGGAAGGAACGGCTGCGCGGACAGCGCCATCGGCCGGTCATTCTCGACCAGCACCCCGTCGACGTACATTCGACCGGGCCCGATCGCGAGCTCGGGCGGAGCCGTTCGCATGACCCACGTCGCCCCGCCGTCGGCGGTCGTCAGGATCGTCCCGTCGTCGCCGACCGCGACGCCGGCCGTGGCGCTGGTCAGGGCGACCGACCGCAGGTCGGCGGTGAGGCCGGACGGTCCCGGCTGCAGGACCCACGTGGTCCCGCCGTCGGTGCTGGCCAGGACCGTGCCGTCGTCGCCGACCGCGACGCCGGCCGTGGCGCTGGCGAAGGCCACCGACCGGAGGTGAGCGGTCAGACCGGGCAGGCTCGCGTTGCGGGTCCACGTCGCCCCGCCGTCGGCGGTCGTCAGGATCGTCCCGTCGTCGCCGACCGCGACGCCGGCCGTGGCGCTGGTCAGGGCGGCGTCGCTCATGCGTCTCGGCACGACCAGCATACCGATGGCGAACCCGGCGTTGGCCAGCGGTGTCCCGGCCTGGCCGACGACGTCGCCGGAGGCTGTCTGGTCCCGGTGGAGGGCGATGTCAACCTGCTCGTTCCAGTCGGCGTCGACCTGCACGCGACCCTGCTGCAGTCGGACGCTGCTGTAGTGGCGATCGGGGCGGAAGGTGAGCCGGCTGAAGTCTCCTCGCATCGGGCGTCCTCCTTCAGGTGACGAGGAAGACCCCTGCCTCGAGACCGAGACGGAGGTACTCCTCAAGGTTGGTCCGGATGTTGGTCAGCCGGTCGGGCTGGGCCAGGAATCGAAAGGCGCCCATCTCGCCCTCCTGCTCGCCCATCAACGCGATCTCGGGTGGGCCGCCCGCGGCGAGCTGGCCGTAGGCCTGCTGCCCGTACTCGAGCGAGGTGAACTCCGGGGCGATCCGTCCGCCGACGGTCGCGTTCGCGGGCTGGCAGCGGAAGCGTCGGGGCACGACGGACCCGGGCGGGACGTATGAATAGCGGACACAACCCACCTGGCGGCGCTCGACCTGGACGGAGTCCGTGAAGATGGCGTTGGAGGCGTGCAGCGAGCGGACCGCGGTCGTTCCACGGATCGTCGCCGCCTCGATCCGCGTCTCGCCCGCACTGATCGCCGGCCCGCCCGCGGAAGTCACAGGTCCGGCGTCGATGATCGAGTCGCGCACGTCGAGCTGGCTCAGAGGCGCGACGAAGAGTCGGCCCGCGATCGTCCGATCCAGCCCTACCGCCAGGCTCGCGTTGGCCTGACCAGGCAGGGATCCTGAGGCAACGACGAGGCTGTCGCTGCCGGCGGTCGGGACGAGCGTGGTGTGGGCGACCGCAAGGCGGCCCAGGTTGCCCGGTGCGACCGTCAGCGAGCCCTCCACCAGCAAGCCGTTGATGACCAGCGAGCCGGCGTCCGGGGCGCCGTCCGGCGCGGTGCCGATGACCGTCAGCGAACCGGCGACATGCGGCCGGACCTGCCGGGCGACGACCCGGCCCAGCGGCCGCGACCCGGGGCTCTCGGGGTCGTCGGGCCAGTCGGCCGCGAGCAGCACCAGCGTGCTGGCGGCCGGAATCGTGATCGTCGGCAGCGGCTGGTCGTAGGAGTGGGAGTCCATCATCGCGATGACCCCGAAGGACGCCGGCGCGGCATTCCAGGCTGCGATCGCCGTGGCGAGGTCCGGGACGATGTCCGGCAACTGGGCGGACGTCGCTCCCGCGGAGACGCCACGCTGCCAGGTGACCCGGTCCGGCGTCAGCGATTCGGCCACCGACGGCTGCCGGTTATACGGCCCGCCGCCCAGGTCTCCGGAGAAGCCGTACGCGTAGCTGACCTCCACCGATCCGACAGTGGAGCCGGCCGGCAACGCCAGGCGGCCGAGGACCGGGTCGATCGCGACGTCGACCGATGCCGGGGGGCGCCGCCAACCTTCGGCGAGCGCCGATGGCGGGTCCGAGAGGTCGCAGATCGCCAGCCGGTCGAGGGGGACCGGCAGGTCCGCTCCGTCGAGATAGACCTCGACGACGGGCGGCGACCCGAAGTACCGGTCAGTGCCGTGGAGCTCGTCGAGCTGACCCGCCTGCCTGGCCCGCAGCTCGGCTGCCAGCGGCCGCCTGCCGATCGGCCCCGGGACGTCCGTCGGCAGGGCTAGGTGCGTCACCTCGTCCTGTGTCCGAGCGAGGTTGAACAATGGGGCATCCAGGCCGAGCGGATTGACGTGGAATCGGCCGGCTTCCGCGACCGTCCCTGCCGGCACCGGCCTGGCGGTGCCGCGGACGACGCGGTAGGCCTGAAGCCGCCACAGGAACAGCCCGATGTTGGGGATGTTGTGGCGTCCCCGGCGGTTGTCGACGTGGCGGACGTCGGCAGTGTGGGCGGCGGTGTCGAACGCGGTACCGACGAACTCGAGGGCATCGACTCGCCGCAGGTCCGGGGTCACCACGTTGTGGAGCCGGACATGGTTCATGAATTGCGTCGTGGCGAGGGTCTCGAAGAACTCGACCGCCCGTGCGGGCCAGCCGCTCACGTCGCGGGCGAGCTCCTCCAGGACCGCCGCGGTGCCTTTTCGGCGGCGGTAGCGGATCGTGTTTGCCACGACGCCGCGCTGGGTGATGCCCTCGGCCTGGATCGGGCGGATGCCCCGCACGGCCAGGAGGTCGCCGATGTACGGCACGACCCACTCGTCCGCCGTCTCGATGAACCAGTTGTCGTAGAGCTGGTCGACGTCGGCCTCGAGACGGCGCCGCTCGCCGTCGAGGACCTCGAGGAGCGCTTCGAGGACGTGACCCGACGCGGCGTCCCGGACACGGTGAATCGCCGGCAGCAGTTCGAACAGGCTCGGCGGCGACGTCATGACGCGGTCGCCTCGGTGATGACGATGCCGAACGGGTTGACGACCAGCAGCTGGGCGGGCAGGACCTCTCCTTCAACCTGTCGCGCCCGCTCGGCGGGGACGATCGAAGACAGCATCGCGGGCGGCGGGTCGGCGGCGTCGTCCACTCGGAAGAGGGCGTCGAGATCGACGGCCTCGACGCCGGCGACCATCTGGATGGCCGTCACGACGGCCGCCGCGGTGACAGCCTCCCCGAACGCCCGCCGGGTGAACGAGAACGTCGTTCGGAGGGTTGCCTTGACCGCGTCGATCACGGCCTCGGGGCGCTGCCGGGGATCGACCCGGATCGTGGCCGCGACGTGGAAGTACACCAGCTGGAAGGAGTCGACCTGGAAGCGGCGCGTGGGGTCGGAGGAGCCCGCGACCTCGTCCACGAGGGCCAGGTAGAGATCGGACGACAGCGATACTGGCTTGCCGTCGGAGCCGGCGATCGTGAGGTGGACGAACGAGCGCTCGCCCTCGCGAATCTCCGCCGCCTGGGCCTTGCCGATGCCGGCGAACGCGGCGGCGAAGTCCTCGTAGTCGCGGAGCGACACGATGCGGCCCATGGCGAGAACGGTGAGCGGAGCGTTCACACGGGCGTCCGCGAGCGTCTCCGGGTCAGCGGCGCCGGACGCCGCGACCGGATTCGTGACACCCCGTACACCCGGCGGTCGGGTCTGGAGCAGGGTCAGGGTGTCCGCCGGGACCTGCCCGGCAAGGCCGATCCCGCTGCGATACGTCGCGGTGATGTTCTCGGTGCCGGTCCCCGGTCGAGTCCCACGCTCGCCGTCGCCGAAGACCACCGTCGCCGTCTGGTCGTCGTCGATCCGGGCGAGGTAGGCCTGGTCGCGCGGGCCGGCCGGATAGAGCGAGGGGACCTGGTCCCAGAGGATGTCGTCGACCCGGAGGCTGAGCGTGCTCCGTGCGCCACCGGGACCACCCGCCACATGGGTCAGCGGCGGACGTCGCAGGGCAAACCGCTGGTTGGGCCGGCTCGCGTCGCCGCTGCCGAGGACCTCGGTCACGGTTTCGCCGTGGGTCGCCCGGGCGACGTTGGCGTTGATCCGGGCCGTGCTCCGGACGAACTCGTTGGTCAGCGGCTCCTCGAAGAACAGCGTCGTGAAGCCACCGTTGTGGACGACTTCCGCGAGCATCGCCGCCTCGCTGGCCACCACGCCGGCGAGATCGGCCCGTTCACCGGTGATCACCACCGACCGCTCCCTCGTCAGGCCCAGGACCATCGAGTCCAGCGTGAGCTGGGAGGCCTCCGCCGTCCCCTGTCCGAACGAGGCCTCAATCGGCAGGGCCGCGAGCGGGAGGTGGCGGCTCACGGCGTGGACCGTGGTGGATCGCATCTTGAAGTCGTCGAGGTCGACCGGGTCCTCGCCGCTCGGGTCCTTCACGGTCACGCCGGTGACCCTGGCGGACAGCGCGAAGTCGGCGAGCGACCGATCGAGTGCGTTGGCCACGCGGAACGCCGCCACGTGGTTCGATCGCTCGAGGACGACCCACGAGCCTGGGGTCATCCCGGCCACCGTGCGCTCGAGGTTGAAATTCGCGTCGGGATATTCGTCCCCGCTGGAGTCCTGGGTGATCGACGGCTCAGTGGTGTCCCAGTCCGACACGGACGGGCGCGTCTCGGATGGCAGGCTCGCGAACCGGGGCGCGTTGTGGCCGAACGTCGGCACCACCTCGCGGAACGCGTATACGCCCGCCACGGCCGGCTCGTCGATCGTGGGCGGGATCTGCGAGGGCGCCGCGCCGCTCGTCGCGATCGCCTGCTCGAGTGCGAGTGGATGCCAGCCCTGGATGGCCATGAAGGCGGACAGGTCGTCCTCCTTCCACTGGCTGTCAACGACCACCGACTGGACGGTGGAAGCGACCAGCGGCATCAGTTGGATCGTTGCGGTCGCGTACGTCGCAGGGATGAAGGTGTAAGCCGGTGCGGTCCGGACGTTCTCGGCGAGGTCGACCCGCGTCCGGTCCAGCTCCGGCTCGATGGTGACGAGGGCGACGCGCTTGTCGGCGGCCGCGGTGACGCCACCCTCGACCGTCACGATCAGGACGAGATCGCCGGCTTCCAGGCCAGTCGACGTCCCCTCGAGGTAGATGGTGCCGGCCTCCGGGTCGGGCGGTTGGGGCAGCCGCTGGCGCGGCCGCAGGGCATTCCAGGCGGCCCGGCCGTCGATGGCCTCGCTGGTCTCGAAGGTCTGCGGCAGCCCGCCCTGCGACGGGATGCTCTGCACCTTCGTCCCGGCGGGGACGGTCGCCGTCCCCGGGGCGACAGGAGTGGGCGCGGGCGTCCCCCCCGGCTGCGGTGGCGCAGCGGCGTCGTCGATCGTGAAGGCGAGGAAGGTGGAAGCCGCCACGCCCGGGCGGAGCTCGTAGCCGATCGCCCGGGCCAGCTCGAGAACCGACCGGCGCTCGGTCGCGGTCCGGAGGAAGCCTTCGTTGGCGATCCGTTCCTGGTAGAAGCTCAGCACATCGGTGACGGCGGCGAACGCGTCCAGCAGGGCGATCGACGGGTCGTCGGCCCGGCGGGTCGTCAGCCCGGTCAGCGGCCGGCCGTCGTCCCGATCGGAGAACGGCAGGGCGGCCAGCATCCGTCCCAACGACGTCGGGTGGGTCGCCGAGCGGTATCGGAGCGAGTCGAGCCCGGGCGGGTTGCTGACGCCGGCCTCATCGGTGTTCGTGGCGGGCTCGCAGCAGCCGCAGGTGTCAACCTCGAAGAAGGGGTGATCGGTCACAGCCCACCCCGCAGGTGGAATTCGAGCCGGCCGTTCTCGGGGCGGTTGGGGTCGTTGTCGAGCCGCGCGATCTCGAGCCGGCCCATGTCGATCCGTCCGACCGCGATCTCGCCCCGCGGCGGCTGGCCCCAACGCCGGAACCGGTTCGGCCCGCCGTCCGCGTCGTCGACGTTGACCCAATCGACGCCCGGCACGGACATCGCGCGGGCGACGATCCGGCTGAGGTAGACCGGCTGGCCGAAGGTGAATGCATCGGGATGGAAAAAGCCCTGCCGTCCGCCCCGCAGGTCCGTCACGCCGAACGCTTCGAGGAGCGCCCGTTCGACATCCGCCCGGACGTGGCCCGGCAGGGCGCAGACGGTCAGCGCGATGTCGAGCGGCACGAACCGAGGCGCATCCACCTCGAGGTCGTGGCCCGCCAGACGGAAGGGCTCAACGAACCGCCGGATGTCGGCCTCGAAATCGGTGTCGATGACGGCACCCCTGCGCCGATCGGTCGTCACGAATACGGTGTGCCAGCTGCCCGTCCAGCGGCGGGTGGCCGCGGTGCGCTGGACGTCCGGGTGGCGGTTCGTCACGACCGCGTAGTCCGCGTCCGTGACCGCCCGCTCCTGGGTTCGGAACGCCTGGCCGACGTGCAGGCGGACATCCTCGAGGACCTCCGGCTCCGTGCCGCCGGTCGCCGCAAGCGGGTTCCAGACCCGCGCCACGTCGTCGGCGTTGATCGCGGCCGGCAGGACCAACCGCCCGATGGCGTCCGCGCCGATGTTGCCGGCGTTGCCGATGCCGATCCGGTAGGTGGCGATGAAGGTCGCCTCCGGCGACGGCCGCCGACCGCGGACGTCATCGCCGAAGCGGAGGAACGCGCGCTGGTCGGCCTCCATCTCGACGACGATGCGGGGATCGAATCGGTCCGTCGCGATGAGGTCGGATTCGGGGACCCAGCGGTCGCCCTCGCCTCGAAGCTCGACGGCCGGGCGTGCCCGCCTGGGATCGGTCGCGAGCTCGTGGTTGGCCGGACGCAGCCGAGAGGCAACGGCGTCGTACGGCACCCGGAAGGTGAGCCCCTCGTCGTCGAGCACCGGCCGGTACCTGCGCTGATCCGG